>SWCD01004647.1_pt1 | contig 110451 bp, 101 predicted proteins | sample 4693011 | NCBI WGS metagenome assembly SWCD01 (sample SAMN10267278, study PRJNA491770) | bioreactor metagenome | isolation source: DHS bioreactor inoculated with marine | place: Japan: Omine Ridge, Nankai Trough | reverse complement strand
AAAAAAACTATTGGCAGACACCCTCACGCCGGTTTCTGTGTATTTGCGACTTCGTGATAAATTCCCGAACAGCCTGTTGCTGGAAAGTAGCGATTATCACGCCAATAATAACAGTTTTAGCTATATCTGCTTCAACCCAATCGCTTCCATAAAAGTGGAAAATGAAACCATTTTTCAGCAATTTCCCGATGGAAAAAGTTCAAAAATTGAAATTTCTGAAAACACGAATGTTCCAACTATTTTAGACGAATTTTCCTCCTCTTTTTCTTCGGAAGAAAGTAAATTTAAATTCATTAACAACGGACTTTTCGGCTTTATGGCTTTTGATGCGGTGCGTTATTTTGAAGATATTGAGCTTTCAAAAAAGGAAGAAAACCTCGGAATGCCCGATCTATATTATGCAGTTTATCAAAATATCATCGCGATAAACCATTTCAATAACGAAGCTTATATTTTTGCGCATTGTTTTGATTCTGAAAATAATATTCCACAGATTGAACAGATTTTAAAGTCGAAAAGTTTTGCAGAATACCCGTTTGAAAGAAAGGGCAATTACAGTACAAATTTGGATGATGAAGGTTTTAAGGCGTTGGTGCGAAAATGTAAGGAACATTGCCAGCGCGGCGACGTGTTCCAAATTGTGCCGAGCAAACGCTTTTCACAACAATTTACAGGCGATGAATTTAATGTTTACAGGGCCTTGCGAAGCGTGAATCCTTCACCTTATCTTTTCTATTTCGACTACGGAAACTTTAAAATATTTGGAAGTTCGCCCGAAGCGCAGTTGGTCGTAAACGGAAATACAGCAGAAATCCACCCAATTGCGGGAACCTTCAAACGCACCGGCAACGACGAGCAGGATGCCGAGCTCGCCAAAAAACTTTCAGAGGACAAAAAGGAAAACAGTGAACACGTAATGTTGGTCGATTTGGCGCGAAACGATTTAAGCCGCCACGGCACGAATGTAAAAGTGGAAACGTATCGCGAGGTTCAATTTTTTTCGCACGTAATCCATTTGGTGAGTAAAGTTACTGCTACCAAAAATGCAAAAACGTCAACAATGCAGATTGTTGCCGATACTTTTCCTGCAGGGACTTTGAGCGGCGCACCAAAACATAAAGCCTTGCAATTATTGGAAAAATACGAAAACACAAGCCGCGAATTTTACGGTGGTGCCATTGGTTTTATGGATTTCAGCGGTAATTTTAATCACGCCATAATCATCCGTTCCTTTGTAAGCAAAAACCACACATTACACTATCAAGCTGGCGCTGGCGTGGTTTCGGAAAGCAATGAGGAAAACGAATTACAGGAAGTTTATAACAAACTCGGCGCATTAACAAAAGCGTTGGAATTAGCTGAAACAATGGCCCCCTAGCCCCCGAAGGGGGAATTTAAACTCAATTTATAATGAAAAACAAAAAAATAAATAAAAACCCGAAAAATACTCCCTCCCCTTCGGGAAGGGTTGGAGTGGGGCTTAGAATTTTAGTAATAGACAATTACGACAGTTTTGTGTACAATCTGGTTCACTATTTAGAGGAATTAGATTGCAAGGTAACCGTAAAACGAAACGATAAATTTTATTTGGAAGAAGTAGAAAACTACGATAAAATTCTACTATCTCCGGGTCCGGGCATTCCCGATGAAGCGGGTTTGCTTAAGGAAGTAATTCAAAAATATGCAACTTCAAAACCAATTTTGGGCGTGTGTTTGGGCCAGCAGGCAATTGGGGAAGTTTTTGGCGGGAAATTGGAAAACCTGAGCAAAGTCTTTCACGGCGTTGCCACAACTGCAACCGTTATTTCAGAAAACGAGCCGCTTTTTAAAGGAATCGATAAAGAGTTCGAAATAGGTCGTTACCATAGTTGGGTGATTTCAAAAGAAGATTTTCCGGAGGTCTTGGAAATTACCTCTGTAGATGAAAATGGGCAGATTATGTCCGTCCGTCACAAATTTTACGACGTTTGTGGCGTACAATTTCACCCTGAAAGTGTGCTAACGCCAGTGGGAAAAAAGATTATTAAAAATTGGATTGAGAGTTAGAATGAAACAGATTTTAAACAGATTAATAAACCACGAGCAACTCAACAAAGAAGAAGCACGAACAGTTTTGGTAAATATTTCCGAAGGTAAATACAATCAAAGCCAGATCGCCGCTTTTTTAACGGTTTATATGATGCGAAACGTAAGTTTGGAAGAATTGGAAGGCTTCCGCGATGCCCTGTTAGACCTGTGCCTGGCGGTAGATTTCAGCGAATACAACACCATAGATTTATGCGGCACGGGCGGCGATGGTAAAAACACGTTTAATATTTCAACCTTGGCATCATTTGTAACGGCGGGTGCTGGAGTAAATGTTACCAAACACGGCAATTATGGCGTTTCTTCTGTTAGCGGAAGCAGCAATGTAATGGAAGTTTTGGGTATAAAATTCAGCAATGAAAAAGATTTTTTAACGCGTTGTTTGGACGAAGCCGGAATCTGTGTTTTGCACGCGCCCCTCTTCCACCCTGCCATGAAAAATGTGGCGCCGATTAGACAGGAATTGGGCGTGAAAACATTTTTCAATATGCTCGGACCTATGGTAAATCCAGCATTTCCGAAGAACCAATTGGTTGGGGTTTTTAATTTGGAATTGGCCCGAATGTACGGCTATCTCTATCAAAAAAGCGAGAAAAATTACGCCGTGCTCCACGCGATGGATGGTTATGATGAAATTTCACTGACAGGTCCCATTAAAGTGATTTCAAAAAATTCTGAGAATATTTTAACTGCCGAGGATTTTGGAGTGAAACAGATTGCGGAATCTGAAATATTTGGAGGTGAATCTGTAAAAGATTCAGCTGAAATTTTTCTGAATATCCTCAACGGAAAAGGTACCAAAGCCCAAAATAACGTGGTCTGCGCCAATGCCGGAATGGCGATTTCAGTAGTTGAAAGTTGCACGATAAATGAAGGATTTGAAAAAGCGAAAGAATCTTTGCAAGCTGGCAAAGCGTTGCAATCATTAAGGAAATTACAACAATTATCGTAGGCGCACCGATTTATCGCGAGCCTTTCAAAATACTGATTCCCCAGCTAACGAATTAACGATTAACGATTAACGATTAACGAAGAATGAACATTTTAGATACCATAACCACTTACAAACGCAAGGAAGTTGCTGCAAAAAAAGAAGCTATCCCAACCCGTTTGCTTGAAAAGTTTCCACTTTTTGCCAAAGAAACCAAATCGTTGGCAGAAGCTTTGCGCATTTCAACCACGGGAATTATTGCAGAACACAAACGCCGTTCGCCCAGCAAATCGGTGATAAATGACAAGGTTTTGTTACCTGAAGTGGTTTCCGGTTATGAGAATGCAGGTGCAAAGGGAATTTCAGTATTAACCGATACCAATTTTTTTGGCGGATCGCTGGACGATTTATTGGTTGCCGAAAAGACGGTTTCAGTTCCCATTCTTCGGAAGGAATTTATAATTGACCCCTATCAAATTTACGAATCGAAAGCATACGGCGCCGATACAATTTTATTGATCGCAGCTTGTCTTTCAGTAGAAGAACTGAAACAGTTTTCATTTTTGGCGAAAAGCTTAAAACTCGATGTTTTATTGGAAGTCCACAATCTCGAAGAACTTCAAAAATCTCTTTTACCGAATGTGGATATGATTGGTGTAAACAACAGAAACTTGAAAAATTTCAAAGTAGATATAGACATCAGTAAAAAACTTTCCGAAGAAATTCCGAAGGATTTTGTTAAAATTTCCGAAAGCGGAATCAGCGACGTTGAAACCATAAAAGATTTGAGAACCTACGGTTTTGAAGGATTTTTGATTGGCGAAAATTTTATGAAAACCGAAAATCCCGGCCAAACCGCAAAACAATTTATTGAAAAACTGAGATGAAAAAAAATGAACAAACTCCCTCTCCGCCGTGGCGGACTGGAGTGGGGCTGAAAATCTGCGGAATGAAACTTAACATCGCCGAAGTTGCAACACTTCAACCAGATTATTTGGGTTTTATTTTTTATGAAAAAAGTCCGAGGTTTGTTGAAGGTGAGATTCCTTCGCTACCGATTGGAATAAAGAAAGTTGGCGTTTTTGTGGATGCTTCCTTGGATGAAATTTTAGAAAAAACAAAACAATTCAAACTTGATGTAATTCAATTGCACGGAGAAGAAACGGCAGATTTTTGTATTCGCTTAAATAAAGGTCTCGACTGCGCTCGACCAGACAATTCTGCAGTAGTTGAAATATGGAAAGTTTTTTCAATAAAAGATGAGTTCGATTTTGAAATTTTAAGACATTTTGAAATTGTGGTAGATAAATTCCTATTCGACACAAAAGGAAAGGAAAAGGGTGGAAACGGCTATACTTTCAATTGGAAAATTCTAAAAAAATATCCTTCAAAAAAACCCTTTATTTTAAGCGGAGGCATTGGTCTGGAAGAAGTTGAAGCATTAAAAAAATTACTGAAAACAGATCTTCCAATTTATGCAATTGATGTGAATAGTAGGTTTGAAACTGAACCCGGGAGAAAGGATATTAAACTCCTGCAAGGTTTCCAGAACCTTGTAGGTATAAATAGAATCTTATGAAATTAAACAAACAAATTCCTTCGGCTGCGCCTCCGAATTATAACGTAAACGAAAAAGGCTACTACGGCGAGTTTGGCGGCGCGTATATCCCTGAAATGCTCTACCCGAATGTGGAGGAACTGCGGCAGAATTATTTGAAAGTAATGGCCGAGGAATCTTTTCAAAAAGAATTCCACCAATTGCTGAAAGACTATGTAGGACGGCCAACACCACTGTATTTTGCAAAACGTCTTTCGGAAAAATACAACACCAAAATCTATTTAAAACGCGAAGATCTTTGCCATACGGGAGCACATAAAGTGAACAACACCATTGGCCAGATTTTAATGGCAAAACGATTGGGCAAAACCCGAATTATTGCCGAAACTGGCGCTGGACAACACGGCGTTGCCACCGCTACCGTTTGTGCATTGATGGGTTTGGAATGTATTGTTTTTATGGGCGAAATTGATATAAAACGTCAAGCACCCAACGTAGCCCGGATGAAAATGCTGGGCGCAAAAGTGGTTCCCGCAACCAGTGGCAGTAAAACCTTGAAAGATGCCACAAATGAAGCCATTCGCGATTGGATCAATAATCCGTTGGACACACATTATATTATAGGCAGCGCGGTGGGCCCACATCCGTACCCCGATATGGTAGCTCGATTTCAGAGTGTAATTTCGGAAGAAATAAAAAAGCAACTTAACGAAAAGGAAGGTCGGGAAAACCCAGATTTTGTGATTGCTTGTGTGGGCGGCGGCAGCAATGCAGCGGGTGCTTTTTATCATTATTTGGACAAGATGGAAGTGGGAATTATCGCTGTGGAAGCCGCCGGAAAGGGAATTGACAGTGGCGAAAGTGCCGCAACTTCCGCTTTAGGGAAGGTGGGGATTATCCACGGCAGCAAAACACTATTGATGCAAACACCGGACGGACAAATTACGGAACCCTACTCTATTTCGGCTGGCTTGGATTATCCCGGCGTTGGGCCAATGCACGCCAATCTTTTTGCGAGTGGTCGCGGCGAATTTATTTCGATAACCGATGAGGAAGCTATGGATGCCGGAATGCAACTTTGTAAGCTGGAAGGAATAATTCCCGCCATTGAAAGTAGTCACGCCCTCGCCATTTTTGAATCCCGGAAATTTAAAAAGAATGATATAGTGGTTTTGAATTTAAGCGGGCGGGGCGATAAGGATTTGGATACATATATTAAACATTTTAATTAGTAAAATCGTTGTCTTGGTCGAGCGCAGTCGCGACCTCTTTGAAGAAGAGGGTTTTAGTTCTCGACTGCGTTCTAACGGATATAAAACAATATTTAAAATGAATCGAATCAATCAAAAACTTTCTGAAAATAAAAAATTACTTTCAATCTATTTCACCGCAGGTTATCCAAAACTGGGTGATACAGTTGAAATAATTCAGCAATTGGAAGAAAACGGCGTGGATATGGTAGAAATCGGTTTGCCATTTAGCGATCCTTTGGCCGATGGGCCCATTATTCAGGCGAGTTCGCAAGTGGCTTTAAAAAATGGAATGACTACCGATTTGCTTTTTCAGCAATTAAAAGACATTCGAAAAACGGTTTCAATTCCGTTGCTACTTATGGGGTATTTTAATCCTGTGCTTCAATTTGGAGTGGAAAATTTCTGTAAAAAATGTGCTGAAGTGGGTATTGATGGCCTGATTCTACCCGATCTTCCCTTGGTGGAATATGAGGAACATTATGCCGAAATTTTCAGAAAATACAACCTTATAAATATTTTTTTGATAACGCCCCAGACTTCCGAAGAACGTATCCGGCAGATTGACGCAGCTTCCGAAGGCTTTATTTATATGGTGAGCAGCGCGAGTGTTACTGGAAGCTCTTCAGGGTTTGGGTTGGAACAGGAAAATTATTTTAAAAGGATAGCTTCGCTTTCACTTAAAAATCCACAGATTATTGGGTTCGGAATAAACAATTCCGAAACATTTCAGCAAGCAACAAAACATGCCAAAGGGGCAATTATTGGCAGTGCCTTTATAAAAATGCTTTCGGAAAAAGGAATAGCCGGAATTTCTGCATTTTCACGTTCCATTCGGAAGGTTTAACCATTCTTTAGCAATGGTTTAAGGGAATTTGTGATTTGCATTTTCTATTTTAGGAATTCAATTATTAACGAGAAAAAGACAATATTATGGAGAAGAAATTTGAAAGAAAGACAGAACAAAAACATCCCACAAACCCAACGGGAAAGACAAATAAGCAAACCAATGAGTTTGACATAGATGAGAAAACCATCAAAAAACAACAAAACAAGAAGTAATGGGCAAAGGTGACAAAAAAACAAAACGGGGCAAGATTAGCATTGGCAGTTTCGGCAAATTACGGCCTAAACGAAAAAAGTTTAACGTGCGCCCAAAACCAACCAAGGACGCCCAAATTAAAGAAACTTAAAATAGATTGATTTTCGTTTTAAGTTGAATAAAAAGGTTTTTGAGAACAGAATTTAGTTCTTAAAAACCTTTTTTAATGCCAATAATCGTCAATAAAACAATTTTTTTAGGAATTCCCCCTTCGGGGGCTAGGGGGCTTCACTATCTTTGCAACTAAATGATATTTATTTAAATGAATCAACCCGTTTCTGGATTTTCAAAAAAATCAAAGCAGGAAAAAATTAATTGGCTTGCAGAAAATTACCTGCAAAACAATCCTGATTCCGTACAAATTCTTAAAAAATACTGGAATGAAGATGCGCAACTACAGCAGCTTCACGACGATTTTATTGAGAATACACTTTCCAATTATTACTTGCCTTTCGGTATTGCCCCAAACTTTTTGATTAACGGAAAATTATTTGCCCTGCCAATGGTGACTGAGGAAAGTTCAGTCGTTGCCGCGGCAAGTAATGCAGCAAAATTTTGGCTGGAAAGAGGCGGGTTTAAAGCGGAAGTGATTTCAACGGAAAAAAACGGGCAAATTCATTTCAATTTCTACGGAAGTGAAAAAAGCATTGAAGCATTTTTTGAAGTGGTAAAACCGAAACTTCTCGGAAGTATCCAAGCTATCGAAAAAAACATGAAAGCCCGTGGCGGTGGAATTTTGGAACTTTCACTGGTTGACAAATCGCATATTTTGAATGGTTATTATTACCTTCATGCCACTTTTGAAACCTTGGATGCCATGGGCGCTAATTTCATCAATAGTTGTTTGGAGCAAATGGCAAATACTTTTGAGGAAGAAGCCAAAAACTTTGAAACCTTCCAAAAAGATGATACCTATCCGGAAGTGGTCATGAGCATTCTTTCCAATTACGTTCCCGAATGTTTGGTCCGTGCCAAAGTGAGTTGCAAAGTAGAAGAACTCACCACAAAACATTTCGACGGAAAACAATTTGCAGAAAAGTTTGTACGCGCCATTGAAATTGCCAAAACCGAATCGCGACGTGCCGTAACCCATAATAAAGGAATTATGAACGGCGTGGATGCAGTTGTTTTGGCAACGGGAAATGATTTTCGTGCCGTGGAAGCCGGAGTACATGCTTACGCCGCCCGAAACAGCTATTACGGCAGTTTGACGCACGCAAAAATTGAGGATGATGTTTTCACTTTTTGGATTGAGTTGCCTTTGGCGGTTGGCACTGTTGGAGGCTTGACCTCACTTCATCCTTTAACAAAGCTTGCTTTTGAAATTCTTCAAAAACCCAACGCAAAGGAATTGATGGAAATCATGGCCGTGGCAGGTTTAGCACAAAATTTTGCAGCTGTGCGCTCCCTTGTTACCACGGGTATACAAAAGGGGCATATGAAAATGCACTTGATGAATATTTTGAACCAACTGCACGCTACAAAAGAAGAAAAGGAAAAAGCGATGGAATATTTTATGACAAAGCCAGTATCGCATAGCTCTGCCGCCGATTTTTTAAAACAATTGAGAAACTGATTCGTATTGAATTTTAGAAATTTGGAGAAAAAGTTTTATAGCAACGGAAAATTACTGCTTACGGGCGAATATGTGGTGCTGGATGGTGCAACAACGCTTGCCATTCCTACCAAATATGGGCAGTCTTTGGAAGTTTCCGTTTCAGAAAAAGAAGGAATTCATTGGAAAAGCCTTGATGAAAACGGATCACTTTGGTTTAAGGATTTCTTCGATATAAAAAATTTTGAAAGTAAAAACCGAAATGAAATTTCTGAAACACTTTCAAAAATACTTAGCGAAGCCAAAAAACTGAACCCTGATTTTCTTTCTGAAAACCAAGGGATAAACATCAACACCAAGCTGGATTTTCCCAGAAATTGGGGCTTGGGTACTTCTTCAACTTTAATAAACAACATAGCACAATGGGCCAAAGTAGATGGCTTTGAGTTGCTTGCCAAGAGTTTTGGCGGAAGTGGTTATGATATTGCCGCAGCCCAAAATGATGTGCCTATTTTATTTGAATTAAAAAAAGGTACGCCACAATTCAGAAAAATAAATCTGTCGTGGGACTTTGCAGACCGTATATTTTTTGTGCATTTAAATAAAAAACAGGACAGCAAAGAAGGAATTTCGAGATATAAAAATGCTTCTGTGAGTAAAAAAACCCTTCAACGGATTTCAGCCATTAGCAATAAATTATTGTTGTGCTATACGCTTTCAGATTTCGAAAAATTGATGAATGCACACGAAACAATTATTTCAGAAACCATCAACCTTCCAACTATAAAAGAGCAACTTTTTAGCGATTACCCTAATACTATTAAGAGCTTGGGCGCTTGGGGTGGGGATTTTGTTTTGGTTACAGGAGATGTTTCGGATATGGAATATTTCAGAAAAAGAGGGTTTGTGACTATCGTTCCTTTTGATGAAATGATTAAAAAGACACACTTTTAAACACCTTTATAAAACAAGAAAATCGCAATATCTTTATAATAAGACGATTGCGATTTTTCTATGTGGTGCCTCCAAGAATCGAACTAGGGACACACGGATTTTCAGTCCGTTGCTCTACCAACTGAGCTAAGGCACCATTATTGAGACGGCAAATATAAAGCTATTTTCGTTTTTGCAAAACAATAATTAAAAAAATAAACAGATAATCTTTGCTCAATTTAATAGAGCCTTAACAATTACTTCGTTAACGTAGTTGTATTTTTATTGCCTTATTTAAAAAAATGAACCTCGTAATTGATGTTGGGAACACACTTGTAAAGCTTGCCGTGTTTGATTCTGGAATTTTAAAACATAAAAAAACTTGTGTAAAAACAGACTTTTTGGCTACGCTGGGAGAGTTTTTTGAAAATTTCCCTTCTATAGATAATAGCATTGTTTCCTCGGTTGCCCACTTTTCTGAACAGCAAATTTCAAAACTGGAAAAGCTTTGTAATGTTTTACTGTTGGACCACACGACCACAGTTCCATTCATTAATAAATATGGGACCCCAAAAACCTTGGGTATCGATCGCATCGCATTAGCGAGTGCAGCAGTACATTTATATATAAATAAAAATGTATTGGTAATCGATGCAGGAACGTGTATAACCTATGATTTTATAAACTCAGAAAATGAATATTTAGGTGGTGCAATTTCACCCGGTATATCGTTGCGATATAAATCTTTACATACATTTACGGATAAACTACCGTTATTGGAAGCAAATAATTCAAAATTATTAATCGGAAACAGCACCGCAACATCTATACACGCTGGAGTTGTGAACGGGGTTTTGTACGAAATAGATGGCTTTATTGAAGCTTATAAAAATAATTACGAGAATTTAACAGTTATTTTAACAGGAGGAGACGCACATTTTTTGCGAGATACCATAAAAAATGACATCTTTGCCAACTCAAATTTTTTATTGGAGGGCTTGAACCATATTTTAGAATATAACAAACATTGATGTTTAGACAAATAATAGTCGGTTTATTTATACTTATTGCAGGTGTAACAGTGGCCCAGGAAGGAACCACATCTCCATATTCCTATTATGGTATTGGTACCTTAAAATTCCGTGGAACGGTTGAAAACAGGACTATGGGAGGACTGGGGGTTTTCTCGGACAGCATCCACCTTAATCTTCAAAATCCAGCCTCCTATTCAAGTTTGCGATTGGTTAACTTTTCTGTAGGTGGAAGCCATAAAGCTTCGACACAAAAAAATGAAACAGACAGCCAAAATGTTTCCACAACCACTCTAGATTATATCGCTATGGGCATTCCTATGGGAAAATTCGGAATGGGTTTTGGAGTTATTCCTTATACTTCAGTGGGCTATGATTTCTATTCCGAATTACCTGATGGCCTTACACAATATGAAGGCAGCGGCGGCTTAAACAGAGCTTATCTTTCACTTGGCTATCAAGTGACACCCCAATTGAGCTTAGGTATAGATGCAAATTACAACTTTGGGAAAATAGAAAATACGGCCATCACCCAAAAGGATAGTCTTCAATATGGCACTCGTACCTATAACAGATCGGACATTCTGGGATTTAGCTTCAATTTTGGGGCAATGTATAAGAGAATGGTTACCGAAAAACTGGAATTTACAGGTTCTGTAACATTTACACCGGGAACCAGTTTTACTTCAGAAAATTACAGAAGAATTGGTACGGTATCTATTGTTCCTGCTGGTATTTTTACGGTTGATGAAAGAGAAATCACCGTTTCAGATACAGATTTTACCTTTCCTTCCCAATTTACAATCGGAGCTGCCATTGGTGAGCCAAAACATTGGGCATTAGGTGCGGAATATACTAATCAAAAAACAAGTAACTTTACAAATAGGTCGTTCACCATTGACAACATAACCTATGAAAATGCTTCTAAATTCCGATTAGGAGGATATTATATTCCAAATTATAATTCTTTCGGAAATTACTTTAAAAGAGTCGTTTACCGCGCAGGAGCTAGATATGAACAAACAGGCTTAAACGTGAATGGACAAGACATAAACGAGTTTGGCATATCTTTTGGACTAGGTTTGCCCGTAGGCCGATTATTCTCAAACGCAAATGTAGGTTTTGAAATCGGAAGACGCGGAACCACCGACTTTGGTTTGATACAGGAAAACTTTTTTAATACATTCTTGAGTTTCTCACTAAATGACCGTTGGTTCGAAAAAAGATTATATGATTAATACCAATAATTCTAATACCATGAAAACAAAATTTATTTTACTATTTACCATCCTTCTGCTTTCCTTCTCTGGAAGTTCTTTTGCTCAAGCTCCCGATGATTGTGCAATATCCCTTTCTTATTTTACAGAACCGGCTAAAATAAAAAATTATGAAGCCGCTCTTCCACATTATGAAAAACTAATTAAGGAATGCCCAGGATACCATATTGCCATCTATCAGTATGGAGTAAAAATGTTTGAATATTTTGTTGAAGAAAAAGGCGACAAAAGCAAAGTGAACGATCTTATCCAAGCTTGGGAACTGAGGTTGCAAAACTTCCCTGATCAAACCAAAGAAGGTGATGTACTTTCAACAATTGCTCAAATTAAGTATGACAATAACATAGGCTCAAAAGCTGAGCAGTTTAAGGCATTTGACGAAGCATTTAAAAAAGACCCAGAAAATTTCACAAGTGGAAAAAGCCTATACGCTTATTTCTCATTGGCTGTAGATTTACATAACGAGGGTCAAAAAGATCTTCAGGATATTTTTAATCTTTACGATGTTGTAATCGATAAAATTGATACTGAAAAGAACAGTCTTGCGTCTAAGCTTACTCCTTTAATGGATAAAGAAGAAGCTGGAACGGCACTTACCGATAAAGAGCAGCGCGCAAAAGATGTTTATGAAAACAATCTTGGAGTATATGCAACCGTTGAAGGAAGTGTAAATGGAAAGTTAGGCCAATTGGCAGACTGCCCTAATCTAATTCCATTGTACAATAAAGATTTTGAAAATAAGAAAACCGATGTAAACTGGCTTAAAAATGCAGCTGGCCGTTTAAGTGCTAAAGATTGTGATGATCCGTTGTTCTTTAAATTGGTTCAGGAATTGCACAAGCTGGAGCCTTCAGCAGAATCTGCCTATTATCTTGGGAAACTTGCAGAAAAAGACGGCAAAGCTAGCACTGCATTGGATTATTTTAATCAAGCAGCAGACTTGCAGACAGATAAAGGAAAAAAAGCTTCAATTTATTATAGTATAGCAGAAAACTACCGCAAAAAAGGAAGCTATGGAACTGCAAGAAACTATTATAACAAAATGCTTGAAGTAAAACCATCTGCTGGTATGGCATATTATAAAATTGGCTCTATGTATGCCGATAGCGCAAACAACTGTGGAACTACGGTATTTGAAAAAAGAGCAATGTACTGGTTAGCGGCAGATATGATGGATAAAGCAGCCCGTGTAGACGGAACGATTGCTGGTAATGCAAAAGCAGCTGCAAGTTCTTATAGAGCTCGTGCCCCTCAGGCAAGTGATATTTTTTCTGAAGGTATGGCTGGAAAAACCGTTAAATTTAACTGTTGGGTTGGAGGAAGCGTAAGAGTTCCTAACTTATAAGAATGTACACCACTATAAATATGTTTAAAAGCGTGATGGTCCTGGTATTGGCCATCACGCTTTTTGCATGTGAAAGTAATTACCAAAATGTAAAAAAAATGGGGCTTTCTGATGGGGCTCCCATTGCCGAAGGTAAAGACATCAATTTTAAATACACAGACTCAGGGAAATTGGTGACCAACCTGTTGGCCAAAAAATTACTGGATTACTCAAACCTTGAATTTCCCTATAAAGAATTTCCTAACGGAATTGAAGTGCGATTTTGGGATGAAAACGGCAAAAAAAACACTGTAACCGCAGACTATGCCATACAGTTTGACGGAACCGGATTGGTTGACCTGCGAAGCAATGTAGTGGTTATTACCGCAGACAGTGTAGTTTTAAAAGCCAACCAGCTTTATTGGGACCAAAAAAATAAATGGGTCTTCACAGACCAGCCCTATCAAATAAAATTTAAGGACGGCTCCTATAATGATGGTGCCGTTGGGTTTGACAGCAGTGAAGATTTCACTACCTTTCTATCCAGAAAAAACCAAGGAGTACAATTAGTGGACAAAACCAAAACCGAAGATGTTAAATAAAGTTTACCGTTTTTTTGAATATGCCTATCTTATTATCGCAGCATTTTTTACCTATGAAGCTATAAATAATTGGGAAAGCCAGCCCTACCGCGCCTACCTTTTTTTATTCTTTGTAGTTCTTGCAATATTCATGTTTTTTTTCAAAAGAAATTTTCGGAAAAAAATGGAGGAAAGAAACAAATAGCTTTCAGGATTCCAACCACACTTGGACGGTAACAATTGAACATTTAAAATTTTAAATGGATTACAGCATCCTAATTATAATAACAATGCTACTTCTATCCGCTTTCTTTTCGGGTATGGAGATTGCCTATGTTTCTTCAAATAAAATTCATATTGAAATTGAAAAGAAACAAAACACATTTCTGGCAGGTGTTCTTAAAAAAATAACCAAACGCCCTTCAAAATTTATAGCCACTATGCTTGTGGGCAACAACATTGCATTAGTTGTTTACGGTTTTTTTATGGGTGATCTTTTAATGGAGTACATTCCTATTGCAGGGTTCACGGGATTACTTATTCAGACCATAATTTCCACAATTATCATTTTGCTTACCGCAGAATTTCTGCCAAAGGTTTTCTTTCAAATTTACGCAAACAGCTTAGTTAAAATTTTTGCAGTACCCGCATATTTCTTTTACTTCCTTTTTTCACTTATTTCAGAATTCATTATTTGGATTTCAGATTTGGTACTGAAATTAATTTTTAAATCTGAAGGAGACACTGTGCAGTTGACCTTCAGTAAACTGGAACTTGGAAATTATATTTCGGAACAGATGGAGATTGCCGAAACCAAAGAAGAAATGGATTCGGAAATACAGATATTTCAAAACGCGCTTGACTTTTCCGAAGTTAAATCGCGCGAGGCCATGATCCCGAGAACGGAAGTGGTAGCCGTAGATATCAACACTACGCCTAAAGAACTCGCTAAAATTTTCACAGAAACGGGGCTTTCAAAAATATTGGTCTACAAAGAAAATATTGATGATATTTTGGGCTATGTGCATTCGTTTGAGCTTTTTAAAAAACCAGCCAGTATTAAAAAGGTATTGATGCCAGTAGTTTTTGTTCCCGAAACGATGCTGGTTAAAGACGTATTGGGCATCCTTAGCAAAAAGAGAAAAAGCATTGCTGTAGTAATAGACGAATACGGCGGAACCAGCGGTATTATTACCGTAGAAGATATTATTGAAGAACTTTTTGGCGATATTGAAGACGAACACGACAGCATTGCTCTTATTGAAGAAGAATTGGGCGATGGCCATTACAAATTCTCGGCACGTTTGGAAGTAGATTACCTAAATGAAACCTATAAGCTCAATTTGGAAGAGAGCGAAAATTACGAAACCTTGGGGGGCCTTATAGTAAACTTCACCGAAGAAATACCAGAACAAGGCGAAACTGTTGAAATTGAAGATTATATATTCACTATTCTTGAAGTTTCGAGTACCAAAATTGAGCTGGTGGAAGTAAAAAACCTTTCCGAGGATTAGATTTTCAATTATTCCACACTTTTTTCAATTTACTTTTTTATTAATGGTAGGAAAATGGTATTTTCGCCCACTAAATAATTAAAAAAACAATTCTTTAAGATCCTTGTTATTTATTAGGAACTAGAAGAAAATCACAACCAAACCCTTCCTATTCGCAAATGCGAAAGTGAAGCAATATAAATTACGAACATCAAATGGCAATCTTAAACAGTATTAGAAAAAGAGGGATATTTCTTATCCTTATTATTGCATTGGCGCTTTTCGCCTTTATTTTAAGTGATGTATTAACCAAAGGTGGCGGCACAAAGGTTCAGGATACAATTGCCACTATAAATGGCACTGACATTTCCAGACAAAGTTTTATGGAAGAGGTAGATGCCACCCAGCGCAACATGGGCCCAAACTCAAACACTTCGCAGGCTGTGAATATGGTTTGGGACAGAGAACTTCGCCGTGTTATTTTGGAAGAACAGTATGAAAAAGCAGGTCTTTCTGTTGAAAAAGCACAGTTAGACGATGCTCTTAAAACTTCTTTGGCAAACAATCCCACTTTTCTTAACGAAGCTGGACAGGTTGATGATGGTAAAATTCAGGAATACATTGCAAGCATCAAAGCTTCATCACCAGCAATGTACCAGCAGTGGTTAGATTTTGAACAAAACACGGCAGAAGGTGTACTTCAGCGTACTTATTTCAATATGATAAAAGGAGGCTTGCGTACCACAGTTGCTGAAGGTGAGCAAGAATACCATTTTCAGAATGACAATTTGAATTTCAGTTATGTAATGATCCCATACAGCAAAATTGCCGATGAGGATGTAAATGTTTCAGACGATGAAATAAAAAAATACGTTGCCGCGCACCCAAGCGATTATGAAGTTGATGCACAGGCAGACATTCAGTATGTTTTCTTTTCTGAAGAACCATCGGAAGCTGATATTGCAGAAGCTAAAACTGAAACAGCTGCCTTGTTGAATAACAATGTAGAATTCAACCAAGACACAAAAATCAACGATACAATTCCTGGTTTTAGAAATACAAAAGATTACGAAGAATATGTAAATGCAAATTCTGATGTACCTTATTACGACAGTTGGATGTTTAAAAGTCAATTACCGGCTACTGTTGCAGACACTCTCATCAACCTGAATGATGGCGACATTTATGGCCCTTATAAAGTAGACAACTCTTTCTATCTTTCTAAAGTTTTAGAAACCAAGAAAATGCCTGATTCTGCAGAGTCAAAACATATTTTGATTCGCTACGTGGGCACAATGCGTGCACCTGAAACTATTACTAGAACAAAAGAAGAAGCGCAAAAATTGGCCGATAGTCTTTTGAGTGTTGTGAAAAAAGACAAATCCAAGTTTGCAGAGCTTGCAGCGGAATTTTCAGATGACAGCTCTAGCCAAAACGGGGGAGATCTTGGAAGCTCTACACCAGGTAGAATGGTCCCACCCTTCGATAAATTTATTTTTAATAATTCAACCGGAACTATTGGTTTGGTAGAAACTGATTTTGGTTTTCACATTGTAGAAGTAGGAAAACAGTCTGAACCTAAAAAAGCTGTTAAGCTTGCAACTGTTGTAAAGAACATTGAGCCTTCCAAAAAAACAACTGACGATGTGTTTTTTAAAGCATCAAAGTTTGAGGTGGCTTTAAAAGATGGCGATTTTACAGAATTGGCACAAGCACAGAGTCTTGAAGTGAAGCCAGTAAACAATCTTGGAAAAATGGATTCTAACATTCCTGGTATTGGCGCCAATCGTCCTATTGTCAACTGGGCGTTTGATGAAGACACTAAAGTTGGAGACATAAAACGTTTCAGTGTTCCTGAAGGATATATAATTGCTCAACTTACCCGTAAAAATGAAAAAGGCTTAATGAGCGTTGCTCAAGCTACTGCCACTGTAAAGCCTATACTTATAAACGAGAAAAAAGCTCAAAAAATACGTGAGTCCATCACTGGAAACACAATTGAAGATATTGCCAAAAACCAAGGCGTGAGTGTTCAGAATGGCACGGGTGTTACAATGGCTAATCCTATGGTTGGCGCCAATAATGAACCAAAAGTTGTGGGCACGGCTTTTGGCACAAAACCAGGGGAGTCTACAGGTTTGATTGATGGTAAAAATGGAGTTTATAAAATAAGAACCACTGCATTTAACCCAGCGCCCAAGTTGGAATCATATGTAAACTATACAAATCAATTGAGTTCTAAGGCTGCTACAGCATCTCAAGGCGCAGTTTATAATGCACTTAAGAAGAAAGCCGATATTGAAGACAATCGTGCTACTTTTTATTAATAGAACGCACAAATAGTTAACAAGCCCTGTTGCACACTTTGTGACAGGGCTTTTTCTTTAAAACAGATTCATCAATCCTTTAGAAAAACCGAAAATAACCTTTATTTTTAAGGGATTTTTACGAAACACACAAAATGGACAATTCAGAAATTATAAAAGCACTCGAGGAAAAGTATAAAAATCTGGGCGAAAATCCCGAAACCTACCTCAAGGGGCTTTTACAGGCAAAACCCATAACCTATTGGGATTATATTCAAGTAGACACCTTGCTTTCACTCCAAAAAACAAGAACCGATTTTAAGGATGAGGAAATCTTCGTGATGTACCATCAGGTGACCGAACTTACCTTAAAAATGATGATCCACGAAATAAAACAACTCTCTGAAGGCGACAATCTTTCGGAAGAAATCTGGCTGACAAAATTAGACCGATTAAAAAGATATACCCGAATGCTCATCACTTCTTTCGACATTATGAAAGATGGCATGAGTTACGAGGATTATAACACATTTCGCGCTACCCTTACCCCTGCCAGCGGCTTTCAGAGTGCCCAATTCCGCATTTTGGAATTGTACAGTACAAGACTTGAAAATTTAATCAATTCCGAAGGAAGGGAAAGGTTGCCACTAAACCCGACGTTTGATGATTATTTTAAGCATATATATTGGAAAGACGCCGGCCTTGATCGCAAAACGGGTAAAATGACACTCACGCTAAGTCTTTTCATTGAAAAATATGAAGCAGATTTCAAAGCGCTGGCTGAAAATGTAAAAGGAAAAACCCTGGAAGAACGAGTGGGCCAAATGGAAAACCCTTCCGAAGAACTAAAAGAAAAACTACAACAATTTGACCATTTTTACAACGTGGCTTGGCCGATGGTACATTTAGATACCGCACAGCATTATTTAAATAGCAAAGGGGAAAGTAAAACCGCTACGGGCGGTTCGGAATGGAAAAAATACCTCCACCCAAAATACCAGCAACGTAAATTTTTCCCTACTCTTTGGACCGATGAAGAAATTGCCAATTGGGGCGAATAACCATTTGGAATATGTGAAATTATGGACATACAAACAAAGCGTATATACGAAAAACCAGCCAACCGTGATGGCATTAGGGTTTTGGTAGATCGCGTTTGGCCACGGGGCGTAAGCAAAGAAGACGCAAAACTGGACGAATGGATGAAAGAAATTGCCCCTTCTACAGAACTTCGAAAATGGTTTGACCACAAAGAACAACGTTTTGATGATTTCTCAAAAAAATATAAAAAAGAACTGGAAGACCATTCAGGACTGGTGCAACAACTGTTGGACAAAGCAAAAGAAAAACGTTTAACACTTCTCTACGGAGCGAAAGATGAAAAACATAACCAAGCCAGAGTCCTAAAAAACTATCTGGAAAACCAGTAAATTCATCTTATTTAAACCTTTTGATTATTTTTAAGGTTACTAACCAATTATTGAAAATTAGCATGAAATATTTAGTTGCGCTTTTCTTCATATGCTTTTCATTTACTGCAAAATCACAAATACTCAATGCCGAATCGCTTCGGAAAGTAACTGACACCTCTGGTTTTTCAGGTTCTGTAAGTCTTGGTTTTTCGTTGAAACGTGACGTAAATGATTATTTCGCCTTCAGCAGCAGTACACACCTACAATACAAAATGAACAAACATTTGGTATTGTTGAAGAACGATATTGAGTTAAAAAACATTGAAGGCAACAAATTTGAGAATGCGGGAATAACCCATCTTCGATATAATTATAGATTTCATCCCCGAATAGCTTGGGAGGTTTTTGCACAAGCACAGTATAACAAAGTTTCAAAAATAGATTTTAGAGGTCTGGTTGGAATAGGACCACGCTTTAAATTGACAACTTCAGAAAAGTATAAGTTCTATTTGGGAACCCATATAATGTATGAACAAGAGGAGCTCAGCGATGGTGTAACTCCACTTCAACGTGATTTTCGAAGCACCTCCTATCTTTCCTTCAGTTTGTACCCAACAGAGACCATAAGCCTTGTAAGCACTACCTACTATCAACCTAAACTTAAAAACTTTAGTGATTACCGTTTATCAAACCAAAGTTCATTGCTTATTGAATTATTCAAGAATTTTGCATTTAAAACTACCTATACATTTATTTATGATGAAACCCCCGCAATTGGTATCCCAAACTCACAGTATAATCTGGAAAGTGGCTTTGTTTATTCTTTCGATTAAATTGTTAAACTTTCGTAAGCATGCTCCTTTATCAAAGACTACTTGCCTATATTTACCTTTATTGAAAACCAAAATCCCTAAAATTTCGTACTTATAAATAAAGCACTCCTATGGCCTCACAGAATTATTATGACCCTGCAGATTTAAAAAAATTTGGAAATATTACACAATGGAGCAAAGAGCTCGGTGAAAAGTTTTTTGAATACTACGGAAAAGTCTTTGAAGAGGGCGCCCTCTCTGCCCGTGAAAAATCACTCATAGCTCTTGCAGTGGCACATACCGAAATGTGCCCCTATTGCATTGATGCCTACTCACAGGATGGTTTGCAACGTGGCATTACCAAAGAAGAAATGATGGAAGCCGTTCACGTAGGCGCAGCTATCAAAAGCGGCGCCAGCTTGGTACACGGGGTGATGATGATGAACAAGGTGAATAAATTGGAAATGTAGGCGTACCATTAATCGCGCACTTCCAATAATTCATTAAAATAGAATTCAGAAAAATTTTCTATGCTAAAAGAAAAAAAGAAACAACAACAATCCCTTCATAAACGCCACAGCGAGCTTGCGATGGCGAACAAACAACTCGAAAAACTTTCCAACGGTATTTTTGCCAGTGGAGAACTTCCCCTTTTTTCTGAAAAAATTAAGGAAACAGAACAATTTCCCCTTCGACCCAATAAACTTGAAATTCTTCAAATTAACGTCGGCTATATGTGCAACCAGGTTTGTGAACATTGCCACGTAGATGCAGGGCCGGATCGAAAAGAAATTATGACCCGCGAAACGATGATGCAGTGTTTGGAAGTGATTCGCAACACAGGCGCCCATACATTAGACCTTACAGGCGGCGCTCCCGAAATGAACCCAGATTTTCGTTGGTTTGTTGATGAAGCAAGCAAAGCCGGCATTAAGGATTTTATTGTGCGAAGCAACCTGACGATTATTCGTGCCAACAAAAAATATTACAATTTACCTGAGTTCTTCAAAAACCACAATGTGCATGTGGTGAGCAGCATGCCCCACTGGACCCGTGGTAAAACTGACAAGCAAAGAGGCGAAGGTGTTTTTGATCTTTCCATAAAAGCTTTGCAGGAACTTAACGCTGTTGGCTATGGAATGCCTGACAGCGATTTGCGTCTAGACCTAGTATATAATCCAAGTGGCGCTTTTTTACCGGGTGACCAAGCAAGTATGGAAAAGGATTTTAAGAAAGCCTTATTGGAAGATTTCGGTATACATTTCCACAATCTTTTCGCTATAACAAATCTTCCTATTTCTCGGTTTTTGGATTATTTAATTGCTTCGGAAAATTACGAAGACTATATGTATTCCTTAGTGGAAGCCTACAATCCATTAGCCGTTAAAAACGTGATGTGTCGCAATACCATCTCGGTGAGTTGGGACGGGTATTTGTACGATTGCGATTTCAACCAAATGCTGGAATTGAAGGTGGCAAGCAAGATTCAACACGTTTCGGAATACAACGAGGATGTTTTAAACGATAGAAAAATAATTATTTCGCAGCACTGCTATGGTTGTACAGCGGGCGCCGGGAGCAGCTGCCAAGGCGCCGTGGCGGAGTAAAGGATTGATTGTAAATATGCTTCCATGAAACAATTTTCACTTCTTATACTGCTGTTTCTAATGGCAAAAATCAGTTTCGCCCAAAAAAACGTGGACGAATTGCTCGAAGCCTACAATACCCGCAGCGTACCGTACATTTCAGTGGAAGAATTGAGAATGTTTCAAATGAACGATGCCGTAACAATTCTGGACGCCCGCGAACCTGAAGAATTTGCGGTAAGCCATATAAAATCTGCAATAAATGTGGGTTACAACGATTTTACTTCCGAAGAAAAACAACTTCAAAATCTAAACAAGAATATTCCCGTAGTTGTTTATTGTTCGGTGGGAATCCGTTCCGAAAAGATAGGCGAAAAATTAAAAAAAGCAGGATTTACGAAGGTTAAAAATCTCTACGGTGGTATCTTTGAGTGGAAAAACAAGGGCTACCCCGTCTTCGATTCCGCAGGAAAGGAAACTGAAAATGTACACGCCTTTTCCAAGCATTGGAGCCAGTATTTGAACGCGGGAAAACCTGTTTATTGAAACAAATTTACTTTAACGCGCTTCATAAGGCACGTCAGCAGAACTCTACAAAATGGCATTATTAAATTCCAAAGAAACCAGTAGCGATAACGAAATGGCCCGTGATTTCTACTTTCCTACCTCTAAAAAAGCACTGATTATTTTCACCCGAAACCCAGAACTTGGTAAAGTGAAGACCCGGCTCGCGAAATCGGTGGGCGATGAAAGTGCTTTGGAAATCTATAAATTTCTGCTGAAGCACACCGTAGCAATTACCAAAAATTTAAACGTTGATAAATACGTGTTTTATTCCGAGAATATCCACCGTGAGGATATTTGGGATCCTGAAATTTTCAGAAAAAAACTGCAAACCGGTACCGATTTAGGCGAAAAGATGCAAAATGCTTTTTCAGAATTATTCGAAATGGGCTACGAAAAAGTTCTCATTGTGGGAAGCGATATATTTGAACTGGACCAAAGTGACATTGAAAACGCCTTTGAAGTTTTACAGACAACCGAAACAGTAATAGGCCCTGCCACCGATGGCGGCTATTATTTACTGGGAATGAAAGAACGGAACGTTGCAATATTTCAAAATAAAAACTGGGGCACGAGTACGGTTTTGGAAGAAACGCTGTCCGATTTAAGGCAAAAGAAATACGTTTTATTGGAAGAGCGGAATGATGTGGATTATTATCAAGACATTAAAGAGATTGATGCTTTTCAGCAATTTTTACCTCCTTACTTAGACAAAAACTTTTTATAAAAATGAGCATTTTAAAATACATTGAAGAAGCTGCAGCTTATCTTCAGCAACGTGGATTTGAAAAACCAGAAGTAGGAATCATTCTCGGAACCGGCCTCGGAAAAATAATTGAACAGGTGAAAATTGAGGCGGAAGTTAGCTACAACCATATTCCAAATTTCCCCACGGCCACAGTTGAATTTCACAAAGGAAAACTTATTTACGGCACCTTGGAAGGAAAAAAAGCAGTGCTTATGCAGGGCCGTTTTCACGTTTATGAAGGGTATTCGCTGCGTGACGTTACCTTTCCCGTGCGCGTAATGCACCTTTTGGGAATCAAACATTTGCTGGTGAGCAACGCTTCGGGAGCTATAAACCTCAACTTCAAAAAAGGCGAAATAATGTTGATTGACGACCATATCAATCTTCAAGGCGACTCGCCCCTCGCCTTCCGCGGCGTTGAGAAAATGGGCGAACGTTTTGTGGATATGAGCGCGCCCTACAATGTTGAAATGAACCAAAAAATGGAGCAGATAGCTTCCGAGAAAAATATAAAATTGCACAAAGGCGTGTATGCCAGCGTGGTTGGGCCACAATTGGAAACCCGCGCGGAATACCGCTATTTAAAAATAATAGGTGCCGATGCCGTGGGAATGAGCACCGTACCAGAGGTTATCGTAGCCAATCATTTGGGCTTACGCGTTTCTGCCGTTTCAATCCTAACCGATGAATGCGATCCCGACAATCTGCAACCCGTGGATATTGAAGAAATAATCGCAATGGCCGCCAAAGCGGAACCGGATATGATTACTTTGTTTACGGAGTTGATGAAAAGGTTGTAGATTGCATTCCAGCCCTGACAACAAGTCTATCCCAGAAATATAAATGGAAAAATACTTAAAGATATTCAAGGATTCGTATCACGGCTACTTCAACTATCTGTGGAACGAGATAACGCATTTCCATTGGGAAAACTATTTCTATGGATTGATACTCGTTTCTTTAATAGTCTGGGTTTTGGAGTTGCTCTTTCCGTGGCGGAAGAACCAAAAAGTTTTTCGAAAAGACTTTTGGCTGGACACTTTTTATATGTTTTTCAATTTTTTTCTGCTGAATTTAATCGTGCTCATTTTCCTCTCAAATGCCACGGCTGAACTGTTCAACGATCTTTTGGAAATGGTCGGATTGGAACTTTTGGATTTCCAACTTCTCGATTTGGATGCGCTTCCCTTCGGATTGGGGCTTTTAATATTCTTTCTCGTTACCGATTTTGTGCAATGGAACACGCATCGCCTGCTGCACTACTCTCCTTTTCTGTGGAATTTTCACAAGCTACACCATTCGGTAAAAGAGATGGGGTTTGCCGCGCATCTTCGCTACCACTGGATGGAACCCGTGGTTTACAAATCTATTCTTTACATACCGCTCGCCATCATTGGAGGTTTTGACGTGGAATCGGTTGCGATTGTACATTTTTCTGCGCTCGCTATCGGTCATTTAAATCACGCCAATCTGGGCTGGGATTATGGTCTTTTGAAATACATTTTCAACAACCCTAAAATGCACATTTGGCACCACGCTAAAGTTTTACCAAAACACGCCCAATACGGTGTTAATTTTGGCATTAGCTTGAGTATTTGGGACTATCTTTTCAAAACAAACCATGTTCCGCACGATGGTAGAGATATTGAGTTGGGTTTTGATGGAGATGAAAAATTTCCTTCTAGTTTTATTTCCCAGGAATTATATCCCCTCAAAACCAAGCAACGAAATAATTCGTAATTATATATATAAAACGAAACAAAATGAAAACCATATTCAACCTTGCAACCATACTTTTTTTATCATTTTCATTACAAAGCTGTAATCTTCTTTCCGCTGCAGGTGTTAGCAGTCAAGGACAGCCAACGAAGGAAGTTCAGTCTGAGCTCACTTCAACAACCGCAAATTCTGCCGTAAATATAGATCATTCCCAATGGGACAAATTGCTGAAAAAATATGTTAATAGCCAAGGCATGGTTGATTATAAAGGTTTTAAAAATGACGAAGCCAAACTGGATGATTATCTTAAAATGCTTTCTGAAAAAGAACCCACAAACGATTGGAGTGTACAGGAATTGCTCGCTTATTACATTAACCTTTACAATGCAGCAACGGTAAAATTGATTGTGGAAAATTATCCCACAAAAAGTATAAAGAACATCGATGGCGCATGGACCAAAGGTCGCGTTGCCGTGGGAAATAAAGAACTTTCCCTTGGCGGAATTGAAAACGGAATCCTTAGGAAAATGAACGAGCCGCGCATTCATTTCGCTATAAATTGCGCCTCTATTTCCTGCCCAAAACTTTTGGACGAAGCATATACCGCGGCAAGAATCAACGAACAACTGGACCGTGCCACCAAAGAATTCATCAATAGTGACAAAAATGATATTTCAGCAAGCAACCCAAAGGTTTCCTCTATTTTTGATTGGTATGCAAAGGATTATAAGGTAAATGGAAAGCAGGACGTTATAGGTTATATAAACCAATATTCAAAAACCAAAATAAATTCAGGTGTAACTTTATCCTATAAAAATTACGATTGGAATTTGAACGAACAATAATCAGTAAAATAAGTATATCGAGAATTAACCTAAAACTTGAAACTAGAAACTTTTTTTAATGATAAGCATCATCATCCCGGTTTTAAACGAAGCCGCAAACATTGAAAAACTATTAAAGCATCTTTCAGAAAATAGTTCTGGGAAAAACGAAATAGAAATCATTGTAGTTGATGGCGGAAGTAGTGATGATACCTTTGAGATTGTTAATACTATGTCCGGTCGAGCGCAGTCGAGACCTCTATGTTTGCAGATTATCAATTCAGAAAGAGGTCGCGCAAAACAAATGAACAAAGGGGCGCAAGTAGCTTCGGGCGAAATGCTTTACTTTCTGCACGCAGATTCCTTTCCACCGAAAAATTTTGACAAATACATTTTTTCTGAAGTAAAAAACGGAAATCCCGCAGGCTGTTTCCGAATGAAATTTGATAGTGATCATTGGTGGCTGAAATTGGCTGGCTGGCTTACGCAATTTCGCTGGCGTGCCTGTCGTGGCGGGGATCAAAGCCAATTCATAACCAAAAAACTTTTTGATGAAATTGGTGGTTTTGACGAAACCTATACCATATACGAAGACAATATTTTAATCAACGAACTATACAAACGAAAGAAGTTTGTGGTTATTCAACAACAGATTACAACTTCTGCGCGCCTTTACAGACAAAAAGGCGTTTGGAATTTACAATATCATTTTTGGACAATTTATGTAAAACGCTGGCTTGGAGCAGATGCTGACGAATTATACAGTTATTACTTAAAACACATAAAGCAAAACCACTCCTCAAAAATTTCGGAACAAAATATTCCCAAGCAAGTCGCTGATAATTAAACCTTTTTAAATATTTCTTTTTTCAATATTCGCTTCTTTCTAAAATTTTTAGGATATTGTAAAGAAAAATCATTCTAAAAAATACTGCTATGAACATTTTTGAAGCTATAAGAAAAGACCATGACATACAACGCGAACTTTGCCGTTTGGTAACCTCTACATCTGGCGATTCAAAAGAAAGAAAGGAAATGTGGGAGAAATTGAAGCACGAATTAAAAATTCATGCAGACGCTGAAGAACGCACTTTCTATTCGCCATTAATCCATAACGATATGATGCAAGAACACGCTCGCCACGGAATTGCCGAACATCACGAAATGGATGAACTAATGGAAAAAGTGGACGAAACCGACATGGATTCTCCAGCCTGGCTTGTGTACGCAAAACAACTATGTGAAAAGGTAGAGCACCATTTGGAAGATGAGGAGCACAGTTTTTTTCAATTGGCAGGAAAAGTTTTTACCGAAACCCAAAAAACTGCTATTGCAAAAGATTATCTTGAGGAAATGAAAAAGAATAGATAACTGGAAAAAAATTAATCTTTGTGAGTTGAGTAATACTTTTCAACGATTTTTTGTGAGGGTTTGTTTTGTGGCGTAAACTGATTGTCATCGGGGCCTCCCACTTTTTCGTTCAACACAAACCATTTCCACAGAAAACCACCCGCAAACCAATCCTCTCCCCAAACCGATTTGTAGAGTCCTTCCAGCAAATTTGCCTGTGCCTCTAAGTTCACGGAGGTCATTTCCCTATCGCTTTTCCACGGTTCCTTGCCACTAAAATCAACACTTCGGTAGCCGTATTCCGCAAATAGTATTTTTTTGTTTTCCTTTTCAGAAAAATCTTTCAATTCTTTTTTCCATCGCCCCCAACCTGCTATTGCCTCTTCCACTGTGGGAGTTTCGCTCTCCGAAACTGGGAAATAAGCATCCACGCCAATATAATCCAGCGCATCCCAAAACGGTACGCGCCTGTATTCGTCCCAGTTGGCGGCGTAGGTCAATTTTCCGTTGTAAACCTTTTTTACTTCCGCAATCAATTCGCGCCAATAATCAGGACGGTGCTCTATAAATTTTTCCAATTCGGTACCAATACAGAAAATTTCAATACTTTTTGCCTCTGCAACTTTCGCAGAATCGAGGATAAAATTTCTGTAGGTGTTTTCAAGTTGAAGCCAATCTGCTTCCGAAGTCATTTCAACCCAACCCGTATATTCTCCGTTCCACACCCAGATTTGGGGTTTCATCATTACGTGTATTTCGTTTTTGTGGAGCAATTCAACATATTGTGTTACCCCTTGGCGCGTTTCGCCAAACCATTGGCGTTCTTGGTCGTATATTATTTCGGGATGGTTTAAACTTCTTATAAAACCGAAGGGCATTACGGTAACATAATTAGCATTGACTTCCTTTAAAGAAGCAACATTTTTGTGCGAAAGTGAATCTGGAGCGGCCACAAGGCTCAGGCCGTTTATTTTGGAAACGGTCGGATTTTGAAATATTTTTTCTTCGGAAGAATTTTTCTTTTGGGCGCACCCAGTTATAATGGCGAAAAGAAGAATACCGTACACTAAGCGATGAAGCAATATCATTTTGAAATATTAAAAGTTGAATTTAAGGCTTTATTTAAGAAATTAGGGAAATATTAATACCTGTTTTGAAACTGCCCCAATTGTAATTGCGTAAATTTATAAACGACTGAAAAAACAATCACCAAAAGTATGGAGCACATCGTCATTATAGGCAACGGAATTGCAGGTGTAACGGCCGCTCGACACATTCGTAAACTTTCCGATAAAAAAATAACCATTATTTCCGCTGAAGCCGATCATTTTTTTTCCCGCACTGCCTTGATGTACGTTTATATGGGCCATATGCGCTGGCGCGATATTGAACCCTATGAACATTGGTTTTGGGAAAAGAACAGGCTGGAACTTAAAAAAGCCTATGTTGAAACGGTCGATACCAACAACAAAACGCTTTATTTTAAAGGCGGCGGCATCTTAACCTACGACAAGCTCATTATTGCCTCAGGTTCGGTGATAAATACCTTTGGCTGGGAAGGTTTGGATCTGAATGGCGTACAGGGATTGGTTACGAAACAGGATTTGGAAAAACTTGAAAAAAATGCGCCAAACAATAAAGAATGTCCCCGGGCGGTGATCGTCGGTGGCGGATTAATAGGCGTTGAAATGGCCGAAATGCTCCGAACCCGTGATATTGAAGTAACCATGCTCGTCCGCGAACAGGCGTTCTGGGCAGGCACACTTCCAAAGAAGGATGCCGAAATGATTTCCAAACATATACTTTCGCATAGCGTTGATTTAAGACACAACGAAGAACTCGATAAAATTCTGGCTGATGGCAAAGGCAACGTCCGTGCCGTTTTAACAAAAAATGGTGAGGAAATTCCCTGTAGCGTGGTTGGTATAACCACGGGTGTGAAACCACAGCTTTCTTTTTTGAAAAATTCAAAAATTGAAACCGACAGAGGGATTTTGGTAAACCGAAAACTGGAAACAAACATTGAAGACGTATATGCCATTGGCGATTGTGCGCAGCAACGCGAACCCATTGGCAACCGGCCGCCCGTGGAAGCGGTTTGGTACACAGGCCGAATGATGGGCGAGGCACTTGCACAGACCATCTGCGGAAAACCTTTTGAATACAATCCCGGTAACTGGTTCAACAGCGCCAAGTTTTTTGATATTGAATACCAAACCTACGGCTGGGTTTTTTCAGAAAGTAAACGAAAGGATTACGAAGCCCAATTCCACTGGAAATGTGCGAGTGATCTTCGCTGCATAACGATTTCATATAATAAAAATTCAAATGAATTTCTTGGGATAAACACTTTCGGAATACGGATGAAACACGAGGTTTTTGACAAATGGTTGAATGAAAAGCGAAGCGTGGATTACGTTATCCAAAATTTAAAACAAGCTAATTTCGACCCTGAATTTTATAGAAAATATGAAAAGGAGATTCAATCAAAATTTTTCAACCAATCCGTAAACGCATAATCTATGAGTACTGTCCAACGAAATATGTCGCTTGCGGGCGAACCGCCAAAAACGATAAATACCCAGCAAAAACTTGCATCGGCCATCGGTTTGATAGGTTTGGCGGTGCTTTTTTTGGCGTTAGTCAATATTAATTTTCCCAATAAAACCCTTTGGCTTACCGCCTCTTTAATCGCCATTGGCGGCGGCACGGTTTGGTTTTCAATAGCCGCCTACGGCAACAAACACGAAGGGATTAAAAACGACGGCGTATATTTTAAGTCGCTTACTTCCAAAGGATTTTGGGCGTGGGTTTTGGGCATTACCCTTACTTTATTTTACGTGGTGCTGTATTGGTTTCCGCAGTATTTGGGCTTGGTACAGGATGGCGACAACAAAGGATTGGTGGCGCTTTTTGACCCTTTGAGCAAATTTCTCAATGGCGGTTCCGCAAGTCAATGGTTTGTTTACGGAACGCTTTATACGCTGGCCATTTTGGCTTTTGGAATTAAATTCATCTTAAAATACCGCCACAACAAATACGAAAAACTGCGAACCTATTCCGTGATTTTTTTCCAGTTGGGGTTTGCGTTTCTGATTCCGGAATTGATGCAGCGGCTGAACAGTGAATCCTTTACCCTACCCTATTACGACCTTAAAAACATCTGGCCGCTCAATTACTACAATTTTGAGCAATACCGGGTAGATCAATTTATTTCCGCCGGCGATATTGGCTTGGCATTATTGATTTTTGGAATCGTTTCCATTTTTATAATCACGCCAATTTTAACCTATAAATACGGCAAACGCTGGTACTGTAGTTGGGTCTGCGGTTGCGGGGGATTGGCAGAAACCGCCGGCGATCCGTTTCGGCATTTGAGCGACAAACGGCAAATAGCCTGGAAGGTGGAACGCTGGGTAATCCACAGCGTCTTGGTTTTTGTGGTTTTGATGACCACGGCGGTGGTGCACAGTTATTTGGGCGATGACAGTTCAAAATATTGGTTAACGAAAGACGGGTTCCTAATTTCCGTGGCAGCAATCTTAACCGCCGTTTTTGCGGGAACGTTTATTTTTAAAAGGGAAGAATTGCAGAAAGATGCCCGTTATGGGGCGATTGGTTATTTCGTGATTATTATTTCGTTAATTGGGTTTCACTATTTTTCTGGAAAAACTTTGTTTCTATTTGAAGCCGAAACCCTTCGCCAAAGCTATGGTTTTTTAATAGGCGCCGTTTTTAGTGGGGTGATTGGCGTAGGATTTTACCCAATCTTCGGGAGCCGCGTTTGGTGCCGTTTCGGTTGCCCGATGGCTGCGATTCTGGGTTTTCAGCAACGGCTTTTTTCGCGTTTCAGAATTACTACAAACGGAGGCCAGTGCATCAGTTGCGGCAATTGTTCCACCTATTGCGAAATGGGAATTGATGTGCGCGCTTATGCCCAAAAAGGAGAAAACATTGTACGTTCCAGTTGTGTGGGCTGTGGAATCTGTTCGGCAGTTTGTCCGCGCGGGGTTTTAAAGCTTGAAAATGGCCCGCTAGAAAAACGTATCGATTCCAACGAAATCCTTTTGGGAAATGATGTGGATTTGATGAATTTTGTGAATAAGTAAGTGGTTGATGGTAAAAAAAATGTTTTATTTTCTTTTAAAATAATTCACCCAAAGGGAACATACCAAAGCTAGCAGCGTGAAGACTAATGTCAATATTTCCACGAGTTGTGCATCGGGCCGCCAACCTGAAAACGTTTCCACCAAAAAGCCTATGTAGCTATTGGGAAGATTGGTTTTGCCCAACTGACGCAAAATATCATAGTGCCAGTCTGTGAGAAAACAATACCCGAAACCGTTCCAAATGCCCAAGACGACCCAAGAAAAGAGAGTAACCGCCAAAGTGAAAAGATGTAGCTTTCGTGTGTTTCTAAAAATCCAACCGAAAAGATTAAAAATAATAAGTACCGTATGAAAAACGATAAAGAACCAATTGACGAGATGGAGCCAGAAATTTTCCAATGTTACTTTTGCTTTTTGAATTTGTAAATAGCTACAATTTAAAGTTTATTTTTCTGAAATTCGCAATTCATAAATTTCCTAGTTTTTAATGACCAAAATTATTAAAGTAATAATTCCCGCCTATAACGAAGAAGCCTCGATAGGGAAAGTGATTGCTGAAATTCCGGATATCGTTTCAGAAATAATTGTGGTGAACAACAATTCTACTGACAGGACTGCAGCAGTTTCTGAAAAAGCAGGTGCCACTGTTCTGTTTCAACCAAAAGCCGGCTACGGAAACGCATGTTTGAAAGGAATGGAATACATTTCAGACAAAGATAACAAGCCGGAAATCGTTGTTTTTTTAGATGGCGATTATAGCGATTACCCTTCAGAATTAACAAAAATCGTGGCACCAATTCTCGAAGATAACATAGATTTTGTTGTGGGTGCGCGTGTGAAAGAATTGCGGGAAGTGGGCGCAATGACCTTTCCCCAACGATTCGGAAATGTATTGGCAACCAAATTGATGACTTTATTTTTCAATTCAAAATTTACAGATCTGGGACCCTTTCGCGCTATTAAATACGAAAAATTACTCGCTTTAAATATGCAGGACAAAACCTACGGTTGGACGGTAGAAATGCAACTTAAAGTTCTAAAAAAGAATTTTACATATACCGAAGTGCCCGTTAATTACAAAAACCGTATTGGCGTTTCTAAAGTTTCGGGTACGGTAAAAGGTGCTATCTTTGCTGGCATAAAGATTCTAAGCTGGATCTTTAAATACAGTTACAAAAAATGATTCTTGAATCCATAATCATTACCATTTACTCCATTGCCCTACTCCTCATCTTAATGTATGCTTTGGCGCAATTAAACCTGCTTTTCAACTATTTAAGCGCTAGAAAGCATCACAAAAATTCACCAACTTTCGATTTTTCAAAAGAAGAAGAAATTCCGTTTGTAACCATTCAGCTACCGGTTTATAACGAATTGTATGTAATGGAACGCCTGTTGGACAACATTGCTGAAATTGATTACCCAAAAGATAAACTGGAAATTCAAGTTCTCGATGACAGTACGGACGAATCTTTTGAAGAAACTGCGAAGCACATTCAAGAGATTCAGAAAACTGGTTTAGATATTCAACATGTTACGCGTGAAAATCGGCTAGGTTACAAGGCTGGTGCGCTAAAAGAAGGTTTAAAAACTGCCAAAGGCGAATATATTGCAATATTTGACGCAGATTTTCTTCCGAAGAAAAACTGGTTGAAAAACACGATTCCATATTTTAAAGATCCTGAAATTGGCGTGGTGCAAACCCGTTGGGGACATCTAAACCGAGATTATTCAATACTTACCCGCGTTCAAGCTTTTGCGCTGGATGCACATTTCACTTTGGAGCAGGTTGGCAGAAACAGCAAGGGACATTTTATAAATTTCAACGGAACGGCTGGCGTTTGGCGAAAGGAATGCATCCTCGATGCTGGCAATTGGGAGGGCGACACGCTTACCGAAGACCTCGATCTGAGCTATCGCGCCCAACTTAAAAACTGGAAATTCAAATATTTGGAAGAGGTGGAAACACCCGCAGAACTTCCTGTGGTAATTAGTGCTGCGCGTTCGCAACAATTCCGTTGGAACAAAGGAGGCGCAGAGAATTTTCAGAAAATGGCTTGGCGTGTTTTTAAAAGCAAGGATATTTCCCTTAAAACCAAATTTCACAGTTTTCTGCATTTGCTGAACAGCACGATGTTTTTAAATATTCTGATAGTGGCCATTTTGAGCATCCCGATGCTTTACATCAAAAACGAATACGAACACTTGAAAATGTATTTTTATGTGATGAGCTTTTTTGTGATAAGCACCATCATCTTTTTTATCTGCTATTGGTTTACCTATAAAACCATTTATGGCGGCGGATTTAAGAGATTCCTGAAATACTCTGCAATGTTTTTTACGTTTTTTTCTGTGGCGATGGGTTTTTCGCTGCATAATTCCATTGCGGTTTTGGAAGGACATTTTGGGAAGAAAAGTGAATTTATCCGTACGCCTAAATTCAACATTGGCGGTTTAAAGGAAGGTTGGAAAGGCAATAAATACCTCACCAAAAACATTTCGCCCAATGTGATTGTTGAAGGGGTTTTGATGCTCTATTTTGCGTTTGGAATGTACAGTGCCTTTGTTGTGGGCGACCAAGGTGGCGATTTCGGATTGTTTCCGTTTCACTTAATGCTTTGCGTAGGGTTTGGGTTTGTGTTTTTTAAATCGCTTACCTCCAAAGCATAAACCATTTTTTTTACATTTAAGCTCTGCGAATCTCAGTGCTTTTCTCTGCGATACTCTGCGTAATATTTATTCCACAGAGTTACACAGAGAGCCGCAGAGTTTCACTGAGAAATTCTGAAATCGTTAATCGAAAATCTAAAATTAATAATCAAAATGTATCCGCCACCACACCACCAATCTGAAGATATTCAAAAAATGATTTCCGTAATCAAACATTTTCCATTGGGAATGTTGGTTACAGCTGAAAACGGAAAACCATTTGTAACACATATTCCTTTTATATACAACGAAACCACCAAAAAGCTGGTCGCGCACATAGACCGAAACAATCCACAATTGCAAACACTAAATGATGATAATGAAGTTACGGTAGTTTTTAAAGGCCCAGACACCTATATTTCCCCAAGCATTTACACCACGCCGCAATTGCCAACGTGGAATTATATTATAGTTCACGTCACAGGAAATATTAAATTAATAAACGAACCTGAAGCCATTAAAAAAACAATGGTTGATATGACGGAGTTTTTGGAGGGCGAAGCAAAAAAGTTTGAACTGAAAAATGACGACCCGCGAATGGAGCGATTGATAAATTACATCCAAGCTTTTGAAATAGAAATCACCAATTGGGAAGGGAAATTCAAGCTTTCGCAGGATAAAATCCCACAGGATTTTGAGAATGCGAAGGAGGAATTAAAGCGAAATTCCCCAAAGGACGTTTCAATATTTATTGAAGAAATTTACAAGAAAATGACATAAGACTTTAGGACAAAGGACGTAAGACGAAATTCTTGTTAACAGCGTCTTAAATCCTATGTCTTATAGCGGAGCGGTCTTACGTCTTTTCGACATATCCCTTTACCTCCTTAAAATCCAACCCACCATAATTGCCGCTACTCATTAAAAGCAAGCAAGTATTATCGTAATCCTGTGAAAAAAGATAGGTTTTAAAATCGGCTGGATTTGTGAAAACCACCAAATCCTGTCGGTCAAAAGCTTCATCAATTTGCTCCCCTTTTATTTCTTCCAGCTGTTTTATCATCACTGCGTGTGGGGAATAGAAAACAACTGCGCTATCCGCCGCATCCAGCGTTCCTTTGTATTCTTTTAAAAATTCTGGGTTTAAACTGCTGTAAGTATGAAGCTCCAAACAAGCGATCAATTTTCTATTTGGATATTGGCTTTTTACGGCTTCGGTAGTCGCTTTCACTTTGCTTGGTGAATGTGCGTAATCTTTATAAGCAACCGCCGTTTTGGTTTCAGCAATTTTTTCTAAACGTTTGCTGGCGCCTTTAAAAGTAGCAATCGCTTCGTAAAAATCATCGGCATCCACGCCCATCAATTGGCAAATCCAGCGGGCGCCCTCAAGATTGTTTAAATTATGCTTTCCGAAAATTTCAACAGGCATTGGCCCTTCGGGAGTTTCTAAAAGAGTGATTCCATCCTCAACCGAATATTCGGGAGTTTGGTATGGATATTTTTTTATGTGATTTGTAGAATTTTCAACAACACGTTTCACCTCAGAATCTTCTTCGTTGTAAATTATCGCTCCGCCATTTGTAATTTCATTGAGAAATATCTCAAACTGTTCTACATAATTTTCATAGGTTGGGAAAACGTTTATATGATCCCAAGCTATTCCACTCAGCAAAGCAATATTTGGCTTGTAAAGGTGAAACTTCGGTCTTCTATCTATTGGTGAAGAAAGATATTCATCGCCTTCAATTACCATAAAATCGCTATCGTAAGTAATTTTCACCATTGTATCAAAACCTTCCAACTGTGCCCCAACCATATAATCTACATCCTTTCCGTTGTAATTCATAACGTGCAGAATCATCGAGGTGATTGTAGTTTTTCCGTGGGAACCACCAATAACCACACGGGTTTTGGTTTTGGATTGTTCGTAAAGAAATTCAGGATAGCTGTAGATTTTTAAACCGAGTTCCTTCGCCTTTAAAAGTTCGGGATTATCTGCTTTGGCGTGCATTCCAAGGATAACGGCATCAATTTCCGAAGTCAATTTTTCGGGAAACCAACCTTCTTTTTCGGGCAACAGACCTTTGTTTTTCAACCTACTTTTTGAAGGCTCAAAAACCTCGTCGTCGCTTCCGGTTATACTATCTCCTTTTTGATGTAATGCCAAGGCGAGGTTGTGCATCGCGCTGCCACCAATGGCTATAAAGTGGATTCTCATAAAATGGTTTCTGGTTTCAAGTTGCAGGTTTCAAGTTGCAAACTAATATGAATTTGAGTATAACAAATATACTTTTTCTAATTCTGAATTAAAGCGCAAGGATTAGCGATTTTTCCTGTAATGCTTCCTTAAAATCGGTTCGGTCAATTAATGCTTTATTTATCCAAGTTAGAGCAATTTCCTTTTTTCCGAGATTTTTATAAATCTGTGCCAATCGGAAATATACCCAATCCTTGGGCACTCCATCTTTTATGGAATAGTTGGCCAGATATTGGCTTAGGCATTCAATACCGTATTCTGGCTCCAAATTGTATTGTGCAGAAATTTTCCCAATTTGGTAATTGAGCTGGTTTCGTTTGTGCTTTTTTAAGGCTTCGGAATTTGTAAGAATCGCCTCTTTAGGCTGATTGTTCTTTTCATACAGATTTGAAAGTTTTTCATATGTATGCGGCGATCCGCCCACTTCAATCGCTTTTTTATAGAAGCGCTCCGCATCTTTCGGCCTATCTGTATATTCAGCTATGTAGCCATTGGCAAGATAACCGTCCACTTTAGAGATGGCGCCCAATTCTTCGGCATAGGCAATTGCTTTTTTTTCACTTCCACCAACAATTCCGGGTAACTGAATGTAAAATTCCACCAAGGCCCAGCGTGTTTCAATATGCTTTGAGTCCAGTGTTGCGGCACGTTCCAAATGGTGTTTTATATCGCCAATGTATGTAACCGCCCGAAGACGGCTTATGGACAGCGCTTTCATACCCAAGGCTCCTCCGTACTTAAAATGGTAGTTGGCATTGGTATCTTCATTTTTAACCAGACTTTCATAATATGAAATTGCTATGTCCCAATTCTTTCCGTAGGCTGCAATATCACCCAAGTATTCCTTAGTTTTTCTATCGTTGGGATTTTGCATTAAATGCTTTTCAAAAATAGGTTTTGCCTTGCTGAATTTTTCCTGCTTGAAATATTCCTCCGCTTGTTGGTAGGGGGTTTGGGTGTTTCCACAGAAAGGAAACAATAAAAGAAGAATAAATATACTTTTTTTCAAAATTTGGGATTTGGAATTTAAGGTTTCAGGTTTCAGGTTAAAAATATTACTAAAACTGCGAAGCGACCACAATTATTTTTTTGGTGGATAATTCTTTAAAATTTTCTGTATAACTGAAACATAATACGCTTCTTTTTGCTTTGGGGTTGCACGTTCTTTCATTTCGCCATCGGCCACGGCTTGCCACACCAAATCGTCTTTTTCAACGTCTATAAAATCCATTGTCAATTGTTGATTGATCACATTGCCTCCAATGGGAATTCCGCCGCTAACGCCCACGCCTACATTACCGCCACCGCCGCCAACACCAATGCCAATAGTGTTTCGGGAACTGGAAACACTTTCGCGTGCGTAAAAATTGACATAAATCTGGGGAGTTTCGCTTTTTACAAAACCGCGTTGCTGCAACAGACTGTCCGTAATCTGCATAATACGATTATCATCCAGTTGGTTTAGGCCAGAGTCTATTGTTGGAAAATAATTGTATGAATTGTATTTTGAAAAATCCACTTGTTTGTCATAATCTACAGCCACGGTGGCGCCGCAGGAAATAAGCAATATGGATATAAATAAAATAGAGAGGAACTTCATTGCATTTTTCTTTTTAATAAAAATACGCAAAAACAAAAGGCTTGGATTTTATGAAAGGTTAAAATTGTGAAAAATCATCCTCAGAAAGAAGGATTCTTGAAGATTACATATTTGGCATTTCATCAGTTTTCGATGGGAATTTTAATCAAAGTTTCTACACCCGAACCGTCCATTTTATTTCTTACTTCAAAAAAATAATTGTTGCCATAAAGGTTTTCTAAACGATCGTTAATATTAGCCAATCCCATACCTCGTTTTAGCAATAGTTTATGGCCCACTTCAACGGGGGCACCATTATTTTCAACCTTTATTATTAAGGTTTTTCCTTCTGCATAAATATTTACGCGAATCTCCAAATCGGTATGGTTAAAATCATAACCGTGTTTTATGGAATTCTCGAGAATGGGCTGTAACAATAGCGCCGGCACCATTTTGTGGAGCAATGATTCATCTATCTCCGTAGTTATTTTTAAATGATCGGAAAACCGAACTTTAATAATATTTAGATAAAATTCCAATATACGGAGTTCCTTTTCCAGCGGAATTCGGTTGCTGTCGTTGTCATAAAGTATTTCCCTTAAAAAATCGCTCAAATCTGCGATTGTATCTTTGGCTTTACTGGCATCAATATCGGTTAGTACGGAAATTGAATTCAATGTGTTAAAAAGAAAATGCGGCTGTAACTGCGAAGAGAGCATTTTCATACGGGTGCTTACCAATTGCGCTTCCAATTTGCCTTGCTTTTTTTCAGCTTTTTTCACCTCTTTTACATAATAGTAGGTATAGATTATAAAAACCATGGCGAAGTATATGAGGAAATTTAGGTCTATTACGTACATAAATCTAAAGATGCTACTCTCAAAATCATATTCGGCAAAACTTACGCGTCCTAGCATAATGTAATAAAGGTCAACTACCAGCCGTATTACGATCCCTATCAACAACGAAAATAAAATGTGGGTGGAAATGATTTTGGTCCACGAGTAATTTTTCCGAAGAAACCGTTTGGTACTTATGGCGATCAACGTCATAAAACTCACCACGATTATATAGTCAAAAAGCAGATTGTCCAGTAAGAAACGTGACCATGAGAAGCTTTTCATTGACTCCATTCCAAACACTTGCATGTATGCCGTTTTGGCTATTAAAACCAAATCGAACAAGGCATAAAACCCGGCTAACAGCAGCACCAGTTTTAGGTCTATGTATTTCTTCTTTATATTGTAATTCTTCTTCATATTCCTACTTTTTCCAGAAAGTCTTTTTTATAGGACTTGCTGATGCGCAATAAGGTATTATCATTCATTCGGGCATCAATTTCAGAAAATTCTGAATGTACTATTTCTTTCACATGCTGTAGATTTACGATGCTCGATCTATGAACTCTAATAAATTTATTACTGTCCAAAGATTCGCATAGATTGTTTAAAGTTTCTCGGAGAACGTATTTTTTATCTTCAACAAATATCTCTGCATAACTGCCGGAAGCCGTAATATACATTATGTCAACAGGATTAATGAGTATGGTTTTGTTTCCCTGTTTTATGGGCAGTTTATTCAGCGCAGCGGTTTTTTGTGATTTACTTTTGTATAAATTGAAAAGCTCAATAATGCGTTTCTCAAAATTTTCATCGGCTTCATTTGCTGAAATTTTCCTTACTTTTTCGATTGTTCTAAAGAAACGCTCGTCCTTAAAGGGTTTCAGCAGAAAATCGAAGGCATCCACATCAAAGGCTTTGAGCGCGTAATTGTCATAAGCTGTAACAAAAATAACGATGGGTTTTGGCGATAGGGTTATTTTTTTCAACACTTCAAAACCGTTCATATCCTTCATATTAATATCCAAAAAAATGAGGTCGGGGCGTTTTTGGTCTATTTCGAGAATGGCGCTTTTTCCGTTGGAACATTCGCCCAAAACTTCCACATCTGGCACTTGCCGTAGCAGGTAGAGCACCCTTTTTCGGGCGAGCTCTTCATCATCTATTACAAGTGCTTTTATCATTAAATTTCTATTTATTGATTGTTATAAAGGAGTGCTTTGTAACGTAAAGATATTCAAATTCAATCGCCCAATTGTGTTCCTATTAAAATTTAGAATCCAATCAACCTATAAAAAGACCATCAGTACAGTTGTTCCCTGACGGTCTTCTCATAAATTGCAAATCACAATCTTTCAATTAACGGCAACCCCAACACCACTGTCTCTGGCGTCAATTTTTAGGGTCTGTTTTTCCTTTCCGTTTTCAAGTTTGATTTTGTAGGTGGCATTGGCAAAGATTTCGCCTTTGGTGCGGGCAGTATATTTTGCTTTGGTCAAGGTGTAACCTTTATAATCTTGGTACACATCGTTGCGAATCTCCACAGGCAAGAGTACATTTTTAAACTGCTGACGAGTTTCCAGCAGATTGCCCTTTTTGTCAAAATCTGCCTCTAAGGACCCATTAGTACTTTTAAACGTCACTAAATAGGAGTGATATTCTTTGTTTGCGGTGTGGTTAATAAAGCTTTGAATATCAAAATTAGCTTTCATAAACCCAATAGGATCACGTGCAAACTGACGGGACTGACTTTCTTTAATATTATAAATATAACTGTCGCCGTCCTGCGTAACTGCTACATTTAGTGGTGCGTAAAACAATCTTGCCTCGTCTAGAACTGTAACCTCTTGGGCACTGATTACCGCTGCGGTCAAACTTAACATAATGGAAATAATTAGCGTTTTCATAACTGATAATTTTTAGGATTAATAATTTGTTTTTCAAACTTGTAAAGACTGATCAGGTATTTTTACAGACACTAAGTTAAAGGAAGAAGCCACTCGATAGGCTTAAATGATGTGAACGTCAAAATTTAAGGTTTAAAACTATGGAATTATGAAGTGAAGAAAATTAACGCCACAAAAATTACAGGCAAATAGACTGATTACCAATGAATTATTCAGCCTTTTTCATTATACGAATTAGAAAAAAGATTTATAAAAGAAATTTTAAGAAAAGTTGAATTGTCTCCCCCGAGCCTTTCGGCAAGCTATTAGTTTTACATTTTATATTTACAAGAAGTTTAACCTTATTAAATTTCTGAAAAACCAGAGGGCAAGGTGAACTATTTCGGCTTTTGAAATTCAAGTTTCATCCTGAGCATTAGTCCTTACCCTCTTTTAGGTTTTGGTACCATTTAGAATGTAAAGCTTAAAGGCTTATTAATAGCGTTAGTACACAGACCTATTGGTTCTTCAGGTTTTTAATAGCTAATTCAAAGTTATGAAAAATTTAGTAACAGGAATCGACATCTCTAAAGACACTCTAGATTATTGCTCTTTAGGGAATAATGATGTACAAGTGAAAAATAGAGGAGTTTTAGAAAATCATCGTAAAGCTATCAATAAATGGCTTGACGATTTTGATAAAACCAATACCGTTTTTGCTTTGGAGCACACAGGACATTATGGTGCAGCTTTAATAGACTGTTTGAGTCAGAAAAAATATGCTTTTTATCTTATAAATCCCTTAGAACTTAAAAAATCTCTAGGTATTCAGAGAGGTAAAAGTGATATAAAGGACGCTTATCGTATTGCAGAATATGCTATTACAAATAAGCACAAGTTAAATCCATACCATTTACCTGCAGAAAACTTAGGTAGACTTAAAGCGCTAATCACAGCACGGGAACGTTACGTTAAAATGTCCGTTCAAGTTCAAAATAGTTTAAAGGCCAATGAGATATTAAACCGAACCATAGATGTGAAGATGTTAATTAGAGAAGAGAAAAAACAATATAAATCTCTACAAAAGAGTATAAAAAATATAGAGGATGAGATGCAAAAAATCATTAAAGCTGACCAAGAGTTGAAAAGTAGCTATAAAAAAGTGACAGCGGTAATCGGAGTAGGTCCGGTAATCGCAATAAAGTGCATCACAGAAACAGCTAATTTCACCAAATTTCACAATCCACGTAAATTTAGTTGTCACTGCGGCTTAGCTCCTTTTCCATATCAGTCGGGAAGTAGTATAAGGGGTAAGACAAGAACTCATTTTTTAAGAGATAAGTCATTAAAAGCAATTTTAATAAAAGGAGCTGTTACCGCTGTCCAGCACGATCCTCAATTGAAAACTTATTATAACCGTAAAGTAAAAGATGGAAAACATCATATGAGCGTAATTAATGCTGTAGCTAATAAACTTGTATTAAGAATATTTGCAGTAGCCAAAAGAGAGGAACCTTTTGTAAAATTATCTGCTTAAAAGTTTGTTTTTAACTTAGAATGCTCAAGATAAACTCAAGTCGAGGGGCTATTGGAAGCGTGATATCATTTTGAGAACAGGTCTCGACTGCGCTCGACCTGACATATAAATTTAATTCAACATCTTCCAAAGCTTATCCTTAAGTTCTGTCAAACCTTGTTGTGCAACAGAAGAAATAAAGAGATACGGAATGCCTTTAAACTGTTTGTCGAGAATCTTTTTCATTTCTGCTTTCAGTTCATCGTCCAGCATGTCGCTTTTGCTGATGGCTACCAATCGTTCCTTATCCAAAAGTTGTGGATTGTAACGGCGCAATTCGTCCACCAAAATATCGTACTGTTCCTTAATGTCCGGGGCATCTGCGGGAACTAAAAACAGCAAAGTAGAGTTTCGTTCAATATGACGAAGAAAACGATGGCCGATTCCCTTGCCTTCAGCGGCACCCTCTATAATTCCTGGAATATCGGCAACCACGAAGGTTTTGAAATCACGGTATTCCACAATACCCAAGTTGGGTTTTAGAGTGGTGAATTCGTAATTGGCAATCTTAGGTTTGGCCGCTGTAATTACAGATAATAAAGTAGATTTACCTGCATTCGGGAAACCTACCAAACCTACATCGGCGAGGATTTTAAGCTCGAGGATAATATCTACCTCTTCACCCTCCTCCCCGGGTTGCGAGTAGCGTGGGGTTTGGTTGGTTGCAGTTTTAAAATGGGCATTTCCGAGTCCGCCGCGACCACCTTTGGCAACTACTTTTTCTTCTCCATCTTCAGTAAGCTCAAAAAGTATTTCCTCGGTTTCCTTATCGCGAATAACTGTTCCCAGTGGCACTTCAATATAAACATCGGCTCCGTCAGCGCCCGTACTTGTCTGTTTGCTGCCATGCTCTCCGTGCTCTGCTTTAAAGTGCCTTTTAAATTTTAAATGATAGAGTGTCCAAAGGTTTTTGTTGGCTTTTACAATTACATGTCCGCCACGACCACCATCACCGCCATCGGGCCCGCCTTTGGGAATATACTTTTCCCGCCGCATATGCTTGCTGCCCTGCCCTCCCTTTCCGGAAGTAACGTGTACCTTTACGTAATCTACAAAATTGCCTTCAGTCATTGAAAAAGTTATAAAGTTATTGGTTAAGAGTTATTTGTCCCTCCCCTTTGGGAAGGTTAGGTGGGGACTACAGCCCGTCTATAACCTTACTTAAACGTTCCGTAATTTCTTCAATACTTCCCACACCATCAACACCGTAATATTTGTTCTGTTTTTCGTAATAACTTTTCAAAATAGCAGTTTCGTTATAATAAACCTTAATACGGTTTCTTATGATACTCTCATCAGCATCATCTGCTCTCCCGCTGGTTTTACCGCGTTCAAGTAAACGTTTTACTAAAACCTCATCATCCACTTCCAAAGCTACCATAGCGTCTATCTGGGTATCCTTATCATCCATTAAGTGCCCTAGCGCTTCGGCCTGCGCTTCCGTTCTCGGGAAACCGTCAAAAATAAAACCATTGGCATCGCAATTTTTATCCACTTCGTTACTCAGCATGTCGATAGTAATCTCGTCCGGAACCAGCTTTCCTTTCTCCATAAAGGATTTGGCAAGCTTGCCCAAATCGGTTTCATTTTTAATGTTGTATCTAAAAACATCACCGGTAGAAATATGCACCAAATTGTACTTTTCTTTTAAAAAATTGGCTTGCGTTCCTTTTCCTGCGCCGGGAGGGCCGAACAAAATAATATTAGTCATGGGTTTGATTTAATGAATAAAAAACAAAGATGCAAATTTACGAAAATATAATTGGGGATTGGTAAATTCGGGATGCGTTAATTAGTAAATTCGGGCATAGTTGGACTGTTTTTGGAAATTTATTCAAATAACTACCCCAACGGCTTTATAAAGAAAGTTTACCAGGGCATTCCAAAGCTTTTCCAGCGTAACCATCAAAATTCCTTTCAATGTATTTACAAAGTTGAGCGCCATAGCTTCCAACCCATCCAAAAAAAACTCACGAAGATCTTCGTCTATATCGCCATTGGCTATGCCTTTTTGAATAATCACGGTCTGTTTGGCGATGGCCTCCACTTGCCGTTCACTAAACCCGCGCACTGTGGAAATATCCTTCTCTAAGATACCAGAGGTTATATCTTTTATACTTGTAATAATTGTAGATACATCGGTTGCCATAATCTTATCTTTTTAAGAAACTTTCATAGGTTATTGCCTGATCCAAAAAGATTTCCACCTGGCCTTTAAATGCTTGTAACGCCAAAGGCTTTATACCGTTTTCCCTATCGGTCTGTTTCATCTTTTTGAAAGTTTCAGCTATCTTTTCAAAGGCAAAGGCACTTGGGTATTCTCCCGAAATTGCGCTACTACCCTTTGCCTGCAGCAGTTCGTTTATCTTGTCCAGCGCCACATTTTCGGGTACGGGTCGGGCTTTGGCCTGTAGTTTCAGCGACTCAAAAGCGCCGATTAAAACGTTATAAATAGGCTCGCGTACTTCAAAAGTTTCACTGCTTGTACCGCCATCCACTTCGGCAAAAAAACGCATTGCCAGATTACTGCTTTCGGTAACTTTTTCAACAATGGCCTGGTCATAGGCAGGAGCCAAAGTAGCCTGGCAACCTCCAAATAAGAGAAGTGCCAATAAGAGTTTTAAGGCAAAGAGTTTTTTGATGAAATAAGGCACTGCTATCATCTTGTATATGAATAAGTTGACACTAAAATAAGGAATTAAAAGCAGATTTATACCATCTTATGGTGAAACCCTTTGCTGCTGGGTAAAAGATATTACAATAAATTCTGCGGGTCTAGTTATGGCAACACCAATATTCACAAGAAGTCGACCATCCGAGATATCTTGGGAAGTCATGGTAGATGCCAAGCTGCAATTTACAAAATAGGCGTGGTTTGGAGTACTGCCCGCCAATCCGCCCTGTCTCCAAAAACTGTTTAGGAAATTTTCAATCATTGAAGTAATTTGAGCCCAGGTATTGGCGTCGTTGGGTTCAAAAACGAAGCCTTTACAGGCATTTTTACAGGATTGCTCAATGCAGATCATTGTTCTTCTTACGTTTATATACCGCCAATCAAGACTATTTCCATCCAATGTTCTAGCACCCCATACCAAAACTCCCATTCCGGGAAAGGTTCTAATAGCATTTATTGATTTCCCGCTTATATCCACATTCAAACCTTCTTGTTCAGCCTGGTCAATTTTTATGGGCAAAGTTGCTACTCCAGCTATTGAAACATTTGCGGCCGCTTTCCAAACACCCCTGCTATTATCAACCATTGTTATAACACCAGCCATGCCGCCACTGGCAGGCAATATATTTGCGAGTTTCAAAACAGTTGCAATAATATCTTTATACAGAGGACTTATAACAAGTAGTATACGGTGATTTTCACCTACTGATTGTGCATTTTCAGAACTATAAATCGATTTTAGGAATTCTAAAGTTTTTTCTTCAGGCTTAGTAAGTGAATTGAATATAGTTGCCAACTTACTTATATCACCACCAAATAGATTAGTGAAATTTAAATCCCGTTCCCCCATTATGGTTGTGCCTACAAAAGGGTAATAAGCCGCACCAAAATTCAAACCCGTGGTGCCTGTATGGTTTCTAAAGGCTTCAATATCCGCAGTATTTCCAAGTGGATTTTCTCTATTTCCGCCAATTATATCAAAAATGCTTATCGCGGTTTGCATTTCACTATTCTGTAGGAGCATGGCTTGCATCAGGGTTCCATTTTCAGCAAGGGAAAGCAATGTGGCTTCAGGGCAGATATACATAGTTACCCTCTCCTCTTGCTTCAATTTTTCCAAACCTTTCAATAAATCTGAAAGCTGAACATTTGGGTTCAGCAGCGGATTTCCCAACGGCAATGCTGCTCCCGAAGCTTTTCCATAACCGCCAACGGAAACTATATAGGCATAGTCTCCTCCATTTTGATAAAACAATTTTACGCTGTTGTACAAATAATAAATAGTAGAAGCATCGGGAAGTACGCTGTAGTAATCACTTCCTATTAAAAGGAAATCTCCATTACTGGGTTTGGAATTTTGCTTAACCAAATAATACTGCGGACTATATTGTTGAACAGGTTCCGATTCCTCGGGGAAGCCAAAGATTTGCTGAAATTCCAGAAAAGAAGTAATTTTAGTGGGCACAAAAGTACAGTCCTGCCCATTATGATTGGCTTGTGGGGTGTACCCAATAAAGGCAGGAATGGCAGTTTCCACCGGAGCTACCGAATTCGGAAAAGCAGAAGCCCCTTCAATATAAACTCCAGGGGTTTTGTAGGCCTTCTTGCTCATTTTAAAAATATAATTGCGGCAATTCCATTTAAATAGCTGATACTAAGATAGTAAAATGACCGATAGTAGCTATTAATAGCTGTTTTTATGATTTCTCAGCCATTCTTTTTTGCTCAGTGAGTAGAAATTATGAAAGGTTCCGTCATAGCTAAACTCATTCCGCTTTAGCAAACCCACTTTTTGTAATATGGTATTGGAAGCTTTATGTGCCACATCGGCAATACCAACAATTTCTTCAAGATTCAATTCTTTAAAACCATGTTCCAATGATGCAATTGCGGTTTCAGAGGCATAGCCTTTTCCCCAGTATTTCCTTAAAAATCTATAACCTAGGTCGTAATATTGGGTTTTGCCATTCACTACATCAGTAACGAACTTAAACCCACTCCATCCCACAAAATTATTGCTCTCCTTTTCCACAACTGCCCATCTTCCTATTCCATAATCAAGATATTGCTGCTTTATAAAATCAATATATTTTTGAGCTTCAGCCAAAGTTACAATGGGCTTGTTTCCCAAATATTTATGCACTTCTGGATCACTATCCATTGCGAACAGTCCATTTACGTCTTCATCCATCAAATCGCGCATAAATAGGCGCTCTGTTTCTAAATGGATTTTCATTCTGTATATATTAAAATAATTTGTTTCTAATCTATAAAATTACGAAACCCATTGAGATGAAGCTTAAAAGGAAAAATAAAAAAGCATGCTATTTAGATAGCATGCCCTTCAGCTTTAAGTAAAATTAGCCTTCTGAACTTAATTTTCCTTATCCAAATTCTTTGTCAATGTAAACCCTACAAATAAGCCAATACCTGCCATTAAGAATATAGTTCCTGGGTAAGCCACTTCTTCTTCCACTCCCATATTGTAGTGCAAAAGGGAAGCGATAAAAATACCCACGCCAATTCCCATTAACAAAAGTGCCAAGTTTAGAACAAGCACTTTCCAAATAGGTGCAGCATGTGTTTTCCCTTTTACAAAAATACTGGCATCTGCCCCTTTTTCTATTAGCGCCATGCGCTCTTTATTACGTGTGGAATAATGCAGATAAAAGATTCCGAAGACGGCGCCTATAAACAGCGGCATAATAATAAATTCTACTCCCATGATTGTTCGTTTTAAATTGATTGATTTTAATGCGTTCATAGGTTATGACGACAACTTTTCTATTTAGGTTACAGCCTTTACCGTTTATTTTTTTCAACTACCTGTAACCTATGCTCTGTCCCCGTCGTCATATAAAACAAATGACCACTGACCAAGAATCATCAATCATCAATCAAATTATTGGAGGAGATACCCAGGCCTTTGCCGTACTGGTGGATCTTTATAAAGACTTGGTGTTTACCTTGGCAATACGTATGCTGAAAAACAGAGAAGAGGCAGAAGAGGTTTCCCAAGATACGTTTATCAAGGTATACAAAGCCTTGCCGAAGTTTAAAGGCGAATCAAAATTGTCAACCTGGGTTTATAAAGTGGCTTACAATACAAGTTTGGACCGAATAAAAAAGAATAGCAGGAGCTATAATGAAGTTGCAATAGACTCCTTTACGGAAAACCAAATCAAAACCTTGGACAATGCTTTGGATACATTGGAAAAAAAAGAGCAACAACATACCATTCAGTACTGTTTGCAGCAATTGGCCAGCAAGGACAGTTTTTTGCTCACCTTGTTTTACTTTGATGAATTATCTTTACAAGAGATTTCACAGGTAATGAGTATGGAAGCAAATACCGTAAAAGTGAATATCCACAGGGCCAGAAAAAGATTGGCAAGCATCCTAAAGCAACAGCTGGAACCAGAAACAATACAGAGTTATGAAAGAACAAGAAACTAAACAGTTAGAACAGTTGGTAACCAAAGCGATGCAAAAATCTACTTTGGAAACGCCTTCCTTCCAGTTTACCGATAAAGTGATGGCTACAATAAAAGCGGAGCAGCAACGCGATGCAATCCGCTACCGCCCCTTGATTCCAAGATATGTATGGGCTGCTATTGTTGTGGGGATAGTAGGCATAACAGCCTATCTATGGTTTTTGATACAACCTGCACCGTTAAATTTCTCCACCTCATCGTTTAATTTTATGGGAAGTTTTTCACTGTCAAAAAACCTTCCCGACTTTGCTCCTTCAAAAGTTACAGGCTATGCCTTTATGTTTTTCGCATTAATGCTCTGTATTCAGATTCCGATGCTTAAGCGGTATTCTGACAATAAGGTTTAACTTATACTTGTTGCCTCCATACTATATTCATACTCTATTCATACTCTATTCATACTTTAATTAGGGGGTTGCGTGGGGGAATTGTGGAGTTGAGGAGTTGAGGATTTGCGGAAGAAAATTGACCTCTCATTTAGATATTTTCCAATAAATCGTACCCCAGATGTACCCCAGTTGTGAATAAAGGCTTTTTCGTCATAATATCTTTGTGGGGAACTTTAAATTTTATGATATGGCAAAGCAAGTTGGATTATTGAAATTAGTTGGCACCCTTGGAGATATTTCTTTTTATAAATCCTTTTATGGATTTTTGGCGCGTAGAAAAACGGGGGTGGATAGGAAAACCGTGTTAAGAGACCCTCGGTTTCAACGTACACGTGAAAATGCATCTGAATTTGGCCGGGCAGCAAAGGCGGGGAAACTCCTTCGAGATGCTATTCAGCCCTTACCAAAACACGCACGGGATAGTATGATGGTACAACGGTTAGCGCAAAGAATGATGAAGGTATTGCAATCTGACACCGTAAATGGACGAGGGATGCGCACTGTGGCCCAGGGGGAATTGAGTTTGTTAAACGGGTTTGACTTTAATATTAATGCGAAGTTGGATACCACCATTCACACCGGTTTTGAAGCAAGATTTGACCGTTTTACAGGGGAAGCTAATTTAGATTTAAACACCCATTTCCCTAAAAGAGATATTACGGCACCCCATGGGGTAACCCATTATAAGGTTTCGTTTGGGGTAGCGGCCTTAAATTTTGATGCATTAAAATCGATATGCGTGATTGACGAAAGCGAAATGCTCAGTAAGGATTCAATCGTGGTTCGGGAGGTATCGATGACCGCTATTATTCAGCCTGGCCTTTCGTTTCCTGTAGTCTTGTTGATGGGGATTTCATTTTATCAGGAGGTAAACGGGGAATTTTTCGGCTTGGAAGACAGAAGGTTTAATACTTTGGGAATAGTAGGAATTCATTGAGATTAGGCCGCAAAAGGAGTATTTGATTAGGCCGGAAGGGTTGCCCAGATAAATTTATAACCACAAAGGACACGGAGAAGTCACAAAGGACACAATGGGTAGATATGGTTTATTTGGGGAAGAAACTGTTGGAGTATGCGCACGTTACAGTTTCATCTACACAAATAATTAACTTTTTATTCCTAGTTTGTCTTAATATCCGCCCTTATAAAAATATCCTGCAGCTCTTTTTCTATAGGAAAAGGTTTTAAAGGAGGTACATTTGCTCCGCCGGGGTTTCCAACGGGAATTTTCCCAACAAATGATTTCACGCCTCCAAAAAGCAAACGCGGTATTTGTCCTAAGATTTCTTTTGGACTTTTTATTTTAAACCCAAATTGCAACATTTTCCAATGAACAAAACTGTGGGTAAATGGATATCGTTGCCCGAGTATATGGGCTCTTTCCAAATGGCTCCAAGCGGCCGATAAATTTCCGCAAGCGTATTCCCTACGATACTTTTCAAGTTCTATTTCATAGAAGGGCTTTAGTGAATTTGGTAGTGAAGTGTAAAGTTTCATTTCAGAATATTTTTGAGGAATATCGGGTTTTAAATATTTAAGCGTTAATTCTCTTTAACAACAGGTTTTTTAACAAACGGATTTATGCCAAATTCCGGATATACTTCACTGGGGAAATAAAGCACCCCACCTCTGGATACCAAGGATATGGTTTTTATTGCCTTAATATCCTTCGTTGGGTCATTGGGGACCAGAAAGAAATCTGCCAACATTCCAGGTTCAATGGCTCCCCTATCGGTATGGCCCAGATACTGCGCCATATCAAAGCTACCCAATTTTAGCAATTCCGCTGGCGTGTAGCCCAACTGCTGGTATAGCTCCAATTCCCTATGCAAGTTGAACGCTCCGCCCAGATCGGTACCGGGGAGGATCAAAATACCGCGTTCCTTCATCATTTTTAAGGCCTCCACAATCTTATCATAAGCGCCGCGGTAAGCCTTATCTTCAGTATCATTCGCAATACTCGCCATCGCCATTTTTGCATCCCTTTGTACACTGGCGGGCATATGGTCTATATAATCCAAAGTTCTAGCCTGCGTTTTGCCATTGCGTGAAAGCAACAACAGTTCGTGTATGGCGAGCGTGGGGTCCATAGTCACTTTGTTCTTCACCATTAAATCCAACGTCTTCTGTACAGGCGCACTGTTTAAATCCAAATCTGGCAAGCGCTGCAGGGCGGTAAGTCGCAAGAGCGTACGGGTATCTTCCCCCGGTTCCAGCACCCACCCCAACATGGTTTGATTAATGTGGGTCATTTCATCATAACCCGCCATTAGCATATCATTGGCATTGGAAAAAGCTGGCACGTGTCCCGTAACGGGCATATTCAATGCATGGGCCTTTTTTACAATGGCAGGCGCCCATTTTCCGTCCATACTATTGTATAGTTTTATTCCGTAAAAACCTTTATCGGCATAGGTTTGTACTGCCGCAAGTGCTTCTTCCTCGCTCGCTACAAGTATGCCGTTATTACTGTTGAACGGGCTTTTCCCTTCAATAAACCCCAAGCGGGTAATATTTGGCCCCGCCAAAACACCCGATTTTATTTTTTGCATCAGGCTATCAAGTACATCGTTGTTGTTTCCCATATCGCGAATGGTGGTTACTCCCGCCAAAACATTCATAAGCGCATCATCTTCGCCCACATGGCCGTGCATATCATAAAGTCCGGGTATTAAGGTTCCGCCTGCGCCATCTATTTCCACTTCATTTGCTTCACCCTCGGCATCGGCAGCATCAATACGGGCTATCTTGTCGCCCTTCACCACTACCGAAACCAAATCGGTAAGCGCCAAAGTCTTTGGGTCAAATATTTTTACGTTACGAATGCGAATGTTTCCGTTATAAGTATGCGCAAACTTTTTTTGCAGGGCTTCCATGCGTGCTGCTGAATACTTCTCCGCTAGCATACGCATCCCTTTTTCTTCTCTCTCATAACCTTCTCTGATTAAAATAAACTTTGGGGAGATTAGCGCGAAAAAGTGATCGTTTTCATCCATAATAAAGTACGTGGGATCTAAGTCTATACCAGATAAGGCGTAGGTTTTTAGCTTCAATTTCAAAGAGTCTGAACCAGTTTCAATACTTTCCATTTCGGTGAGCTTTAACTGCCCAGCCGGAAGTGCCTGCACCGTATTATCCTTTGCGTTCAATAGCACCCGCGCAGTAATAAAAAGCGAATACGGACTCCCCGACTGATTTACGTAAAAGGAGGGTTTATCCAAGGTTGCGTTACCATCGCCCGTGGCATCTTTCCAACTCGCATTTTTGCCGTCCCACTTAAAATGTTCGTCTATGCTGTTGCCAAAAGTGGTATTCCCCGCAATATCCCATTGCACAGGGTAACCGGCAGCGTCCACCACTAGGGTCTCCTTAATAGTTGGGCCTCTGCCGTTATCCTTATAGTCATAATCAATAGCCACCGTATCGCCAGTGCGGTCCACTTTTAAATACCCCACTTTGTTTCCTCCCTTGATTACGGTATAGGTTTCCTTTTCGGGCAGATCGGCTTGGGAAGAAACTGCCTCGCTTCTTTCTTTGCAACCTTGGGCTACTACTAATAGCAAAACAATAACAAGATAGTAAGGTTTTAGTTGTTGGAAGGTTGGGGTTTTGGGTGTGAATGGCATAGTTGAAACGTTTTGATTAGTGCGTTGGTTTTTTAGTTGAGTTAAAGCTACACTTTAGATTCTTCATCTACAATGTTTTAGAGGCTGAAGTTATTAAATGGGTAGAATAGTATTCTTAAAGTACCTTTAAAGCAATTTATGCATTGTTACCCACCTTTGTTAAAATATAGTCTTAACCTATTTTGGGCCACCTTAACTCTCCGTGTTTTTGGAAGCAATGTATTCGTCAACAAAGTCTTCTAAAACGTTCAAGGGAAGTGCACCCTGAGAGAGCACCACTTCGTGGAATTCACGAATATCAAATTTTTCTCCCAAAGCATCTTTTGCCTTTTTGCGCAATTCCAGAATCTTTAGCATACCAATTTTATAGGCGGTGGCCTGCCCTGGCATTACTATATGTCTTTCCACCATTTTAATGGCATCAAACTCGGCATTTGGGGTATTGTCAGTATAGTATTTAATGCCCTCTTCACGCGTCCATTTTTTATTGTGAATTCCGGTATCTACCACCAATCTGCAGGCTCTCCATAATTCCATTGCCAACCGCCCAAAATCTGAATACGGATCGGAATAGAAGCCCATCTCTTTTGGAATAAACTCAGAGTATAGCCCCCAACCTTCGGAATAGACTGTATAACCACCGAACTTTCTAAACATTGGTATTTCTTCCAATTCCTGCTGGATCGCCAATTGCATATGATGGCCTGGAATTCCCTCGTGATAGGCCAAGGCCTCCATTTGGTAGGTTGGCATGGATTCCATATCGTATAGGTTGGCGTAGTAAATTCCCGGTCTGGAACCATCAGCAGCGGGACGATTGTAAAAAGCCTTTCCGGCCGATTTTTCCCTAAAAGGCTCCACCGCTTTTACAATCAAGTCTGCTTCGGGTTTTGTAATAAATATTTCGTCCAGTCTGGTTTTCATACTATCTATCAAGTGTACGGCTTCTGCTAAATAGGCATCCTTCCCTTTCTGGTCTGCACTGTAATAAAACTGTTTGTCTGTTTTCATAAATTGGAAAAAGTCTTGCAAACTTCCTTCAAAACCAACGGCTTCGCGGATGGCGTCCATCTCTTTATGAATTCTTTCAACTTCGCGTAACCCTATCTCGTGAATTTCTTCAGCTGTTAAATCGGTGGTGGTAGTTCTTTGTAAGGCATTGTTATAAAACGAATCCCCGTCGGGAAATTTCCACGCGCCATGGTCAGAATTTGCTCTTTGCTTTTGCTCTTTCATAAAGGCAATCAAACTATTGTATGCAGGTTTTACAGAGGTCAATAAGGCTTCTTTGGCTTGGGTCTCCAAATTGGATTTAGTTTCGGCATCTACCTCCAGCTTGCTTACTTTTTTCATAAAGTCTTCCAATAAAGTACTTTGGGTTTCTGAAGCATCAAAGGGCTGGCCTATCAATATGTTTTCCGAATCCTGAATCACTTTGTCGTACACAAACACTGGGGGCATTACGCCAATCGCCTCGCGCTCTTTTAAGTTTTCTACTAATTGTGTGAAATATCTATTAAATTCGTTTAATCTAGAAATATAGGCTTCGGCATCTTTTACATTATCTATGCTGTGCATATTTATCAAAAAGGAAGGCAATCCAGATTGGGCGCCAAACATCTGATTTACGGGATAGTTGTGCAAGCGGTATTTATAATCGGCTATATCATTTTCCAGCTTTTGCTTATACAGTTTGTAGCTCAACAAGGCTTCCTTTGAGAGTGCCGCAACATTTACAGAATCGGTCATCCATTGCAGTTGTTCCTTGTCCATTTCCAATTCTTTTGCTTTCGCTTCCGGCGAAATATCATCCAGCTTGCCGTAGTCCTTTTTAATCCCCAGTCTGGTTTGAAATTCAGGCGAAAGATCTACTCGGGCATCAAAGGTTTTCTGGAAAAAGTCATTTACTTTTTTGGATTCTGCTGCTATCTCAGCTTCGGTATAAGTTGTGGTGGTTTTTTCAGGTTTACAGGAAATAATTAAAGTGACTGTAGCCAGAAGTAATAATGGCTTTAAGATTAGTGAGTGCATAGTTTTATTTTATATTTCAGACATTTTTTAAATATAATATATTTTTAAGTTAGTTATTAGTTATTAGTTATTAGTTATTAGGAAAAGTGAGAGAATTATAATAGTACATTTGGATATTTATAAATTTATTGATGGAGAGCAACCAAAACCATCCCAAAAAACCAAAAACCCCGTGGCCCACAAAGGCAGCTATGGAGCAGGTTTATGAACAAAACCTTTGGGGTGGGGATAATGCAGATTTCTACTCTGGCGAGGGCTCGCATCTGCCTGCCATAGTAAAACCGTATCTGGAGGCTGTAACGGCTTTCTTAACTTCCTTTTCACCCCCGCTGACGGTATGTGATTTAGGTTGCGGCGATTTTAACGTAGGTAAAAACTTGGTGCCACATACCAAAAAGTACATTGCAATAGATATAGTGCCCAGCCTCATAGTCCGCAACCAGCAACTATTTAAGGCTCCTAATTTGGAATTCCATTGTCTGGACATTGCAACAACCCCTTTGCCAGCTGCAGATTGCGCCATCCTCCGGCAGGTACTTCAGCATCTATCAAATGCCGAAATACAAAGCATTGTAAACAAGTTGGCTGCTTTTAAATATGTTATTCTAACGGAACATATTCCCAATGGTGCTTTTAAGCCCAACAAGGATATCATCTCCGGACAGGGCAACAGATTAAAAGTAAAAAGCGGCGTAGATCTATTGGCTACGCCTTTCAATCTCAAACCAAAAGAAGAAACACTACTATCAGCAGTTGTATTAAACGACGGCAAAGGAATTATCAAAACCACACTCCTACAATTATAACAAACTTAATCCAGCTCCTTTTTGGAGAGCCTGTCCCGGGCTTGACGAGAGAGGGCTAGGGAGATGTTTACCTCCCTTAAAAAATTTCCTATCTTTAAATTTTTAATTACAAAATACCTACCAAGATGTTTCCCAAAAACCAAAACATATTAATAGCACTTTTCATAATCCTCCTCGCCGCCTGCAACAAAAACGAACCCCAAAATGACCCATACGACCTGCTGGTAGCCTTACCCACTCCGCCAGTGAAAGTAATAAACACCAGCGGCACTTGGTTTGTGTATGAAATGCATATAAAAGTCCCCACCCTTCAAAAAGTAGAAATCTTCAACAATAGCAATCTACAACTGTCCTATACCGATTTCATTACTCGGGATGATCTGCACATAGCCAGTATTTGGTTGCCCAACCCCGTACAGGGTTGGGAAAAGGAAGAGTTGGTGCACCTATTTCAGTATGAAGACGCCGAAGGCATTGCAAAACAACACACCTTTACCTTAAAAATAGAAGAAGAATACCCAGACCCCATTACCATTGCCTTTCCTGTGCCCCAAGGCATTTGGTTGGCAGAAGCTGCGGCTGGCCCCACCTCCTACCACACCCGTGCTATTTTTCCATACCCCGAACCCCTTTTTGATCCAGTACAGCAAGGCTATTTAATAGGAAACAATCCCCAGCGCTACGCCATAGATTATGCAAAATTGGTAGATGGCCTGCCCTACCAAAACGATGGCAGCCAACTTGAAGATTGGTACTGTTATAATCTTCCTATACTTGCCGCTGAAGGTGGAAAAGTGATTTTTACTGAAAACAACATTCCAGACAATATGACCCCGGGTGAAATAGACTACCCCATAGACGCCTCAAACGTAACTGGCAATGTAGTTTATGTAGAACATGTAGACGGCAGCATAGGCACCTACTGCCACCTTGTTCCCAATTCCGTTTTGGTTGAAGCGGGAGACACAGTAACCAAAGGCCAAGAGCTGGGCCGTTTGGGAAATTCAGGAAACTCCTTCGCCCCGCATCTGCATATGCACGTGCTCACCAATCCAGAAGGCAAGCAAATAGTTGAATACGCTGATGGCCTTTATTTTGAAAGCTTGCCCTACAAATTTTCACAATTTACGAAGTTGGGCGCCCTTCCACCGGGATATATGGACGAACCTCCACTGGCACCCTTCGTACCCACAATGGCGGAAACCCAAAACAATACTTACCCTTCTGAAAGCGACGTTATAGAGTTTTAATTCAAAAGGCTCGGGCAGCAGATTTTTTTTAGTAATACAGAATCAATCCCCGCCCCTGAACCGCAACTGTTTAAAGCTTATCTTATCGAAAGTCAGCCCGCCCACAATAAGAAAGAGTCCAATGATTGTGGGAAAGCGAATAGGTTCTTCCAAAATAAAATAAATTACCACCAAAGATAGAAAGGGCACCAAATAGACAAGATTACTCACCTTAGCTGCCGTAATTGATTTTTTAAGGGCGATGGACCAGATAACGAAGGTGATTCCCATTTCAAAAAACCCAACATATACCGCGCTTAGCCACGATTTTAGATTGACGAATACAATTTCCGAAGTGACTAGCAAGGCAATAACTATATAAATAAACCCAAAGAAAAAATTGAGAAAAAGCTTACTCAGCTCATCGCGTTCGTCCTTAATATTAAATATCCAGAACAGCGCCCAAATTACAGCCGAGGCCAGCCCAAAAACCACCCCTTGACCGTTGGAAAAAGACAAATTGATCAAGTTCCCCCCCGTAGCAATAATCAGCACCCCTATAAAGCTGATACCAATGGCGACCACATTCTTGAAACTTATTTTTTGATTGAGCAATGGCACTGCCAGCAAACTGAGCATGATGGGCCAAGTATAATTAAGCGCTTGGGCTTCTTGGGCAGGCAAAAGTTCATAGGCTTTAAACAAAATGATATAATACAGAAACGGATTAATGGCACCGTATAACGCCGATTTCAAAAAAGCTTTTGCAGGCAGTCTAATTAAATTGCCGAATTTCTTGGTCGCCACCATCAGTATGCCCAAGATCAATAGCGCAGTTGCCGAAGACCAGAACAGCAACTGCATAAAGCTATAACTCTGAAGTGCTATCTTCATACTGGTAGCCACCGTACTCCATAAAACTACAGCGATACCCGCATAAATATATGCCTGTTTTTGATTTTTCATTTAGGCCCTTTTTTAGAAGTTTAAATGTAAATTGATAAAAAAGTTTGACCAAGCTATTCTAAATATATTTTATGCAAGAGAAGTTTTAAAAAATCATATTATAGGGTCGCTCAATTTTATCTTTAAGTTCCTGAATCCCCATCAACCTAACTTTTCTCAAAAACTCTTTTCCTTCAAAAAACACCAACAAAGTAGGTGCGGAAAAAACACCGAATTCCCCAGAGATTTCTGGTGAATTTTCTATTTTAATGTGAAGAAATTTTACCGCAGGAAATTCTTCTGAAAACAGCGCTTCCACCTTGGGCCGTAATGCTTCACAAACGCCGCAATTGGGTGCGGCAAAGTAAACCGCTACGGCAGTTTCAGCAACAATTATTTCGTGTAAAGCAGCAGCTGTCATTATTTGTAAAAAGTTAATTTTTGTCGTCCGCGTTTTCTTCGGAATGGGTATTCATTCTAATAAAATTATAGACTCCTTTTCCTTCTGCTATTAATTTGTCGTTTTGAAAAGCTTTCATCCGTGCCACGAGTATTCTATTGCCAAAGCGAATAATTTTCCCTTCAACCATAATTGCTTCCGGTTCGGCACCTCGCAGATAATCTATCCGCAAATCTATGGTGGCAATTTTGTCGTCCAGCGAGGTAAAATGGGTCGCGCCAATTACGCCGCCCACAGAATCCATAACGGTTGCAATTACGCCGCCGTGCCAGCGGTTATTTCTAAAGTCGCCCACCAATTCCTTTCTAAACGGCACACTAATGCGCACGAAACTCTTTTCGAGCAGTTCAATTTTTAACCCCAAAAACTTATGCATTGGGATGGTTTCTTCAAAAGTGGTTTTTATAAGTTGTAAATTGTTTTGGAGCATTTTTTAGTCGTTTTGCTATTTTCAAATTCGTTTTTCAAAATTAGGGATAATAGCTAACATTGGGTGAAACTTTAAGTTGGGAAAAATAGTCGTTTCACGAAATTCGAAATACCTATCTTTGCATTCGCAAAAAGCGTTAAGCGTTAAGCGTTAAGCGTTAGGTGTTAGGTGTTTGGCAATAAGCACAAGACGACTGATAACAGATAACAGACAACACACAACAGACATGAACTACTTCTCCACCAACTTCACACTTGGCATCCTCGGCGGCGGACAATTGGGCAAAATGATGCTTTACGAAACCCGCAAGTGGGACATCCGCACCAGCGTCCTCGACCCCAGTGCCGAAGCCCCCTGCCGCATTGCAGCAGACAATTTTGAACAGGGCGATTTAATGGATTTTGACACGGTCTATAACTTCGGAAAAAAGGTAGATGTACTCACATTCGAAATTGAAGGCGTAAATGTGGAAGCCTTGGAAAAGCTGGAAAACGAAGGCGTAAAAGTGTATCCAAGCGCGACAACACTGCGGAATATTCAGGATAAAGGAATACAGAAACAGTTTTATAAGGAACACCAAATTCCCACTTCGCCTTTTAAGGTTTTTGAAGATAAATACGAACTCAACGAAGCAATTGTTCGCAAAGAGCTACATTTTCCTTTTGTATGGAAAAGCTGTACTGGCGGGTATGATGGAAAAGGCGTAAGCATTATCCGCACCGCAGAAGATGTAATTCCACTTTCGGAAGGCGCTTGTATTGCTGAGAAACTGATTCCTTTTAAAAATGAATTGGCTGTAATAGTAGCCCGCAACCCTTCCGGGGAAGTAACCACCTATCCAGTGGTAGAAATGGAATTCCACCCAGAAGCCAACCAAGTGGAATACGTAATCTGCCCCGCCCGTATAGACGAAGCAGTTGCGCAAAAAGCAAGAGCCGTAGCCACAAAAGTTTCCGAAGCGTTTAAGCACGTAGGCCTTTTAGCGGTAGAAATGTTCCAAACAGAAGACGATGAAATATTGGTAAACGAAGTAGCTCCAAGACCCCACAACAGCGGCCATTACAGCATAGAAGCCAGCTACACCAACCAGTTTGAGCAGCAAATAAGAGCCATTTTAGGTTTACCTTTGGGCAACACCGATAGCAAAGTTGGTGGTATTATGGTTAACTTAGTAGGCGCCGAAGGCCACACCGGCCCAGTAGTCTATAAAAACATAGAAAACATTTTGGCGATGGAAGGCGTAACGCCACACATATACGGCAAAAAAGAAACCCGCCCCTTTAGAAAAATGGGCCACGTAACCATAGTAAACAAAGACCTCTACAAAGCGCGAAAGATTGCGGAGGAGGTTAAGAAAACGATAGAAGTTATTAGTAAATAAATAAGCACCAAATTTCAAGTACCAAATTCCAGAAAAATGGATTTGGGATTTGGAATTTTAAAATTTGGAATTTATGCCGAAAGTAGCAATAATAATGGGTAGCACCAGCGACCTGCCAGTAATGCAGGAAGCAGTAGATATTTTAAAAGGATTCGACATAGAAGTGGAAGTGGACATTGTTTCTGCCCACCGAACTCCGGACAAACTTTTTGATTACGGAAAGAATGCACATACGCGGGGCATTTCGGTAATAATAGCAGGAGCAGGCGGTGCAGCACACCTTCCAGGGATGATTGCTTCGCTTTCGCCACTTCCTGTAATCGGCGTGCCCGTAAAATCCAGCAACTCCATTGATGGGTGGGACAGCGTGCTTTCCATACTCCAAATGCCCGGCGGTGTTCCCGTTGCCACAGTTGCATTGAATGGCGCAAAAAATGCGGGGATTCTTGCCGCACAGATTATCGGCGCTTCAGATAAAGCTGTTTTGGATAAGATTGTGGCCTACAAAGAAAGCCTTAAAAAGAAAGTTGAGGAAGGGGCAGAAAAAGTACGCAGTAGTCAGTAGTCAGTAGTCAGTAGTCAATGTTATGTGTAAAATATAATCTATAAAAACTTTCAACCTTTAAACTTGAAACATTTTTTATAAACTCATAAACTTTTAAACTCATAATCTTTTTTATGAACCCCCTATTACAACCATACAACACCGCCCCATTTTCTAAAATTGAAAACGCACATTTCCTGCCTGCCATCAGCAAATTAATTGTCGTAACTAAGGCTGAAATTGATGCAATCACTTCAAATTCGGAAGACCCGACTTTTAAAAATACAGTGGAAGCCCTTGAAAATACAGGAGAACTTTTAGACCGCGCAACAAGTATTTTTTTCAATTTGAATAGCGCCGAAACTAATGACGAAATTCAAAAGATAGCACAGGAAATTTCGCCTATGCTTACGGAATTCAGTAACGATATGTTATTGAATGAAGCTTTGTTCGAAAGAATAAAAACGGTTTATAATCAAAAAGACACTTTAAATCTTTCCGATGAACAGCAAATGCTGCTCGATAAAAAATACAAGGCTTTTTCAAGAAACGGTGCCAATCTTTCTAAAGAAAAGAAAACGCAATTACGTAAAATTGATGCTGATCTTTCTAAGTTGAAACTTACTTTCGGGGAAAACGTTTTGGCGGAAACAAATAGGTTTGAACTTCACATTACTAATGAAAAAGATCTCTCCGGCCTACCCGAAGGGGTAATTGAAGCCGCCGCCCAAACCGCCGAGGAAAAAGGAAAAGAAGGTTGGGTTTTTACTTTGGATTACCCAAGTTACGTTCCTTTCTTGACCTATGCAGACAACCGCGAGCTTCGCAAAAAATTGGCGATTGCCTTTGGTGCAAAAGGTTTTCATAATGACGAATTGGACAACCAACAAAATGTTTTGCGGATTGCAAACCTACGTCACCAACGTGCAAATCTGTTGGGCTATAATAGCCACGCCCACTTCGTACTTGAAGAACGAATGGCAGAAACTCCCAAAAAAGTAAAATCATTTTTAAATGAATTGCTCGAAAAGGCGAAACCTGCGGCACAAAAGGAGTTTGATGAATTGACGGCTTTCGCGAAAGAACTTGACGGTATCGATCATTTGGAAAAATGGGACGGAGCATATTATTCTGAAAAATTGAAACAGAAACTCTTCAATCTGGACGATGAAAAGTTGAAGCCTTATTTTGAATTGAAAAATGTTATCAAGGGCGTTTTTACCGTTGCGGAAAAACTCTACGGACTTCATTTTGAAGAAGTGCAAAACATAGACAAATATCACGCAGACGTAAAAACCTATGAAGTAAAGGATGATGAAGGCGAGTTGGTCGCCATCTTTTACGCAGACTTTCATCCACGTGCAGGAAAACGAAATGGCGCTTGGATGACTTCCTATAAACCGCAACAAATAATAGACGGCAAAAATGACCGTCCGCATATTTCCATTGTTTGCAATTTTACGAAACCAACTGCAAGCAAGCCTTCACTTTTAACTTTCAATGAAGTTACCACGCTTTTCCACGAATTTGGTCACGCCCTACACGGAATGCTTGCAAATACCCACTACCCTAGTCTTTCAGGAACAAGTGTGTATTGGGACTTTGTAGAATTGCCCAGCCAGATTTTAGAAAATTGGTGTTATGAAAAAGAAACCTTGGAGCTTTTCGCCACACATTATAAAACTGGAGAAGTGATCCCAATGGAGTACGTTGAAAAAATAAAGGATTCTGCTACTTTTTTGGAAGGAATGGCAACTTTGCGACAGTTAAGTTTTGGAATGCTTGATATGGCTTGGCACGGCAGCGATCCTTCAGGAATAAAAGAAGTAAAAGCTTTTGAGGTTGCCGCTTTTGACGACACCCAACTTTATCCCGACGTGAAAGAAAACTGCATGAGCACTTCGTTTTCACATATATTCCAAGGGGGTTATTCAGCAGGTTATTACAGCTACAAATGGGCTGAGGTTTTGGATGCGGATGCATTCGCACTATTTAAACAAGAAGGCATTTTCAATAAAAAAGTAGCGGATAGATTTAAAGGTTTCGTGCTTTCACAGGGAGGAACGATGGACCCGATGGAACTCTACATAAAATTTCGAGGGCAAAAGCCAGATCCCGAAGCACTTTTAAAACGGGCGGGATTGCTTCAATAAATATTTAAGGCTTCAAAAGTTCAGAACTTTTGAAGCCTTACATAATTTGCAGATCAATAAAAGCTTATTGCCTACAGCTATATCAATTCAATATAAATTTCTTTGTGAATGCATGGCCATTTTCCAAAGTGAACTGCGCAATATAAAAACCTTTGGCAAATTGCTGAAGGGTTACACTTCCAGATTCATTGTTCATTTCTTCAGAAATTATTCTTTGTCCCGCTACGTTATAAACAGTTACCTCCTTAACGTTTGAAACTGTATTGTTCAAACGATAGTTTAATGTTTTGTCTTTCACGAAAACCCGGATAGCATTATCAGAGAAGTCATCCACGGATAGAATTTGGGGTTTGGCAGCTTCGATCAAAAACTCCAATCCCAATTTTGCGAATTTTACAGAATGTGTTGTTTCTCCAAAGAAAGAATAGACATCTCCTGGACTGTGAATATTTGGATTGTCCTGCCCCATTGCTGCTTCAAATGGGAAAGCGGCGTCAAAACCATTATCTGCCCAACTGGCATGATCTGAACAACCATAACCACATTCTGTATAGCCATAGGTAAAGTTATGGTTATTGTTTGGGTTATTGCTGTTGTAATGATCCATCAATTCGGTCAAATATGTATTCAACGAATTGCTGTTGTACCAATCTGTGGTAATATAAATATCGCTATTGGAGCCATTGTAGCCCGTCATATCAAACTGTACATATGCAGCAACATTAACTCCTTGATTGGCATAATCCTCTGCAATTTCAGCTGAACCTACAAGACCAATTTCCTCGGCGGCAAAAGCCATTACTTCTATACTTCTATTAGGAACAAAATCTTTTTCCAATAGCACACGTACCATTTCATTCAGGGAAGCAATTCCCGAGGCATTATCATCTGCGCCCGGCGCATTGTTTTTATCGCCAAAGGTTGTGGAATCTATATGTCCACCAATAATTACAAATTCATCTGGCGTATTCGCGCCATCAAAGGTTAAAATTACGGAAGGCATCTGGGTATTTACGTGGTTGTAGATTCGGGTGTGTACATCGGTTCTTCCAGCGGCCAGAATCATTGCGTCCCATTTTGCCTGTTGATCCATAACTGCTTGTACCGCTTGTGATTTGGTGTGGTATCGAGTTCCGTAAGCTTGAAGCTCTAAGATATCATCTTCAATGTTCTGCCCATCCACAAGGTCTAAGCATTCGTTTACAAATGTATCTTCGGTGATGCTATAATCTATCTGTGGGCCACGGTTTGCAACTTGGTTTAAGGCTTGAACGGCTTTTTCTTCGGAAGCCCTGAATATATAACCAGGACCGTGGGTACGTACATTGTCGTGGATAGCATGGGCCACTTCTTCAGAAAGCAACACCGCTGCCTGCTTATCGTTGCTTGCTAAAATTGCAATATCCTCTGGATAGAGCGTTTTAAAAGTAATTGCATCGGCAGCATCCATTGTGGCATAAAAAGCATTGCCATGTTGGGCAAAGCCTGTAAAAGTGAATAAAAGGAACATTAAAATTCCTGTAGTAAATTTTTTCATTGGGAAGTATATAGGATTAATTCCTGTAAAAATAAGACATCTATTGGACTTAGGTTTAAAATATAGAACTTTAACTATTTCGATAATAACCAACTAAAAACTAAAAGGCTAGTAATTTGGTATATGTTTGTAAAACTTCCCTATTTTTGAAATAGGCAAAAAATTATTCTTTTGGAACTACTAAATCCAGACCAATGGGTTGACAAATATGCAGACTACCTCTACAATTACACAATTGTAAGGGTAAATGACCATATTGTGGCGCAGGATCTGATTTCAGAAACTTTTTTGGCGGGACTTAAATCGAAAAACAACTTTAAGGGAGAAGCTACGGAACGCACTTGGCTCATCTCTATTTTAAAGCGAAAAATAATCGATTATTACCGCAAGATAAATTCCAAAAAAGGAAAGGCTGAAGTACACATTACATACCGCGATGACGACTCTGAAGGCGACTGGCTGGAAGAAAATGCTGCCGACCCTTTTGACAAAACGGCTGAGGACAAAATGGAAAACCGTGAACTCGGGCTGGCAATTTTGGAGTGTCTGGATCAACTTCCTGAAAAACAGGCAAACATTTTCAAGATGAAAACTGTTGAAAATTTTGACACTGAAGCTATTTGTAAAGAATACAATATTACGCCGTCTAACCTTTGGGTAATAATACACCGAGCACGTAAGTCGTTGGCAGAGTGCTTGGAAAAAAATTGGTTTAACTAAAAAATATGAAGTTTTTTTTAAAATGTGACGATGCCGCACACGTTTGCGACAAAACCCAGTACAAAGAAGCTGGTCTATTTGATAAATTTATGCTGAAGATACATTTGTTAATGTGCAAATTGTGCCGCGGATACGCCAAACGCAATACCAAACTTACCAAGACTATACAGTCTGCAGACATCAAAACCCTTTGCCCAGAAGTAAAGGAACAAATAAAAACGAAGCTTCAAGACGAAATAAAAAACGAGCACAACTCCTAAAGCTGTTCAAAAAGTTTAAAAACGAGCAACCATACCATTGGCAGCCCTTCCACCCAAAAAGAAGAAAAATATCGGTTCTGCACTGGTTTTGAAATAACTAAAAGCCACCCTAAAACCACACAGAAAATTAAAAGGCTTATAATGTAGGCCACTTTAAAGTCTTTTTTAAAAAATTCACATCCCAAGCAAATCAAAAGCACACCCAACCCCAATAACTTTGCATTTCTCACCCCCACTTGTTGAGGCAAGGTTTTAAGGTTTAACCCATCATAAGGAATATCGCGTATTTCAAAAGGGAGAATAAGCGCCACCACAATTAAAATGCGCTGAAAAAATGTAAGCAGTACATCCAAATCTATTTTCACTTCAGAAGCTGCAAAAGGCAAAATCACGGTTACTCCCGCCCATACAAATGCCACCACAAAAATCTTAATTCCTGAAAAATTTCGAAGATTTTTACTTCGTATAAAAGGAACCGCATAAAAAAAGGTGGTTAGCCCAAAGGCGGCAGCAATCAACAACACATCTATGGGCAACCGAAAAGCAATAGCGGCAAGCGCCACAAAACAAACCGCAGATAAAACCTGGATGGTTTTTAAGGAATTGGTTAAACTACGGTGGTGCAGACCGGCAACTTTAGCATATTTCACAAAATTATAACCCGTTAAAGCGCCTAAGAAAACAAAGCTCCACAATTCCCAGGAAATGGTTAGGCCATACTCCAAAACGGTAATTGCCAGGAGTGCCACAACTGCCAAAGCAACGTGAATGCTGCTGTTTATATAAAATGCAAAAACAGGGGAGAAAACCTTCATATTCCCAAAAGTAAACCAAAGTGTTTATAACCTTGTTATTTAGTTGAAAAAATTAAGTTTTCAACTCTTTAAAAAGGAGCTATTTCACGTTTAATATTGTAATTTTGCCACCTAAATTTCAAACGCAAATTAATGAACACAGATTCTTTTGCTTTAAGGCATATCGGTCCCCGGGAAAACGATCTTCCCGAAATGCTTAAAACCATTGGTGTAAGCTCTATTGATCAACTTATTTATGAAACCGTTCCAGACGATATTCTGCTGAAAAAAGCACTCGATCTGGACACGGCAATGAGCGAGCAGGAATATCTTGAGCATATTACCGAACTTTCCACAAAAAACAAACTATTTAAAACATACATAGGGTTGGGTTATCACCAATCCATCACCCCTCCGGTAATTCAACGAAATATCTTGGAAAATCCGGGATGGTATACAGCTTATACGCCTTACCAAGCCGAAATTGCCCAAGGAAGACTGGAAGCCTTGCTAAACTTCCAAACCGTGGTTAGTGATTTAACAGGAATGGAACTCGCTAACGCCTCCCTTTTGGACGAATCAACGGCGGCTGCAGAAGCAATGGCGCTTTTGTACAACGTTCGTGAAAAGGAAAAGAAAAAAAATAATGCCTCAAAGTTTTTTGTTTCTGAAGAGATATTGCCGCAAACCCTTTCATTGCTACAAACCCGTTCGGAGCCTTTGGGAATTGACTTGGTCGTGGGCAATCACGAAGATTTCGATTTTTCGGAAGAGTTTTTTGGAGTAATCCTTCAATATCCTAGCAGAACTGGGAAGGTTCACAATTATAAAGAATTCATCCAAAAGGCGAATGACAACCAAATAAAAGTTGCCGTAGCTGCAGATATTTTAAGCTTGGTGATGCTGGAATCTCCAGGTCATTTCGGTGTTGACGTAGTTGTTGGAACCACCCAGCGATTCGGGATTCCTTTAGGTTATGGTGGCCCACACGCAGCTTTTTTTGCCACAAAAGATGAATATAAAAGAAGTATTCCGGGCCGTATAATTGGTGTTACAAAAGATACCGACGGCAATCGCGCCTTACGAATGGCACTTCAAACAAGAGAACAGCACATAAAGCGTGACAAGGCAACTTCAAACATTTGTACCGCCCAAGTTCTTTTGGCCGTTATGGCTGGAATGTATGCGGTTTATCACGGACCGGAAGGTTTGAAATACATTGCAAGAAAAGTACATAACGGGGCTGCAACACTTGCTAATGCTTTGGAAAAATTAGGTTTTGAACAAATAAACGAAACTTATTTTGACACCATCGCCATCAAGACCGATGCTACCAAAATTAAATTTTTAGCGGAAGCGAAGGAAGTGAATTTCTATTATCCCGATGATGAAACGGTTTCAATCTCAATCAATGAAACTACAACTCCAAAAGATTTAAATAAGATAGTTTCAATCTTTTCTGAAGCCATCAAAAAAGATTTCCAAAAAATTACCGAATTGGAAACTGGCAATAAAATACCAAAAGAAGTAGCTCGTAAAACAGCATTTTTGCAGCAGGAAGTTTTCAACAAATACCACAGCGAAACCGATTTGATGCGCTACATCAAAAAACTGGAGCGCAAGGATCTTTCCTTGAACCATTCCATGATTTCCTTGGGCTCTTGCACAATGAAATTGAACGCCGCGGCTGAAATGCTTCCGTTGAGTGACCCAATGTGGGGCAATATGCACCCCTTTGTTCCCGTGGAACAAGCTGAAGGTTACCAAATTATTCTGAAAAAATTAGAAAAGCAACTTACTGAAATCACAGGTTTTGCCGGGACATCCTTACAGCCCAATAGTGGCGCGCAAGGTGAATATGCCGGCTTGATGGTTATTCGCGCTTATCACGAATCGCGTGGTGAAAGCCACAGAAACATATGTTTGATTCCATCTTCCGCACACGGAACAAACCCCGCAAGTGCAGTTATGGCTGGAATGCAGGTAGTTGTAACAAAATCTACGGAAGAAGGAAATATTGATGTAGATGACCTTCGCGAAAAAGCGATACAGCATAAAGACAATCTTTCTTGTTTGATGGTTACTTACCCATCAACACATGGAGTTTATGAATCTGCAATTCGAGAAATAACAAGTATCATACACGAAAACGGCGGACAGGTATATATGGACGGTGCCAATATGAATGCACAGGTTGGTTTGACCAATCCCGGCGCCATCGGAGCAGATGTTTGCCACTTGAACCTTCACAAAACCTTTGCTATTCCGCACGGTGGTGGGGGACCAGGCGTTGGCCCCATTTGTGTTGCAGAGCAGCTGGTTCCTTTTTTACCATCAAATCCTGTTATTAAAACTGGGGGAGAAAATGCTATTACTGCAATTTCCGCTGCGCCCTATGGCAGCTCTTTGGTTTGTTTAATTAGTTATGCATATATCTGCATGCTTGGCGTAAATGGCTTAAAGAAAGCTACGCAATATGCAATTTTGAACGCAAACTATATCAAAGAAAGGCTGAACGGCCATTATGAAGTGCTTTACGCCGGCGAGCGCGGCCGTGCTGCCCACGAAATGATAGTGGATTGCCGTCCGTTCAAAGCAAAAGGAATAGAAGTTACAGATATCGCCAAACGATTGATGGATTACGGTTTCCACGCTCCAACGGTTTCTTTCCCAATTGCAGGAACGTTAATGATTGAGCCTACTGAAAGCGAAAGCAAAATGGCCCTGGATCAATTTTGTGAAGCAATGATTTCTATTAGAAAAGAAATTGAAGATGCTGAGAAAGACGAGCCAAACAACGTGCTGAAAAATTCACCACATACTTTAGAGATGCTCACTGCCGATGTTTGGGATTTCCCATATAGCAGACAGGAAGCGGCATTTCCATTGGAGTATGTTTCAGACAATAAGTTTTGGCCGTCCATACGTAGAGTAGATGAGGCATACGGTGATAGAAATTTGATATGCACCTGCAACCCGATAGAAGCTTATATGGAAGTCTAAAAAAGTTTGCAGTATTCGGTTTAATTCTGAAGGGATTTACTGAAAACTGCGACTAAATACTAATAACTGATTTTTCCGTATTTTTAACGAAACTTTCTAATTTATGAATGTCAAGATTACAGGCATAGGCAGTTATATTCCGAGTGAGGTTGCCAAGAACGAACATTTTGGTGACCATCATTTTTATAATGAGGATGGCACCCGCTTTGGCAATGAAAATACCGTAATTATTGAAAAATTTAAGGCTATTACGGGCATACACGAAAGACGCTATATTCCCAAGAATTTATCAACTTCAGATATTGCCTCGTTTGCGGCGGAAAACGCTATAAAAAACGCAGGCATAGATAAGGAAACGCTGGATTATATTATTGTGGCCCATAATTATGGTGATGTAAAACACGGTGCCGTACAGAGTGATACGGTGCCGAGTATTGCTACCCGTGTGAAACACAACCTTAAGATTCAAAATCCTACTTGTGTGGGGTACGATGTACTTTTTGGCTGTCCCGGTTGGGTAGAGGGCATGATACAGGCTTATGCTTTTATAAAAGCTGGCATCGCAAAAAGATGTTTGGTTATTGGTGCGGAAGCTCTTTCACGCGTTGTGGATCCACACGATCGTGATTCTATGATTTATAGTGACGGTGCTGGTGCCGCAATAGTTGAAATTAGTGAGGAATCCGGTGGAATTCTGTCGCATTTCAGTGCCACTTATGCTTTTGAGGAAGCACATTTTATCTTTTTTGGCGAAAGCAACAATTTAGAGAAAAAAGACAACCGCCGCTATATTAAAATGTACGGTAGAAAAATCTATGAATTTGCACTGAACAATGTTCCCGACGCCATGAAAACCTGCTTGGACAAAAGCGGTGTTGGCATTGATGAAGTGAAAAAAATCTTCATCCACCAAGCCAATGAAAAAATGGACGAGGCCATCGTAAACCGTTTTTATAAACTTTACGACAAAACCGCTCCTGAAAAAATAATGCCCATGAGTATCAATAAACTGGGCAACAGTAGTGTGGCGACCGTACCAACGCTTTATGACCTGGTATTAAATGGCGAGCTGGAAGGACACTCCATCCAAAAAGGAGATGTGGTTATTTTTGCCAGCGTGGGCGCGGGGATGAATATTAATGCGATAGTTTATAAAGTGTAATGTACGAAGGCAAATTTCCAACAAAAAGATACAAACACACGCTTCGCTTTCTAAAGAATGTTATTTCAAAAGAAGAAAAAATACTCGATTTAGGCGTTCCCAATCCTTTCTCTGAAATTCTCACACAAGAAGGTTTTGACGTTACAAACACCAAAGGCGAAGATCTCGATCTGGAAACAAGGGTTGTAAAAACGGAAGAGTTTGATGTAGTTACAGCTTTTGAAATCTTTGAACATTTGGTTTCCCCTTTTAATGTTTTGAAAGATATTAAGGCAAAAAAACTTGTTGCCTCTGTACCCTTAAAACTTTGGTTTGCTTCGGCTTACAAAAGTAAAACAGATGAGTGGGACCGCCACTATCATGAGTTTGAGGATTGGCAGTTTGACTGGCTTTTGGAAAAAGCGGGCTGGCGAATTGTAAAGCGTGAAAAATTCACCAATCCCATAAAAAAAATTGGCATACGCCCTATACTTCGTAGAATTACGCCAAGATATTATTTGGTTTATGCAGAAAAGTTATAGTTATTGTTTTACCAATTTAAAACTTCTTGAGTTTTTATCTTCAATAGCAATTCTTACTATATATTCGCCGACCGGTAAATAAGAAACATCAAATAGATTTGTATTTACATTATCATAACTTACTATCTCTCGTCCATTAATGTCAAAAATTTTGATATTGGAGACATCTTCGATTTCATTAAGGCTAAAAGAATTTCTTGATGGATTGGGGTAAAGAAAAATAGCATTAGACTCGGGCACAATCTCTTCAATGGATAAAATTTCACCTAGTTGTAAAATCCATACGCTTCCTTTTTCAAAACCTCCTTCATCATCAGAAAAAGCTCCAACTGCAATACAATTTTTTTCAGTTAATTTCCCAATATTACTTACACTGAAACCAAAAGAATCCTCTTCATCAATATCTCCATCAAAATGTTGTAAACCTTCTGTGTATTTAACGTAGCTATTTACAGTACCATCATTATTTAAATTGAGAATATAGAAAGCCCCAAAATTAAATGCCCCATTATTTTGATACCCTCTGGCTCCAACTGCTATCTCCATCATTTCATCGCCATTTAGATCTCCCATCAAGTCAATTGATTTCCCAAAAAACATTTCGTCGTTAAATTCAGCATCAAAATTTCCTGAAATATCACTGATTTTTTGCAAGCTATCCACCGTGCCATCTGTGTTCATAAACAAAATGTATATAGCGCCCCTATTTAACCCCCCATCATCATCTCTATATGCTCCCACAGCCAAATCAATTATGCCATCGCCGTTAATATCCCCAATATTTGCAATGGAACCTCCAAAATAATCACCTTCTTCTAAAATACCGTTTAATCCACCTTGTGTATCACTTATTTTTTGATAGTTTTTTACCGAAAAATCACCATTTAAAAATAAAATATAAACTGCGCCTCTATCTGAACCTCCGTCTGGATCTCTTCTAGCTGAAACTGCAATATCCTTAAATCCGTCACCATCTAAATCTCCAATAGATTCAATATCTGTCCCAAATACATCTTCATCGTCCAGCGGTGCGTCAAACCCTCCTTCAGTATCGCTAATTTTAGCATATGAATTTACCGTTCCATCTGTATTCAAAGTTAAAATCCAAGCGGCTCCATGCCAATAGCCTCCATCTCCGTCATATTCCGCACCAACCCCAATTTCAATTAAGCCATCGTTATTCAAATCACCTAAATATGATATTGAGGTACCGAATATATCCCATTCATCCAGCTGTCCACCAAAACCACCTTCGGTATCACTAATTTTTTGAAAACTCGCTACTGAACCTTCAGCGTTTAAAAAAAGAATATACACTGCTCCATGATTAAATCCACCATCATCATCTTTTATGGCAGACGCCGCTACATCATTAATTCCATCACCATTTAAATCGCCAATTCCTTCAACAGCATAACCAAACCAATCTTCATTATCTAAACCATCACCAAAACCTCCAATTTCAAAACCTATTTTTTCGTAAATAGTTACATCATAAATCTGTGCAAAAGTTGGATTAATGAATAACCCTGCTATAAAAAATAATAATCTGTGCATAAGGGAAATTTTAATATTACATAATATCACTAAATATATAATATTTTTACAAAATGAAGATATACATCATCATACCCGCCCACAATGAAGAAGCATATATCCAAGGAATGCTTCAATCAATTGTAGGACAGAGTATTATTCCGAAAAAGGTGATTGTTGTAAACGATGCTTCAACAGATGGCACGCAAAAAACTATTAATGAATTTTCAGAAAAGCATCCTTTTATTGAGAGCGTTTCCCTTAATTCTGAAAAATTCCATGAACCTGGAAGTAAAGTAATAAATGCATTTTACAAAGGTTTTGAAACTTTAGATACTGATTTTGATTTTATAGGAAAATTTGATGCAGATATCGTATTGCCTCCAAATTATTTTGAAAATGTTTTAGCGCTCTTTTCTTCCGATGAAAAAATCGGCATCGCTGGCGGTAACCTTTACATAGAAAAAGAAAACTGTTGGGAGTTTGAAGCCATTTCAGAAAAAACAAAAGTGCGCGGGCCCATAAAATTGTACCGCAAAAAATGCTTTGAAGATATTGGAGGTTTAAAAAAGTCCATAGGCTGGGACACTGTGGACGAACTCCTGGCGCAATATCACGGCTGGAAGGTAAAGACAGATATCTCGCTTCAGGTAAAACATTTAAAACCCACCGGCAAAGTTTATTCAAAGTCTTCAAAATACAAACAGGGTGAGGCTTTTTATAAAATGCGCTATGGGTTTTGGCTTACCCTGATTGCCTCGGCAAAGCTTGCTTCCAAAAAAAATAGTTTTACATTTTTTATGGATTCAATGAGAGGATATTTCAAAGCCAAGAAATCTGACATGGAATATCTAATTTCAGAGGAAGAAGGAAAATTTGTCAGAAACCTGCGTTGGCAAAAAATTCGCGAAAAATTGGGAATACGTTAATTCTACATTTCGCAACCTTTCTTTAACATCCGAACATTTTATAATCCCTACTTTTGCAAATAAAATCCCCAATGCAAGTAAAACGTTTCTTCCTCAGCACTTTTTTAGTCTTAACAACCCTTTTTACTTCCTGTGTTTCTGTTCAAGTAAAGGACAATACGATATCAACAATCTCTCCTGAAATAATAAAGCCAAAAAATATCATTCTTTTAATAGGTGATGGAATGGGCCTAAGCGAAGTTTCGGCAGCTATTTATTATAAGGATGGCAAACCCAACTTCGAACGTTTTAGCACAATTGGACTTAGCAAAACTTCATCTGGCAGCGATTTGGTTACAGATTCAGCCGCTGGAGCCACAGTTTTTTCGGCAGGTGTAAAAACGTATAACGGTGCAATTGGTGTTGACAAGGACACCATAGCAGTACCGACTATTGTTGAACAATTATCAAAACGCGGTCTATCTACAGGCATTGTTGCAACATCTTCCATTCAGCATGCCACGCCGGCAAGTTTTTACGCACACGTAAAAAGCAGAAGAATGTATGAGGAGATAACCGAATTTGCTCTAAATTCCGGTGTAACATTTTTTGCTGGTGGCGGATTGAAATTCTTCAACCAAAGAAAAGATGGAAAGGATCTATTGGCCGAAATGAGAGCCAAAGGATATAAAGTGATAACTGATCAACTTCCTCAAACCCCGGTTGAAGAAAAAGAACTCATTTTGCTTGCAGAAAACGGAATGCCCAAAATGAGCGAAGGCCGCGGCGATTTTCTTCCAAATGCAACCAAACTTGCTTTGGAAAAACTTTCCAAAAACGAAAAAGGTTTTTTCTTAATGGTTGAAGGAAGCCAAATAGATTGGGGCGGACATGACAATGATGCAGATTACTTAATTGGAGAGCTTTTGGATTTTGACAAAACCTTAGGTGTTGCTTTGGATTTTGCCAAACAAAACGGCGAAACCCTAATTATAGTCACGGCAGACCACGAAACTGGTGGATTCACACTTGCTTCTGACGGTAGCAATTACAACAAAATAAAACCTAGTTTTTCAACCCCCGGACATTCAGCCACAATGGTCCCGGTATTTGCCGAAGGTCCTGGCGCTATCCTATTCAACGGAATTTATGAAAGCAACCAGATTTATCATAAAATGATGGCTCTTTTTGATAAATAAAAGCTAAAAAAAGCTTTTTCAATCTACAGTGCCCTAATTTTAGTATTTTAGCCATAGCTATCTTATATATGAAGTATTTACAAGATATTGGTTCCTATTTTTTAATGCTCAAAAGGGTGTTTGGCAGTTTTACCAAAACATCTGTTTTACGGCATCTTATTTTTAAGGAAATAAACGATCTTATTATAAGCTCGTTGGGTATTGTTGCTTTTATATCTTTCTTCGTGGGCGGTGTTGTTGCAATACAAACGGCATTAAACATGGACAATCCCTTGATACCGAAAAGCCTTATTGGTTTTGCAACGCGCCAATCGGTAGTTTTGGAATTTGCACCTACCTTCATTTCCATAATTATGGCCGGAAAAGTGGGTTCCTTTATCACCTCAAGTATTGGCTCGATGAGGGTTACGGAGCAAATTGACGCTTTAGAGGTTATGGGTATCAATTCACTTAATTATTTGGTATTTCCAAAAATCGTGGCTTTAATGTTCTATCCTTTTGTTATTGTATTTTCAATGTTTCTTGGCATAATGGGCGGATGGGTAGCCGGGGTCTATGGAGGTTTTGCGAGTTCATCAGATTTTATCGCGGGGCTGCAGGAAGATTTTATACCCTACCACTTATTTTATGCCTTTTTCAAAACCTTTGTCTTTTCGTTTATACTGGCAACCGTACCATCATGGCAAGGGTATTATATGAAAGGAGGCGCACTGGAAGTGGGCAAGGCAAGTACCAACTCCTTTGTGTGGACCAGTGTATTGATAATTGCCGCAAACTATATTATAACCCAACTCCTTTTAAGCGCATGATAAAAGTAGAAGATGTACATAAGAGTTTTGGTGACGAGGAAATCCTAAAAGGAATAACCACAGAGTTTGACAAGGGTAAGACAAACCTTATTATCGGACAAAGCGGTAGTGGAAAAACCGTTTTACTGAAGTGCCTTTTGGGTCTTTTTAGACCTGAACAAGGAAGAATATACTACGAAGACAAAGCCATCCAAGATATGGACGATGAAGAACAGCGCAAGCTTCGTGAAGAAATCGGGATGCTTTTTCAAGGTGGTGCTCTATTTGATTCCATGAATATTGAAGAAAATGTAATGTTTCCGCTTCGAATGTTCACCAAGCAAAAAAAAGCCGATATGCTTGAAAGGGTAAATGAAGTACTGAAACGTGTAAACCTTGAAAATGTAAATAAAAAATTCCCTGCAGAAATCTCTGGAGGGATGCAAAAAAGGGTTTCAATTGCGCGGGCTATTGTAAATAAACCGAAGTTTCTTTTCTGTGACGAACCTAACTCAGGACTCGATCCAAAGACCGCGACGTTAATAGACACACTAATTCAGGAGATAACCCACGAGTACGATATTACTACTGTTGTTGTAACGCACGATATGAACTCAGTAATGGAAATAGGCGAAAAAGTGGTTTTGCTGAAACATGGAAAACTTGTTTGGCAGGGCACCAATCAGGAAATCTTCAAAACTGATAATGAAGATGTAACCAACTTTGTGTATTCCTCAGATCTTTTCAAAAAAATACGTGATGTTCAGCTGAAAGAAGGGTAATCCTTAAGGATATTCAGAAACCTGAAGTGTATCCAATTTCATTTTAAACTTTAGCCAAGCCTCTATTTTTTTCAAATCTGCTTTTCGGTCATTGGTTGACACATTTCTTTTCCAGCGAATGTTAACCACAGGAAGTGTATCCGTTTTTTTGAAATCTGTAGTTATTTTGTTTGAATAGCTGAAAGTTTCAATATTATCATAATTGATTTTTATTTCTTCGCTAAGCTGTTGAAAAGGTACATTTTGGATTTTCAAAAGCGCTACTTCATTCTCTAGAAAACGAATTTGTTCGTCTTTATCCTGAATTATCTGTTCGTTTTTAACATATAAATCTTCCAGGATACCCGCTTTAATTTCGCCAGATAGCTTTGCCGCCATTTCGCCACTTTGGTCGGCCCCTTGATAAATACGCAAACGGCTGCCTTCTAAATTTTCCGTCTCTTCAAGTTGCGTTAACCAGTCATTTATCTTATTCTGTGGAACGGGACGCCCTATTAAGTAAACATCAATGTTTTTCGACTTATAATCCTGTGTGAATTTAACAACCTCAGCTCCCTCATAATTAATAACATTCTTTACAAACTCCTTGGTTTTATTTTCAAAAACCTGCTGGTCCAATAATTTGATAAACAACCAAACACTTGGCACCATAACGGCGATGGCTATTATAGTGGCAATTTGTGCGGTTCTTTTTCTACGTTTGCTGTTTGCATAACGAACCAATGGAAACTGTAATATTTTTGAAACTATAAATGTAGCAAGCGCTATAAATACGGCATTTATAGAGAACAGATAAAGCGCACCCCCTGCATAAGATGCATTCCCTATTGCCAATCCATAACCTACAGTACACAATGGCGGCATAAGCGCTGTGGCAATAGCGACACCAAATATTACACTGGCTATCGTTCCGCTTTTGGTTTTAGCAACTATTAGTCCCAAGCCACCAAAAATAGCTATCAGCACGTCAAGAATTGTAGGGTATGTTCTCGCAATAAGTTCTGGAGTTTCTTCGGTAAGCGGTGAAAGTTTAAAATATAAAAAAGCGGTAAGCACACTTAAAAAAACCATTACGCCTAGGTTTATAAGCGAGCGTTTTAACGTATCTACATCATTTATTGCTACCGAAAGACCAATACCAACAATTGGCCCCATCAATGGTGAAATAAGCATAGCACCTATAACCACTGCAGTGCTACTTACGTTAAGACCGATAGAAGCAACGAAAATTGAAAATATAAGAATCCAAGCTGTATGCCCTTTAAAGGATATGTCTTTCTTTACCGCTTCAATAGTAGCATCGCGATCAGATTCTGAACGAATATCAAAAAGCTCAGTCAGGAATTTTTTTATACTCTGCCATGTATTGAGTTTTACATTCTCAAACTCGTCATCGTTGGGAGTAATTTTTATATCGTTATTGTTTTCCGTTGTACTCATTTACAAATATTTTTTACCGAATTTACGCGACACCTCGTTCAAAAGTTCCTTAATTTGTTGTTCCTTCTTCTTCGGAAACACTAAAAGAACCTCTTCTTTGTCCACCACAATATACTCTTCAATTCCGTCTAAAACAACAAGTTTCTTTTTGTCGGTAAAAATCATATTATTTGCTGAATTATTCAGAAATGTTTCAGCATTTACGACTGCGTTTTGGTTCTCGTTCTTTTCCAGTTTATCGTAAAGTGCGCCCCACGTTCCCAGATCGTTCCAATCGAAGGTTGCTCTTTTTACAAAAACATTGTCTGCTTTTTCAAGAATCCCGTAATCAATCGAGATGTTCTCTGCTTCGGAATAATTTTCTTCAATGAAATTTTTCTCTTCGGAAGTATTCAAAACATCCGTTCCCTTTGAGAAAAGTGCATTCATTTCTGCCAAATTTTTTTCAAAAGAAGCAACGATACTATGTACGCTCCAAATGAAGATGCCTGCATTCCAAAGAAAATTTCCATCGGCTAGAAATTGTTTCGCCGTTTCATAATTAGGTTTTTCGCGGAATTGTTTCACTTTTTTAATTTCCGAGACATCGTTTTTATCGCTTTCAATGTAACCGTAACCTGTATTTGGAAACGTTGGCTCAATACCCAAAGTGAGCAAAATATTTTCCTGTTGAGCTGCATCAAAACAGGCCTGAACGTCATTTGCAAAGGCGTTTTCATCTTCAATCCAATGATCGCTGGGAGCTACGAGCATCAACGCGTTCGGATTTTTCTTTTTTATTTTTAAAGCAGATAGTAATATGCACGGTGCGGTGTTGCGCATGGCTGGCTCCAAAACCACTTGTTCTTCTGAAATTTCCGGCAATTGTTTCAGCGTAATTTCCAGATACATTTCATTTGTAAGAATGTAGATATTTTCCGAAGGGATAATTTTATTTAGCCTTGAAAACGTTTTTTGCAGCAAAGTTTCTCCCGTTCCCAACATATCGTGAAACTGTTTGGGGAATTCTTGGGTGCTCACGGGCCAAAATCGGGAACCGATTCCGCCTGCCATAATCACTGCGTAATAATCTTTGTTCATTTAAACTATTTTAAAAATTCCACTTCTGCATTTGGATTGAAAAGATACATTCTTCCCGTGGCAACTTCCAAACATTCAAAACGTTTTACACGCTGCTTACCGCGTTTGAAAATTTTACCATTGTACAATCTAAAATGTCCTCCAAAGGGAATTTCAAAGATATAGTTTTTATCGTTCTCTGGGTCGAACTGCTTTAATGCCAAAGCCAACGCCGCATCGGTATCGCTCGAGGCTTTTGGATTTTTGAAATGGCGCGCCAATAAGGGCAACAACTGATTTGGAAAAACCTCGGGCCGCAAAAAAGGCAACATCAAAAGTTGAAAGGTCCGTTTCCACTCCACTCCGTGCGGTTTTATAAGCCTGCCATATTTTGTGAAGGCTTCCAAATGTGCAATTTCGTGGACAAGGGTAATTAAAAATCGATACTTGTTCAGCGAAGCATTTACGGTAATTTGGTGCTGTCCGTTCGCCATTTTTCGGTAATCGCCGTGGCGGGTAACGCGTTCGTTGACTATTTTTAAATGGACGTTGTGGGTTTTTATTAACTCAAAGGCAGAAACTACCGAAGCTTGGGGAATGTATTTTTCGAGGATTTCTGTCATATGCAGGAAAGAGTTGCCAACCTATCTATCAACGTCAAAAATAACCAGTCTTATACAATATCCCGAGCATTTCAGTAATAAAATTGTCGCCCTTATATGATTTATTCAAAAAGTTACGATTCTATTTATTTTGCTTTCAGAATATTAGAAATATTTATTTAAAACAATTCTAAATAAACTTTGAAATTAAAAACTTCCGATTTAGATTTGCATCCAATTTAAAACCAATCTAAATAAAAATAATATACAATGAAATTCATCACCACCCTATTTTTACTCTTGGGCGCACAATTTATATTTTCACAAGAAATAACAGAAATCAACGGCACGGTAACAGATGTTGACAATAATCCAATTCCCTTTGCAAGCGTTTATCTTCCCGAACTGAAAAAAGGAAATGCAGCCGATGCCGACGGAAAGTTTACCATCAAGAATATACCTTACGGACTTTGGCAACTTTCGGCGAGCGCCGTGGGCTACAAAGCTTCTACCATTACCATAAATCCTAAAGAGCCTGTTTTAAATGGAGTACGTTTTCAACTCGCCCACGACAACGAACTCGACCAAGTGGAGGTTTTCGGTAACCGAAACGACCATCCCGACAAAATTGAATCCATCACCCGACTGCCGCTAAAACCTTATGAACAGATCCAGAGTATCTCAGTGCTTTCAGAAAAATTGATTGAGGATCAAGGAGCGCTGACTATTTCCGAAGCCACCAAAAACGTACCGGGCGTTTACACTTTCGCAACCTATGGCAACAAACGTGAGAGTATGTCCTCCCGTGGATTTAGGGGAATTCCTATTTTGAAAAACGGAGTACGGATTCATTCAGATTTTCGCGGTGTCGGTGTTCTGACAGATATGCAAGGTGTAGATAACATCCAAGTCCTAAAAGGAACCGCCTCCATTACACAAGGCGTAGCAACCGATTTGGGAAGTCCGGGGGGAATCATAAATATTGTTACCAAAACTCCAAAATATACTACCGGAGGAAGCGTGAGTCTGCGCGGAGGAAGTTTTGGGCAAATACGGCCTACATTCGATGTTTATGGGCCACTTAACAAAGAAAAAAATATTGCGTTCCGTTTGAATGGTGCTTTGGAAAGAGCCGATAGTTTCAGGGATTTGGTAGAAAAGGAAAGTTTTTATTTCAATCCTTCCTTTGAATGGAAGATTAATGAGAAGACAACGGTAACTTTAGAATTGGATCATTATTACGATAGCCGTACCCCAGATCTGGGCACCGTAAACTTAGCTGAAAATGATATGAATGCAATTTATGATCTTCCACATTCACAATTTTTAGGTTTTGAAAACGATCGTTCCATCACCGAAAATACTACCTATGCAATCAGAATGGATCGTGAATTAAGCGAGAAACTTACATTAAAAGGAGCTTTCTATAGTTCGTCACTAAGCTTGGATGATAAAGGTGCCGGTTTGGGAAAAACTATTGAGGAAAATGAAATGCCTATTTACAATATTCGCCAACGCAGCTACTCCACCTCTACCCGCGATGACAACAACAGTGTGCTCCAATTTGACTTGATTGGGGATGATGTTTACACAGGTTCTATAAAACACACTTTCCAAGTTGGGTTTGATTATCGGGCCTCACGGTTTAGCACTACCAGCCAATCTGCCGGCGTGGTTGACACTATTAATGTTTTTCAAAACATAGAACACAGATTGCCCAATGTTACCCTGGGAGAAGCAAATGTGAACGGCGGAAAAACAAATTCATTAGGTTTTGTTGCCCAAGACGTGATTTCTTGGAACAGTTGGCTGAAAACATTTTTAGGCGCTCGTTACAGTTCAACCGAAACGCTTTCAGAAGTTGAAAACACACGTAGCGATGCTTTTAATCCGCTGGGAGGAATTATAATTTCGCCAATAAAAAATGTAAACGTTTTTGTTTCATACACCAACAGTTCCTATCCACGAACAGCTTCACGTTTGGGTCAAAATGGAGAAGAATTGGGGAATGAGCGCTACGACCAATTGGAAACGGGTTTCAAAACAACTTGGCTCAACGACCGACTGCGATTTAACTTGACGCTTTATAAAATCAACAACAAAAACATAAACCTTCCTGTTTATGACGAAACTTGGACAAACATTCTATATTACGCAAAAGGTGGAAACGACCAGCGCCAAGGAATAGAAGTTGAACTTACCGGACGGCCACTTGAAAATCTGGAGCTGATTGGCGGGTACGCATATATTGATGCGCAATATAAAGAGCATACCTCCTACGTTTATGGTTCTGCACCCCTAAATACTCCTAAACATACATTTAACGCTTATGCCAATTATTCTTTCAGAAATAGCATTTTGGAAGGGCTTTCGGTTGGCGCTGGCGCGTATTTTACCGGAGAGCGACCTATCAATGATTGGTCGTCAGGGCCTGTTACCCACCAAGGAATTGTGCCAAACCAAAAACCCTTTGATGTAGAAGCCTACACCTTGGTAAATTTTCAGGCGGAATACAAATTCAATAAAAACTGGAGTCTTCAATTTTTGCTGAACAATGTTTTCGATAAAATAGGTTACAACGCCTATAGAACCAGTTATATCAATCAAACCGATCCACGAAACTTTGCAGGAGTCCTGCGCTATAATTTTTAGTTGTTTGAGTGTTAGTTTATAAAGGCATGACTTAGGTTGTGCCTTTTATATTGTTTTAAAATTTTCCTATTTATGAAATCAAAAAAATATACTGTCCGAAAGTTTATAAGCGACGTCCATCTGTGGCTGGGAATTGGCAGCGGCATCATTCTGCTGATTATTTGTTTAACAGGAACGGTGCTAACTTTTGAAGAAGAAATAAAAAGTCTTTTTTCTGAGGAAATGATCGTTTCTCCAAAAGAAACTGTTTTTCCAATAGAAACGCTAACAACAAACCTTGCCGCTGAAGGTGAAGTGACGCGCGTAAGCATAAGCCCAGAAAAAACAAAACCATACGAGTTTTCGGTAAAAACGAACAAAGAAGACAGACGTGGAACAACCTTTTTTGTGGATCAATATAATGGAACTTACACGAAATCGGAGCCCAATGTGCTTGACGGATTTTTTATGACAATGTTTAAAATGCACCGTTGGCTTCTTTTGGATATGTCTATAGGTAGACCGATTGTTGGTGTGGCTACTATCATTTTTTTGATACTTTCCATCACAGGTATTGTGCTTTGGTTTCCGAAGAAGAAACTGAAAAAATTGAAATGGAAACATCTAAAACCCGGCTTCAAAATAGCTTGGCGCGCAAAATGGAAACGCGTAAACCACGATTTGCACGTAACCTTGGGATTTTACACGGCTATATTTTTAGTGATTATGTCGCTCACCGGCCTTTTTTGGTCTTTTGAATGGTACAAAGATGCGGGAAGCGCAGTTTTGGGAACGGAAGTTTTTGGCGGGCGCGGAGGCGGACCAAAAATTGATTCCAAAGCAAATCCCTCTTCAAAAACTATAGATTTTGCCGAAGTCATAAAAATCACGGCAAGTGAATTGCCTTTTGAAGGAACCACCGTTTTTCAAATTCCCGCTGATGAAAAAGATATTTTTAGCATTCGCAAATACCACGATGAAGATTTTTTGGAAACTGCCGTTGATGAACTGAAAATTGATCGCGATGGCACTATTATTTCAAAGGAAATTTTTTCAGAAAAACTGTTGAATGTTCAAATCGCAAGTTCTATAAAAGCGATTCATATGGGAACTATCTTTGGATGGTTTTCAAAGACTATTTACTTTATTTCCTGTTTGATTGCAACAAGTCTCCCAGTTACAGGAATCATTATTTGGTTGAATAAATTGAAGAAAAAACCTAAAAAATCCAACAACGCAAAAGCGCGGAAGAACACATTAAAAATTAAGGCGTAGTGCTGGAAACCTGCAATATTTTTCCATTGTAAAACTTGTTTCCAGTAAGGGAAAAATCCATTATATATTGCGCCATTTCAGTTGCGGAAAGCGGCGCTTTAAAACCTGGGAAAGCCTCTTCCAGCATTTCGGTTTGCACAGAGCCCAAAGCTAGAACGTTGAAAGACGGACCCGTTTCTTTGTATTCTTCGGCAAGCAGCTCGGTTAGTGTAATGATTGCACCTTTACTACTGCTATAAGCACTCAAGCCTGGGAATTTCACACTGCCCTGCACGCCGCCCATACTGCTAATGTTTACTATATGCCCGCTCTTTTTCATAAATGGAAGTACGGTTCTCATTAATGAAGCAACGCCAAAAACGTTCACGTCGTAGCATCTTTTAAATTCTTCGGAAGTGATTTCTGAAAAAGGTTTGTTCACCAAAAAACCTGCGTTGTTTATCAAAACATCAACAGATTTCATCCCTGTTTGAAGATATGCGGAAAGCTTTAAAATTTCAGATTCATTGGCAATGTCAAATTCCAAAGCCGTAACATTCTTCAGCTTTAAATCTGAAATAGGTTTTGAATTCCGCGATAGCGCCAACACATTGTGTCCAGCATCCGAAAATAATTTTACCATCTCAAAACCGATTCCTCGGGAAGTGCCTGTGATAATTATGTTTTTCATTTTTTAAATATACACAAATCCCGATAGTTTCTTTAATGAGAAAGCTATCGGGATTTAATTAAATTCTTAAATTTTCTTATACAAACATCGTCACGGGATTTTCAATATACTGTTGTAATGTTTGCAGGAATTTAGCTCCCGTAGCTCCGTCAACCGTGCGATGGTCGCACGCCAAAGTTACCGTCATAGTATTGCCTACCGCAATCTGTCCATTTTTCACTACTGGTTTCTGAACAATCGCTCCAACTGATAAAATAGCGGAGTTTGGCTGGTTTATGATAGAAGTGAATTCGGTAATTCCAAACATTCCAAGGTTTGAAACCGTAAACGTGCTACCTTCCATTTCCTGTGGCGTAATTTTCTTGTTTCGCGCCTTTCCGGCAAGTTCCCTTACCTGTGCGCCAATTTGTGAAAACGTCATTTGGTCTGCAAATTTCAAAACAGGAACCAATAAACCTTCGTCAACCGCAACAGCAACGCCTATGTGAATGTGCTTAGCGATTTTAGTCACTTCTGGCGTCCATTGGCTGTTTACCTGGGGATGCTTTCTCAAAGCCATCGCACAAGCTTTTATTACCATATCATTAAAGGAAATCTTTACATCGGGATCTGCGTTTATTGCTTCGCGGGCTGCTATGGCATGATCCATATCCAACTCAACTGTCAAGTAATATTCCGGTGCTGTGAATTTAGATTCAGCCAAACGCTTTGCAATGGTTTTGCGCATTTGGGAATTTTTCACCTCCTCAAAACTTTCAGTTCCCACAGGAATGTAAGCTTGGCCACCACCAGCGGCAGGTTGGTAATTTTCAATATCGCTTTTAACGATGCGGCCGTTCTCACCACTTCCGCGAACTTGACGCAAGTTGATTCCTTTTTCCTCCGCCAGTTTTTTCGCCAAAGGTGAGGCAAAAATGCGGCCTTCATTTGTGTTTTGTGAAGAGTCTGATTTTTTTTCGGAAGAAGTTTCCTTTTTAGTTTCTTCTTTTTTTGAATCGGAATCTGAAGTCTGCTTTTCTTCCTTTTTATCTTCCGAAGATTTTTCTTCTTTAGTTGAAGACTTTCCGCCCTTTTTAAAGTTTTCGGCAATGCCGGAAACATCGGTGCCCTTTGGGCCAATGATTGCTAGCAAAGCATCAACCGAAGCAGATTCCCCTTCGCCCACGCCAATTTTTAAAAGCGTTCCTGCGTAGAACGATTCAAATTCCATGGTGGCTTTATCGGTTTCAATCTCTGCTAGAATATCACCTTCTTCCACTTTATCGCCTTCGTTTTTAAGCCAAGTGGCAACGGTACCTTCAGTCATGGTATCACTCAAACGGGGCATGGTGATTACCTCAACGCCTTCTGGTAATTTTGCTGAAGCGGAAGCACTTTCAGATTTTTCTTCGGAAGCTTTTTCTGTAGCATCCTTACTTTCTTCTTTGTCTTTCTTACTTTCTGCTTTTTTATCAGAGGTTTCTTTAGTAGCCTTTTTATCTGAAGATTTCCCATCAATCAAATCTGAAATATCTTCATCCTTTTCACCAATAATCGCCAAAAGCGAATCTACTTTAGCAGTTTCCCCTTCTTTGATTCCAATGTGAAGTAAGGTTCCTTCATAAAAGGATTCGAACTCCATCGTGGCTTTATCGGTTTCAATTTCGGCAAGAATATCACCTTCCTTTACGGCATCGCCCACTTTTTTAAGCCAGGTGGCTACCGTGCCTTCTTCCATCGTGTCGCTCAAACGCGGCATGTTTATTACTTCTGCCATTTCTTATAATTTATCTGATAAAAAAGGGTAATCTTCCTGCTCATATACAGCATCAAACATTACATTCTTTTCTGGATATGGAGACTCTTCTGCAAATTTTTCACATTCTTCAACCAACTCTTTTACTCTCTGGTCAATTTTTTTAATCTCCGCCTCCGTTGCCCATTTGTTTTCATAAATCTGGTGCAGCACATATGAAATTGGATCTTCTTCCTGCTTTTTGGCAACTTCTTCTTTGGTGCGGTAATGCTGCGCATCACTCATGGAATGCCCACGATAACGATACGTGCGCAATTCCAAAAATGTAGGGCCATCACCGCGACGGGCGCGTTTAATTGCCTCATCCATTTCCTTCGCCACAACTTCTGGCTTCATTGCGTCTACTGGCTTGCAGGGCATTTCATACCCCAACCCAAGTTTCCATATATCTGTGTGGTTGGCCGTTCGTGCCACGGATGTTCCCATAGCATAACCATTATTCTCCACACAAAAAACAACTGGAAGTTTCCAAAGCATTGCAAGGTTGAAAGTTTCGTGAAGTGAGCCTTGGCGGGTTGCGCCATCGCCCATATAAGTAAGCGTTACAGCATCTCTTTCAAAATATTTATCTGCAAAGGCCAAACCGGCACCAAGTGGAATTTGTCCACCAACAATACCGTGCCCCCCATAAAAGCGGTGTTCTTTGGAAAAAATATGCATGGAGCCACCCAAACCTTGCGATGTTCCGGTACCCTTTCCGTATAATTCTGCCATTACTTTTTTGGGATCCACGCCCATCCCAATGGGCTGTACGTGGTTTCGGTAAGCGGTTATCATACGGTCTTTTTTAAGATCCATAGCGTGCAATGCACCTGCCAGCACGGCTTCCTGACCATTGTAAAGGTGTAGAAAACCCCTTACTTTTTGATTGATATATACTTGCGCCAATTTGTCTTCAAACTTGCGCCAAAAGAGCATGTTTTCGTACCAATCCAGATACGTTTTTTTGGTGATTTTCTTCATCTATCAACTATATGGTTTTCCCGAATGGGAAAATTTATTAAACGGATAACAAAAGTAGCACTTAAATAGGTTAAATCACAAATTCCAAATTCCAAATACGAAATAAATTCCAAATTCTCATTAAATTCCAAATTCAAAGCACCATCCCGATAGCTATCCGGAACAAATAAATCTCAAAATTCAAAAAAACAAATGACAAACTCGGTTGTTAATAGATTATTTAATGACAACTAATATTTCAGAAAATAATAAATTCAAAGTTTGAATTTTTATTGTTGAGCTTTTTTTGGTTTTGGAATTTGTTTTGTTTGGAATTTGGTGCTTGAGATTTGGTGCTTTTTTTTCTTTAGAGGTATTTAGCATCAAAACCCAACGGCAACAAATCCATTACAGAAGCCACTTTGATGATTTCTCCGGTTTCGCCCATAAAGTAGATTGCTATTGGGCTTTTTTGTTTTTGTTCATATTCCGCCAAAGATTGGCGGCAAGCCCCGCAAGGGGCAATGGCCTCGGCAACTTTGTGGCTTTCGGCACGTACGGTAATTGCCAAGGCGGTAATTGTTTTATGTGGAAAGTTAGCGCCAGCGTTAAATACTGCAACCCTTTCAGCACACAGACCAGATGGAAAAGCTGCATTTTCTTGGTTGTTGCCCGCAACTATTTCTCCGGAAGAAAGCCGCAACGCCGCCCCTACCCTAAAATGCGAATAAGGCGCATAAGCATTTTCACGTGCTTGCTGCGCCTTATTCATCAATTCTTGAATGTCTTTTGGAAGTTCGGAAATGGATTCGAAAACTTCTAGTGCGATTTCAATTTTTTGTTTTTTCAAACTATTAATATTCGTCGTAGGTGTCGCCGAAGTTGAAAGTCAGACCAAAACGAAGGGTCCCGTCCAATGGGCTGTTTGCCAATTTGGAAGTAGAGAACAAATACGAAATATCGATATTGATTGCGGTGTAACGAAAACCTGCTCCGATTGAAGCAAACTTTCTTGAACCCTTATCATCACTTTCGTTAAAATAACCTCCCCTAAAAGCAAAAACATCTTGGTACCAATATTCTGCACCCAAAGCCCAAGTAAATTCTTTCAACTCTTCGCTGAAACCATCAGGAGCATCGCCAAATGATGAAAACATTCCTCCGAAAAAGCTTTCGTTATAATAATCATCTTCATTATTAATGAAACCATCGTTGTTTGAATCGCTAGGTGTTGGAACCAAAAGCTTATTAACTTGTGCAGACACACCAACTTTATTGTATTCGTCAAGAATAAAATCAAAACCACCACCCAAAGCAAGGTTTGTTGGCAGGTTACTTTCTGAACCTACTTCATCATATTTTAGCTTCGGACCTATGTTTGAAATATTGAAACCCATTCTCCAGCGACCGTCAAAATCGTTATAAGGTATTTCTTCACTTTGGTAATATCCAGCAATATCAACAGCAAATGAATTTGCGGCAGAAGCATCTGCCAAGGCAGTTTGAAGTTTCAGATCTGAACGAATATATCTACCGGCAACGGCCATTGCAAAACGCTCGCTAAGTCTAAGGGAGTATGAAACGTCAAACAGCAATTCGTTTGGTTTAACCAGCAAAGGCTCTTCATCTGCTGTTTGGCGTAACTCAATCTCTCCATTACTGAAATAACGGAAACTAGCTGCTACAGCACTACGCTCATTCAATCTATTATAATAAGTTAAATTTCCTAAGAATATATCGTTCACCAATTTGCTTAAGTAAGGAGTGTATGTTACCCCAACACCTTGTTTTGACAAGGAGAAAGCATATTTTGCAGGGTTCCATTGTTGTGAGAAAGCATCTGCAGAAGTAGTGACCCCTATATCACCCATACCTGCTGCACGTGGATCTGCAGCTATCAAAATAAAAGGAACACCTGTTGTGATTACGCGATTCTCGATTCCTGTATTTTCGTTACCCGGATCTTGCGCCATACCCTTAAAGGCAACTAAACTTAATAAAATTGGAATAAATAATTTCTTCATATTAAATAATTTTGGACAAATATAATTTTAATTTTTAAAGGATTACTAGTTTCTCGAATTTTTCAACCCGCTGATTGGTTAACGAAGATCTCACCGTTATCTTGTACACATACACCCCTTTTCCGATACGGTCCCCAAAATCATCACGCCCGTCCCAAGTAATTTCACGGCACAGATAGCTTCCGGATGGTGGCAGGGTAGCGTTTTGGGTCCAAACTACTTTTCCGGTTACGGTAAAAACCTGGACTTGCACATCCAAGGTTTCATCGGGCCTGTTATGATTGAACCAAAACTGGGTATAATTTACAAATGGATTGGGATAATTAAGTACGCGGGTAATTTCGAGCTTGTCGTTCCCAGCAACGATAAACTGTATTTCAGCGGTAGAAGAGTTATTATAAACATCCCACGCCTTGAGGGTAAGTGTATGCAACCCATCTTCGAGATCCCGGAATTTATATGTAGCTTTTCCTTTGGAATAATCGTCAACATCAGCTTGATAAAATTCATTCAGTAAAAATGGGTTGGACTCATCTCCGTCTAAAATTGCAACTATATCGTGACCAATACCACTCGCTGTATTAATACCGTTGGGATCTTCCAGCTTTGCAAGCAACATCGGGGAATCGTCGGTTATACCCCCTGAAACAAAACTTTCATCATTCATATATAGTTTAATTAAAGGACCTTCATTATCCTCGGGTGCGTTTTCGTTTAAACCACCCACATCTAAGTCTAAACTCACGCCTGCTTGATCCTCAAATGTATTATCTCGTTTGGAATACAAGCTTACCCTGCCTTTGCCTACGGGTATTTGTATATCCCGGGGAACTACAAATTCAAATTCAAACACACCATTGGAAACAGTGGCCTGTCCATTGAAAATTCCCTCGCCCAAGGTTATAAAATCCATCACAAAGTTGAAATTATCGTTATCCAAGGTCTGGCGCATTACGTTTTTATCAAACACCTTTGCCTCAAGAATACCATTATAATCTGTCATAAGCATTCCTGATTCATTTAAAACCTCACCTTCAAGTTTTATTTTACTCAAGGCTTTTAATGTATCTGTAGCTTGGCCAATGGGCACTCCATTTAGTTTTGTTAACCGAATACTTTTTTTAGGAAAAGCCAAGTTCATGGCCGGATCGCCAATATAAAATACCACACGTCTTAAATCGCTATCAATTTCCTGTTTAGAGAGACGGAGTCCCTCAGCAGGTGTATTTGGCACATCCCTTCCGTATCCAAAAAGATTATCTGCCAGTAATTGGTTAAACTCAACTCCCGTAGAAACATAGATTGCCCGAGTAGTAGTTACCAAGGAAATAGCGCCGCCTTGCCTGTTTTGATATGTGAGCTCCCCAGCCGTTATGCGTAAAGGATTATCAAACTTTGTAAACTCGCAGGTTACCGTTACCATACAAGGAAGGTTGTCCTTGTTAGTGAAGTTTTGGGCTGCTTCTTTTGTGTAGATGTATTCTGAAGCGAGTCCGTCTTCACCTCCGTGCCCAAAGTAATCAATGATTATTGCCCCAACGTCAAAAGCGCTTTTTATGGCTTCGTTCACCTCTGGATATCTATTCCCTCCGGCTGAAGCTTCTTGCTGATAGGCATCAGTATGAATTTTTTTTATGTTTATGAAAGGTTTCTCTTGTGAAATTTCATCGCCAAGCGCATCCAGTTTTAGCTCCAACTGTTTATCGTTATCTTTATCGATATCGTCTGATATTAATACGAAATTGGTTCTCCAGTTGCCATAGGAACTTTCAGAAGTATATTTTATTATTTTGTCTACCATTGCATTGGCGAGTGAAACATCATCAGCCAATATTCTTCCCATAGCTATATCCAACAAATCATTGTCATCCCTGCCCGTACCAATGGCGCCTTCGCATTCGTCCATATTTCCGAAGAAATCATCAGACATATACGATTGTGCAATGCTTACACCCGTAAGGGTCTGGAAGGTTGGCACAATATTATTGTTGTTTGCAAGTCTATTTTTATAATCGATGGAAGCATCACCGATAATGCCCACATATTTTACGCGTTTTGCTTCTGTTGACGCATTATGGTAAACGTAGCGCACAAAGTTTCGGATGGCGCTGATATCCTGCCTCCCCGAGCTGAATTCTTCATAAATCTTATCTGTGGTAACAACCTTTACATTTAAGCCCTGAAGATTTTTATGGTATGTAGCCAACCGCAAAGCAGGCTGAATAAGGAATGGCGCAGTAATTATAATGTAATCAACATCTTGAAAATTACCCGAGGCATCTTTAAAAATAGTGCCTTTCAAATTTTGGTTCTGAACTACCGGCTGTGCTGTTTTAATGGGGACAAAATAGTTATTTGGGTTTATCGCTACATATTCACGAACCTCACCAAGTGTCTGTTTAAAGCTAAACGTGGACGCGTTCCCTTCATTTTGTTTGGAAGTTATGAATTGCATATCGGTAACATCCCAAACTTGTGAAAACTGGGAAGCATTACTAATTTGATATTCACCCACGCCAGCTAGTGTAGTTGCAGCCTTATATCTGAAATTAAACTGCCCATCCACTCCGCTCAATTTGCGGACTGCCCATAATCCTATATAGTCCAAATATGCTATGCTCGATGGATTACCGGCATTGTTGTACATTAAATCTACCTGTACTGATTCATTACTTGCTGCAATTTCCTCATAATAATCATCCAAATCCAACAACCCTCCTATTCCCAATCTGCTAAATGTAATTGGGTCCAAGCTCGTGCTGTTTACGGTTACAGCCATAGAGGTATTACTTTCAGAGGCCGCAGCAGATTTGATAGTTAACTGCATAGGCTTGCCTGCAACTATATTCGGAAATTCAAAAGTGAAGCTCTGTTCATTTTCGATATCAAAACGATTACCGAACCACTTTCTTCCCAACTTTGTAGGGCTTTCTTCGTCTTCTTCGTGAAATTTATAATCGTCAAATTCGTTGATTGTAAATTCTACAGCGCCCGTAGGCTCCACCATGGCCCTTACCCTTTTGCCCGGGGCTCCATCAGCAGTGATGTAATAATATGATTCGTCACTATAAGGGTTTAGGTTAGAGTCGTTTTCTTCAACATAACCCTCGGTGTTTGACCCATAAAACAATATATAATCGCCCCCATCAAAAGAGCCATCTTCTTCACCCACAACCTGGATTGCGTTTTCGGGAAGATCAAAAAATTTGTTTTCTGAATTCAACAACGGCAAAGATTTTCCGCCAAAACCATATATTTTTATATTTCTTGGATTGATACCGTCGGTATTCATTCCCAAGCTGTTCAGGAAAGATTTATCAATTTTATGGATGCCCGTTTTTTCTACCTTAAATTTAAACCATTGCCCTGTGGCAAGTACAGAGTTTATAATTTCTGGAGTATAATCGGGGCAGGCTTGTGGAGTATAACGGTAATCTACATTAAAGGATATAACTTTTTGGTAGCCCCCAGAAGTTTTAACAATAGGTGAAATTTTCAATATTGTGAAAAGCTTATCCCTAGACCGGGTGCTACCTATACTATATTCCAGATTGTTCGGCACCAGCTCTGTATTGATTTTGTTCAATTCTGCGGAGGAAACGGAACCATAACGAACATTGGTAATTCTTAAAGAATTTTTATCAGCAATGTTCGCATCTTCCCATTTTGTTTGGTAGATGACCCTCTCCTTGTTTAATTGAAGCTTTAGGGACGCGATAGCCTTTTCTTTCGCAGAAACTGATGATTTATTAACCCCGACACTGCTAGCAGTTGGACTGGAATCTCCCCAATCTATGGTTACACTTTTTGACTGTGCCTCTCCTATAAAAGGCATAACAAATAAAATAAAAAGAAGTATTGCTTTTCTCATTAGTACCAATAACGCTTCAAATATACACTTAGTATAAGCCAATATTTTTAAACTTTTTCTCTATTGTGGTATTAGGATAATAATTTTAAAACTAATACGTTTGCATTCGGGATTGGTCGTAAAACCTTTTAAAACCCCACAGCGCAATAATAACAAAATATTATTGTGTTTTTGCCGTTAATTACTATATTGCGAACCCAATTTTATCATATTTGAATCTATGATGTTAAGAAAAAACCTAGCATTAAAGCTATTTGTTACTGTAATAGTGGCCTCACTCTTTGTAGGTTGCAACAAAACTAGGGACTATAAAAACAGTTCCCGTGCCACTGGTTGGAAAATGAACGCCAAAGAAGGCGGCTTTCAGTATGACCCCCAAACCAAAGAACAGGAAACTGGCCCAGGGCTAGTATTTGTTGAAGGAGGAACCTTCACTATGGGAAGAGTTCAGGACGATCCAATGCACGATTGGAACAACTCTCCAAATCAACAGCACGTACAATCCTTTTATATGGATGAAACAGAGGTTACAAACCTTATGTATCTTGAATACTTAGATTGGTTGAAAAAAGTATTCCCACCCTCTGATGAAAACTACAGAAGAATATATGAAGGCGCAGTACCAGATACACTTGTATGGAGAAACCGCTTAGGTTTTAATGAGGTTATGACCAATAACTACCTTCGTCACCCTGCGTATGCAGAATATCCAGTGGTTGGTGTTAGTTGGGTACAGGCAGTTGAATTCAGCAATTGGAGAACAGACCGTGTAAACGAAATGGTTTTGGAAACCGCAGGTGTTACATCGCGTAACGCACGTTATGATGTTGAACCGGGTGAAACTTTCAACACAGAAACCTATTTAAATGCTCCAACGCTAACCTACGGAGGTAATGATTCTATTACCCGTGGAGGAAAAAAATCTGAATCTATTGCCAAAAGAAGCAAAGACAGCACAAACTTATATATTCAGCGTAAAGATGGCTTATTAATGCCTTCCTACCGTCTGCCAACCGAGGCAGAGTGGGAATATGCAGCACTTGGCCTAGTGGGTCTTCGTAATTATAATGTTTACAGAGGAAAGAAAAAGTATCCTTGGGAAGGTCAGTACACTCGCTCTGGAAAAAGAAGATCTCGAGGTGACCAATTGGCAAACTTTAAGCAAGGTGATGGTGATTACGGAGGAATAGCAGGATGGAGTGATGACGGTGCAGATATAACTGCACAAGTAAAATCATACGAGCCAAACGACTTCGGACTTTATGATATGGCCGGAAACGTTGCAGAATGGGTTGCCGACGTTTACCGTCCGATTGTAGATGATGAGTTTAACGACTTTAACTATTACCGTGGAAACGTTTACACCAAGAACGCTATTGGTGAAGACGGGAAAGTAAAAGTGGTTACTATGGACTCCATAATTTATGACACATTAAGCAATGGAAAAATCGTAGCCCGCAACTTACCTGGAGAAATTCTTCAAGTGCCGGTTGATGAAAACGAAACTTATTTACGCACAAACTTCTCCGAAAGCGACAACCGCGATTACAGAGATGGTGACAAACGTTCGTCCCGTTACTATCAATCATTCGCTGACGATGAAAGCGAAAGTGGTGATGGAACGAACCGTATGTACAATTCGCCTATCCAAAAAGTATATGCTGATAGCACTGGTGCATTAGATCGTCAATATGACAAATCTTCAAGCAGAACAACTTTGGTGGATAATGAAGTTCGTGTTTACAAAGGAGGTTCTTGGAGAGATCGCGATTATTGGCTAGATCCAGCGCAGAGACGTTATTTCCCGCAAGATATGGCAACAGACTATATCGGGTTTAGATGTGCTATGAGCCGTGTGGGTTCAAAATCCAAAAAAGGAAAGCGCCCTAGAAACTAAAATTTCAAAATTTATAAAAACAGCCCTCCTGGCATACAGCTTCGGAGGGTTTTTTAGTATATTTATTTTATGAATATAGCAACTCTACATCACTATTTTTTACAGAGTAACGGAATAAGTACAGACACTCGTAAAATATTCAGGGACTGTCTTTTCTTCGCTTTAAAAGGTGAAAATTTTAACGGAAATCTTTTCGCCCAGGAAGCATTGGACAAAGGTGCATTTAAGGTTGTAGTGGATGAAGAAGTTTTTCATAAATCAAACGGGGAAACTATTTTAGTTGAAAACGTACTTTTGGCGCTTCAACAATTGGCGAGTTTTCATAGAAAATATTTAGCCCTCCCTATTATTTCCCTTACTGGAAGTAATGGAAAAACTACTTCCAAAGAACTCATTAACGCAGTTCTTTCCCAAAAATTCAACACTGTTGCAACAGAGGGTAATTTAAATAACCACATAGGCGTTCCCTTAACGCTTATGAAGATGAATAAGCAAACCGAAATAGGTATTGTTGAAATGGGCGCTAACCATTTGGGCGAAATCAAATTGCTGAGCGAAATTGCACAGCCCGATTACGGCTACATTACAAACTTCGGGAAGGCTCATTTGGAGGGATTTGGAAGCCTTGAAGGCGTAGTACAGGGCAAAACCGAACTTTATCAATTTCTGAAAAATCACAATAAAAAAGTTTTTGTCAATGCCAATGACCCTAAACAAATGACCAATTCAGAAGAAATTGACAGAATAACATTTGGCACTGAACAGAGTGATTTCAACATTGAATTATTGGACAGTTCGCATCATCTTTTGGTAGCGTTTGACGGCACAAAAATTCAAAGTAATTTAGTAGGGGTGTACAATTTTGTAAACCTTTCTGCGGCCATTGCAATAGGCTCCTATTTTAAAGTTTCTTCTGAAAAAATTAAAGCTGGGATTGAAGCATATGTGCCCTCCAATAATCGCTCGCAGTTAATAAAAAAAGGCTCTAACAGCATTTTAATGGATGCCTATAACGCCAATCCAACAAGTATGCTTGCTGCTTTGGAGAATTTTAAACATGCCAATGGCGGAAACAAGATATTGTTTTTGGGAGATATGTTTGAACTGGGAAAGGATGCCAACAAAGAGCACCAAAACATCGTTAATTATTTAATAGAAAATCCTTTTGGAAAAGTCTATTTAATAGGAAGCAATTTCTTTAAAACATCAAACACTGCTTCTCATATAAGGCAATTTGAAACTTTTGAAGAGTTAAAAAAGGAGCTCATAAGCGAAAATCCCAGCAATGCTACAATCTTAATTAAAGGCTCCCGTGGAATGGCTCTGGAAAGGGTTTTGGACGTTATTTAAAATTATTGAAAAGAACCATAAGCAAGTTCTAAAGATTCAATCATAATCTTATTATCAGAATTTAAATCTGAAACCGCCCATTTTACGGGCCAGGCATTCACAAAACTCCAAGATTTAAGAATATTTCTGGCTTCATCCAGCAAGTTAACAATTATATTTTTGGTCTCGATTGAGCTTTCTAAATTACCGTTAAAGCTTCTTAAACACCAAGTTACTATTTCAGAATCTATGGAAGCCATACCTCGCTTTAAAACTAAGTTTGAGAATTTTGCAGAAGGGTGAACGCGATGTTTGAAGCTGTTATCTGAAATTTCCTCTGTGTTCATTTCCATTGAAATTCCAGATAATTCCTTAAAAACAATACTGTCAATTGCTGTTTCGTCACTAAAACTTAGTTGAAAGTAAAAAGCCACGGGAAGAAACTCATTCATCTATCCGTTTTTAATAGTTAAACCTTCATGGCGGAGTTCTAAAGTTTCTACAGTAACTTCATTTGCATCCGATTTCATATCAGTTGCTGTTATTTTTGTGGGCCGAGCATTGTTTAAAGTCCAAGTCATTACAGGGCTTCCAGTTTCGTCCAAAAGTTGGATGGTAACAGTTTCTCTTTTTATGGTATTCATTTTTATGGCATCATACCATTTTCTAAAATTGATGTCATTTATAAAGATACCTTTCTTCAAGGTTACATTTCCTGTTTTAGTGATACCCGGCATATCTATCGTAGAAAATTGCACGCTATCATTGTGCCTATATTCTATTACTTGGGCTTCAATATCTAAGCCTGAAACTTCTTGAAAGGAAGCTTCATTATCCTGTGAACCTAAATGTACAGTAAAGTAAAATTTGGGTAAAGGCCAATTACTATCTTGCGCTTCTCCTGCCATTTTATATAGTATAAAAGTGATTATATAATATTAGTTATAAAAGCTTTTATTCCTATAAGTACTACTACGTATATTATAGAAACAAAAAAATCCCGAAGAAAATTCTCATCGGGACTTTTTATGTTGGGGCATACTGTTCCGAAGTACCTGTAGAACAGTGACTTTAAATATTATTTTGTGGGTCATACTGGATTCGAACCAGTGACTTCTACCCTGTCAAGGTAACACTCTGAACCAACTGAGTTAATGACCCTTTTTTATTAAATGCGAAGATACAAATTCCAAAATCCAAAAGAAACAAGATATCTATTTGTCGAATTTTTTTATAGGTTTCTTTTTTATCATTCCGCCTTTTGCGTCCTTCACCGAAGTCATAATCATAAACGCCTGCGAATCAATCTTATCTACTTCCGTCTTCAATTTACTCATTTCCAAACGTGTAATTACAGTATATACCACATCTACGGGCTTTCGGGTTTCACCTTCTTTTGCAAACCCATTTTCGGCTTTAAAAATAGTACAGCCACGGCCCATTTTTTCAATAATGGCCAAGCGTATTTCCTCATTCTTTTCTGAAATAATGGTTATTCCCATAAATTCTTCAATCCCGTCAATTACAAAGTCAACCGTTTTTGAAGCGGCGAAATAGGTAAGGATTGCATACAATGCGATTTCCGTAGAAAGAAAATAGGCCGCCGTTATAAAAATGATCACATTGAAAATCATAATTACATTTCCCACCGTTAGGCTTGTTTTTCGGCTTATGAATATTGCCAAAATCTCGGTGCCATCAATAATTGCACCGCCACGAATGGCCAACCCTATTCCCAGCCCTAAAAAAAGTCCGCCGAAAGCGGCCACTAGAATTTTATCATCGGTAATCAACGGATAGGGTATTAGCGCAACCGCAGTTGCCAAAAGTATAATGCCTAGCACACTTTTTATTGCAAATCTTCTGCCTACTGAAAAATAAGCCAACGCCAAAAAAGGAAGGTTAAAGCACACCAACAACAGTGGAAATGAAATACCCGCCAGTTCATTTACCATCAGTGAAATACCCGTTACCCCGCCATCTATAAAACTGTTTGGCATCAAAAAACCTCGCAAACCGAAAGAAGCCGAAATTACACCCAACAGCAAATAGAAAAAATCCCAGACTTCGTGAACTACTTCTACCTCTAGGTTTTTTACCCGTTTTTCAAAAGGCTCAGAAATCTGTGAAGGTTTCTTATGCTTTTGACGGTTTTTTACAACGTTGACTATTATGTTTTTAAAGAATGGGTTCAAGGATTTTTGTTTTTAAAATATGAATTCAGCCAAAGTTAAACTTATTAATTTTAATATGAAATGTGGAATAGTATAATAAAAAAACCGAAGCTTTCACTTCGGTTTTTAAAATCTGGTGGGCGATGAGGGGTTCGAACCCCCGACCCCCTCGGTGTAAACGAGGTGCTCTGAACCAGCTGAGCTAATCGCCCTCATTGTTTTGAGGTTGCAAATATAAGTTAGTTTTTAATTCCCGCAAACATTTATTTGAAAAAAATCACAAAACTTCCGCAACCACAAAAGTACTTCCGCCAACAAATATCAAATCCCTTACTGAAGCCGCATCAATCGCGGCCCTATAAGCTTTGGAGACTGAAATATATTCCTCCCCCACAAGTCCATAACCCCGGGCCTTTGTCAACAACAACGAAGCATCCAAACCCCGCGGAATATTAGGTTTGCAGAAATAATAGGTAGCGTTTTTCGGAAATAGGGGTAAAACCGAATCCAAATCCTTATCGCTTACAACGCCAAGAACAATATGAAGGTTTTGAAAATCTTCTTTTGCAAGCTGCGCCAGCACCATATGTAACCCTTCTTTATTGTGTGCCGTGTCGCAAATTGCTGTGGGATTCTCGTTTAAAATTTGCCAACGTCCCATTAAGCCGGTATTTTTCACGGTATGCGACAAGCCTTTCTGAATATGTTCTTCGGAAATTATCCAACCCTTTTGTTTCAAAACTTTCAAGGTCACTAAAACAGTTTTTATATTTTTTTGCTGATAAAAGCCTTTTAAATCAGAAGTATATCCGGTAGCATCACAAGTTTCGGCAAAAACAATTGGCGCATTTCTTTCCGAAGCAATTTCCTCAAAAACCCGTTTCGTTTCCGGCAGCGTTTCTCCAATAATAACAGGCACTGCTTTTTTAATTATTCCCGCTTTTTCGGATGCAATTCTTTCCAAAGTATTTCCCAAAAACTGTGTGTGGTCCAGCCCAATGTTTGTAATTACCGAAACTTCGGGCGTTATAATGTTTGTGCTGTCCAGCCTACCGCCCATTCCTACTTCAATAATTGCCACATCTACTTTTTCGTTTCTGAAATAATCAATCGCCAAACCCACCGTCATTTCAAAAAAAGAAAGTTGATTGTCTTCGAAAAAAGGTTTGTGTTTTTCGACAAAATTTGAAACGTATTGTTGCGAAATCATTTCGCCATCAATCTTTATCCGCTCCCTGAAATCCTTCAAATGCGGCGAAGTGTAAAGCCCGGTTTTATAGCCCGCTTCCTGAAACACCGAAGCCAGCATATGGCTCGTACTGCCTTTACCATTGGTACCGGCAACATGTATACTTTTAAAACTTTCTTCAGGATTTTTTAGATAAGCGGCAAGCTTTATGGTCGCGGCTAAATCTGCTTTATAGGCAGACTGCCCCACCCGTTGGTACATTGGCAGCTGTGTGAAAAGCCACGCGATGGTTTCTGAATAGTTGATGGCCAAAAGATTTTATTTAACAATCAGTATTTTTGTGGTCTGTTTTTTTCCTTCGGAAATTTTCAAATAATAAATTCCGGGCTGAAAATTTTCAACGGAAAGCTGAAGCTCCTTGCCCTTGAAATCAAGCTGTTTCACAACTCTTCCCATAACATCATATATTGATACAGAAGATTTCTCAGAATTAGATGCGTTTGAAATCGTAACCATTTCTGAAGCAGGATTTGGATACACTTTTACTTCCGAAGAAAACACGGTTTCATCTTGGGTTAAAATATCATTTGAAATATCAATTTTATATGTTGAGCGCCCAAAAGTAGCGGCGAACAAAAACTGGGATCCTTCGTGAATATGTAAATCCGTAACTACTACGGAAGGCAGATTCTCCCCCAAAACGCTCCAATTCACGCCTTCATCGGCAGTGGCGACAACGCCCACGTCGGTAGCCACAAAAAGATTTCCAAAACCGTCCTGCACTATATCGTTTACGGGAATATCTGGCAAACTGGCGGAAATATCAACCCAATTGTTTCCCAGATCAGTGCTTTTATAAACGTGGCCCACATCTTCTCCATATCGATATCCCGAAAGCGTTAAATAAACCGTGTTCGGGTCTTCCCGGGAAGCCAGGATTTTGGTAACCCATCTGTTGGGAACTCCCGCAGAGATATCTGTCCAATTAGAACCTCCATTTTGCGTTACCCACGCTTTTCCATCATCAGTACCCACAAAAATAATTTCATTGTCCAAGGGCGAAACACTAATGGTTGTTATTGTGCCGTATGTAAGGTTTCCGCTGTGGGGGCCATTGGTCAAGTCTGGACTTATTGCCGCCCAATTACCAGCGGCATTTGTGGTTTTATAAACTCTATTTGCACCGTAATAAAGGGTTTGCGAATTTGAGGGATCAAAAGTAATAGGCGTATCCCAATTCTTTCGGTCGCCACCGGAAATTCCACTAGTAGCATTGGAAAACGAGCTGCCATTGTTAGTAGATTTTCCCAACGACCCATATTGATATAGCGCATAAATTACATTCGTATTTGTAGGGTCAACCAGCGGTTGAAAGCCATCGCCGCCATAGATTATATTCCAATCCGTTAAACCTCCTGTTTGGGTACGACTTGTGCTGTTGTCTTGGGCTCCACCATAAATTTTATTTTCGTTTTGCGCATCTACGTGCATTCTATAAAATTGTGTAATGGGAAGCTTTACATTCTTTACCGAAGAAGAACCACCATTACTGCTGTAATAAAGCCCACCATCATTTCCGAGCAAGACTTCTCCAGGCACAGAAGCGTTGAAGGCAAGCGCATGCTGGTCAACATGTGCGTTTGTAAAAGAATTTCCCCAACTTACTCCTCCGTTTGTAGATTTTTGCACTTCAAAATCCACATTGTAGATTGTGTTTTCATCTGTGGGATCGATAAAAATTCCACCAAACCACCAATGAAAACCTACATCGGTCAACTGACTTGAGTTAACGGCAGTCCAAGTATCGCCGCCGTTTGTGGTTTTATATACACCTTGAATGTTTCCCGTTGCATCTGCGTACCGGGTATAAAGCACATTTGGGTTTGATTGCGAAATATCTATACTGATTCGCCCTTTTTGGAAAGCTAGGTTTGGCAAACCGTTGGCCAGTTCCGTCCAATTGGTACCACCATCCGTGGTTCTATAAATTCCCGAGGTTATTCCACCGTATTGTCTATTGTTTGGGCGCCGAATACGTTCCCAACTTGCTGCATAAACGATATTTCCATTGGTGGGATGAATCGACATATCTATCACTCCTGTAGAGTCACTAACAAACAGAACCTGCTGCCAGCTATCGCCTCCGTTCGTTGTTTTATATACGCCGCGATTGGCACTATTTCTGAACAAGGGCCCCATTGCCCCAACAAAGGCCGTGTTGTCGTTATTTGGGTCTAAAACAATTTTGCCCACGCTGCCTATATCCGGCAAACCTTTGGATTGCCAAGTTGCACCACCATCGGTACTTTTATAAATTCCATCGCCATCGTAAACTAATGAACCTCCACCAGCATTTACTTCACCTGTTCCAACCCACACTAAATTATTGTCTGTTTTTGAAATTTCTATATCGCCAATGGAAAGCATTTGCTGCTCGTCAAAAATTGGGGTCCAATCATCGCCACTGTTTATGGTTTTAAAAATCCCGCCCGATGCAGCACCCACATAATAAACTTCGGGTTGTGTGGAAGGAATTTCAACATCGGTGATTCTTCCTCCTATATTCAGCGGGCCGCTGAACTCCCAAATAGCAGTAGCATTACCTTTATTTGCAACTTGGCGTTTCCATTCTATTGCTTCGGAATATGCCGCAGTGTTCAATTGCCCATTGGGATAGGCTCTTTGCATAAACATAAAGTCGTGCGGATATTTTTCTTTTTTTTCTTCTTCGGAAATTTTTGAAATGGTTTTTTCGGAAGAATTTTTACATCCAACAAAACAAATTATAATTAGCAGAAAAGTAGAAATACGAAGCATAGTATCTTTTTTTGAAGTTTAAAGATACTGAAAAAATAAAGGCATTCCTTTAAAGGAATTTGCTATTGTGACAGACTGAATTTATAAATAATCTTGCCAATCTGTTTTGCGGGAGCTTTATCGTCGGCATTAAATTTTGTGGCCAAAGCGGCTCTTTTGGCGGGCTCCAATAAACAACGGGTATTGTTTGTTGTTCCGCGCACACCTGGGGTTGCACTAATCACTCTCCCGCTGCGGTCCACTTCTATGCTAACCACAACCGTTCCAGCCTCGTTGCAATCCTGTACAAACTTTTCCTTATTCAGCGCTTTTCTTCCACCGAGTAAATAATTACCATCGCCATCCAAACCTTTGCCGGTGCCGTAATACGCACTTGCGTTGGGATCGCCATCGGGGCTTCCCTTGTCACCCGGGTTAGCGTCGTTGCCTTCGCCTCCTTTTGCGGTTCCGTCACTTTTTGGGCCGTTTAAAATACTTGAAAGCGCATCGGTGGTAGCTTTATCGGGTTTGGGATCTGGCTTTTTTACTTCTTTTTTAGGCTGTTCCTTTACTGGAGTTTCAGTTTGCTCCTTTTTGGGTTTTTCCTTTTTAATTACCGGTGCGTCTTCATTGTCTTGGGTAACTACTTCTTCCTTTATTTCAGACTTTGGTTGTGAAACAGGTTGAGCTGTGGTTTTCTGCGGTGCGGACTGAATTTTTTCAGTGGGCTGTATGTTTCCACTACCAGTATCGGTAGTTCCAAAATTTACCGCTATGCCCTGCTCCAATGGAGGATCCATATATTTCATCCCCACATAAAACAAAAGAATAAGAATGATTACATGCACAATTACCGTGATGGTCATACTTTTTCGTTTATGTTCAGTATCGAGCAGGCTCATGGGTGAGAATTATTATTTCTTTTCTTTTTCAAAAAATATGCCGAGAAGCATTTTATTAGTTCGGACGAACCGCTAGCACCACTTTAAAATTGTTGCGGTTTGCTATATCCATCACAAAAACGGCATCTTCAATGGGCACTCCCTCTTCGGCGCGTAGAATGATAGTAGGTTCTTCTTGCCCGGCAAGTGTTTTTTTCAATTCGCTCTCTATGCTGTATTCACTTACACGTTCTTTATCTACATAATAAGCGCCATCTTTTGTGATGCTGACGGAAGCTTTCTGCACATTTGACGTTTTTCCTTTTGCCTTCGGAAGTATCAAATCCAAAGCATCTGGTGTTATTGCAGGCGAAGTAAGCAGGAAAAACACCAATAACAGAAAAACAATATCTGTCATGGAACTCATGCTGAACTCGGCACTAACTTTATTTCTTCCTCTTAAGTTCATTAAGCAGGTTCATTTAAAATGTCAAGAAAATCAACAGCCGTGGCTTCCATTTGGTGTACAACTTTATCAGTCTTAACAACCAAATGGTTGTAGCCCATATAGGCAATAATACCAACAATCAAACCTGCCACAGTGGTGGTCATTGCAGTATAAATACCTTCGGCAAGACTTCCCATTTCGGCCTGGCCGCTACTGGTGGCCAGTTGGTGGAAAGCCAAAACCATCCCGATAACGGTTCCCAAGAAACCAATCATAGGGGCTGCTCCCGCTATAGTTGCCAAAACACTTACGTTTTTTTCGAGTCTGTACACTTCCAAACGCCCTGCATTTTCAATTGCAGTGTTGATGTCTTCCAAAGGGCTTCCTATTCGGGAAATTCCTTTTTCGGTCAAATGTGAAACCGGTGTATTATTCTGCGCGCATAACACTTTTGCAGCTTGGATATTTCCTTTAGCAACATGGTCTCGTATTTGGTTCATAAAGTTGCTGTCCATTTTGGAAGCAGCCTTAATGGCGAAAAGGCGTTCAAAGTAAATATAAACCGCAACAAACAACAGTACAAAAAGTACCATAATTATTATTTGTCCTGCCACTCCTCCATTTAAAAGGAGGTCCATTATGGATAGCGTTTTTTCTTCAAAAATTGGTTCAAGATCCTGTGCTACCTCTGCACCCTCTTGAATAAAGAAGTTTAACATAAAAAAGGTTTTGTTTTAGTGAATAACGGTATATGGTTTCAGAAATTGTTATGCATTGTGAAATAGCACTCTTTCTATTAAAAGGAATACTCCGGCACCGGCTATAAAACCTATGAAAGCAAGCCAAGTAATCTTTTTAAGATACCAGATAAAGTCTATACGCTCCATTCCCATTGCGGCCACACCGGCTGCGGAACCTATGATGAGCATACTTCCACCCGTTCCGGCAGAATAAGCAATGAAATGCCACAAGACGGAATCCATCGGCAAATCGTACATTCCCATAGAAGCAGCTACTAAAGGAACGTTGTCTATAATTGCAGATAAAATACCAAGCAAGATAACTACGATATCCTGATTGGGGATGGCGCTTTGCAACACTTCGGCCAAGTAGCGAAGCGTTCCTACCTCTTCCCCGTTAACAACTCCATATACAAGACTTTCAAGCCCTGCAACGGCCATTAAGATTCCGAGGAAGAAAAGAATGCTCGAAATTTCAATACGCGACAATGCTTTGTGTGCGGAATACAGGTGTCTTCTTTCCTTGCTGAAATCTTCCTCTGGGTGAATATATTCGGAAACAAGCCATACCACACCCAATGCGAGCATCATCCCCATATAGGGTGGCAAATGCGTTAAGGTTTTGAATACGGGCACCGAAACGATCATACCCAGACCCAGAAAAAGCATGGTTCTACTGCTCAATAGCGCTTCTTCTTCTTTATCTTCGCGGGCATCAACCTCGATGTGTCCACGGAATGCTGGCATATAGCTTGCCACGATAAAAGGCAATGCAAAACATACAATGGAAGGTATTACCACATATTCAATAAGCCCGGCCGCAGATACTTTTTTCGCAATCCACAGCATAGTTGTTGTAACATCACCAATTGGAGACCAAGCACCACCCGCATTTGCTGCTATTACCACCATTGCGGCATACCAAAGTCTATCTTCTCTTTTATGAATCAGCTTTCTTAATAATGTAATCAATACAATAGTTGCGGTAAGGTTATCAATAATTGCAGAAAGGAAAAATGCAAGTACCCCAATGATCCACAAAAGCTTTCGTTTGCTCTTTGTTTTAACGGCACTTTTCAGAACTTCAAAACCGCGGTGAAGGTCAATGATTTCAACAATCGTCATAGCTCCAATAAGAAAAATGAGTATTTCAGCCGTTTTTCCTAAATGATGAAGTAGCGTTCCTTCAAAGCCTTCCATGGCATGTTCACCCCCGGAAAGAAAATTAAAAGCCTGCTCTTCTGTATTTATTACATCAAACCATCCACTGGTAAACCCAATGGCCAAAACAGCCCAAATAAGCGAAGCCATAATAAGAGCAGGTACCGTTTTGTCAAGTTTTAAGGGATGTTCTAAGGTTATAGAAAGATATCCTATTACAAAAATTAAAATGATAATTGATTCCATAATAAATGCTGATTATTGAAAATTATAACAATTGCTTCAACGCTATTTCAAAAGCGGTTTTGCTAATGTTTGTTTTTGTACTGTTGTTATCAAAAGTATTTTGTATCGCGTTTTTGATGGTAATGGATGTATCGTTAAAGATAGCCTCATCCGTCATTTGAACTTTACGCTCCATAAAGTATGCAAAAACACGTGCCATTCCGCAGTTACTAATAAAATCTGGTATCAAACTCACGCGCTCATCGGTAAATTCCATTATAGGCCCGAAGAAAATTTCTTTATCGGCAAAGGGCACATTCGCACCACAACTTATAACTTCCAAACCAGTTTCAATCATTTGTGAAATCTGTTCTTTAGTGATCAATCGCGAGGCCGCGCAAGGTGCAAAAATCTCTGTTTCAAGTTTCCAGATTTTCTCATTTATCTCCTCAAAAGGGATCATTTTATCAGCAACTAAAGTATTACCGTCCTTTTTAAGAAAAAGTTGTTTAATCTCTTCAAAAGAAAAACCCTCTTTATTGATGATTCCTCCGTCGCGGTCAATAATGCCCACAATTCTGACTCCCATCTGCGAAAGATAATAAGCAGCAGCGGCACCAACATTTCCAAACCCTTGAATCACGGCACGTTTTCCTTTTACACTTCCACCATAAATATCGTAATAATGATGTACAGCTTCGGCAACGCCATAACCAGTTATCATATCGGCCACAGTGTATTTTCTGGAAACATCTGGGGAGAAATTTACGTTCTCCAAAACTTTTATAACTCCCTGGCGCAACTGACCAATTCTGTTGATTTTATCTGCTTCCGTTGGGGAAAAATGTCCGTTAAAAACGCCCTCCTGCGGGTGCCAAACAGCGCTTTGTTCGGTCATTGGGATTACCTCGTGAATTTCATCAACGTTTAAATCGCCTCCAGTACCGTAATACGCTTTTAGCAAAGGCGAAACTGCCTTAAACCAGCGTTCCAAAACACCTTTTTTACGTGGATCCGAAGGATCAAAGTTGATACCGCTTTTGGCGCCGCCAATTGCTGGTCCTGCTACCGTAAATTTCACTTCCATTGTTTTTGCAAGTGAGAGCACCTCATTGGCGTCAAGTCCCTTTCGCATTCTGGTTCCACCTCCGGCAGCACCGCCGCGCAAAGAGTTAATGACCGTCCAGCCTTCGGCCTCGGTTTCGGGGTCATTCCAATGAAAAACAATTTCGGGATCTTTTTCTTCGTACTTTTTAAGTAATTCCTTCATTAAGTGTGGAGAGTTAAGTCACTCCTTCGCTAAAGCTTCGTAGTGTGAGGACAAATATAAAAAACTTGTGAGGGGTTTATATTTTTTTTAGGTAAAATTTATGGAAGAAAAGCTAACGGTGAAAAATGGTTGATAAGAAACTTGAAGACTTACTTGAATTCATTCAGTTCCATAATTTCATTCAATACCTTATTTATCCAAATATTATTTTCCTCAGTTAGTATACCATTCTTTGTTTGGGAATCGTACATTTTCTGATATTCCCTGCATTCTTGCCATAAAATCTCATATGCCGAAGCATAAACAGCAAACCGTTGTTCATTAACACTCTTTAATTCTGAAAATTTTTTCCTGATTTTTCGCGCGTATAATTCAGCAATATCAAAGTGCAATTGCTCATGGGCAAGTAACCCATCCGTTCTGGATGTTGCCCAAGACTTATCTTTATAAAATTTTGCCACTACAGTCAAATTCTCATAATTTTGAATATTATCTTCAGCATCTACTAAAACATTTTCAGGGATAATTTCAATCTTATAACTTGTCAATGCATTTCCAAAAAGATTGGGATCCAGAGCTCCTGTGAAATCTTTCCATTCTAATTTTTTGTCTTGATTCCAAATAATTTTATTCGATTCATATTCATCATCAGTATTTTGAGACAAAACTACCGTAGTAAAAAGAAAGATAATCCAGTAAAGTTTCATATATATTAATAATAGAAGAAGCGAAAGATAATAATATTATAATTATCTATAAACTTTCCCCGAGGAATGATCTTTTTTAGCCCCCGTTACACTCGCCAAACAATTTACCTCATCGCGGAATTTCAACACACCCAAAAGTCCAAAAATAAGGGCTTCCTTATATTCTAAAATTTCTGCTGAAGGAATAATAACCTCAACCGGAGCGAGATTTTTCAAACGTTCAATCAAAAAAGAATTGTATGCGCCGCCCCCAGTAATTAATACGGAAACTTTATCTGAAAACTGATTGGCAAGCTGCACGGCAATGTGCTCCGTAAAGGTTCGCAAAATAGCTTCGGAAGAAATTTCAGAAGCTTCCAATAACGGAAAAATATACCCTTTCACCCATTCCAAACCCAAAGATTTCGGAGGTTTTTCAACATAAAAAGAAAGTGCGTTCAATTTTTGAAGCAACCCTTCGTCCAAGTTTCCGGAAGCGGCCAATTTTCCACCTTCGTCAAAATCCTTTCCCAGTTTTTCGGCATAATGATTTAAGACAATATTCACTGGGCAAATATCATACGCAATTCGTTCGCCGTTTTTTTCAAAGGAACAATTTGCAAAACCGCCCAGATTCAAACAATAATCATATTCGGAAAAAAGCAATTTATCTCCTATGGGTACCAGCGGAGCGCCCTGTCCGCCCAACTCCACATCCTGCACTCTAAAATCGCAAACTACAGTGTGGCCGATCATTTTTGAAATGCGCGGCAGATTGCCTATTTGATATGTAAAACCCTTTTCGGGCTGGTGCAGAATGGTATGGCCATGGCTACAAACTGCGTCAATTTCAAGAATGTTATGTTTTTTTATGAATTTTGAAATCTCTTCGGAAAGCCTTTCGGTGTATTTAAAATCCAGCCGCTCAAGTTTCTCTTCGGAATAATTTATGGCTTCGCGCAGCTCGTTTTTCCAAAATGATGAATAGGGAACAGTTTCCGTAGCGAGTATTTCAAAATTCCAAACTTCATTAGAATAGTCAAAAACAATTTCCGCCAAATCAATTCCGTCCAGCGAAGTGCCGCTCATAACGCCGATGATATGGTATTTTTTATTTTTCAACTTTTTGGGAACATTATAAGTTTAAAGATACTAATGATGTTTTGAAAAATTCCAAATTACAAGCTCCAAATTCCAAAGAAAATCCAAATTACAAGCTCCAAATTCCAAAACTGGTTTTTTTGGATTTTGGGATTTGGGGTTTGGTGCTTTTTGTTTTTTGGAATTTGGAATTTGCTTTTTTGGAATTTGCTTTTTATAAGTACCTTTGCTCTTTCTTGTTAAAATATAACTTTTACTTATAAAAAGCCTATGGATTTCAGTCTATCCGAAGAACAGTTAATGATTCGCGACGCCGCTCGCGATTTTGCCCGCACCGAATTGCTTCCGGGCGTTATAGAACGTGATAATCATCAAAAATTCCCGACCGAACAAGTGAAGAAAATGGGCGCGCTCGGGTTCCTGGGAATGATGGTGGACCCAAAATACGGCGGCGGCGGAATGGATACCGTGAGTTACGTTTTGGTTATGGAAGAGTTAAGCAAGATTGACGCTTCGTGTTCCGTAATCGTTTCAGTAAACAATTCATTGGTGTGCTATGGCCTTCAAGCCTATGGAAATGAAGATCAAAAGCAAAAATATCTAACAAAATTGGCAACGGGTGAAAAGCTGGGCGCGTTTTGTTTGAGCGAACCGGAAGCGGGTAGCGATGCAACATCACAAAAAACAACTGCCATTGACAAAGGCGACCATTATATTTTGAACGGTACCAAAAACTGGATTACCAATGGTGGAACCGCAGATTATTATTTGGTAATCGCGCAGACCGATAAGGAGAAAAAACACAAGGGCATCAATGCATTTATTGTTGAAAAAGGCTGGGAAGGTTTTGAAATTGGCCCAAAGGAAGACAAGCTTGGTATCCGTGGGAGCGACACCCATTCCTTGATTTTCAACGACGTAAAAGTTCCTAAGGAAAACAGAATTGGCGAAGACGGCTTCGGTTTCAAGTTTGCGATGAAAACACTTTCCGGGGGAAGAATAGGTATAGCGGCACAAGCCTTGGGGATTGCCGCTGGAGCTTATGATTTGGCTCGCGAATATTCAAAGGTTCGTAAAGCATTCGGAACCGAAATCTGCAACCATCAAGCCATTGCCTTTAAACTTGCCGATATGCACACTAGCATTGAAGCTGCACGTCACTTAGTGATGAAAGCAGCTTGGGACAAGGATAACGGCAACAATTATGATATGAGCGGTGCGATGGCAAAACTATACGCCAGCCAAGTAGCCATGGATGTTTCCGTAGAAGCGGTACAGGTTCACGGCGGAAATGGCTATGTTAAGGAATATCACGTGGAACGCTTGATGCGTGATGCAAAAATTACTCAGATTTACGAAGGCACTTCAGAGATTCAGAAAATTGTAATTTCTAGGGGGCTTTTGAGGGATTAAGAAGAAATTAGGTCTCGACTTTAGTTTATCCTGAGCGAAGTAAGTCGAAGGGCTCGATCAAACAAAACATCAAACCCGTCCAAAGTGGCGGGTTTTTTAAAGGAAGAAATTCCACACCAAACCAAAGCGCAATACATTGTCGCGATACGGCTGGCCGGGGGCTGAAAAATATTCGTTCTTTCCGCCGAAGAGTGCGGTAAAGTTTTCATAAATAAAGTAAATCCGCGTCTGCCGTATTTTCGCATTGAAAAAAATATCCACCAAAGGGAAACCACCCAATTCCTGCTCGTTCTGCACATAAAACTCTGCGAGCACAGGGTCGTAAGCATTCATGTTGTATTTGGTGAAATATTTAAAACCCACCCCAGTCTGCAAAAACAAAGCGCGTTTAAACCAATGATCCTCAAAATAAAGTGTGTTTCTAGTAATAATTTGCGGCACGTTAAAAACCGTTTCACCACTCAAAACTTGCTGGTACATTACGGTATTTTCCAATCCGAAGTGCCCAAATTTAAAGTCCTTTTCAGCCGTTATCTTTAAATAATCTACCCGTTCCGAAGCCTGCAATGGTGAAGGTGTGCTGTCATTTTCCTTGATTCCGAAGTAGGCGTAATCGTCAATTCCCGTATAGCTTACAGACGCATTTCCAAATTTTTTGGTGTTTATTTGAAATTTCAGTTCCTGGGTTTTTACATTATTCAGCTCGGTCTTCCAATTGTAATTTTGGTAATCACTTTGGTACAGCAAAAAGTTGAAATTGGGCGCCACCGAATGTACGGTTATGGAAGCTTCCGCATTATAATCTTCATTCAAATCAAAAGAGGCGGCTCCTTGCAGATAATTTCCGTCAAAATCGCCTGCCACATTTATCGCCCCTTTTCCACGAAGCTTAAATCCTCGGTATTCCTTTTCGTACGCCGCACCAGCTTCAATAATATTTCCTTTAATCCTGTTGGGAATGCGCTGTTCGTCCAGAATTAATACCGAATTGTACCCATAATTGAAATCGTTATAGCCTGCCCAAGCCGTAATTTTTCCGATAAGCGAGTTGTTAAAATCAGCATACGCCTTTACATTGAAATCTTCAAGTTTCGTTTTCGTATATAAATCTGCGGTCTCATACGAAGGCCCAAATTCTGCAAATGACGCGGTTTGGTTGTATCGAAAAAATTTGTCCTCATAGCTCAACACGTTCCCAATTGTCAATACCGAATAGCCCGTACTGTCGCGCTGGCTCAACAATTCGTAATAATGATCGCCGTAAAAACGAAGGCCTTCCAGTTTGTTTTCCGCATTCTCAAATTTCACGTCCAATCTTCCACGGTCGCGAAATTCGGGATCGTCATTAATAAAAAGCTGCAAGGAATTATCGGTCAACCCGCCATTTTCCTCATTCAAAATATCCTGTGCGGCTACGTGGGCACGTGCAACGTAACGTTTGTTTTTGGTGTGATAATTTGCCGTAAAAAGAAAGTTCCCCGTACTCGTTAAAATATGTTGGTATTTCCCCAATGACCGAACCCCTTTATAGCCAATTGAAAAATTGAACTGTGGCGAAGTATTTACCGTAAAAAAAGCATCTAGCTGCTGCCCCTGCTCGTAGGCAGTTTTAAAGTAGAGTTCCGTTAATGGCGTGGGCACATTAAAATAATTTACATCTTCAATTTCCTTATAATTGAAATGATGCGACTGAGCCACAAAAAGCGGTTTCAAATTCAACCTGTCAAAAGAATAGGCAAGTGAATTATATGTCTGCCCCACGTTTGAAAATTGTAGCAGTTCAAAATTGTCCCTTCTCAAATAATTAAACTTATATTTTTTCTTGATTGAGAGCGTAGTATCTACGAATGTTGTATCGCGCGCCGTTGAAATGATTTTATAATAATCCATAGGCGGTTTTTCTTTTGTTGCATTTGGAGTTTGCGAAAACACAGTTGCCGAGGCACAAACCAAAAAGAAGAGCAAAAACAATTTTTTCATCTAGTGTGTTTCTATTGGGCAAAATAACGAAAAATATGTTCCAACTATTGGTTAAATTCCAAATTTCAAACTCCAAATTCCAAATTTCAAATTTTAGCCTTTAGGAATATGGGATTTGATTTTCATTTGGAATTTGTTTTTTTT
>SWCD01011600.1_pt1 | contig 110504 bp, 100 predicted proteins | sample 4693011 | NCBI WGS metagenome assembly SWCD01 (sample SAMN10267278, study PRJNA491770) | bioreactor metagenome | isolation source: DHS bioreactor inoculated with marine | place: Japan: Omine Ridge, Nankai Trough | reverse complement strand
AAAAAAAACTGAATTATTTGAAATATTTCAAAATGCTTCTCATGTAATTCCAGATGGACAGAGTATAGTCTTTTCTCTTAGACTGCTTAGGAATATAAAAATAGAGGCAATATCAGGTGCAGAATTAATGTTAGAACTGATCAAACTATCTGCAATCAAAAACTATTCAATATTCTTTTTAGGTTCTCCGAACGCATTACTTGAAAAAGTAAAATTGAAAATTCAATCGAATTACCCTAGTCTCAAATCAGTAGAGTTTCAACATGGTTTTTTTGATATTGAAAAAGAGCATGAAGTTGTAAGCAAGATTTCTGAATTTAAACCAAACTTATTATTTATCGCATTTGGTTCACCCCGTAAAGAAGAGTTTATGCAAAAGTACGCTGATGAGTTAAACTGTAATATAGTAATGGGTGTGGGAGGTAGTTATGAAATATTTGTAGGTCAGAAAAAATTAGATAAACTTACTAAAAAACTTGGGTTACGCTGGCTTATCAGAGCATTACAAGATCCGTTAAGATTATTTCCAAGGTATGCCAAATGTAACACTTATTTTTTATTTTTAGTAGTAAAGGAAATACTAAAAAAATATAAAATTTACGATTTTGCAAAAAAGTGAATATTGTCCTATATTTAAGCATAAAAAATTTTCTTCCTGCTGTTGGGTATATTTTTAAATATTTAAAGTGTTTGAATTAATAATTAATATTTTGTTTTTTATTTTATGCAAATTAGATATAATTCAATCGTTTCTGTAAAAATATTCATTGATCTAATAATTATTCTAGCTTCATTTGCATTAGGAATAGTATTAAGTGAATCCCTTCCGTACAACCTAATTACACTTCGGGAAATATCAATAATCATCATAGCATTATTCAGCTGGTTATACTTTGCTAAAGCTACACATCTTTATGACGATTTTAGGGCAAGGAACTTTTCAGGGGAATTGATTCTTGTCGTAAAAAATATTGTAATTCACGCTGCTGTTATGATGATAATATTTTATGCATTTAAAGATGTTAGATTGAAGAGAAGTTTTATTGCCTACTATATTATTTTTCTAAGTTTATTTTTATTACCCTCAAAATATGCCATTAGAAAATATTTAAATTTATTAAGAAAGAGGGGACGAAATTTAAGAAAACTAATAATTATTGGTGCCGGTGAAGTTGGGCAGAGATTCTATGAAACGATTCAAGAAAGGCCGCATTATGGTTACAAACTTGTTGGTTTTTTAGATGATAAAGTACAGCCCGGGATGAACTCTACTTATCTAGGGGAGATTTCGAAATTGAACGAAATTTTATTGCAGCGAACAGTTGATGATGTAATAATTGCATTACCTCGCATCGCTTCAGATAAAATAGAGTATGCAATTCAAACATGTGAACAGCATACAGTTCGCGTAAAGATTATTCCTGATTATTTTAAGTTCGTTTCGGATAAATATCAATTAACGCAGTTTGGTAGATTTCCCATTATATCAGTTAGAAATGAACAGATCAACGAGCTGCATAATAGAATTGTTAAAAGATTATTTGATTTAGTAATTTCAACCTTTGCAATTGTTTTTATTCTTTCATGGTTGATTCCCATAATTGCGCTTGCTATTAAACTTGACAGCAAAGGTAATATATTTTACAATCCTGAGAGATGGGGGCGCAATAACAAGCGAATAAAGTTGATTAAGTTTCGTTCCATGCGCGATGATTCTGATACCAGCGATGAAAATGGACGACACAAGCAGGCAACAAAAAATGATCCTAGAATAACACGCGTTGGCAGATTTTTGAGAAGAACAAATCTAGATGAATTTCCTCAATTCATTAATGTTTTTTTCGGAGATATGACAATCGTCGGTCCGCGGCCTCATTCAACTTCATTAAACTTGGAATCAAAAGAATTAATTGATAAGTACATGATGCGGCATTTAGTCAAACCGGGTATCTCCGGTTGGGCACAAGTCAACGGTTTGCGGGGAGAAACAAAAGAATTAGAGCAAATGCAGTCACGGATAAATTTTGATATTTGGTATATCGAAAATTGGTCTATCTGGTTAGACTTACAAATTATATTTCTTACTATCCGCAATATGATACAAGGCGATCCTAAAGCGTTTTAATTTTCATTATTTATTCTGCTCATCTATTACCTTAAATTAACTGCTTATGAAAAATTATAAAATACTCTGCTTAGCTATAATATATTTTATATCAGCTACTATAATCTCAGCACAGCTTGAACTCGTACCAGCCTCAAACCCGGTTTACTCATTCCTTAACAAAATGCAAATTTCAGGATTTGTTAATGAGTACAGCAATTCAAATTTGCCTTTAAGCAGGGAAAAGGTCGCGGAGTTTTTAGTGGAGTTAGAGAATAATAAAAACAAAATTACTCCTGTTGATAAAAAAATATTAAATGATTATCTGCTCGAGTTCAGTTTTGATATTTCCGGCGATCTTTCAAACTTCTTCAGTTTTACTGACGATTTCAATTTCAAAAGAATTTTTGAAAATGATAAACAGAAGTATCTCTATTTTTTTAATGACGAGAACGTTTCACTATTTGTAGATGGAACAGCGAATTATCATTTTCGAAAATTCAGCGGGGATAGCTACGATAACTCGCTGCAGCTTATTGATGCCGGATTAAGATTTAGAGGAACTCTTTTCGGAAGTGTAGGTTATTACTTAAAGTTGTATTCCGGTCAGCAAATTTCCGGGCAAAGGGATGATAGAATTATTGCCGCTGCTAATGATTCACGTCTTGCTTCCACTCCAAAATTTATTTCGGAAAAATATTATAATTCCTATGAGGGTTATTTAAGGTATCAGACAGAAACTAATTGGCTTGCATTAACAATTGGTCGTGAGGCAATGGAAATCGGTACGAGCTACATTGATCGAATGTTCCTCTCAAACAATGCAGTACCTTACGATTTTATAAAATTGGATTTGAATTATAAAGCAATCAGCTATTCATTTTCGTATGGCAATATTCGGGGCGATTCTCTCGGCAGACCTCTGCAAAATAAAAATATTGTTAATCATCGTCTGGATGTTCGCTTTTCTGATAAAGTGAAAGTTGGGTTTTTTGAAGGAATAATAACTAGCGAAGAAGCATTTAATTTTGCATATCTCAATCCAATTAGCTTTTTAACTTCAGCCGATTTTACTGCGCAATCAACAAATGAGACTAATTCTACGCTGGGTTTTGACATTGAAGTTTTACCAGTGGATGATCTTGGAATTCAAGCAACTATTTTTATTGATGATATTGATTTTGGTGATCTCGGCGGAGAGACTGTTAATTCCAACGATAACAAATTCGGTTACCAGTTTGGTGCGTTCTGGGTCAACTCTTTTTTCATTCCAAATTTAGATATTAAGTTTGAATATACGAGACTTGATCCATTTGTATATTCTCACCGAACAAATAAAAGCACTTACTCACATTATGGCTTTTCACTTGGTCATGTTCTTCCACCTAACTCTGATGAAATTGCAATTAATTTATTTTATCCCATCACTCATAGAATCAATGTGAATTTGTTATATCAATACCAGCGTTCAGGCGAAGGATTTGAGTTTGATGAAGATGGAAACTTAACTGCAAATTACGGCGGTAGTTTGCTCAGAGGTGAAGGAGATTTTCTAATTGTAAGCAAATTTTTGAGCGGGGATAGAGTTAATAGAAATTTATTCACATTTGATATTTTTATTGAACCAATAAACCAGTATTACATCAAATTCACTTATAAGAAAAATATGATAAATAGAATTACCGATGGTGTAAAATTGAGTAATGATATTTTTTATTTAACCGTTGGCGTTGATTTTTAGGCAGGAAAAAGTATTAAATGTCTTTAGACTGTCATTCCGGGCTTGATCCGGAATCTGATCTTAGCATAATTGAGATGCTGAATTAAATTCAGCATGACATTTTGAAATTTTTGAAACTATCCCTTGGACATTTGTTGTGAACAAGTTTAAAAATTTGTTAAATAAATCACAGTAATTAATTAAAATTTAAATTAGATTTATTATCGTTTTATAATAATTTATTGTCAGTTTTATTCACCAAAAAGTTAAAGGAAATAGATGAAAAAGGTAATATCAGTTGTAGGAGCCAGACCAAATTTTATGAAGATCGCTCCAATCCACAAAGCCTTTCTAAAATATAAAGATACCGTTACCCACTTGATCTGCCATACCGGTCAGCATTACGATGAAAAAATGTCGAAAGTTTTTTTCGAAGACCTAGAACTGCCGAAGCCGGATTTTTATCTTGGAATTGGAAGCGGCTCACATGCCGAGCAGACAGGTAAAATAATGATGGAGTTTGAAAAGATTCTGCTTGAAGAAAAACCTGATTTAGTTTTGGTTGTTGGAGATGTAAACTCAACTATTGCTTGTACATTAACTGCATCCAAACTGCACATTAAAACTGTGCATGTTGAGGCAGGATTGAGAAGTGGTGATAGGAAAATGCCGGAAGAGGTTAATCGCCTGCTTACAGATGCAATTTCAGATTATCTTTTTGTTACTGAAAAAAGCGGAATGGAGAATTTAAAAAAAGAGGGCGTGAGTGACGATAAGGTTTTCTTTACGGGAAATGTAATGATCGACAGTTTAACTCACTATCTCGAAAAGGCTGCCGATTCAAAAATCATGAGTGAAATGGGTTTAACCGCAGGCAAGTATGTACTTGTTACTCTGCACAGACCAAGTAATGTTGATGATGAAGCTCAGTTGCGGAGACTATTTAAAATGTTAGCAAAAATTTCCGAAGGCAGGAAAGTAATTTTCCCAATTCATCCTCGAACAAGAAAAAATCTCGACAATTTTAATATTACCGATCACCTTAACGGCAGTATTGTTTTAACAGAACCGATCGGTTATATTGATTTTCTTTCACTTACAAAAAATGCAGAACTAATTTTAACCGATAGCGGTGGTATTCAAGAGGAGAGTACATTCCTTGGTGTGCAATGCATAACTCTTAGAACTTCAACCGAACGCCCAATTACTGTTGAGATTGGAACGAACCAGCTTTTGGGAACTGATCTTGATAAAGCGGAGGAAGCCGCCATGAAAGTATTAGCAGGTGAAATTAAATCAGGCCAAGTCCCGGAATTGTGGGATGGCAAAGCTGCGGAAAGAATTACGAAAATTCTTGTTGAAGAACTTTTGTAAAATACAAATGCGATTAAGAGAATTCTTATTAAAAAGCCCGACTTTCAAATTTGTCGGGTTTTTGTTTTTTAAATTAAAAAACCCCGAAATTATTCGGGGTTTCTTTGTGGGCCCGGAGAGAATCGAACTCCCGACCCTCTGATTATGAGTCAGATGCTCTAACCAACTGAGCTACAGGCCCATCAAATAAGAATTCAAAAATAGTGTTTTGTCCTTCTTAAAGCAATAATAAAAGTTGTATTAAATTAATATTTCAAAAGAAATAACAAAGAGAAATTGTAAAACATCATAGAACTTGATAAATAAGTAAGAATATCAAACAATACATTAAGCCCTAAAAATATTCCCAAAAAAATAATTTACGTTTGTATAATTTATTGCTAAAAGTAATTAAAAGATGTATATTTGTTGCTCATTTTTAATAGAATGTACGTTTTATTGTAAAAATGATAACTTGATCAGCATTTACTGTTGATTAAAATTGAAATTTTGATTGTACTCAATTTTGCAGCATGCCGGGGTGGCGGAATTGGTAGACGCACAGGACTTAAAATCCTGTGGGAGTTTTCTCCCGTGCCGGTTCGATCCCGGCCCTCGGTACAAATTGAGCACAGCAATTTAGCAGTAAGTATCAGTTATATTGGTTAACCAAAATTTTTATCTCACCTAAATATTTTGATACTTAAACAAATTTGGTTCTACATATTCGGGTTCTTAGCTCAGTTGGTTAGAGCGTCTGCTTGACGTGCAGAAGGTCAGAGGTTCGAATCCCCTAGAACCCACAGTATTGAATTGGTTCAGTTGTTGGATGAGAACTTAGGTTCTCCCAAAGGGATCCCGCACTGCGGGGGAATCCCCTAGAACCCCCACAATTCGGAGTTAACTCCGTTTTTTTAATTTAAAATAATTGCATGGAAAAAGTAAAAATAACATTTCCCGATAAGTCTGTTAAAGAGTTTAACAAAGGGATAACTATATTTGAAGTTGCTGAATCAATTTCGAAGAGATTAGCAGAAGATGCAATCATCGGTAAACTCAACGGGTATTATACTGATCTATCAACACAAATAGTGAATGATGCAGATCTTGAAATTTTACTTTTTAAAGATGAAGAAGGCAAAAAAACATACTGGCATTCAAGTTCACACTTAATGGCTCATGCAATTCAATCACTTTATCCTGAAGCAAAATTTGGAGTTGGTCCTCCAATTGATACTGGCTTTTATTACGATTTTGATATTGAAACAAAATTAGGCGAAGACGATCTCACAAAAATTGAAAACAAAATGCTCGAGATTGCCAAAGAAAAAAATATTTTCTCCAGGTCTGAACTTCCAAAAAAAGATGCGATAAAATTGTTTAAGGAAAAGGGAGACCAATATAAACTTGAAATTCTTAGTGAACTTGATGACTCTGAAATTATTTCAATTTATGATGAAGGCGAGTTCACTGATTTATGCACGGGTCCGCATGTTCCTGATGTAAGTAAAATAAAATATGTTAAACTTCTTAGTGTTTCAGGTTCATACTGGAGAGGTGACGAAAAAAATAAGCAGCTTCAAAGAATTTACGGCGTTTCTTTTCCAAAGAAGAAAATGCTTGATGAATATTTAGTCGCACTCGAAGAAGCGAAAAGAAGAGACCATAGGAAACTTGGAAAAGAATTAGAATTATTTTTTATATCTCCTGATATTGGTGCCGGTCTTCCTATTTGGCTACCTAAGGGTGCAATCCTCCGTGAAACTTTAGAAAATTTTCTTAAAGAAGAACAAGTTAAAAGAGGCTATCAGCCGGTAATTACTCCGCATATTGGAAATATTAATTTATATAAAACCAGCGGACACTATCCTTATTACAAGGATAGTCAGTTTCCTACAATGACTTTTAATGGAAGCGATGAAGAGTACTTGCTGAAGCCGATGAACTGCCCTCATCACTTTAAAATTTTTGATTCCAAAACTAGAAGCTATAAAGATTTACCAATTAGATATGCTGAGTTCGGAACTGTTTATAGATATGAGCAATCGGGTGAGCTAAACGGATTAACTCGTGTTAGGTGTTTTGCTGTTGATGATTCTCATATGTTTGTAAGGCAAGACCAATTAAAAGATGAATTGTGTGATGTAATTGATTTAATACAGACTGTATTTAATAGTGTTGGATTTTCTGATTTTACGACCGAGCTTTCATTCAGAGATGACAATAATGAAAAGTACGGCGGCGATATTAAACTTTGGGAAAAAGCCCAGGTTGATATTAAAGAAGCAGCTGATCAAATGAACTTAGTTTATACTATTAAGGAAGGTGAAGCGGCATTTTACGGACCTAAGATTGACTTTATAGTGAAAGATGCACTCGGAAGGAGATGGCAGCTTGGAACTGTGCAAGTTGATTATGTTATGCCGGAACGTTTCGACCTCTTGTATGTTGGAAGCGATGGACAAAAACACAGACCTGTTGTAATTCATCGTGCGCCGTTCGGTTCATTGGAAAGATTTATTGGAGTTCTGATCGAACATTTCGCAGGTAATTTCCCAACTTGGCTAGCACCGATTCAGACTGCTATCGTTCCAATATCCCAAAATTATTTTGAATATGCCGAGAAGGTTCAGCAAATATTAGCAGAGAATAATATCCGGGTAGAATTAGACAAGAGAAATGAAAAAGTTGGATTTAAGATTAGGGATTGGGAAACAAAAAAAGTACCTTACATGTTAATTGTTGGTGAAAAAGAAGAAGAATCCGGCACAGTTTCCGTTCGTCAACACAAAGTTGGTGATCTAGGAAGTTTGGATTTAAATGATTTCATTTATAATATTGTAGATGAAATAAATAGCAAAGCTAATAACAATGAAGAGAGGTTTTCATCGCTCAAAAAAAACTCCGTGTAAATGAGGAAATTAAGGCTACCGAAGTACGCGTACTTGATGAACACGGTAAACAATTAGGATTATTGACACTTGATGCTGCATTAAAAAAAGCAGAGGCTGCTGAGTTGGACTTAGTAGAAATAGCGCCGCAGGCAAAGCCGCCCGTATGTAAAATTATTAACTACGGTAAACTGGTTTATGAACAGCAGAAACGTGAAAAGCTTCAAAAGAAGAATCAGCAAGTGACTGTTCTTAAAGAAATTAGATTGCATCCTAACACGGATACACATGATTTTGATTTTAAAGCTCGTCATGCAGAAAAATTTTTAACTGACGGGAACAAAGTTAAAGTAGCAGTAATATTTAAAGGAAGAGAATTAGCATATAAAGAACATGGTCAAATACTAATTGATAAATTTATAGAGCGACTTGAAGAAGTATCAAAAGTTGAAATGGGTGCAAGATTTGAAGGTCGAACCATGTCGGCAATTTTAGCACCGGTGAAATCGAAAAAGAAGAAATAAATAGAAGGATTATCAGCAATGCCTAAGATGAAAAGCAACCGTGGAGCCGCTAAATCATTTAAGAAAACAGGTTCCGGAAAAGTAAAAAGAAATAAAGCATATAAAGCGCATATTTTAACTTCAAAATCGACAAAGAGAAAAAGAAATTTGCGTCATTCTACTTTAGTTTCAAAAGCTGATGTGAAAAAAGTTAAAACAATGATTCAATAAGGAGATGAGTTAGAGATGCCACGTACAAAGAATGCAGTTGCGTCACGAGCCCGACGAAAGAAAATATTAAAGCAAGCCAAAGGGTACTGGGGTGCCAGAGGCAATGTTTACACAATCGCTAAGAATAGTGTTGAGAAAGGTCTTCTTCACGCATATAGAGATAGAAAACTTAAAAAGAGAACTTACCGTCAGTTATGGATTGTTAGAATCAATGCAGCTGCTAGACAAAACGGTACTACTTACTCAAGACTTATTAACGCTTTGAGCGTAAAAGGTATTGATATCAACAGAAAAGTTCTCGCATCTTTAGCTGTTGAAAACCCAAAAGCCTTTGCAGATATAGTTAATTTTACAACTAACTAATTTTATTTCCCTTTTGAGATTATTTTTTTATGAGAATATCTCAACAGGGAATTTTTTTAAATTTTCGGCGGATGTTTTAAAATGCTTGAAAAAATTAATCAAACAGTAAAAAATTTTGAAAGCGATATTTCCAGCGGTGTAACCAAAGAAAAGCTTGAGGAAATAAGAGTAAAATATTTAGGAAGAAAAGGAATATTCACGCAGCTTTTTGAAGAGTTTAAAGTGCTGCCGAATGATAAAAAACCTTTAGTAGGCAAGCTTTTAAATGAGCAAAGGACAAAGTGTCAAAAGAAATTTGATGAATTGATCTCAGATTCAATAGTTGATAATGTGAAAGATGATTTTATTGATTTGACACTTCCCGGTCGCACAAAACCTTTGGGTACAAAACACATTCTTACTCAAACCTTAAACGAAATTAAAAATGTATTCAAAAGTTTGGGATTCTCAGTTTATGAAGGTCCTGAATTAGAATCGGATTATAATAATTTTGAAATGCTGAATTTCCCTGCGGATCATCCGGCAAGGGATATGCAGGATACTTTCTTTATCAATAACGATTTTGTTTTACGAACACATACATCCCCTGTTCAGGTAAGATTGATGCAAAACAAAAAACCACCGCTTAGAGCAATAATGCCGGGCAAGGTTTATCGTAACGAGGCAATAAGTGCAAAGAGCTATTGTTTGTTCCATCAGGTTGAAGGATTGCTTGTTGATACTGATGTTACATTCGCCGAATTGAAAGGCACGCTTGTTTATTTTGCAAAACAATTTTACGGCAATGATGTAAAATATAGATTCCGTCCAAGTTTTTTCCCGTTCACCGAACCAAGCGCCGAAGTTGATATTTGGTGGCAGCCGAAAGGTAAAGAAGGCAAGTGGCTAGAAATATTGGGCTGTGGAATGGTAGACCCAAATGTTTTGGAGAATGTAGGAATTGATTCAGAAAAATATACGGGCTACGCATTCGGGATGGGTGTGGAAAGAATTGCTATGCTGAAGTACGGCATAAATGATATCAGATTATTTTTTGATAATGATAAGAGATTTTTACAACAATTTTAAATCGGGAGCAGTAAGTTGAAAGTCTCACTTAACTGGTTAAAAGTTTATATCAATTTAGATGATGTTTCTGTTGAAGATATTACAGAAAAACTAACTATTGCAGGGCTTGAAGTTGATGATGTTTTTGATGGTTCGAAAGTTTATGAAAATTTTGTAATTGGATACGTTAAAGAAAAAGATAAACATCCTAATGCTGATAAACTTTCCTTGTGTGTTGTTAATGACGGGAAAGAGGATTACAAAGTTGTTTGCGGTGCACCTAATGTAGCAGCGGGACAAAAAATTGTTTTTGCAAAAGTTGGTGCAGTAATTCCCAATGGTGGATTCAAAATTACAAAGGCAAAAATTCGCGGCGAAGAATCTGTTGGAATGATTTGCGCTGAGGATGAACTAGGACTTGGTGATGATCATTCAGGAATTATGGTGCTTGATGAGAGCTTTAAAGTTGGCGAACCTGCCGCTGCCGCATTGGGTCTTGATGATGTAATTATTGATGTTGACCTAACGCCGAATAGAGCCGATGCAATGAGCCATATTGGTGTTGCTCGCGATATTGCTGCAATTATGAACAGAAAGTTTATCTATCCTGAAATAAAATTAAACGAATCCGAGGCAACCTCAAAGGAACTTGCATCAGTTGAAATTGAGAATAGTGAAAACTGTCCGCGTTATGTTGGTAAAGTTGTTTCGGGAATTACGATTAAAGATTCTCCCGATTGGCTAAAACGTAAATTAACAAGCATTGGAATGAGACCTATTAACAATGTAGTTGATGTGACAAATTTTGTGATGCACGAAATCGGTCAGCCGCTTCATGCTTTTGACCTTGATAAATTAGCAGGTAAAAAAATTATTGTTAAAGATGCAGGCAGTGATACGAAGTTCACAACTTTGGATTCAAAAGAGCGAATATTAAACCCAACCGATCTGATGATTTGTGACGGCGAAAAGCAAGTAGCCATAGCCGGTGTAATGGGCGGTGAAAATTCTGAAGTAACTTCAGCAACAAAAAATATTTTAATTGAAAGTGCGTATTTTAATCCTACCGCGGTTAGAAAAACTTCAAAACAATTAGGTCTTTCAACTGATGCTTCATATAGATTTGAACGGGGAGTAGATTTTAACAGAACATTATGGGCAGCAAAAAGAGCGGCACAATTAATTGCTGAACTTGGCGGCGGTACTGCTGCAAAAGGGGAAATTGATGCTTACCCGAATCCAATTGAAAAAAATAAAGTAACACTTCGGTTTGCCCGCGTTGATAAAGTGCTTGGGTACAAAATTGAAAAGAATGTAATTATTGATATTCTTAAAAGATTAGAATTTGAAATATCCGGTCAAACAGATTCAGCGCTGGAATTAGAAGTCCCGACAACCCGGCCTGATGTGCTGAGAGAAGTTGATGTTATTGAGGAGATTGCTAGAATTCACGGATACGATAACATTCCCGTAGTTGATAAAATAACGATCGCACTTGATGAAAAAATTGATCAGTCAAAATTTAATAATGATGTAAGAGATATTTTATATTCACTCGGCTTTAATGAAATTATTACAAATTCATTGTTGAACAAAGAAACGGCGCTTAAATTTGATAATCCAATAAAAGTGCTGAATCCTTCCAGTGTGGAAATGGCGTACACACGTCCTTCACTTTTGCCGGGCATGCTAAATTCAATTTCAAAAAATATTAAAGTGAAGGAAACTGAATTACAGTTTTTTGAAATAGGAAATGTTTTTAATAAAGTTTCAGAGAAAGAAATTAAAGGTTTTGAAGATTTTTCAGAAACTGAGCATTTATTAATTGGCATAACTGGAAACGCGGCAAATAAAGAGTGGTACACAGATAATAGAAAATCCGATGCTTACGATTTAGCAGGATTTGTTGATACAATTTTTGAAAAATTATTTTTAAGGGAAAATAATTTTAGTACGGCAAAACAAAATGATAATCCAATTTATGATTACTCGATTGTTAAAAAATCTAAAAAAAATATTTTAGCGGTTGGCGGTAAATTAAATGATGATTTTCTTAAGGGATTTGAAATAAAGCAGGAAGTATTTGTATTCGATTTCAATTTAACTGAGCTTAAACAGCTTGATACAGGACAACGAAAATATGTCGAATTGTTAAAATATCCAAAGGTTATAAGGGATTTTGCATTCATTATTGATAAAAATATTGAAGTGGAGAATGTAAAAAAGGCAATTCTTAAAGGAAGCTCTAAGCTATTGAAAAATATAAAGTTATTTGATATCTTTAAAGGTGAAAGTTTAGGTGAAGGCAAACGAAGTTTAGCTTTTCAATTAGAATACTTTGATGCCTCGCGTACGCTTAAGGAAGAAGAAGTAGATAAAGATTTTTGGACAGCTATAGAAACTGTTAAATCAACGTTTAACGCACAGCTAAGAGGTTAGATGTCAGAGAATTCTAAATATTCTTTTTTTATGGACGAGATTATATCTCTTGAAAAGGAAGTTCATTCCTTTTTACAGAAGCATGAGTTTATGAAAAAGGAGAAAGAAGAATTAGATGACGAACTTTTGAAAGTCCAAAAAGAAAATGAAATACTAAAATTAAAAAATAAGGAACTAGAAGAAAAGCTAAGGGAATTAGCTTTTCAGGGAACAAATTTATTTGGTAGTGATTCTCTTAATTTGGAGGATAAAGAACAATTAAAAAGTAGAATTAATGAACTAATTACTAAATTAGATTATCATTTACGTTCTTAACTTTATGTTTGTATGATGGATGTGACACAAAATGAGTGAAAAAAAGAAGCTAAAAGTTACAATATTTAATAAAGAATATTCATTGTTAGTTGAAAATGAAGAGATTGCTTCAGATTTAGCTAAATACGTTGACAAAGTAATGGCAGATACACAGAAAGAATTACCGGATCAGGACTCGGAAACATTAGCAATAATTGCAACATTAAACATCGCTTATGATCTTTTTGTGGAAAAGAATAAGTATAAAGAATTTAGTATCCAGGCTTCGGATAAGATTAAAAAGATTAAGCTTCTTATAAATAACTCAGATTCTGTACCACATACCTCATAATTTTTACCCGCACCGTCAGTTCGTAATATGAAGAACTAACATTATTTAGAAGGGTTACTGGCTCATGACGTGTATTACAGGCCTCAATACCGTTCGCGGTATTTGCTTACGCAACAGTGGACGTAAAAAGCTTCAGGCAGTTTCCCGCATTGTCTAAGAAACTAGAGTTCTTCTTAGATAAAACTGACGGTCGCGGTTAATATATATTGATTATTGGAGGAATTTTGGAAATGGAAATGATTTATTTATTAGCTATTGCAGTTGCCTCTTCAATTATTATGTTTGTTTTAGGTTGGGTTGTAAATTCCCGCATTGGTAAAAACACTATTGGAAATGCAAAAGAAAGAGCCCTAAATATTATTGAAGATGCAGAAAAAGAAGCTAGAAATATTAAACGCGAAAAACTTATTGAAGTTAAAGATGAGTGGTTCAAGAAAAAACAAGAATTTGATGTTGAAACAAATAAGCGCAACCAAAAAGTTCAGAATTATGAAAAGCAGTTAAAATCAAAAGAAGAAAACCTTGATAAAAAATTTGAACTTTTAACTGAACGAGAAAAAGAAATAAAAAAGCTTGAAAAAGATTTACAATTTAGAAGTGAAATTTTAACAAAAAAAACTACCAAATTAGAAAGTCTAATTGCGGAACAGAACATTAGACTAGAAAAAACGGCTGCATTAACAGCTGATGAAGCGAAAAAAATGCTGATGGAGAACATGCTGGACAAGGCAAAGTCTGATGCTTCTCAATCAATTAAGGAAATTCGTGATGCGGCAAAAGTTGAATCTAAAAAAGAATCTCAAAAAATAATTGTTCAGGCAATTCAAAGAACCGCAGTAGACCACTCTGTAGAATCAACCGTTTCTGTTGTCCAAATTCAAAGCGATGAGATGAAGGGCAGAATCATTGGGCGTGAAGGAAGAAATATTAGAGCATTTGAAGCAGCAACAGGCGTTGACGTTATTGTTGATGATACCCCCGAAGCTGTTATCCTTTCAGCATTTGACCAATTTAGAAGAGAAGTTGCAAGATTGGCATTAGAAAGATTAATCGCCGACGGCAGAATTCATCCGGCAAGAATTGAAGAAGTAGTTGAAAAAGTGCGAACCGAACTTGAAGAAGAAATTCTGCAGGAAGGAGAAAATACTTTAATTCGTTTGGGTCTCCACGGCGTTAAACCAGAACTTGTAAGACACATTGGCAAAATGAGATACAGATCAAGCTACGGACAAAACTTACTGCAGCACAGTATTGAAGTTGCAATGCTTACAAGCTACATGGCAACTGAGTTTGGTTTTGATCCTACAGTTGCTAAAAAAGCTGGACTTATGCATGATATTGGAAAAGTCGTTGAAGGTGTTGATGGTCCGCACGCATTAATTGGTTATGAATTGGCAAAACGCCACAAAGAACATCCGATAGTTGTTAACGCGATCGGAAGTCACCATGAAGATATTGAAATGGAACATCCCATTTCTGCATTAGTGCAGGCAGCCGATGCAATCAGTGGTGCGCGACCAGGCGCAAGAAGAGAACCCCTTGAAAGTTATGTGAAACGTCTTGAGAATCTTGAAACTCTTGCAAAGTCATTCGAAGGTGTTGCAAAAACTTATGCGATACAAGCGGGAAGGGAAGTGAGAGTTGTTGTTGAACCTGACAAAGTTGATGATGTATTTTCGGATCAACTTGCATTCGATATCGCCCAAAAAATTCAAGAAGAAATGGAGTATCCCGGTCAAATAAAAGTAACTGTCATCCGGGAAGTAAGAAAAATTTCATACGCAAAATAAACGTATTTAGTATTTGAATAATTCTGCCCGGATAGTTAATCTATTCGGGCATTTATTTTTTAAACGATTACTGAGGAAATTGTGAAAAAAATTAAAGTTGGAATTACCGGCGGAATAGGAACGGGCAAAACTACTCTCTGCGAAATTATTAAAAGCAAAGGCTACACTGTTTTATCCGCAGATGATATTGCAAAAGAAATTATGGTTAACGATTCAAGTGTTAAAGATTTAATCAAAGCAGAGTTTGGGAATGAAGCATACATTGATGAAAAAATTAATACCAATTTCCTTGCTGAAAAAGTTTTTACCGATGAACAGAACATAATGATAATTAATTCCATTGTTCATCCGCCGACCATTTCAAAGATGAATGAAGAAATGAATACAGCACTGCAAAATGATAAACTGGTATTTGCGGAATCAGCATTAATTTTTGAAGCAGAGTTTGAAGCAATTTTTGATTATATAATTCTTGTTACTGCAAATGAAGAAAATAAAATCAAAAGGGTTATGCAGAATAAAAAATTGAGCAGGGATGAAGTGGAAAAACGAATTGCAAATCAAATACCCGATGACGAAAAACGGAAGGGGAGTGATTTTGTAATCGAAAATAATTCAACGCTGGATGAGTTCAAAACCAAAGCCGACTTTGTTCTTTCACTTATTGAGAATATGGCAGGTATATAAAATTTACCAGTATTAAGAGATAATAAGGTCTTCACTTGACTATTCTTTCCCTAAAATATAAGTTTACTTAAAACAATTTTGAGGTTATTGTTGAATCCGATTAATAATGCTATTGTTGGTTTTGTTAAAATTCTTCCGAAATCGATAGTTAAAATTTTTGCAAAAAAATATGTTGCAGGTGAAAATTTAGAAGAAGCAATTAAAGTTGTAAAAGAGCTGAATGCAAAGGGTATTGTTACCACGATGGATGTTCTTGGTGAAGCTATTCAAAATAGAGAAGAAGCTATTGCAGCCAAGACAGAATGTTTAGAACTACTTGATGCGATTGAAGAACGTAAACTAAATTCAAATGTATCAATAAAGCCTACACAATTAGGGCTGGGTATAAACACAGAATTTTGTTACGAACTGGTTGAAGAAATTGTTAAGAAAGCTGCGGAGTTAAGCAATTTTATTCGAATTGATATGGAAGATTCTCCATACACTGATAAAACAATTCAGCTGTTCTTAAAACTGCGTGAAAAATATTCTAATGTTGGAATTGTATTGCAGTCATACTTAAGGCGCACACTCGATGATGTGAAAATGCTCAATCCAAAAGGCGGGCATTACCGATTATGCAAAGGTATTTACGTTGAACCGGAAAAGATCGCATTTAAAGGTAAGCAGGAAGTACGCGATAATTTTATGGCTTCACTTGAGCAAATGTTAAAGGACGGGAACTATGTAGGAATTGCAACGCATGATAAATATTTGATCGAAGCATCCTACAAAATGATCGAGGATATGAAAATCTCAAAAGATAAATTTGAGTTCCAAATGCTTTATGGAGTTACTGAACATTTGCGTGATAAAATAAATGCTGATGGCTACAAGATGAGAGTTTACATTCCTTATGGGGAACATTGGTATGCTTATTCAATCCGAAGACTGCAGGAAAATCCGGCAATGGCCTGGCACATAACAAAAAGTATTTTTTCATTTAGAAAATGAATGTACTTGGAATAGAAACATCGTGCGACGAAACTTCAATAGCGGTCATTTCAAATGGTGAGTTAAAGGCAAATTTAATTTCATCTCAAGATTTTCATGGAAAGTACGGCGGAGTTGTTCCTGAACTTTCGAGCAGGGCGCATCTCCAAATTATTCAGCCGCTGCTGAGGCAGGCATTAGAGAAATCCAAAATTAAACTTGAAGAAATTGATTTGATCTGTTCAACTGCGGGACCCGGTCTAATCGGCGCTTTGCTCGTTGGACTCAGTTTTGGTAAAAGTTTATCCTATTCACTCAACAAACCTTTCGTTCCTGTCAATCATATTGAAGGTCATATTTACTCGGGATTTTTGATGAAAGAAAAGCCCGAATACCCTTACCTCTGTTTAGTTGTTTCGGGCGGACACACTTTATTGCTGATAGTAAAAAGTGAAACTGAAATAATAAAACTCGGCTCCACAATTGACGATGCTGTGGGTGAAGCATTTGATAAAGTTGCTAAGATGATGGGACTCCCATATCCCGGCGGACCAAGCATACAAAGTGCGGCGGAAAAAGGGGACTCTCAAAAAATAAAATTCCCAATAGCAAAGTTGAAAAACGACTTTGACTTTTCATACAGCGGAGTAAAAACTTCTGTGCTGCGGCATCTTCAAAAAAATTATGGAATGGAATTAAAAATTAATGAAGATGATATTCCCGATATTGCGGCATCATTTCAATATACGATCGTTGAGTCGCTGAGGATCAACCTTGAAAGAGCATTGGATAAATTTGAAGTCAAATCATTATCGCTTGTGGGCGGAGTAGCAGCGAACAAAGCAATTAGAAATGTGATTGAAATGACTGCAAAAAAATACAATAAAAAAATTGTAATACCCGACTACGAATTCTGCGGAGATAATGCCGCCATGATCGCCGCAAGGGGAGAAATGCTTCACAATTCCGGAATGAAATTTTCGTTAGAGAGTAATGCGTTTCCTCGTCTTAAGCCTGATCATTTTTTTACGGTGAATGAAGTGTAATTTATTTTGATTTATTTCTATATATTCTGGGAAACTAAAAGGGATTATATTTTTAGTAATTACAGAGATGGGCATTGATGAAAACAACAATTTTATTTTTTTTTCTACTAACTTTATTCACTAGTCAACATATACAATTATATTGTCAGATATTTCAGTTAACTGAAGATGAAACTGATAAATATATCATTGATAGATTTACAGATGAAATATATTATGAAGAATTTGTATTTGGTACTCAAAGAAAAATAAACTTTCATACTCGAACTGTTACTAATTCAGTGTTGCTTGCTCTACCTGAATTTGCGAACAATTCTCATAAAGCAGCTTATGTCTTTGATAGAAACTTATATCTGTATGATTTCACTGAAGATTCTACTTATCTGTTAGCTGATTTAAGAAATTTACACTCAACTAGAAATGTGAGCAATATATTTAATGGACTATATTTTTCTGCCGCCGATTCTTATTTACTGGTAACAGGGGGAGATGAAACTCACTATTACTCATTTGCAGATAGTAGTTTTTTGTCATTGGGGTTTTTAATATTTGAGGGAAACCCACAGTGGAGTAGTGACACTACTTTGTTATTTGTTAATCTTGAAAATGAAATATTGGAGCACAATTTTATAACTAAAGAAACAAAGAATATTTTATCAACACCATTCCCCCCAATCTTATCTTTTGCATATAACCCATTAGAAAATTTAATCGCTTATACTATTTGTCTGCCAGAGCCTTCATTACACTTGTACAATTTAGAAACGGAGGTTGATACAATAATTTATAATTTGGATTCTGTTGAATGTAATACAGCTCCATTTTGTTTCCTATACCTTAACTGGGATAGTTCATTTAAAAAACTAGCATTTTTTTTAACAGGTAGCATTAACTCGCATACTGGTATTAATTATTATGATATAGATTCTTCAAGATTTTTTAAATTGATTGATTGCTTCGATTCAGATTATCTCGGGTTAAAATATTATTTAGAGTGGATTAATAAAAGCACACTATCCTTTATTTGGTTTGATTCAGATCGTCAATTAATATATTTAGCTGGTATTGACATCAGTGGTACTTTAGATATAAAGAATAATTATGAGGTTCGGTCAAAAGATTATTTCATTTCACAAAATTATCCAAATCCATTTAATCCATCAACAACAATTGAGTTTAATTTATCGAAAGGTGAAGAAATAACTTTGACAGTTTACGATATGCTTGGGCGAAAAGTTGCTATTCTCCATAAAGGTTATTTGAAAACCGGCAATCATAAAGTTCAGTGGGAAGCTGAAGGATTGGCAAGCGGATTGTACATTTGCAAATTACAAACTGGCGGTTTTACAAAATCGATTAAAATGTTATTAGCCAAATAATAAGTATCCTCTTTCCTTTGTATCATATTATCCAAACAATTACTTCCTTTAATAAGTGAAATATTTTCTATAATTTGAGTCGCTTTATTCAATAATAAAAAATGTTAATGTTCGAAAACTTAAAAGACTTAATAAAAATAAAGAAGCGTAAAAAGTTATCGAAGGATGAGATTTATCTTATACTTGCATTCTTTGCTTTTTTCTGCGGAGTATTTCTTTTTACATTCTACACTCCAAATTACTTTGATCAAAAAGAACCTATTGAATTAACGATCAGCAGGGGAATGTCACTGAACGAAGTGATCGATTCTCTCTGTACTAAAAATGTGATTCCGGGTAAAACACCATTAAAAATTGCTGCCTTTTTATACTTTGCTGAAAACAAAATTAAAGCCGGTAATTATAAAATTCCAAACGGACTCTCTTACTTTGAACTGCTTGAACTTTTCCTCAAAGGGGCGCCGGAACCTCAAATAAAAATTACAATTCAAGAGGGTATTTGGCAGCATAGATTAGCCGGTCTATTGCAAGAAAAGATCCATATCGATTCTGCCCGGTTTATGCATTTAAGTTCTGATAAGGGATTTATTAAAAGTTTAGGATTGAATGTACCGGACCTTGAAGGATACCTACTTCCCAATACGTATTATTTTTATGAAAAAAGTTCCGAGCGGGATATCATAAAAAAATTAGTTAAGGAAATGGATAAAGTTTTTACTCCGGAAGTAAAATACCAAATGAGGAAGATGAGATTTTCAAAAAATAAAATTCTCACTCTTGCTTCCATCATTGATGGCGAATCTAATAACGAAGAAGAGTTTAAAAGGATATCGGGTGTTTACCATAATAGATTGCGGAAAGGCTACAAACTGCAGGCTGACCCAACAGTGCAGTATTTGAAACGTCATAGAAAGCATAATAAAATTTACTACAAAGATTTAGAAATAGATTCACCTTTTAATACATACTTAAATTACGGGCTTCCACCGCGACCAATTAACAACCCCGGCAAGGAAGCAATACTTGCGGCGGTATATCCTGAAAAACACAGCTACCTTTATTTTGTTGCCGATGGAACCGGCGGTCATAGTTTTGCTAAATCATTGAATGAACATAACAAAAATGTGAGTTACTACAGGAATTGGAGAAGTCAACAAAAATAATTGCTCCGTTTATATTTGCTCTTCTAATTATATTTTTAGTTAAGTGCGCAAACCAAATGGCGCCAACCGGGGGCGATCCCGATTTAACTCCGCCCACTGTCTTGGAAATTTACCCGATGGCAGGCACAACAAATTTTACTGATAATTATTTAGAGATCACATTTTCCGAATATGTAGACCGGCGTTCTTTCAAGGAATCGATTTTTATATCGCCCGATATTGACGGACCAATTGAATATGCTTGGAGCGGCACTTCGGTTGAAATTAGTTTTGAAGATACACTTAAAGAAAACACGACCTACACAATTACGGTGGGCACCGATGTTGCCGATGTTAATAATCGTAATAAAATGAGTGAAGCGTTTAACTTCGCTTTTTCTACCGGACCAGAAATTGATGAGGGAAGAATTTCCGGAAAAGTTTATGATGTAAAATCTGATGGTATAATTATAGGCGCATATAAAATTGATACGGAAGAATATAATCCTGTAGAAGTAAAACCAACTTACCGCTCGCAGGTTGGGGATAATGGCAAGTACAAATTTCTTGGATTAGCGCCAGGACAATACAGAATTATTGCCTTGCGTGATGAGTTCCGTGATTACCTTTACAATATTGAAGAGGATGCATTCGGGACACTGTTCACTGATGTAACTCTTACGAAAGAAAACTTGATTACAAATAATATGGATTTTCAACTTACGCGCGAAGATACAACGCCGCCGAATATAATTAGCGTAACTATGACAGACCAATATCATTTGCTTATTGAGTTCAGCGAATTTATCGACAGCAGTAAATTAGGAATTGAAAATTTTAACGTTTATGATTCACTCTCCTCGCAATCATTTCCTATTGATCAATTGTACAAAGGACCGGCAAGGGAGAGGAGTCTTTTTTTAACTTTGGATGACAGTTTGAATGAAGAGGGAGATAATTATTTAATCGTAAATAATTTGATCGATAATTATTCGAATAAACTTTTATATCAAGCAACAGGATTTACGGTCAATACGCTGCCGGATACTACCAAGCCTGAGATAATGTCAATAAAAACAGAATACCCCGATAATAAAATTGATATTGTTAAACCAACCTTTACAATAAACTTTAGGGAGGGAATTGATAGAGCAGCTGCAAATTCCTCATTATCATTGGTTGATATCAAAGGTCGAGTACTACCTTTACTGCTTGAGTTTATTGATGATGCTTCGATTAAAGTTACGTCCACTAAATCAGTTGACTCAAGAAGTGAGTTTAAATTGAATATTGCGATGAATAAAATTATTGACCTTGGCGGCAATCGTGGCGATTCGGTTATTACTGAAAAAATACTTTCCATCAATGAACTTGATTTTTCAGGTGTTACCGGAAAAGTGATAACCTCTCAAAGAGCTGAAAACATTAAACTAGTATTGGAAGGCACCGGGACCCAAAACAGAAAATATCATGCTGACGCAGATTCAATAAATAATTATTCATTTAGTAGAGTAGTACCGGGCAAATATTTAATTTGGTGTTATAATGATGCCGACAGCAGCAATAACTATACTTTTGGAAATGTGATGCCGTTTAAAGAATCGGAAAAATTTGCGTATTACCCGGATACTTTAAACCTGCGTGCACGCTGGCCCGTTGGTGATGTTAATATTAATTTTGATTAACTGAGAAAGCTATTTATACAAATAATATTTTTTTGATAATTTTTTGAACGCCTTTACATCTTTATTCCAAAATTCCTCAACATCAGAAAACTTAAAATTTTTCGTAAATAATTCACGCACTTTATCCGAACCGCAAACTTTATCAAACATTCCAAATCTATTATCACCCATATCAAAAATATCTTTATCAGGATAAAGAATACTGTGTTCCTGCAAAAAATAAAATTGAATCTGCGTTAAATTAACCTTGCTGTAATCAGTAATATGAATTTGAACACCATGACACTTTTTACCTTTGCTTACTGAATAATAAGGGATGTAGGCAACGGGTCTAAATTTTACTCCCTCTAATTTAAGTCCATTCATCCTATCTGAAATTTTATACGCGTCGATCCAAGGAGCGGCAATAGTTCTGAAAGGAGTTGTATAGCCGACTCCAATTGATACTACATAAAGTTCGCCTAAAATTCCCGTTGCAGGATAATAAAAAGGGGATTCCATATAAGGTAGATGGGGCGAGGTTGGGATCCATTCCAAGTCCGTATCAGTAAACGTCATATCTCTTTTCCATCCTTCCATCGGAACAACATTCAGGTTACAATGCAAACCATTGCTCAGCATTTTTTCTTCGTTAAGCATTATCGCAAGTTCTCCGCATGTTAATCCGTAGATGTATGGAATCTTAAATTGACTAACGAAAGAAATAAAATCATCCTCAACTAAGCTGCCTTCAACTTTTTCACCGCCTAATGGATTTGGTCTATCCAGCACGACAAATTCAATATTGTTTTCAGCGGCGGCTTCCATTACAATTCCCATTGTACTTATGTATGTGTACGACCTGCATCCATTATCTTGAATATCATAAACGAGTACATCAATTCCTTTCAGCATGGCTTCATTTGGTTTTCGTGTTTTGCCGTATAGTGAATAAACAGGAAGTCCGGTTTTTTCATCCGTATAAAATTCCACTTTTGCACCGGCTTCATAATCTCCGCGTACGCCATGCTCAGGACCAAACAAAGCAACCAGTTCGACATTTTTTGCCTCATGCAAAATATCCACAGTTGATTTAAAATTATTATCAAGCCCGGTTTGATTAGTTACAAGCCCAACTTTTTTCCCATCAAGAATTTTAAAATTATTAGCTTTTAAAACCTCAATTCCGGTTTTGACCACCGGTGCATTAGCATTTAATAACATAGCTCCCAAAAGAAAAAATAAAGTTACAAGTATGCTTTTTTTCATAGAAATAATTCCTTAAAAATTCTTTTACTAATTTTGATAAATAATTTTTCCGTTTTTTATCGTCATACAATTAAGGTTTTTGCCAATGTTATATACAATATCAGAATATTGTTTAGTATCGAATACTGCAAAATCCGCCTTCTTCCCAATCTCCAAACTTCCGATTGTTTTATTTCTATCAACCGCTTTTGCAGCATTTATTGTTACCGCAGAGATTGTTTCTTCTATCGACATGTTCATTTTAAGCGCAGCTAAACTCATTATAAAACTTAAATTTGATATATGTGAGGAACCCGGATTGTAATCTGTTGCAAGTGCAACTATAGCTCCATTGTCAATCAACTTTCGAGCAGGCGCATAATCATAATCTAAAAAGAAAGAGACTCCGGGCAGCAGCACAGAAACAGTATCGCTTTGTGACAATTGCTCAATGTCGCCGCTTGATAATACTTCAAGATGATCCACACTTACAGCATTATTGTTTAACGCGGTTTGGAGCCCGCCAACATTATTAAATTGTTCTGTATGGAGTTTTAGTTTTAAACCATGTTTTGCTGCCTTCTTAAAAATTAAATCAACTTCATCTGCTGAAAAGGCTGTTTTTTCGCAAAAGGCATCGCAAAAATAAGCTAAGTTATGTTCGGCAACGTAAGGTATCAACTCGTCGGTTATTATATCAATGTACTGCTGATGATCATTCTTATATTCAGGCGGAAAAGTATGTGCACCTAAAAAAGTAGATATTAAATCAATTGAAGAATTTTTATTAAGATGATTTATAACCTGAAGAAGTTTAATTTCATCATAATAGCTTAAACCATAGCCGCTCTTAATTTCTAAAGTTGTAATACCCTGAGATATAAAATAATCAACCCTAGGTTTAACAAGTTTAACCAGATCATCAAATGAAGATTTGCGGACCGCCTGAACTGTCGTATTTATTCCGCCGCCCGCTTCGGCAATTTGTTCATAACTTTTTCCACCGAGTCTTAGCCTAAACTCTTCAGCTCGAGAGCCTGCATAAGCAGTATGCGTATGACATTCAATTAAACCGGGGCAAACAATTTTATCGGTAGCATCAATTACATTATCAAAATTAATTTCAGTTACCGAATCATTTTTTACAAAATCTTTAATTATATCATCTTCAATTATTATTGAATGATCTTCAAGAGGGGATACATCATTAAGTTCACTTCCTCTTTTTTGATTTCTGCCTTTTGTATCAACGGTTATTATTTGTGTGGGGTTTTTAAGAAGTGTAATCATAAACTCAATTTTTAGGATGTTTTAAGATATTTTTAAGTCTAGATAAGCTTTTTGAACTGTATTTGACGCAATATCAAATATGCTAAAATTTTTGTCAATATGTCAATATTTTATTAAATTGCATACTTAAAAAATAAAGGAAAAGGAAAAAAATGCCTCCTGCCAAAAAGTTAAAGATATTATTCGTAACCTCAGAAGTTGTACCATTTGTAAAAACAGGTGGTTTGGCTGATGTCTCATCAGCTCTGCCTCAAACTCTGCAGGAAATGGGTCACCAAGTAAGAATTGTGGTTCCAAAATATGGCGCAATTGACGAGAGAAAATACAAAATTCATGAAGTGGTTAGACTTAAAGATTTAACAACCAATATTGGCGATAAAGAAGTTATTTTTTCCCTGCGGTCTTCATTTTTAGTTGGTAAAAAAGCTAGAGTCCAAATTTATTTCCTCGATAACCAGGAGTATTTCGGTAGCCGACATAGTTTATATTCTGATCCGCTTACAGGAAAAGATTTTAAAGATAATAATGAAAGATTTACACTACTTGCAAAATCTGTTTTTGAACTGATTCAAAAATTAGGATGGGTACCGGATATAATTCATTGTAATGATTGGCAGTGCGGTTTAATTCCAGCTTACTTAAAAACTGAATACAAAAATGATGAAATGTTTCAGCAGATAAAAAGTTTATTCACAATTCATAACTTAGCTTACCAGGGTCAATTTGCTAAATCCACATTTAAAACAACTGGGCTTCCGGAAGAATTAAATTCAGAAAAAGGTGTTTTATTAGACGGCAAAGTTAATTTCCTAAAAACGGGATTACAATATGCTGATGTGATAAATACAGTAAGTGAAAAGTACGCGCAGGAAATAAGCACAGATAAAGAATTTAGTGCCGGTTTAGAGGATGTTTTAAAGAAGCGCAAAAAGGATATTTACGGCATTATAAATGGAATTGATACTTTAGTTTGGAATCCCGAAAAGGATAATCAAATAGCGAAAAAGTACACTATTAAAACAATCGAAAATAAAGTCCAGAATAAAAAAGCTTTAGCCGAGAAATTTGGTTTCGAATTTAAAGAGGATGTCCCAATAATCGGATTGATCTCAAGACTGCTGGATGCTAAAGGTTTTGACTTGATTCAAAAAGTTTTTAAAGACATCATGAAACTAAATGTTAGACTAGTGTTATTAGGTACAGGTGAGAAAAAATATCATCAATTTTTTGAAACTGCTGTTGGAAAGTACCCCGACAAATTTACATGCTATTTAGGTTTTGACGATGAACTTGCACATTTAATTGAAGCCGGTTCGGATATGTTTTTAATGCCTTCACGTTATGAGCCTTGCGGACTTAATCAAATGTACAGTTTAGTTTACGGAACGGTTCCTATAGTTAGGGAAACCGGCGGACTTGCGGATACTGTGAATGCATATAGTGCAAAAAATCCAAATGGGAATGGTTTTATGTTCAAAAAATATGATGCCAAGGATATGCTTACTGAAATTAAGAAAGCCGTAAAACTTTACAATGATGATAAGAAAACCTGGACAAAAATTATGAAGAGCGGAATGAAGTCTAATTTTACCTGGTTAAGTTCATCAAAAAATTACGTTGATTTATATAAAAAGGTTATCGGCTAGTATAGATTAATGAAAATTCCCGCAGTTTTTTTTGACCGTGATGGTACAATAAATATTGATCCGGGTTATTTAGGTGACCCGGATTTAGTAAAATTATTTCCCGATGTTCCTCAATCAATTGCAAATCTCAGAAACAAATTAGGTTTTAAGATTGTAGTAGTATCTAATCAATCCGGAATTTCGCGCGGAATGATTACAAATGATGATGTTGTGAAAGTAAATTCAAGAATAAACGAATTATTAAAACCGGAAAATGCTTTGATTGACGCTTTCTATTTTTGCCCTTTTCACCCGGATTTTTCTCCACTCGAAAAATGCAGCTGCCGCAAACCTTCGCCGGAAATGATATTCACAGCATCAAGTGATTTAAATATTGACCTCACTAGATCTTATATGGTGGGTGATAAAGCTTCGGACGTGATTTGCGGATTTAACGCCGGAGTGAAAACAATTTTAATTAACTCATCAAAAAAAGATGAACAAATAATTCTATTGCAAAAAGAAGGTAAAAAAGCCAACTTTGTAGCCGATAATTTTAGTTCCGCATGTAAATTTATATGCAACGATTTTTTAGGAGGAAAGACTTGAGAAAAATAATCCCGCTGTTGTTGATTGCGATGATAACATTACTATTTGTATCCTGCGAAGATGATCCAAGCTCAATCGGGGGATCTCTATTACCCGCTGATGATAAATTTAAATTTGACACGCTCAACACACAAATAACACCGCTTGCACAGACCTCATCATTCTTTAAAGATCAGGTTGATCTTGGTGCTGCAACTAGAGTATTCCTTGGTAAAACTGACGCAGTCCAATCTAAATTATTATTAAGATTTTTAACATTTCTTCCTGATTCGATATTAACTGAAATAGAAAAAGACAGCATTACTGTTACAGGTTCCTGGATGGAATTGTACCCAAAGCATACTTTAGGTGATGCATCTGCTCCTTTCGATTTTACAATAAATGAAATTAAAGAAGAATGGCTCCCTGCAAATTTTAGTCAGTCTAGTCTTGATTCATTGAATGTTGGAAGTGAAGATGTAGCTTTAACTAAAGACATAAACAACGATACACTTTACACTATTGGTCTTAATACTGCAATGGTTGATGCGTGGGTGCAGGCTGCTCTTGATTCAGTTACAAAGAATTTTGGACTTGTATTTATACCAACTGGTAATACAAATCGCATCCAAGGATTTGAAGCTATATCAAGTTCATCGCAAAGACTACCTGTGTTAAAAGTGATAGTACAAAAACCAGACAGCTTTACTGACACATTGGACTTTCCATTAAATACGGATGTTCACGTTCCAACCGGCGAACTACCAGCGAGTACTGATGACTCAATAATTCTTCAAGGCGGTTTAACTTCAAAAGGTAAATTGTTTTTTGATTTAACAAATGTCATTCCCCAAAATGCTACTGCAAACTCGGCAAAACTTGTTTTAACAGTTGATACATTAAATTCATTTACGAATGATAATATTGTTGAGTCGATCAGCTATTCAATTTTAGCAGATTCAAATGATAATGAAATTGCAAGTGAATATGGAACACTTCAGTTAACCAAAGAAGGCGATAAATACATCGACAATAATTTCGTTCAGTTTTTAAATCGGTGGTTAAATGGTGTAGATAATCAAGGCATTCGATTAAGAATTAATAATGATATCTCCACATTATCCAGATTAAAAATCTTTGGAAGTAGCGCTGACGTTGCAATACGACCAAAACTAATTGTGACTTACTCATTCTAATAGTATATTAAACGCTATGAAATTTTTAAAATATTTGATTTTGTTTTTAACATTCACGCCACTATTTGCGGGCAATGGTTCAGTCTATTCAAGATTCGGTTTTGGCGAAATTTTTAATTCCCATTCTGCAAGAAGTTTAGGTATGGGTGGATTAGGAAGTGCGATCACCGACGTTTACAACCTCAATTCATATAACCCCGCAAGCTGGCATAAAATAAATTTAATGCGATTTGATTTTGGTGTGAACTTTAACGGAATTCAGGCAAGCGACGCTACCGGAAGTCATTACAGTTCAGACTATGGTTTTTCAGGATTTACAATTGGTATTCCTGTTCAACGTGATTTAGGAATTACAATTGTGGGCGGCTTGCTTCCTGTAACAGCAGTTGAATACACAATTGTTGAACAGTTAACCGATGGAATTACCGGTGACTATGAAGCAAATTATGACGGCACGGGCGGGCTTTCTAAAGCATTCATAGGCGCTTCATACAAAACGCCGGTTGGACTAATAATTGGCGGAAGCTTTGATTATTTCAGCGGCAAAATGGAATATTCATCCGAAACAAATTTTGCTAATTCCAGTTCTCTAAATAATTCCAAATTAACCACACGGTATAAAAATCGGGGAGTAGGATTTTCAGCAGGAATTATGACTGAGGATTTATCCGAGCTGCTTGGACTAAAAACGATTAGGGAAGTAAGATTAGCTGCAAACATCAGTTATATTTCGAAACTAAATACCGATACTTCATTTGTTAAATCCACTGTTGCGATTGGAAGTAAAGTAACTGAAGAAGCAACAGTTGAGACTAAAATTCCAATGAAACTTGGATTTGGTTTAAGTTTTCTTGTAAACGATAGATATTTAATCGGTGTTGATTATTTAGTTCAGCTATGGAGCAAATTTAAATTTGATGGACGAAAATCTTCGAATTTAAGGGATTTAATGAAGATTAGCGCTGGCGTGGAATATGCGGATAGAACTAAAAAGTTCGGTTCATTTTGGGAACAGATGATTTATAGATGCGGTTTAAGTTACGAACAGACACAATACGAAATCAATAATGAAGGAATTAACCTTTATTCGGTGCATGGCGGAGTGTCGTTCCCAATCAGCCCTGGTAATACACTAGATATAGGACTTCAATATGGAATTCGTGGAACAACAAGTTCAAATTTGGTTAAAGAAAATATATATAAAGCAACTGTAACTCTTAGCTTTGGTGAACTCTGGTTCATCAGACAGGACAGATAAAAACAAACTTGGAGTTTAAATTGAAACTGACTACTACATTTTATGCGATAATTTTATCTTTGCTGATCACAGCACCTATTTTTGCTCAATCTTCAGCAAGTGATTCCACAGGAAGTCCGGTCAATTTTATGGCTGAGGTTAGTCTTTGGCATGAATTTCATAAAAATGGAGACTTTAAAAGTTCATTAAAACATGGATGGACAGTCCTCCGTGAAGATCCAACTTTTACAAAGTATAAATACTATAAAAAGATGGAAGAAATGCTTTGGTTTATGCACGACAGTGTTGCGACAACAGATGAGGAAAAAGTAGTTTTTGCCGATACATTGATGTTCTTATATGAAAACGCAATTACAAACGATGATAAAAGCCAAAATTATTTTTTATCACGAAAAGCATATGTGATGGAAACCTGGTTCGATTTACCCGTTGAAGAAGTCGTTGCGGCGTATGAAGCTGCTTTTGCCGCTGATCCTGAACTAGCTGATTATTACATGGATAGATTTGGATTGCTTTTAATTAACAATGCAACTGATGAAAATGAATATAAGCTTCAAGCATTACAACTCTATTCTGATCTTTCATCTAAAGATCCTGAAAATGGATTATGGATTGAGAGGATGGAAAGTATTGCTGAAAATCCAGAAGAATTAGCAAGGATACTTGAACAAGCCTGGTTATTAGACAAAGAAAATGCCGAAAAAGCTTTTAAGTATGCTATGATGTGTACGAGACTTAAAGAATATGATAGAGCAATTATACCCTGGGAATTTTTGGTTCAAAAAGCTCCAAACGTAATAAATTATTGGAATCAATTAGCAACATGTTATGATAAAGTTGATAGAGTTGATGATGCACTAAAATCATATAAAACTCTTATAGATTTGCAGCCGGAAAACAGAGATAACTATGTTAATATTGCTATCATTTATAAAAAATTAAATCAGCTTTCCGTTTCAAGATCATATTTACAGAAAGCTGCCAATGTTAGCCCTGATTGGGATTACCCTTACTACATAGAAGCACAAATTTATGAGCAGGCTGCAAGAAGCTGCAGTAAGGAAAAATTTGAATTTGAAGATAAACTCGTTTACCAGCTTGCTGTTGATACTTATAGAACTGCTGCAAGAAAGGGTGGTTCTTATTCTTCAACTGCTGCCGAAAGAGTTAATGCATTGGCTCAAACGGTTCCAACAAAAGAGGATTATTTCTTCAGACGATTTAATGCTGGTGATACAATTAAAGTTGACGGAAAATGTTACGATTGGATTGGCAGAAGCATTACTGTTCCTAACTAAATCTAAAAAATTAAGAGAAGAATATGCTCGAACATTTGCAGAAAGATAAAGAAGTTTTTGAAATTGTTAATCTTGAAATTGCAAGACAAACACAATACTTAGAACTTATTGCTTCTGAAAATTTTGTCAGTCTAGCAACACTCCAAGCTGCCGGTTCAGTGCTTACAAATAAATATGCTGAAGGTTACCCTGGCAAAAGATATTACGGCGGCTGTGAATATGTTGACATGGCTGAAGAATTAGCTAAAGAGAGATTGAAAAAAATATTCGGTGCTGAATATGTAAATGTACAGCCCCATAGCGGTTCGCAGGCAAACATGGGTGTTTATATGGCATTGCTAAAACCTGGGGATAAAATTCTCGGCTTAAGTTTAGATCATGGCGGACATTTAACTCATGGCTCGCCTGTTAATTTTTCCGGACAAATTTATAATGCTGTCGGTTATCCACTTAATGAAGAAACTAAGCTTCTCGACTATAACATTATTGAAGATTTAGCAGTTAAGGAAAAGCCAAAAATTTTGGTTGCCGGCGCAAGTGCTTATTCAAGAGAATGGGACTATGCAAAGTTTAGAGAAATTGCAGACAAAGTAGGCGCACTTCTCTTTTGCGATATGGCGCATCCTGCCGGTCTAATAGCAAAAGGTCATTTGACAAATCCACTTGAGTATTGTGATGTTGTTGCATCAACTACGCATAAAACTTTACGCGGTCCGCGCGGTGGAATTATTTTAGTCGGCAAAGATAGAGAAAACCCGATGGGCATTAAAACCTTTAAAGGCGATCGATTAAAAATGATGTCGGAGGTTTTTGACTCTATGATTATGCCCGGAATACAAGGCGGACCACTAATGCATATTATTATGGCAAAAGCTGTTGCTTTTGGTGAAGTGCTTCAAGATTCATTTGGCGAATACACAAAGCAAGTAATTAAAAATGCAAATACACTCGCTAATAAATTAATTGGATATGACTTTGATGTAATTTCCGGCGGAACGGATAATCATTTAATGCTGGTTGATCTTTCAAACAAAGGCATTAGCGGTAAAAAGGCAGAGAAAGCTTTGGAAAAAGCAGGTATGACTGTCAACAAAAATATGGTTCCATTCGATAAGAAAAATCCTTTTGTAACAAGCGGTATTCGCATTGGCACACCTGCGGCAACAAGCAGGGGATTAAAAGAAGAACAAATGGAAATAGTTGCGGGCTTAATTGATAGAGCAATAAAAGTAAGTGAAGACGAAGATAAATTAGCTCAAATTAAAAATGAAGTTCGTGAACTCTGTGTAGCTTTCCCACTTTATCCTGAACTAACTTAAAAATTTTCCGTGAGCAAAAAGGAAAAGAAACTAATAGAAGATTCAGACTCACCGGAAGTTGAAATGACTTTCCTTGAGCATTTAGAAGATTTGCGATGGCGAATCTTTTATGCATTAATAGGAATCTTTGTTGGATTTATCGCTTCATGGATTTTTAAAGACTATTTAGTTAATTACATACTTTTGGCACCCGCAAATAAAGCAGGAATTACACTTCAAAATCTTCGCCCGTTTGGGCAGCTTTTTCTTTTTCTTCAAGTATCATTAATTGTTGGCTTCATGGCAAGTATTCCAAATGTATTTTATCAATTTTGGAAATTCATTTCGCCTGCTTTAAAATCAAATGAAAAAAAACATGTTACTTCAATTGTAATATTTTCATCATTCTGTTTTTTAGTCGGAGTAGTTTTTGCTTACTACGTTATGCTTCCTATAACTTTGCAGTTTGCTGCTGAATTCGGCTCCGAGGCGATAGAAAATAATTTTGCAATAGACGAATATTTTTCAATAATAATTAGTGTTATGTTAGCTGCCGGTATCGTTTTCGAACTTCCGATGCTGTCATTTTTTCTTTCAAAAATTGGAATAGTAACTCCACAATTTATGCGTAAGTGGAGAAGGCACGCGATCGTTGCAATACTTATTCTTGCAGCTATTCTTACACCAGGCGCTGACCCTGTAGCCCAACTATTATTGGCTGTTCCGTTGGTTTTCTTGTACGAAATAAGTATATTCGTTTCAAAATTTTCTCAGAAGAAACTTGAGCAATAGCAGCCTTTCTCACATAAGCCATCCAATAAAATCCGAGCTAAATCAGTTTAATGATTTGTACGGTAAATCACTTAAATCCAAAGTAGGTTTAGTCGATTTAGTTACCAAGTACATTCTTAGACAAAAAGGAAAAAAGATACGACCGCTGTTGGTTTTGCTTGCAAGCAAAATGGCGGGCGGGATAAATGAACGTTCCTACCGTGGTGCAATTTTAGTTGAACTTTTACATTCCGCAACACTTGTTCATGATGATGTTGTTGACAATGCCGAAAAGAGAAGAGGACTTCCTTCCATAAATGCAATTTGGAAAAATAAAATTGCAGTGTTAATGGGAGATTACCTTCTTGCAAAAGGATTAATGCTTGCCGTAGATAAAGAGGATTTTGATTTCCTGAAAATTGTTACTGATACTGTTCGTAGAATGTCTGAGGGAGAACTTTTACAGATAAAGAAAACACGCAAACTGGACATTGATGAAGAAACATATTTCAGAATAATTTCCGATAAAACTGCTTCGCTTCTATCAACATGCTGCGAAATCGGTGCGGTTGCCGCAAATGATAATATAAGCTACCGCGAAAACCTTCGTGAATTTGGAACAAACCTTGGGATAGCGTTTCAAATAAAGGATGATATTCTTGATTATGTTGGTGCCAAATCCCTAATCGGTAAACCTATCGGCGGGGATATTAAAGAGAAAAAAATTACTTTACCATTGCTTTACTCACTTAAAAATTCAAGTGACTCTGAATCCGCAAAAATTATTAAACTGCTTAAGAGCAATAATAATAAGGACAAAGTTTCGCTAATAATAGATTTTGTGAAAAGGCAGAAGGGCATAGAATATTCGGAAAGAATTGCAAAGGAGTATTCATTAAAGGCCAAGGAATGTATTAAAGATTTTCCGGAAAATGATGCAAAAAATTCTTTGCTTGCATTAGTAGATTTTGTGATTGAACGGAAAAAATGACCTTTTTGTTCCTTTAAAATTAAATTAGTTAATTTTCGGATAAAGTATTTCATTTTATGAAAAGAATTTTTAAGTTTAGTTTCTCATTTTTAGTTAGGATGTCCTATTTAAGTTTGATTATTATATTATTTCCTTAAAAAATAAAACTAACAGATTAAATTATTAAACTAACTCTACGCCCTTTAATTAAATTATGAAAAAATCTGCTCTTGATTTTGCTCTCAAATTTCGACTTCCTTTAGTATTATTTGTTGCGGCAGCTAGTTTTATTGTAACCTTTTATGCATCGCGTTCTGAACGTGATGGGATTGGTTATCAGCCGGAACAGCCGATTGCATATTCGCATAAACTGCATGCGGGTGATATGGCAATTGACTGCGAATATTGCCACACAGGGGTTACAAAAGGAAGGCACGCGCTTGTTCCTTCTGTAAATATTTGTATGAACTGCCATACAGTTGCCAGAAAAGACAAACCGGAAATTATAAAACTTACACAATACTACGAGGAAGGCAAACCGCTGCCTTGGAAACGAATTCACAAAGTACCTGAATATGCTTTTTTTAATCACAGCGTTCATGTGAATAAAGGACTTAAGTGCGAAAGCTGCCATGGAAATATTTATGAAATGGAAAAAGTACAACAGGTAAGGGGATTTACAATGACAGCCTGCATTGAATGCCATAGAAATCCAGAACAGCATTTACCTTACCTTGAAAAAGTAAATAAGGGTCCTGAAAATTGCGCAGCATGCCATCGTTGATTGGAGATATTTATGACAGAAAAATTAAAAAATAAAATTGAACGAAGAAATTTTTTTAAGAGAATAGGTTTTGGATTAACCGGAACAGCAATATTATCTTCACTGCCTTATAAGCTTTTTGCAAAAGCAAATAGGGAACGAAAAAAAGTAAACGTAAATATTCATTCATCCGCAATTAAAAGAAATAAATAAGGATTGGATTTAACCACTCCTACTGAAAAAAATATGGCTGATAAAAAAAGTTTTTGGAAAAGTTTGAAGGATTACAATAACGATCCTGAATTTTTAAAAGCAAAGACAAACGAGTTTGTTGAAGGCGTTACTGACGATTTTAGTCCGGAAGAAATGAAGGGATTATCTCGCAGAAAATTTTTGGCATTGGTAACCGCTTCAACAGCCTTTACTGCCGCTGCGTGCACAGATTACCCCGACAAAGGTGAAATAATTCCTTATACAAAGCGTCCTCAAAATGTATTACCGGGGAAGGCTAACTTTTATGCTTCGACTGACAACAGCGGGAATCCTATTTTAGTAAAAACACGCGAGGGACGTCCAATAAAAATTGACGGAAATCCCGAACATCCAATTTCTAAGGGAAAGGTTTCTAATCTTACCCAAGCTTCGATAATGAATTTGTATGATCCAACAAGGCTTAAATCACCTTTGCATGATAAGCGAAAAACAAGTTGGAAGAAGGCTGATTTTAATATTGTTGAAGCATTGGATTTAGCAAAAGGAACTGAAAAGAAAATTGCTATTCTTACTCATAAAATTAATTCTCCTGGTACGATCAGAGTATTAAAGGATTTTAAAGAAAAATATCCAACCGCGGAAGTTTACTCGTACGATTTATTTAATGACAACAATAGAGTGAACGCTTGGAAAAAATGCTATGGAACTTTAAACATTCCATCGATCAAACTTGATAAAGCAAAAATTATATTAGCTCTTGAATCTGATTTCCTTGCAAGAGAAGGTGACACAACTGAAAATATTCGACTCTTTACTGACGGCAGGGATGTAATGAAGAGTTCGGATTTTAACAGGCTTTATGTTGCTGAAGGGGGAATGAGTTTAACGGGAATGAATTCAGATTACAGAATTAGAGTTCGACCTGATTTTCAATTTGAATTTGTTATGGCTCTTCTAAACGAATTTGTAAATGTGCAAAACATTTCGGCTTTACAACTCGATGGCGGAATCATATCTGAATTGAAAAAATATAGTCTCGATCAAATTATTAGTAAGCATGAAATTTCAAAAGAGAAGATTGAATACCTTGTTAACGACTTAAAAAAATCAACAGGCAAATCAATTGTATGTGCCGGTGATACACTGCCCGAAGACGTTCATGTCGCGGTCAATTTATTGAATGAAGTTTTAGGCAATAAACCGGTTTATGATTTTGAGAAATCCTTTGTAAGAGTTGACGAAGAAATTGTAAACAAAAATTTAAATGAATTAGTTGAAAGTCTTAATAATTCAGAAGTAGAAGTACTGATAAATCTTGATACGAATCCGGTTTATCATTTGGCGCCGGAATACAAATTTGAAGAAGCCATAACTAAAGCAAATACTGTTGTAACATTCTGCGAAACAAGTAATGAAACTTCGGAAATTAGTAATTTTGTTCTTCCAATTAATCATGATCTAGAATCATGGAATTATTTTAGAACAAGAAATAATGTCGTCAATTTGCAGCAGCCTGTTATAGCACCGCTTTATGACACTAGACAAACTGAATCAATATTATTAACCTGGATTGAAGGAAGCACTGAATATTTTAATCAGGATATTTACCATAAATACATACGTGCAGCATTTGAAGAGGATGTTTACAAAATATCTAACTCAGCCGCGTCATATGATTCATACTGGTATTCAGTTTTGCATGATGGTTTTGTTAAAACTAAAAATAGCGTTGTTAATTTAAATAAAATAAACGTTTCAGTTTTAAGCACTGTAAAGAATAAATCTGCTTCAAGAGAAAATTTTATAGTTCACTTGCAGCCAAGCTATTTTATTGGAGATGGTAAATTTTCAAATAATGGTTGGATGCAGGAATTGCCGCACCCTGTATCAAAAATTGCATGGGATAACTACGCTGCGATTTCTCCAGCTTCAGCAAAAGAGTTGGGTGTTGAAAATGGTGATTTCCTTGAAATTAAAACCGGCGAAAAAGAGCTATCAATTCCCGCATTTATTCAACCCGGCACTGCTGAAAAGTTAGTTTGCATTGAACTCGGTTACGGGAGGAAAGTTGTTGGTGATGTCGGGATCGATGTTGGATTTAACGCCGGTGTGCTTCTAAACAACAATTCGCAAAGTGCTTGGATTACCGCATCCGCTGAGGTTGTTAAAGGAAGCGGCAATTATGAATTGGTTTCAACTCAAGAGCATCATGCATTAGATGATGATTTTACGAAAGACTTTCATAAAATTAGAAATATAATTCGTGAAGGAACCGTTGATGAGTATAAAAAGCATCCTGAATTTTTAAAGCATGGTAAACATGAAATATTCAGTATAACGGATGACGTTGAATATAAAGGCAATAAATGGGCAATGGCAATTGACATGAATAAATGTATTTCCTGCGCAGGCTGTGCAACCTCATGCAATGTTGAAAACAATGTTCCCGTTGTTGGAAAAGACCAAGTGGCAGTTGGGCGCGAAATGCATTGGATGAGAATTGACAGATATTATTCGGGTACTCCTGAAGAGCCGGAAGTAAGCAATCAGCCTATGCTTTGCCAGCATTGCGATAACGCGCCATGCGAAAATGTTTGTCCGGTTAACGCAACAAACCACAGTCCTGATGGACTAAACCAGATGGCATATAACAGATGTGTGGGCACGAGATACTGCGCAAATAACTGTCCTTATAAAGTAAGAAGATTTAACTTCTTTAATTTTAGAGATCATTTTGCGGATGCATTTTATGAAGAGCCGGTTTCCGAATTGGTTAACAATCCCGAAGTAACAGTTCGTTCACGCGGCGTTATGGAAAAATGTACTTTCTGTGTGCAGAAAATTATGGATGCCAGATCGGAAGCAATTAAAGAAGGGCGTGAAGTTGGACCAAACGAAGTTGTAACAGCTTGCCAGCAATCATGCCCGTCAAATGCAATTGTATTCGGTGATGCAAATAATCCTGAATCTGAAGTTTCAAAATATAGAGAACACAATTTAGGCTATCATGTTCTTGAAGAATTAAATGTTCGTCCAAACGTAACTTATTTAGCTAAATTAAGAAATACTCATTCGGAGGAAGCTTAGTGTCAACAGTTGATTACACTCAAGAGATTTCTGTAATTGAGGGAAAACCTCCGCTTCGCGAAATTGACGAAGTAATTTCAAAACCTCTTGAAACTAAGCCAGATAAAAAATTCTACATAGCGATCAGCGTTACTTTAACTATGCTGATGATTGGTGCTATATCATTAGGATTTTCGTTTTATTATGGTACAGGTATGTGGGGTAATAATAATCCCGTCGGTTGGGGATTTCCAATAGTTAACTTTGTGTTCTGGGTTGGTATTGGTCATGCGGGCACACTTATTTCCGCTATTCTATTTTTGTTCCGGCAAAAATGGCGAACCGGTATTGCAAGGTTTGCCGAGGGAATGACAATATTTGCGGTAATGACTGCCGGAGTATTTCCGCTTATCCATGTCGGTCGTCCTTGGCTAGCAGGTTACTTGCTGCCTTATCCAAACCAGCACTCACTGTGGGTTAATTTCACTTCTCCTCTATTGTGGGATGTATTTGCGGTTTCAACTTACTTTACAGTTTCATTTGTATTTTGGTATGTTGGTTTAATACCAGACTTTGCCGCACTTCGTGAAAGAACGACAAACAAAATCAAAAAATTAATTTACTCCCTCGGAAGTTTAGGATGGAGAAATTCAAACAGGCATTGGCAGCATTATGAAATGGTGTATTTAATACTTGCCGGTTTTGCAACTCCATTAGTTCTTTCGGTTCATACAATCGTAAGTTTTGACTTTGCCGTTTCAATTCTTCCCGGATGGCATACAACTATATTCCCGCCGTATTTTGTTGCGGGTGCTGTGTTTTCCGGTTTCGCAATGGTTCAGAATGTTTTAATATTTATACGAAAAATATTTAACTATGAGCATATCATCACATTAAAAACTCTTGAGAACATGAACAAAATTATTCTCGTAACCGGGTCGATGGTGGGATATGCATATGCAATGGAATTTTTTATAGCATGGTACAGTGGAGTACAGGCTGAACAGTTTACTTTTATAAATAGAGCATTCGGACCATACACATGGGCGTACTGGATAATGGTTTCATGTAACGTTATCTCTCCGCAATTATTCTGGTTCAAAAAAATTAGAACTACAATTCCCGTGATGTTCGCAATTGCCGTATTTGTAAACGTGGGTATGTGGTTCGAAAGATTTGTAATTACAGTTACTTCACTTTCTCGAGATTATTTACCATCAAGTTGGGGTTACTTTACACCGACATTAACCGATTTTGGAATTTTGATCGGAAGTTTTGGTTTATTCTTTACACTACTATTAATATTTACTAAAACTCTGCCTGTTGTTTCAATTGCAGAGGTTAAAGCAGTTGTGGATGGTGCTCAACCTTCTCACAAGGATCATTGAATATGACGGATAAAAAATTATACTCATTAACAGCAATATTCGATAAACCTGATGATATTATTCACGCAGCTGAAAAAGTATCCGGCTCAGGTTATACAAAGTATGATGTAAATACTCCTTATCCAGTGCATGGATTAGATGGTGCTATGAAATTGCCTCCATCTAAATTAGGTTATGCAGCTTTGGCTTTAGGTTTGTCAGGAACATTAGCCGGCGTACTTATGATCTATTTTATGTCTGTTTTGGATTATCCGATCGTTATCGGCGGTAAACCGTTTTTCGCTTTGCCTGCATTCATACCAATAATGTTTGAAATTACAGTATTAGCCGCTGCCGTTGGAACTGTTGTTACAATGCTGTTCTTCTTTTTTAAGTTTCCAAATAACAATCATCCGCTCCATGATACTGAATATATGAAGCAGGTATCGCTTGATAAATATGGTGTGAGCATTCAAGCAGATGATCCAAAATTTAATGAAGAAGAAATTAAAACAATGTTTACAGGATTAGGTGCCGCTTCAGTTTCTCCCGTTTACTGGAATCTTGATGAAGTAAATCATGAAAATAAAATACTCGATCCTAAATTTTTAGGACTGCTTGCACTTACTGCAATTATAGTTTCAGGAACTGTTTATGTCTCGCTCAATAAACTTATGTTCATGACACCGTTTAATTGGATGATGGAACAGGAGCGAGCTAACCCTCAAGAAACTTCAACATTTTTCTTCGATGGTTTTGGAATGCGACCTCCAGTTGAAGGAACTATCGCTCGTGGTGATCTGCCTTATCAGTTTAGGGATAAACCGGAAATGGCTGCTGAACTTCTTGCTAATCCATTAATTGCTTCAACAGAAAATTTCGAACTGGGAAAAACAAAATATAATATTTACTGCAGTCCCTGCCATGGGTACTTTGGAGAAGGGGATAGCAGAATGAATGGACAGTTTCCGAATCCGCCAAGTCTGCATTCACAAAAATTACGCGACTGGACGGACGGAAGAATTTACCATGTTATTCAAGTTGGTCAAAATGTTATGCCCTCTTACTCAAGCCAAATGAGCAATAATGAGAAATGGGCAACCATACTTTATATTAGAGCTTTACAGCGGTCTTTAAATGCTAAGGAGTCCGATTTATAATGAGTAATGAAAATTCAACACTTTATAGTAAAAAAAGTCTTCCCGAGAGTTTTGGAAAAATTGGAAAGGTGCTTCTTGCAGTCGGTTTAGTTTTAGTGGTTCTGGCATATTTTGTTGACCACACTAGAAGCGCATTTAACAATTTAATTATGCTGATGTTTTTAACAAGCATTGGTGTCGGATCCTTATTTTTGGTGGCAATGGAATATATTGGCGGTGCTGTTTGGAGCACTCCATTTAGAAGAATTAGTGAATTCCTTGCATCCATTATTCTTGTTTTACCAATAATTGCCGTCCCAATTTATTTTAGCATGCATGATTTATTCCATTGGACTCATGTTGAGGTAGTAGCAGAAGATAAAATATTATCAGGAAAGGCAGCTTATTTAAACGAAGGATTTTTTACAATTCGCTTAGTTGCATTTATAGTTATCTGGGCTTTGTTTTATTTTCTTATTACAAGAAATTCTAAAAAGCAGGATGTAACCGGTGATCAGAAATTAACGAAAGCAAATATAAAATTATCGGCGATCTTTATTCCATTTTTTGGATTAACATTAACCTTTGCCGGAATAGATTGGATAATGAGTCTTGAACCGCATTGGTTCTCAACAATTTTTGGTGTGTACTATTTTTCAGGTACTATACTGGTGGCTCTCGCATTCGTAACATTTATTGTTGTTTACATGAATGAAAAAGGATTGCTGATAAAAGGAATTAAAAGAGATCATTACTACAGCCTAGGCGCTTACCTTTTCGCATTCACAAATTTTTGGGCGTATATCGCATTCAGTCAGTTTATGCTTATCTGGTACGCAAATCTTCCCGAAGAAACAATTTGGTTTTTGCAGAGATGGGAAGGTAGCTGGATGTATGTTAGTATTGCACTTATCATTATTCATTTTATTGTACCATATTTTGGGTTGCTTTCCCAGCCATCCAAAATGAATCCTAAAAGATTAATGTTCATGTCGGTTTGGATTTTATTCGCCCACCTTGTGGATTTATACTGGCTTATAATGCCGACTTACAGCAGGGAAGGCGTTGCTTTGGGATGGATTGAACTCGGCTTCCCAATACTTGCAATTGGAATTGCGGTTACAATTTTTACAATTAAATCTAAAAAAGAAAATCATGTTCCTGTTGGGGACCCAAAATTAAAACGTGGATTGGACTTCAGATTATAAGACGGTTTAACTATGAATAGTAATAAAAATTTTGAAGATGAAATACAGTACAAAGAAGTTATAAAATCTCCGCTAAGATTATATGGCTGGGTTTATATTCTTTTTATAGGCGTACTTTTAGTCATTGGAATTTATTATGTGAAGAATCTCGATAGCATTAACTACAATGAGAGTCCACAAACATTGAACGATTCTCTCGGTGTTTATAAAGATAAGCCATATAAGCGCGGCGGATTAATGCCATCAATGGATATAAAATTAATTTCATCTCCATCAGCTGAAATGATCGCTAAGGGTAAAGAACAGTATAAAACCTTATGCGCAACTTGCCATGGTGAAAACGGGCAGGGTGATGGGGTCGCAGGTGTGGCTTTAAATCCAAAACCAAGAAATTTATTGGCAACTGAAGGCTGGACGAATGGTAGAAAGTTAATTGATTTATACAAGACACTACAGGTAGGTATTCTTAAAAATGGGATGGCAGCTTATGAATATTTACCGCCTGAGGAAAGAGTCGGAATCATTCATTACATTCGTACGCTAACCGATTACCCTGAAGTGACCGAACAGGAAGTTGCCGACCTTGATGCAGCTTACAATATTTCTGCCGGGGTAGATGTCCCTAACCAAGTTCCGGTTGCCACAGCAATAAATAAGATTTCAAATGAAACAGAGAAGCTAATTGGCGGAAATAATATTGAAAAGTTTTTATCAGCGAATTCTAATGATGCGGGAGCAAAATTATTAGCTTCCTACACCAATGCTCCTGAATTAACAATTACTGCTGTAATTAGTAATGGAATTCCTAATACTCTTGAAAAGTTTATTGAATCAGTTTCAACTCAACCATCCAATTTAGGTCTTAATCCTTCTGTAATTCAATTATCAAAAAGTGAATATTCAGATTTATATGTTTTTCTAAGAAAAATTTCTAAAAAAAGTAACGGTTAAATAATTTATTATGAAAAGACTGCTAACATATTGTTTTATAGTGTTATATGTGTTTTCAGCTCAAGTCGGAGCATCCTCACAAGATGCACAAATTGAGGTTGGAATAGATGAAAAATTAGATTCCTACCTTCCGTTAGAACTAGTATTTAAAAATGCTGATGGAGAATCGGTAAAGCTTGGAGATATTATCGATCGACCGGTTTTGCTGTCATTGGTATATTATGAATGTCCGGGAATTTGCAATCCGCTGCTGACAGAATTGGCTGCAGCGATCGACAAAGTTGATCTTGCTCCCTATGAAGATTTTAAAATGCTAAGTATAAGTTTTGATCATAGGGAAACACCTGAAATAGCCTTAAGATGGAAGAAAAATTATCTCTCTTCGATCAAGCGAAATTTTCCGAATGACTCATGGAATTTTTTAACCGGCGACAGTGTAACTATAAAAAAATTAACCGATGCAGTTGGATTTTACTTTAGGCGGGATGGTGATGATTTTTCACACGCCGGAAGTGTAATTGCAATTTCACCAGATGGAAAAATTACTAGATATATTTTCGGTACAACATTTAACAAGTTCGATTTGAAGATGGCATTGATTGATGCTGAAGCAGGAAAATCAAGCCCAACGATTGCAAAGATGCTGCAGTTTTGTTTTAGTTATGATCGTGATGGAAGAACTTACACATTGAACATTACAAGGATAATTGGAACAGTGATGCTTTTAGCGGTTGGAATGTTTTTGAGTGTATTGTTATTTAAAAAGAAAAAAGAAAAAAAAGTATAAGGGTTATTTAATACATGGCTAATGGAACAATTGCGGTAGAGGAAAAATCTTTCTACGAGGAAGGGACTTCCAAGCGAACCGGTTTGTTAGGATGGATAACGAGTACTGACCATAAAAGAATTGGCTTACTTTATTTAATTGCGATAGCAGTATTTTTTCTTGTCGGCGCAACACTAGGTGTTTTAATGCGGCTTGAATTGATTTCGCCCGGTGAAACAATAATGGCAGCGCAAACTTATAACTCCATTTTTACACTTCACGGGGTTATAATGATTTTCCTTTTCATAATACCCGGGCTTCCTGCAGTGTTTGGAAACTTTTTCCTTCCGCTGCAAATTGGCGCTAAGGATGTTGCTTTTCCTCGTCTGAATCTTCTTTCATGGTATATTTATATTATTGGTGCAGCCCTTGCATTGGTTTCATTAGTTTTACCTGGCGGACCAATTGATACCGGCTGGACATTCTACATCCCTTACAGTGTTAGAAGTACAACAAATGTTTCTCTCGCGATCTTTTCGGCTTTTGTATTAGGCTTTTCTTCAATTTTAACCGGATTAAATTTTATCACAACTGTCCACAGGATGAGAGCCCCGGGAATGGGATGGTTCAAGATGCCGTTGTTTGTATGGTCAACATATTCAACTGCGTGGATACAGGTTATTGCAACCCCGGTAATTGGGATAACAATTTTATTAGTAATTCTCGAACGAGCATTTGGAGTTGGGATTTTCGATCCTGCACTTGGCGGTGATCCCTTATTATATCAGCATCTCTTTTGGATTTATTCGCATCCTGCGGTTTACATTATGATATTACCTGCAATGGGTGTCGTTTCGGAAATAATACCAACATTCGCCCGGAGAACAATTTTCGGATATAAAGCAATCGCGTTTTCGAGTCTTGCAATTGCGTTTGTCGGATACCTCGTTTGGGCACATCATATGTTCACAAGCGGAATCAGTGATACAGCTCGAGCAATATTTTCATTTTTAACTTTTATTGTTGCGCTGCCGAGTGGTGTTAAAGTTTTTAACTGGGTTGCAACAATGTATAAAGGTTCAATCGATCCTAAGCCGCCGTTTTTATGGGTGATGGCATTTATCTTTCTATTCTCAATCGGTGGATTAACCGGGTTGGTTTTAGGCGCCCTGGCGTTAGATGTACATTTGCACGATACTTATTTTGTTGTAGCACATTTTCATTATGTAATGTTCGGCGGAACCGGTACAATATTTATTGCAGCTCTCTATTATTGGTTCCCTAAAATGTTTGGAAAAACTTACAACATAAAACTTGCAAATTGGTGTGTCGGACTTTTTGTAGTTTCTTTCAATCTAGTTTATTTCCCAAAATTTATTTTGGGCTACATGGGGCAGCCCCGCAGGTATTATGATTATCTTCCTGAGTTTACTTCGCTTCAATTTATTTCAACTGTTGGCTCCTGGTTATTATATATTACCCTACTTTTAATTTTTTGGAATCTTATTTACAGTATTTTCAGAGGTAAAAAGAGTCCAGAGAATCCATGGGGTGGTGTAACCCTTGAATGGCATACCAAATCTCCACCGCCGCTTGAAAACTTTCATGAGATACCAACAGTTACGCATGAACCATATGACTTTAGTCAACTGGAGGATATGAAACATGAGCAATAGTGAACACGTTATAGAAAAAGAACAGCACGTGCATAGAGATGATACCGGCGCTAAGATGGGAATGTGGTTATTCCTTTTCACTGAATTGCTTTTATTTGGCGGGATGTTTCTAATTTATGCGGTGTACAGATTTCAATATTCCGACCAGTTTAGAGTTGCTGCACTTGAACTGAATACTTCACTAGGAACTCTTAATACTATAATACTTTTGACGAGTAGTTTAACTGTCGCATTAGCGATCACAGCCATTCAAAAAAGAAATAAATTTTTTGCAATTATAAATCTAATCATAACAATATTTTTTGCCTTCTTATTTATGGTCATAAAATATTTTGAGTGGGGCGCAAAGTTTGATCATGGTATTTATCCCGGTTCGGAAGAGTTATTAAATAAGCAGAATGGCGAGGTTTTATTTTTTGGTCTTTATTATGTAATGACCGGACTGCACGGACTGCACATATTAATTGGTGTAGCTTTGCTAACCTGGGTTTTAATTTATGTAATAAAGGATAAAATTACGCATGATAATTATGTGAAACTTGAAAACTCGGGACTTTACTGGCACTTAGTTGACTTAATCTGGATTTTCCTATTTCCGTTATTCTATTTAATTCATTAAGAGAAAAAAAATGCAAAATAATGAATCAAAGCATGAACATCACGTAACCGGTTACGGCACATATATTTTAGTATGGGTGGCTTTAATTGCTTTAACCTCCATCACTGTAACGGTTGCGGGTATTGACTTTGGAATGGTTGCTCTTGCAGTAGCATTATTTATAGCAGCAATCAAATCAACATTAGTAATAAATATTTTTATGCATATAAAATCCGACGAACCGATATTTAAATTTTTTATCGTGGTCAGTCTTTTCACTTTAATAGTGATATTTGTGCTCACAGCTTTCGATGTAATTAATAGGTGAGGTTGATATATGTTAATGCTTTTTAGTCAAATTGCTTCTCAAAGTACAGAAATGGTCGATGATATTATGTGGTACATCGTTGGTATTTCTGTTATCCTACTCGTTGGCATTACAGTCACAATGATCTACTTCGTATTTAAGTATCATCGAAAAAAAGGGCACAAGCCGGTTGATATACATGGCAACATTTGGCTCGAAGTTGTTTGGATTGGAATACCGACAATACTTGTATTGACCATGTTCTTTTATAGTTATTCCGGATACAAAGTTTTACGAACTGTTCCTGATGATGCTTTTGAAATAAACGTAACAGCAAGAATGTGGCAGTGGGAATTTAATTACGAGAATGGTAAAAAGACCGATACACTTTATGTTCCCGTTAACAAACCTATTCTTTTAACAATGGAATCAGTAGATGTGAACCATTCATTTTTTATTCCGGCATTTAGAATTAAAGAAGATGTTGTTGCAGGAAGAACAAACTACTTAACTTTTACTCCTGAAATTGTTGAAGACTATGATATAGCTTGCGCGGAGTATTGCGGCTTGAATCATTCGATGATGTATTCCAAGGTTATAGTTATGCCCGAGGAAAAATTTGCGGCATGGTACGGTTCCGAAAGTGAAATTGAAAATAAAGCAGGTATTACAGAATAAACTAAATGATCACCTATCAAAATAAAATAGAATCTGCAGATTGGTTTTCCAACCTGCTAAGGTCTGTTGCTAAAGGCTTTTCAATTGTATCGGAACTAGGTAAGTTCAGGATCACTTTTTTTGTTGCCTTCTCAACAAGCGTTGGCTTTATTCTATTTAGCTCATCAGCGGAATTAAATCTATTATTTATTTCGCTTGGAGTGTTTTTATTAGCAAGTGGTTCTTCAGCGTTTAATCATATACAGGAACGAAATTTTGATAAGATGATGGATAGAACGGTAAACAGACCGTTACCGTCCGGGAAAGTCAGCTTGCAAACAGCATTCATTATTTCAGCATTATTTATTATTGCCGGTTTTGCTTTGCTGGTAATTTATACAAATACTGTTTCCATTGTTCTTGGTGTAATTGCTCTCATCTGGTATAACATTATTTACACACCACTCAAAAGAAGATCGGCGCTCGCTGTTGTACCGGGTTCTGTAATTGGGGCAATCCCTCCAATGATCGGCTGGACAGCCGCAGGTGGATACGTTTTTGATTTTCAAATTTTAACTTTAGCCTTATTCTTTTTTATTTGGCAGATACCTCACTTTTGGCTTCTCCTATTATTGTACAGTAAAGATTATCAAAAAGCAGGTTACCCAACGCTTTCAAAATTATTCAGCGAAATTCAAATTCGCAGAGTAACATTTATTTGGATTGCCGCTCTTTCAACCACATGTATGTTAATTCCCGTTTTTGATTTAAGCAGCAGCCTAATAATAACAACGCTTCTACTGGTATTGGGGTTCTGGCTTGTCTTCAAAACTAAAGATTTATTGGATACTTCAATTCAAAGAGTTCAATTCAGGAAAGCATTCGGTAACATAAATATATATGTTTTATTAGTAGTTGTTTTATTAATGATTGACAGATTAGTCATTACAGAATTTTAAGGATAATATTAAATGGATTTTTTAGATAAGTTAGTAATTCCGCAATCGATACATCATATTCAGCTATTAAAATATATGCTGGTGATTACTTACGTTATTCTTCTGCCTTATTTGGGCGTGCTGCTTGGTACTACTTTATTTTCTGTAATGTACAACAGCAAAGGACGAAAACTAAATAATCCTATTTACATTAAGTTTTCAAAAAGTTTAATAGATTTTTTAACACAAAATAAAGTGATGGCAATTGGACTTGGCGTTGTGCCGATGCTCTCCGCAATGTTCTGCTATGCACAGTTACTGCATCATTCAAATGTCGGCGTTTCCGAAAATATATTTTTTGCAACACTGATTTTCATTGCCGCGGCAATTTCAATTTATGTTTATAAATACAGCTTCCATTTAAAAGATGTATTAAAATTAGTTGAACATAAAAACAGCGAGCAAGAAAACTACGACGAATTTGTTGTAAAAGATTTTAAGTTTTATCAGAACAGCACTAATAAAATGCTTGTTAAATCAGGCACCTACGGATTGATACTTTTGTTTATAAGCTTATATATTTTTATTGGAGCAATGCAGTTAGCAGGTGATTCATCTAGGTGGGGCGAGGGATTATCAATTGTAAGTATTTTATTTTCTCCCTCAACATTAATTTATTTTCTATTTTATTTAGCTGCGTCACTTTCACTTACGGCTTTGTGTGTTCTATACTTATTTTTTAAACCCGGTTACAATGAAAAAGAAAAAGATGCCGAATATATTTCGTTCGTTAAAAACTTTTCACTTAAAACGGGACTAATATTTTCGGGTATACAATTTGTTCTGATCGCAATCAGTTTATTTACACTTCCAAAAGTTGCGCTGTCGTATTCGGTTTTCGGAATTACAATTTTCGTCTTGATCCTTTTGCTCATAATAAGCAACCTATTTTATTTTATGATCAAGGAATCGAGTTTAAGATTCAGAAACTCTGCATTGTTTCTCTTTTTAATTTTTTATGTGTTTGTTGTAATAAAAGATCAGTACGCTTTTGCAACTTCTTCGCAATTACAGTTTAAAGAGCTTGCCAATAATTATGCTGTGTATGAAACGGATTTGAAAAAGGAATTCGGCGCTTTTGTTGAAACTATAAGCGGTGCCGATATTTATAACGGTCGCTGTATTGCTTGTCATCAATTTGATAAAAAAGTTGTTGGTCCGCCTTACAATTCTGTTCTACCTAAGTATGACGGTGATCTTGAGGCACTCTCAAGCTACATACTTAATCCGATTAAAGTGAACCCCGAATACCCGGCAATGCCTAACCAGGGACTGAAACCTAATGAAGCAAAAGCTGTAGCTGAATATTTGATGCAGACTTATAAAAAATAATTGACTTAAATTTTATAAAAAGGGGATTGCAGTATTTCTGTAATCCCCTTTTTTGTTTAAATTAGTATTGAGATTTAGAGTTTGGAAATAAGTATTTATGTTTAATATTTTTAATGTCTCTTTACCTATTTAACCAATTCTTTATTAAATGAAGCCATCCTCGCTAATTGACTTATTTTCTATTTAAGTTAGGTGATCTATGAATTTGATAAAAATAAAAACAATCGTTAAGGAATATCTTAGTTATTCAACTCAAATTGCCACAATAATAATTGCAGTGACGGCATACCTTGGACTTAGTTTTATAATTGAAGAAAGAAATCTAATGAGAGAACAGAATAAAATGTTAAAGAGTTCATTAGAAAATCAAACAATGCCGAGAGCATTATTTGGTAGTAAAAATTTAACGAGTGAAAGAAAATTTGGGATTAAAGTAAATAAAGTTGAAAATAATAAATTTGAATTAGAAATGGGAACTGATGTTGTAAATGTTGGAACTGGAATAATGAGGGTATTGGGATATATTTATTTTGTTGATGAAAAGGCGCAAAATTTTAGAAAAAAATTATTAGATGGTAATTTTGATGAAATTCAAATTTGGCAAGATGGTGAAAAAGATTGGCAACGAAATTCTGAATTATTGCCAAGTGAACATAAATCAGTTAAGTTGATTATGAATGACCTAGAACAGAATAAAACATATTTTGTTAGTGTAATTTATTTCTACAAAGATCTTCATGGAAAGCTATACTATACAGAGTATATTTTTAACCTACCGTTAAAAGACTTAAAAATAGAAGAGAATCAATTTAAAGTAGAATTTAATAAAGAAGAAATGATGCAAGTAGTAAGATATCATATGTATTCATCAAATGATGAGTATATCAGACTATTAACAAGGTTAAAGCCTGCGCCATTATATAAGTTTCTTTTGATGGATAAATAATCTTCTTTGGTTCTAAATTTATGATATTTTTAGCTTAGCATTATTTTAATAAGATAGTTAGATTTAATTAAAAGATGAGCACTAACACACTAAAAGTACTAGAAGCATTGCAACTCTCAACCGAGTTTTTAGAAAAAAAAGGAATTGAATCCGCGCGGACAAATGCCGAGCTACTGCTTGCCGAAATTATTGGCTGCAATAGATTGGGATTATACCTCGCGTTCGAAAGACCATTGAACGAGGAAGAAAAAAAAACTTACCGCGAATTTATTGCACGACGAGGGAAATTTGAGCCGCTTCAATATATAATCGGCAATGTAGAGTTTTACGGATTAAAATTTAATGTAAACGAAAAAGTTTTAATACCGCGACCCGAAACCGAAATCCTCGTTGAAAAAATTTTGGAACTGGTAAACAAAGAAAATCATTTGAACATTCTCGATATCGGTTCAGGCAGCGGAAATATTTCAATAGCGCTGGCAAAAAATATTAATGATTGTTTTGTAACGGGTTTAGATATTTCTGAAGATGCTGTAACCGTGGCTGCTGAAAATTGCAAACTGAACAATGTTGAAGAAAAAGTTAAATTTTTAGTTCAGGATGTGTTTAAATTTAATAATGGATCAATCCAAAATAAATTTGATGTTATTGTTTCAAATCCGCCATACGTAGCAGAAAAAGAATACGCGACACTTCAAGAGGAAATTGTTAAGTATGAGCCAAAAATTGCCGTAACAGATTTTTCAGATGGATTTAATTTCTATAAGGAGATCATTCGAAAGTCGGGAGACCTGCTTAACAGCGGCGGTTTTTTATTTTTTGAAGCAGCACTCGGGCAGAGAGAAAAGATCGCCGGTTTGATGAATGAAGCAAATTTTACAAATGTTAATGTTGTTAAAGACTACTCAAATATTGATAGAATAATTTACGGGCAATTAAAATGAGAGCAGTAGTTCAACGTGTGTCGGAAGGAGGAGTTGATATTCCGGCTCATAATTATAGCCAAACTATCGGGATTGGAATGGTAATCCTTCTTGGGGTTACTCATGGTGACACAGATGAAGAAGTAAATTTTGTGGCGGATAAATGCTGCAATTTGAGAATTTTTGAAGATGAAAATGAAAAGATGAATCTTTCCCTGAAGGATGTTAACGGGGAAGTCTTGGTAATTTCACAATTTACACTTTATGGTGATGCACGAAAAGGGAACCGACCCAGTTTTGTAAATGCCGCTCCGCCGGAAAAGGCAAATGAATTGTATGAAAAATTTATTGAACGAGTAAAATCCAATATTGGCAAGGATAAAGTTAAATCAGGCATTTTTGGTGCAATGATGAAAGTTAAAATTATTAATGATGGTCCTGTAACAATTATAGTCGAATCGAAATAGAATAGGTCAATTTTTTTTGTCATTCCCACGTAAGTGGGAATCCATGCAAGAGAAAAAAAGTGGTAGATTCCCATTCCTGCCAGCCGAAAGCTGGTTCACGGGAATGACAAGAGAGAAAAATTCGAGTAATTAATAAGGAATAAATGCATTCAACATTAATGATATTTATAGATGGAGTAGGTATCGGAGAAAACGATGCGAGTAAAAATCCATTCTTCAATGGCAGCTTAAACTTTACCGAAAAAATATTTGGCTCATCGCCGCACCTAGGAAATCAATTTCTACATTCAAATAATAAATATCTTTTTCCAGTTGATGCATGCATGGGTGTTAAAGATTTACCTCAAAGCGGAACGGGGCAAGCATCAATATTTTGCGGAGTGAATGCACCAAAAATTAATGATCAGCATTTTGGTCCATACCCGCCCGCAGCACTAAAGCAAACTCTGGAAGAAAAAAATATTTTTCGAGAGTTCTTAAATCTTGGATTAAATGTTGAATTCGTAAATGCGTACCCAAAAATATTTTTTGACTACATAAATTCGGGTCGAAAGAGATTAAGCGCAACATCATTAAGCTGCCTGCTAAGCGGGGTAAAATTGAAAAACTCCACGGATTTAAGAAAGGGCAAGGCATTGAGTGCCGAAATTGATAACAGCCGATGGGTGAAAAAATTAAATTATACTCATTCAATTATAAAGCCTGAAACCGCTGCTAAGCGACTTTTTAGGATTGCAGAAAAAAATCAGTTTACATTGTTCGAATATTTTTTAACCGATCATATTGGGCACGGCAGAATTAAGGAAGAGGCAGATTACACCTTGGAAGTTCTTAATAAATTTTTAATTTATGTTCTCACAAACATTCCCGAAAACATAACTTTAATAATTTGTTCAGATCATGGTAACATTGAGGACATGTCAGTAAAAATGCATACCCGAAATCCGGCAATAGGAATTACAGCCGGTAAGAATGCAAAGGAACTATCAAAAAAAATAAAAGCACTAAATGATATTCAACCGGCAATATTAGGGTATTACATGTGAGAAGGTTCCCCTTGATAAATTTTGTGATACTTTTTTGTACCGGTATTCTCGCTGAATATTATTTCAAGGTTTTACCTGATACTGTATTCTACATCACCCCAGGCTTATTCTTTATATCAATTATTGTTTATTTTATTAAAAAATTCCCGCTTCGATTAATTCTGCTAAATATTTCAATTTATGCTTTAGTCTTTATCATTGGCGCGCTTCACTTTAAATTGGATTCAAATTCAGTTGTTAGTTATCCGTTTGAGCATGCCCGAATTAAAAATGTAAATGTTTATGGTGAGGTCGCATCTGTTAAACTCCCACAACAAAAAAAAATATCCTTCACATTATCTGTTGATTCATTAAGACATGAAAACGGTGCGTCATTTATCAATTTCAACTTGCTCTGTAATTTGAAAGACCTCAGTAATCGAAAGCAGAATGATTGTTTTGAAAAACTGAAAGTCGGGAATAGAATTAAAATTAGCGGAAGTATTTTTAAGCCAAGGAACCAACGAAATCCCGGTGAATTTGATTATGAAAATTATCTGAATAGAATCGGTACTTCAGCACTACTATCATTCGGTAATAAAGATAGTTTAATACTTGTAGAGGAATCACCAAACTTTAATAATATAATATTTAATGCCCGACTAGGAATAGACAAAATATTTAAAGAATTAAATAATGATGATGCATCTGCATTTTTGAAAGGAATATTGCTTGCCGATAGGGGGGAGATTGATTTTGAAACCAGAGGGAAATTTGTAAATGCCGGAGTGGTGCATATTCTGGCTGTCTCGGGATTGCACGTCGGGTTTATCGTACTCATATTTATTATCATTACAAGCAGGTTCAATATTTATGTTCGATCGGGAATTACAATAATCGGTTTGCTGATGTTTCTCCTAATTACGAACTCGCCTGCATCAGTTTTTCGAGCAACTGTAATGGGTATAACCCTAATAATAACTTTTCTCGCAAATCGAAAATTTAACAGCTATAATGCATTGGCAATTGCCGCCCTCATTATTCTGATATTTGATCCTTCAGAATTGTTTAATCCCGGATTTCAACTTTCATTTTCAGCAGTACTTTCTATTGTTGCTATCTATCCAATATTCAGTAAAAGCATTTATAGGCTTAGGCTAAAACAGAACTGGCTTAACAAACTTCTACTATTTTGGTCAGTTTCACTTGCGGCGCAAATTGGTACGCTGCCGTTTACAATAATTTACTTTCACAAACTTTCTATCATTGCACTTTTTGCCAATTTAATTGTAATACCTCTTGTAGCTTTAATCGTTTCAACCGGAATTGTAACGCTAATATTTTATCCTATTTCAGTATGGGTTGCAGACGCTTACGCTGCGGTTAATGATATTTTAATTTCCGCACTTCACCAATTTGTTGACTGGTCGGGCAGTTCATCAATTTCCCATTTGAATATTTATCAATTCAGTGTTATTGATGCACTGATATTTTACTTTATAGTTATCGCCGGTTTTGTACTTTATAAAAAATTAGAAACAGTAAAATCAAAAATCATCTTTATCATTCTAATTATTGTGAACTTTATGGTTCTAATTCAAATTGATAATACCGATTTGCTGCCCGAGGGTAAATTATCTATTGTAGCGATTGATATTGGTCAAGGGGATGCGACTTTAATTAAATTTCCCAACAACCAAACGGCATTAATTGATGCGGGGAACGCAACACAGTCGTTTGACAATGGAGAAATGGTTATTTATCCTTTGCTCGCCCGACTTGGAATTGATTCAATTGATTACGGATTTATTACACATGTTGATGCAGACCATTACCGCGGATTTTTATCTTTATTCAAAAAAGGAATTATTAAAAAATTATATAAGCCAGTTCTGGAACCCGAATTGAAAAAAGATTTTAGGCTGGACAGTTTAATAAAAGCTGCAGAAATTCCATTGAGCTATTACCACAACAATATATTAGAATTTGATGAGGTAAAATTTTATGTCCTCAATGATTCAGTTGCTTCAAAAATGTTAAACTTAAGCACAAATGATAAGAGCGGAATTTTTAAAATTGTATTTGGAGAAAACTCATTTTTATTAACAGGCGATGCAGGCTTTAAGATCGAAAAACATTTAATAGAGAAATACGGTGCTTTTTTGCAATCCGACTTATTGAAAATTGGACATCATGGAAGCAAGCATAGCACAAGTGTTGATTTTTTAGAAACTGTAAATCCGGAATATGGATTGATTAGTGCAGGTGTTATAAATAAATTTAATCATCCGACTACCGAAGTTTTGGAGAGATTGAAAAGTAAAAATATTAAAATTCAGCGAACGGATTTATCCGGTGCAGTTATTTATCAATCGGATGGCAGCAGCATTGAAATAATTGACTGGAGAAATTAAAATTTATTTTCTTAAAAAGGATATTCGAGTTATATTTCATAACTGAACTAAATGATGTTAAAAATTTTAGACAACATATCGCTCAAAACATTCAACACTTTTGGTGTTGATGTAACGGCAATGAAGTTTGTGGAGATCATTAATTCCAATCAATTATTGGAAATATTAGATGACAATAAATCTAAACGTGAAAACCTGCTAGTGCTTGGCGGCGGAAGTAATATTCTTTTCACAAAAAATTTTGATGGATTAGTAATAAAGAATGCCATTTCAGGGATTAATATTGTTGAAGAAAATGAAAGTGATGTTATTCTAAGCGCAGGAGCAGGCGTTATTTGGGATGACTTAGTTGATTATTGCGTGAGAAAAAATTATGGTGGCATTGAAAATTTAAAATTAATTCCCGGAACTGTTGGCGCCGCACCCATTCAAAATATTGGGGCTTACGGTGTTGAACTTGTTGATGTTTTCGAATCGCTTACCGGATATTTTATTGAAGATATGACGAAGAAAGTTTTCTATAAAAACGATTGTGAGTTCGGATATAGAAATAGCTTATTCAAAACTGAATTGAAGGACCATTTTATAATTAGCGAAATTAGACTGAAATTAAGTAAGCATCCCAAAATTAATATTGATTATAAAGCACTGAAAGATTCTCTCGAATTAGCAGGAATAGAGAATCCCACAATTAAAGATATTAGCGATCATGTTAAAGAAATTAGAAAATCAAAACTGCCGGATCCAAAAGTGCTTGGCAATTCAGGAAGTTTCTTTAAAAATCCTGAAGTAAGTATTAATAAAGTTGATGAGCTAATTACAAGTTTTCCGGATCTGGTTTCCTACCCAATTGATAATAAAAAAGTTAAAATTCCTGCCGGCTGGCTTATTGATAAATGCGGATTAAAAGGATTGCGGATGGGTAATGCAGGCACTTATGAAAAGCAGGCACTCGTAATTGTTAATTTTGGCGGTGCAACGGGAAAAGAAATTTACGACACAGCAATGTTTATAAAAGATAAAGTTTTTAACAAATTTGGAATAGAATTAATTCCTGAAGTAAATATTATTTAATAATTATTATTGGTGATCTATGAATGATTTACTCATTGTATTTGTTGGTCTAGCCTTAATCCTTTATATATTTTGTGTACTCGGTACTGCTAGAATTGCTGTAACCAGAAGCACAAATGGAATAGGCTGGTTTTTATTTTCATTAGTTTTACCACCTATCGCATTTCTGGGGGCACTTCGACTTCCTAAAACTGAAATTAAAAAAGAATCCGCTGATAATTCATTTTTCGAAAATATTGTAATGGATTTAACACAGCCGTTTATAGATTTGGCGCATACTTCAAGAGCCTTACTGGGATTAAATATTTCATATGTGCTGGAAGGATTGACTTATTTTGGTGTGCTAGGTTTACTTGCCATATTTTTTAATGATTATGTAGGCTTGGATGATATTAGAGCCGGAAATATGCTTGGAATATTAACAGGCGGAATAACACTAGCAATGCTTTTCCTTGGTGCTACCGTTGATTGGATAGGTTTGAGGAAAGCCCTGCTGATATCATTAACTCTAATGCTGGTTGGTAGAATATTTATTACGGTTGCTCCGGATGTTGGTGTAACGGGCATTTGGAATTCAGCTCATATATTTTCTATGCTTGGTATACTAGGAATTGTGCTGGGTTACGGAATTTATCAACCTGCATGTTATGCCGGAGTAAAGCTATTAACTACAGAAAAAACCGCAGCAATGGGGTATGCAATGCTCTACGCCCTGATGAACTTAGGCGGCTTTCTACCCGGCATTATTTCACCCCCGGTAAGAAAATCATTTGGAATAACTGGGGTGTTTTGGGTTTATGCAGTTATAACTGTTGTTGGAATTGCTGCCGTGTATTTTATTATTACTAAGAAAGCAATGAGCAAGGCTCAGAGCGATTTAGATGATTCTCCTTCTGATTCATCAGAAGAAAAAACTGAAGAAAAGGAAAACGGATTTAAATTAATAATTAATGTCTTCCTTGGAAAAATTAAAGAAAATAGAACAGCAGCAATGAGCGCGGGAATATTTTTAGTTGCAACAATAGTAGTTGTAATTGCTAAAGAATTTATTTTTGCAGAGCAGGTAATTGAGATAATTGCTGCTAAAAATATGCTCAGTTATGTATTTGGGTTTAACTGGTTTTATTTAGTTGGCATATTTTTCCTCTGCGGCTTCATTCTGTTCATAACTGATTTACGATTCTTTTACTTCGTTTTCATTTTAATTTTCGTTCAAACTCTCTTTGCCCACAATTGGCTGACGCTTCCAATGTACACCAGCAGAGCATTTGATGGATTTGTTAGTGACAATTTTGAATTTTTTGTGAATCTTAATCCAATACTGATTTTTATCTTAACACCAATGGTAACTGCCCTCACATCAAAAAAAGATACTTATAATATGATGATACTTGGTACGTTTGTTATGGCAGCTCCAACCTTCATTCTTGTATTGGGCCCCAATTTCAATACATTAATTGCATACTTAATTTTAATGACAATTGGTGAAGCAATGTGGCAGCCAAGATTTCTACAGTGGGTTGCTGAAATTGCACCAAAGGGAATGACCGGAATTTATATGGGGATCGGTCAGTTTCCATGGTTTTTAACGAAAGTTATTACAAGCCTTTATTCAGGATGGTTCTTAATGAACTATGTGCCTTCTGATTCGCCTGTTTCTGAATTGAACTCGGAGGCAATGTGGTTTATTTATGCGATCATTGCTATGGTTACTCCTGTAGGTTTAGTTCTAGCAAAGGGCTGGATGAAGAAAGGTTTTAAGACAAAACATGAAGGATAAATAAGTAAGTACTCAAAATTCTAAATATGTGGAAACTTAATTTTAGGTTTCCACTATATATTTTAAATCAAATTGAAGTTTTCTATAAAAACATAGCTTACCAAAATAAATACCATACCAAAAGCGAAAAACAAAATTACCAGATTGGCAATCTTTTTTGAAAAAGTAAGGGTTCCAATAAATTTATTATTAATCTTTTGAAAATTAAATTGAAACAGCACCGAAAAATTAATATAAATTGCTATAAATGTTCCACCCAGGAAAATAATTGGTGAAACAAAATTGAATATTTTGAAAGCAGTTGAATTTTCATAAATATAAGCCAATAAACTATGCAAGATTGGTATATTAAAATAATAATGCAGTACATTTGCTGATATAAAATAGAATGCAGGCAATACAAATAAAAGACCAAATAATGCGATTGAGTTTGAGCCAACCCCATGCAGAAAATTGAACAGCAAATATTTATTTAAAAATTTCAGCACTCTTGAATTTTCGGTATTTCTATGTTTAGTAAGATTTTCTATATCTAACTCAAACACGGAAGCTAAAGTAAGTAGAGTCTCGTGTGAGCACCTCCCATTTTTTTCTATTCTTTGAATTGTTCGTAAACTTAATCCAGTAATTTCAGCAAGCTGCTGTTGTGACCAAGATTTACTTAATCGCATTTCCTTTATTTCAATTGCTATTTGATTTATTTCCATATTTTGTCCTGTACTATTTTTGTCAAATATAATCAAATATAGTTTAGTTTAAAACGACACTATTATGACAGCCGTAGAAATGAGCTAAGTTTTAATGTTTTATGGATATGTTTCCAATCAATATCTTATTGAAAAATATCAATCTTCTTTTCATGGAGTAATACTTCATAAGCTTTTTCGATTGGTAACTTTGGTAAATTGAATTTAGTTGATACTACTTTTTTTAGCTCCTCTATATTTTTTATTAAATAATGATCTGAAGAATTATCTGAATTTATCGTGTACTTATTATTATTCAATTCAATGCTATGATCATTAAAAAAACAAAAAATCCTCAGTTTGTCCATAAACTCTGAATCATTGCAGAATGAATTTCTAATTTCTTCGGCAAAATACTCAATCTCTTGAACTTTATTATTTACAATATAATCGTGCACTAAATTATTTCTCTTAAGCACTAAAACTTGAAAACGATTATCATTAGTTAGCACTATTTTATATTCAAGTTCACCCATTTTAACTCCTTGGGGTTTAAAGCTGCTTATATAGAACGGATCAAAAAAAGGAGCACCATACCCAACATCAACTAAAAATATCTTATCGTTTAAGTTAACTTTCAAAACAAGATGAACATCAATACCGGTACCCATATCAGCGCCGTGAATGCTTACATCAAATCCAAGAAACTTCAGCAATCGGCTGAAATAATAATTATTTGCATAACAAGTACCGCCGCAATTAAGATTAATAGAATTGTTGAGATGTGTTTCAAAATTTATAAGATTATTAACCTTGCCTTCATTCCATAAAATTAATTTTGAAATATTTTCAAATGGGAATTTGATAATTTGAGCTTTAAGTAATTGTTTAAGAAAGAGTTCGCTGGGTGGATTCTTTTGGAGACCGAGATGGTCTAAGTATCTATTAAATAAATCTGAAGTTAATTTCATAATGTTACTTATAAATGTAGTTCAACAATGTCACCATCATAAAGAATATGATCTCTACCGACCATTTGTCCATCATGCACACCTTTACCCCAAAGCTTTGCTGACTTTAGATTTTTCGCAAAGTCCTTATGTACTTTGGCTGCAAACTCCTCGAGTGTGGAACCTGCATGTAAAACAAAAGGCTGTGCTAAATCAGGCTGTTTTCCGGGAGGCTTACTGAAAACCCTTATCATTTCAAGCTCACGAATAATATACTCTTCAGTCTCATCAATGTTTCTACCTGACCTAATTGATATCGGCAGTACAGCCCAGCCTTCCTCTTTCAGCAGATCATTCAGTACGTTGAAGTCTTCGTCATATCCTTCTGCGTCATCTTTGTTTACAAGAACTACTGTTGGAATAAAAATATTCCTATTATCTTCTGATTCACTCTTTTTTTGTCTTGCGTAAATTCTATTCTTCTCTAATACATCAATGGACTGTTGAAATTGGTCGATTGGATATGCCTGAAGATCAACCATTAAAAGAATTAAATCGGAACTTTTAATTAGATCAACAAATTCAGGCTCAATGTAATTTCGGTCAATAGGAGGGGTGTCAATAAGCTGCAAGCGAATACCTTTGAACTCCAATATCCCAGGAGTTGGTACCCACGTTGAATATGGGGCTTCTGAAATTTCTGGATCTGCATGAGTTAAACTTGCAACAAAGGAGGACTTGCCGACATTTGCTGCTCCAATTACAACAAGTCTTCCGTCGCCTTCCTTTTCAATATGAAAATGGTTGTCGTATTTACCTGTATTTTTTTTAGACTGCGATTGAGATTTAAATTTAGAAAGTTTTTTTCTATACTCTGCTCTTAACTTATCGGTACCCTTATGTTTGGGAATTGTACTGAGAAGTTCTTCGAGAGCGATAACCTTGGCGGCTGGAGTAACTGCTTCTTTAAATCTTTTTTCTGTTTCGAAATATTCCGGAGGTAAATTTGTAGGCATATAAACCCTTTTATTATAAAGAGAAAAATATACTGCCTGTGTTTTATTGATTTAAAAATAATAATTCTGAAACAAATTGGATAGAGATAAAAATGATAGTCGGATTATTTTGGTTTTTTACCCATGTTGTTCCAATATTCTTTACCGTAATCGTAAAATATTTCTTCACCTTTTTTTATTTTTTTTATTGCGCGGATACGAGCCGTTTTCCAGCGGGTTGAAACTACCATTTCGGCATTGGGTTTCTTGCAATGATTTATCATACTAACAAAACTTGAACCTTTCCCTTCGCCCAATATATAATAGTCTTCTGTAACTTCCATTAAATAGAGTGATGAAATATATGGCTCTTTCATTATCTGCTTACCGTTTAATATTTTGCCTGTATAGTAACCAATGTGCTCACCTTTTTTAATTTTTACTTTTGCAAATAATCCTTTGCCGGCTTTCTTTTTTGATGACTTTTTAATTATGAATTTATCTTGCCAGTTGGAATCGTCATATGGCATAAAGCATTCCTTATTTTTAAACAAAGGTCAAAAATAAGGTATTGAAGTGAATGTTAAAAGAAAAAACTGCCTAAAGATTATTTCTATCAGTGGAAGGCAAATTAAAAATCCAACATCGGCTTAGGAAAGGAATGCTGTTACGTTATTTGTTTTTGATAAAAATTAAAAGTATGATTTGCGAAGCCATCTGTTTTTAATTCTTCAGCATTGAAAGGGGATTGCTTTTGTTTTTTAAATTTACGTAAGCTGTCCAAACTCTCTAAATCTAAAGGCTTGTATTGAGCGACGTTGTTCCAGCCTAAAATTAAACTTCCGTTATCTTTTAAGCACTTGAAACAATTATTGAATGCTTTTTCACATTGATGCGGTTGATTTAATCCATAACCAAAAACACCATTGCAAATTATCAGATCGAAAAAATCTGCATCAAAGTAATTATCAATTTCTTCAAGTGGGATTATATAATGCTTGTCTTTAGCCCCAAAATATTTTTGTGAAGGATCAGGATCAATTGTCCAGTATTCATGATCCTCAAAATATTCATTGTAATGTTTTGTGTAGGGTGCACAGCCGACAAATAATAATCTCTGGTTGTTCTTTCGCGCAAGGTAAAAGGGGATAATTATATTTTCTAGAATTATTCTGTCTTTTGTGTTTACTTTATGCGGGATTTTCAGAATTCTTTTTAGACGTGCTTTGTTATTTCCTAATATTTTTTTCAGCAGCATAGGTTTCCTTTTTCATTATTTAATAAAAAGGAGGAAAGGTATTATTATATTTTAATGAAAATAGGACATGATGTCAAATTAATGTTTAAAATTTTGCACAGGATTATTTATTGAAGTCTAAATGGAGTATGGAGGATAAATTCTAATACTAAGTATTATCGGTATTTGTTTTAAAAAATTTCCATAAAAAATAAACGATGAAAATCATTAGAATTAAAAGATGCAGGAGTAAAAAATTGATAAATACTTTTTCAAGGTAAGTTGGATTATTATAAAACCAGTCTGCTAAACTACTGTTGGAGCCGGTTTTACTTGGGGATATTGGAATGACAAGTGAAATTACAACTAAGGTAAACTCAATTAGCAGATATACCTGCCAGTCTTTGTTTTTATTTAACTTGTTCAATTTTAACGAAATTATTTAAATAATTTATGATGCAAAATTGATAATTATTATTTAATAACACAATTATGGAACTTGAATTTATTTTGAGATATTGACAATCGAACAATTTATAATTAGCTTTACATCAGTTTAAGTAACTAAATAAGAATTGCTGACATGGCTGTTCACATAAACTCCATATTAAAAACTTACCGACGCTTATTCGAGTGCTGGATCTTCTATAATTAATCTACATATCTTTCCCTTTTTGTATCCATAAAATTATTTAAAACCTATTAAACTCATTATGAGTTTATAAAAATAATATTTCAATTGGAGAAATAAATAATGTTTGAAAAAGTTAAATCAAAAAACTTAAAACCTCAGAGATTGGCAGAGGCAGAAGGGAATTTTTATGAGCCTGTAGAAAATAAAATTGGTCCGGGAATGAATGAGCGAATTCAAAAATTGAGAAAATTAAGCTTTGAAACTGAGCCAAGTTTATCAATTGAAAGAGCTATTCATGAGACTGAATTTTATCAAGAGAATTATGGTATGCATTCTATTCCGGTGCTTCGAGCACTTTCATTTTTAGATCACTGCAAAAGAAAAACTTTATACTTAGGTGATGGTGAATTGATTGTCGGAGAGAGAGGACCTGCACCAAAAGTAGTTCCTACATTTCCCGAACTTACATGCCACACTGTTGAAGATTTTCACGTTCTCAACACACGTGATATGCAGCGATATACAATCTCTCAAGAAGATATTGATACTTACGCTGAAAAAGTAATTCCTTATTGGGAAGGAAAAACACAGCGCGAAAGAATTTTTAATCACGTACCAAAAGAATGGAAAGCAGCATACGAAGCAGGTTTGTTCACCGAGTTTATGGAACAGCGGGCACCGGGTCACACAGCACTTGATGGTAAAATTTATAAAAAAGGAATGTTAGATTTTAAAAGGGAGATCGCTGAACATTTAGATTCCCTTGATTATTTAAATGATCCGGAAGCTACCGACAAAGCCGAGCAGCTAAAAGCTATGGATATTTCATGCGATGCTGTAATTGTATTTGCCGGGCGTCATGCAGAATTAGCAGATGAACTTGCAGAAAGGGAAAGCGATACCAAGCGTAAAGCTGAATTGAAAAAAATTGCTGAAGTTTGCCGCTGGGTTCCTGCAAATGCACCGCGTACTTTTTGGGAAGCAATTCAAATGTACTGGTTTGTACATCTTGGAACTATTACTGAATTGAACGGTTGGGATGCTATGAACCCCGGTCACTTTGATCAGCATCTTACACCATTTTATGAAAAAGAAATTGCGGAAGGTAAACATACTCGTGATGAAGCTAAAGAATTGATATCATGCTTTTGGATAAAAGTAAATAACCATCCCGCACCGCCCAAGGTTGGAATAACTGCAAGAGAAAGCGGTACTTACAATGATTTCACAAACATAAATATCGGCGGAGTTAAAACTGATGGTTCTGATGGTGTAAGTGAGGTTTCATACATCATGCTCGAAGTAGTTGAAGAGCTTCACATTTTACAGCCGGGTAATTCAGTTCACATCAGTGCTAAAACACCTGATAAGTTTTTGCATAAAGCAGCTCATGTAATTCGGCAAGGTCACGGTTATCCTTCTGTCTTTAATCCAGATGTTTATATAATGGAAATGATCGGGCATGGGAAAACATTAGCAGATGCGCGTGAAGGCGGATGCAGCGGCTGTATTGAGGTTGGCGCTTTTGGCAAAGAAGCATATTTATTAACCGGCTATCTTAACGTTCCCAAAATATTTGAAGTGACACTTAACAATGGAATTGATCCTGTTACCGGAAAAATAGCCGGAATTAAAACGGGAGACCCAAAAACATTCATCAATTTTGAAACTCTTTATGATGCATTTTTAAAGCAGCTAAGTTTTGTAGTCGATCAAAAAATGAGAGTTAGCAATTATATTGATAGAATGTTTGCAAAGTATGCTCCAGCACCTTTTCTCTCAGTTGTAATTGATGACTGTATTAAGAAGGGAAAAGACTATTACGATGGGGGACCAAGGTACAACACAAATTATATTCAATGCTGCGGATTAGGAACGGTAACTGATAGTCTAGTTGCACTTAAAAAACATGTTTATGAGAACAAAACATTTTCGATGGAGAAGGTCCTTTCAGCGGTTGCAAATAATTTTGAAGGCGAAGAAATTCTACGCCAAACAATAATGAATAAAACTCCTTTCTTCGGCAACGATGATGATTATGCGGATGATATTGCAGTTAGAGTTTATAATGATCTGCTGAGTGTGATCGACGGAAAACCTAATATCAAAGGGGGTAAGTATCACTTAAATATGCTTTCCACAACGTGCCATATTTATTTTGGTAAAGTAATGGGTGCTACTCCAAACGGCAGACTTGCAGGTAAATCAATATCTGATGGAACATCACCTTCGCACGGAGCCGACACACATGGACCTTCTGCAGTAATAAAATCTTTAACAAAAATTGATCACACAAAATCCGGCGGTACATTATTAAATCAGCGATTTCTTCCTAGTCTTCTTAAGCGTGAAGAGGATATTAAAAAACTGGGACACTTGATTCGAAGTTACTTTACTCTTGGCGGCCATCATATTCAGTTTAATATTGTTGATACCGCAACATTGAAAGCCGCGCAAGAAACACCGGAAGATTACAAAGACTTGCTTGTACGCATGGCTGGCTATAGTGATTATTTCAATGATATGAATGCTGATCTTCAGCAGGAAGTAATTGAACGAACTGAAAACGAATCTTTTTGAACTTGGTTAAACTTATGCAAAACCCTCTAATATTTGATGTGAAACGATATGCAATAAATGATGGCCCCGGAATTCGAGTTACAATATTTTTTAAAGGCTGCAACCTAAATTGTACATGGTGCCATAACCCTGAAAGCATTAGCCCGGTTGTACAAAAGATGTATTCAAAAGATAAGTGTATTGGCTGCGGTACTTGCGTTGAAGTGTGCCCAACTAATGCGATTACATTAACTCCGAACGGAATTGTTACAGATTTAGAATTATGCAGATTATGCGGCAAGTGTGCAGAGGTTTGTCCAACAAAGGCAACTGAAATGTCGGGGCATGAAGAAAGTGTTGAAGAAATTATGAGAGTAATCGAAAGGGAAAGAGTATTTTTTGATCAGTCCGGCGGGGGAGTTACATTTTCCGGCGGCGAACCACTGATGCATTCTTCCTTTTTGATAAAACTTTTAGATGCGTGTGGTGAAAGAGGAATACACCGAGTTGTTGATACGACGGGAATGGCGAAAACGGATACGCTGCTTGAAGTTGCGAAACGTACTGAATTATTTTTATACGATTTAAAGGTATTTGATTCGGAACGGCATAAAAAATGGACCGGAAAAGGAAATGAAAAAATTCTAGAAAATTTAAAAATACTTGCTGAAAGAGGTGCCAGCATTAACATTCGGATACCATTAATTAAAGGTGTTAATGATGATTCAGAAAATATTGAAGCTACGGCAAAGTTTATTGCTTCATTAGATGGGGATAAAAAGCAGGTTAATCTTTTGCCTTATCATAACATTGCTCAAAAAAAATATGAAAAACTTGGAAGAGAGTGGAAGCCGGATGAAATGGCTGAGCCTTCAAAAAAAGAACAAGCGGGAATTATTTCTCAATTTGCCAAGTATGGTTTAACTGCTCAAGTTGGCGGCTAATTAATTTACTGAATAACTAATTCAATTTAATAACCTGCCGCTTGTCCATCTTTCCTATACTCTGAGGCGCCATGGTAAACCTTGTTTTTATGATTGATCATAATTGCTTGATAACCGCCAAACCCGCCGTCAGCCTTACGAATTGAATGTCCCATTTTAATTAACTCTCTTATCGTTTCAGCAGGGAAACCATTTTCAACATTCACATATCCGCCATCAGTCATTTTCAATCCTGTTGGCTGTGATGATCCGCCGTGTCTTATTCTTGGAGCATCTCCGGCTTCTTGAAGATTCATTCCAAAATCGATCATATTAATTAAAATTTGAACATGACCTTGAGGCTGCATTGATCCGCCCATTACTCCAAAGCTCAAAAATGGCTTTCCGATTTTAGTTACAAATGCGGGAATGATAGTATGGAAAGGTCTCTTGCCCGGCTCGTATTGATTGTAGTGTCCTTCTTCAAGAGTGAAAAGTTCACCACGATTTTGCAGAGGAAATCCGAGTTTTGTTGGTACAAGTCCAGAACCAAAACCCCAATACAAACTTTGAATTAAACTGATCATGTTACCGTCTCTATCGGCGACTGTAAGATAAATTGTATCACCATCTTCTAAATTGCCTGCATCAAATCTATTTGCTGCATTTTTCTTATCGATCAGTTTTCTTCTTTTATCAGCATACTCTTTTGAGATCAGTTTTTCAACGGGAATCTCATTGAAATCAGGATCAGCATAAAATTTTGCTCTATCTTCGTAGGCAAGTTTTTTTGCTTCAATTAATAAATGCAAATATTCAGTGCTGCCGAACCCCATTGAATGAAGATCATAACCCTCCAAAATATTTAGCATTTGCAGCGCAGAAATGCCTTGTCCGTTCGGCGGAAGTTCCCAAACATCATAACCTCTATAATTTGTTGATACCGGTTCAACCCATTCAGATTTGTGATTTGCAAGATCAAACTTCGTCAAAAATCCTTTTTGCTCTCTCATAAATCTTTCAATCTCATCTGCTATCTCACCATTATAAAAAACATCTCTACCTTTTTCAGCAATTAGTTTTAACGTGTTTGCCAAAGCCGGATTTTTAAATATCTCTCCCTTTTTTGGTGCGCTTCCACTTGGTAAAAATACATTTGCAAAACCGGGTGAATCTTTTAATGAGTTTTCAGAACCTTTCCAATAACTTGCAATGACTTCAGTAACAGGAAACCCATTTTCAGCATAATGAATTGCAGGAGCTAATATATTTTTCATAGGCAGTTTGCCGAACTTTGCATGTAATTCAAACCATCCGTCAACACATCCGGGGACTGATACGGGAAGGGGACCGCGAACGGGAATATTTTCTAGACCCATTTCCTTTAATGTTTGCAATGTTAAATTTTTGGGAGACCGACCGCTGGCATTTAATCCATACAATTTATTTTCCTTTTCGATCCAAACTATTGCAAATAGGTCTCCGCCAATTCCGCAGCTCATTGGCTCAACAACTGTGTTAACTGCGTTAGCAGCAATCGCCGCATCCACTGCATTTCCGCCCTGTTTCAAAATATCAAGCGCCGCTTGTGTTGCTAAAGGCTGACTTGTACAAGCCATTCCATTTTGGGAGAGTACTTCGGATCTTGTTTCGAACGATTTTCCGGTAGGACGGTTTTGTCCAAAAATTGTAATCATAAGTGTTAGTGATAAAAAAATAAATTTATACATCTAAGTTCCTTAAATATTTTAAGACTTCTTATTTCGTTGTTAATATGGTATATAACATAATCAATTATGAAATTTCTATTCAATTAAATTCCTTTTAATAACCTACCAAGAATATCAGCCCCAGTAATAATTCCTTTGTATTCTATTCCCCAAATTAATACAATATCTTTTTCAATTGGGCTATCTGAATCTATATGAAATTTATCTCGTAAATTTTTAATTAAAATTCCTAAATTTGTTTTTTCATCTCTTATTATCAGTGGAACATGGCAGTATTTTTCAATTCCTTCCGAGCGTCGACTAAATAATTCTGATCGTGTAAATCCATCTGCGTCTAATACCAATGCAGGATCATTTTTTTCGTTAGTAAAAATTATCCATTTCTCATCTGATTTAATTATTTTCTTAATAAATTCATCTTCGTATGATGCTTCATAGGGTGGAAAAATTAGTTTACCGTTATCACTTTTTAATTTGATTATACTATCGGGATTAATTTTCTCACCCTCTTGAGTTACTGTAAGATCATCGAGAGAAAAGAAATTAATTGCCCCGGTTCCTTCAATATGATCAATCTCGCTAGCATCCTCTTCCATGTGTTTTCGTATAAATAATTTGATATTGCTTTCAGCAAAAAATTGAACAGATTCTTTCCCTAACCAGTAATCTAATAATAGCGCGCTTAACTTGGCAACAGGGAATAAAATAATTTGGTAAAACTTTAAGACAGGCGCTAATAATTGAGCCATTCGCAAAGCATGTCTTGAAAAATATGCTTGAGGTATAATTTCACCAAATAAAGTAATTACAACTGTTGAAAAACCAAATGAGAGCAATCCTGCCAGAACAGAATCAGAAAGTAATGTTAATAGAACATTTATTCCTACATTGCCCCAAAGAATAGTAGTTAATAAAAAATTCGAATCTTTGCGCATGTCCAAAACTTTTTTTGCACCATCTTTCATTGAGGTTTCTGCTTCAATTTCCAGTCTGAGGCGAGTCAAACTAAAAAAGGCTAAATTAAGTCCAGAGAACATTGCCGATTGACTTACACAAAACACTATTCCTAACCATATAAATAAATCATCCACTTGTTTTAACCATTTATTATTTGTCTTAAATTAATTAAGCGATACCTAAAAATGCAGACATAATTGTTGCTAAGCCAAGGAAGCTTAAAAATCCAACAACATCTGTAACTGTTGTTAATATAATTGAAGAAGATTGTGCGGGATCTTGCCCTAATGATTTTAATATTATAGGAATAACAGCGCCGGAAAATCCTGCTATGACCATTGAAAAGACCATTGATACTGCAATGACAATAGCTAATCCTAAAGATGAAGCCCAGAAAAAAACAACTACGGATGTTGTTAATGAAACTGCGACGCCGTTTACAAATCCAACTCCGATTTCTTTTCTTGCAACTTTAAACCATTGGGAAGGACTAAACTCTCTTAAAGCGAGTCCGCGTATGGTAACTGCAAGAGCCTGAGAGCCGGTATTGCCGGATTGCCCAGCAACAACAGGTAGGAACACCGCCAGTACAGTAAGTTTCGCGATGGTCTCTTCAAACATACCGACAACAGCTGCGGCAAGGAACGCAGTAACTAAATTAATTTCAAGCCAGGGCAATCTTTTTCGTATCGCAAAAGAAACTTTTGAAAGCGCTCGTTCATCTCTGCCTGCACCGAACATTGCTAAAGCATTTTCACTTGCCTCCGCTGCTGCTGTTTCAACTAATTTATTGTGCCTCAATATTCCTAATAATTTATTATTAACATCAACAACAGGTAAACTAAAAATCTTTTTTTCTTCCAGCAGCTGAACTATTTCTTCTCTTGGTGCAAATGCATCGATCCTTGCAATATCAGTTTGGATTATATTTTTTAATTGTTCATTTGGATCAGTGACTGCAACCACCTGAAGGGGAACAGAACCAATAAAATTTCCTTCTATATCAACAACAAAAATGTTTAGAATACTTCTATTGCTGATCATTCTTAATCTCTTTAAAACCTCACCAATATTGTTTTCAGGGTGAAAGGTAGTTACCCTAGCATCCATTAAATATCCAGCTGTATCTGGCGGGTATTCCATTAAATATTTAATTTGTTTTGAAAGATTTGGTTCAAGTATATCCAATTTTTTGCTTGCCACTTCATTATCTAATCGCGAGAGCAATCTTGCCGATAATGCTTCATCCAATTGAGGAAACAATTGAGCAAATATTTCATCATCAATTTGTGGTATAATATCAGCGGCAATATCCGGGTTAATTGAAGAGAAAACTGAAATAAAACTTGATAGGGGAAGTTTCTTTAAATAATCATATATCTCATCGCTTGAAAAGTTTTCAATAAAATATGCTATTTCAGCAGGAAAAGATTTAGAGTAACTCTTAATTAATTTTTGCTCTGCCGGAGAAGTTTTAATCATTTCAAATCACCTTCTACATTAAATTTTCTTTTCTTTATTATTTCTCGGTTTTAGTTGTAATTTCAGCAGCACTGCGTATCAATCCGGAAAGCCCTATTCTATATAGTTCACCAAGAGCACTTCCTGTAGCAGAAAACTGCCTTAATTCTTTTTTAGATTTTGCTTCAATAAAATTTCTAATTAACTCTAGTGTGATGACACCTAAAAACAAATCATCCCCATCTGTAACCGGGAGAGCATAATATTCTTGCCATCCTTTATGATCAGAAATAGATTTAACATTAATTTGTGGGAATAATTTTGGAATGTTGGTATCAATTATTGTTCTTAATTCATCTTTGGTATTACCACGGATCAATTGATGCAAATCAACTATACCTTTAAATTTTTGATCACGAGCAACAATAAATATTTGTGAATTTATTTTCCCGTCATATCTTTTAATATTCTCAAGGGCATCATGAATTAAAATATCGTCTGTTAAAGTAAAAGGGTTTGAAGTCATAACGGCACCAACTGAAAACTCATCGTATTGAAGCATAGTAGTAAATTGGACTGCAATATTATCTGATAATTCCGTAAGTACAGAGTTGAGTTTATCTTTATCCATTTGGCGCATAATTAAAACAGCAACATTGGTTGGGATATTTGTAAGAATTTCCGCATGATCTTTCGTCCCAAGTAAATCAAAAATTTTTATTGCTCTGTATCTTTCAATTCTACTGAATATTTTATAAACATTTTCATTTGTAAGATTTTTAATAATTGATAAAATTTCACTATCAGTTAGTAGAGATATTATTTTAACTGCTTCATCAATATGGTTCTCAAAATATTTTTCTAAAATTAATTTATCTATACTCATTGTTGAACCTTATTTATTAAAAACGATTTTTTATCGCTGAAGTATTTAGCTGGAATATTAACCTCGCCTTCCTCCGTATCTAGTTTAACCGAAGTAGAGTTTATTTGTATAATTTGTCCTTCGGTTTTATCAATTCTTATCTTATCACCCTCTTTAAAATTTTGATGAATGTAATAAGATGCAAGAATATTGCCTACTGATTTTTTTGCTCCCAATCCAAAAGCTAAAGCAGCGCCGAATAATAAGGCTGCAAGAACTATATCAACAACATGAATTAAAAAACTAATTTCAATTCCTAGTTGATCGATTGCAATTATAAGGGAGATGAATAGCAATCCATATTGAGCAATTTTTCCGATCACTTTCCCATAAGATATATCTGCTCGAGTAGCTGCTGAGATAATTAGATTGCCGGCTAACCTACCGCCGATGATACCCAGAAAAATAATTATTGCTGCGACAAGAATATTAGGAAGAAAATAGACTATACCGCTTAACCATGAGGTAATGATCGGTAATCCTATAATTTCACTTATGAGTACAAAAGTAAAAATCAGAATCATCCAAAAAACGATATTACTAATGTGAGTTGCAGAGTTTTCGAAATTAACTTGGTACAATCGATTTTTAATTTTTTCGTTTTTAAATAATCGAGGTAAATTATTAATAAGTTTTTTTGTAAGGTATCTCATCAAACGTCCAATGAGATAACCAATCACTAACACCACAATAGAAAATGCAATTAATGGTGCAAGTTTAAAAGTTGAATTAATAAATTTGGTAAGAAAACTATTTAACTCGATAAAAAATAATTCAAAATTCATTCTATATTCTCCACAGTTTCTATTTCAACAATAACCGCAATAGTTTAAAAATATGAATACATTGACAGGTGTTTAAGGCCGGAACTAAAAATGATCACCTTGAAATTTCTGTAATAATTTAGTCACGATAATCTCTGTACAAATTTCCTCTCTACCCGTAATTATTCATGACAAAGAGGAAATCAGACATTATCTTTTTATGCTGTAATTCAAAAAAGTGTATTGAAAACCGAGCGCCTGAATTATAATACTAGATTATTTATCCGGTGAAAAATTTACAGGTTGCCGGTTGCTTCAATTTAATTACAAAGCATTACAAATTATAAAGTAGCCATTTCATCATTATCAAAGTTTCTTCTATAATATTGCATGTAATCCACCTTACGTTCCAGTGCATCAATAACAGCATGGTTAAAATTAACTTTTTCAAATTTTTGTGCACTGCCAAGTCCACCTGGACTGAATACATTTATTTCCATCAACTTGTCTCCCACGATATCCAGACCTACTAAAAACATTCCATCTTGAACAAGTTTTGGTCTTACAATTTCTGCAAGTTTCAAATGTTCATCTGTAATAATAGCTTGTGCCAATTTACCGCCTGCGTGTACATTACTACGCATATCATCCCCTGATCTTCTGCGGCGAAAAGCAGCATATTTTCCTTTATAACGCAGTGGTTGACCATTCATCATGAAAAGTCTAATATCACCATCAGCTGCTGCTGGCAAATATTCTTGGGCTATAATATATCCGTCCCTTAACAATGATTCCACAATCTGATTTAGATTTGCCTTATCTTCAGGCCGAACAAGAAACACACCTGAACCTCCTGAACCCTGAAGTGGTTTAAGTACCATATTGCCTCCTTGTTCAGCAGCAAATTGTTTTATCTCTTTCAAGTCACGTGTTATTATTGTCCTTGGACGAACCTCTTCAGGAAAAAGTTGAAAGTATGTTTTATTGGTTGCTTTTGCTAGACCAGTTGGATCGTTCAAAACAATTACACCATGTCGCATTGCTATACGACCAAAGTTAATGCCGGCTGTTGCTGCCCATCCACGGTCCCCGGTTTCATTTGCCGGATCACTTCTGAGCAATAATACATCCAAATCATCAACTGCAATGCGTTCTCGTATAGCAGTTTTCCCTTGAAGTGCACTAATATAATTCTCAGTTGTTTTGTATTGTTTTTTGGGAACAGTACATGCCCGCGCGCGAATTGTCTCATCCGCATCGTAAGCCAGATCTCCCAAGCCCATTACCCAGACTTCATGTCCACGATTAATTCCAACCATTCCTAGGCGTGTTGTAGTATAGCCTGCTTGTTCTGTTTTTATATCATTAACAACTAAGCCAATTCTCATTATTTACTCCTTTTTATTAAATTCACTAAAGTAAGACCATTTCTAAGGTCATTTAATTTATTAATTGTTTGCGGATCGTTTAAGTACCGTGGATGTAGCGGTGCAGGAAGCAGGACTTTACGCCATTGCAGTTCTTTTATTATCGCAGTGTGTTCGGAAGAAATTTTTCCTACAAACAAAGTCTCTAAATCTCCGCCTTTTTTAATATAGTCCAATAGTTCTACTAATCCTTGAAGATACACGGCATCTTTTGTTAATCCGCCGCCTCGAAAGGTCCGTACAACAATGTTAAATGCAGTTTTTCGTTCAAACCCGAATTCCTTATTTAACTCCTGATATACTTCTATAAAAGATGCACTGTTGGCTATTCGTTTTGCAGCTACTACTCGAGCAGCTAACAAACGTAATCGGCGGCTTGTTAACCCGCCTACTAAATATTCAGAAAGAACGGCAAGTCCCTCCTGAAGTTCTTCATACCCGGCTAAACCAATGTATAGCTGCCGAAAAGGCTGAGCCTTTCCGTTTAAGTATGTAAGTACATGTGTTCCTACCTCATGCTGTATTAATGCTTCAATTCTTTCCTCTGGAATTCTTGTTCGTGAACCGATAAGCAGATTTCCATTTGATACCATTAATCCCGTAATATCATCTCTTACTATAACTTTGTTCCTGCTGTTTGGGAATGTCTTTCTAAAATATGAAAGTTCTTGATTTGCACGCAATGCGAACGCATTTGCATCAACAAAATTTTTTGATGATTCATCCCGGCTTCGCGGTGAATATTTCCCTAGCAGTTCCAATGCCAGTTCCAGTAATGGATCTTTTATGCTTCCGTACAACTGCAAACTTCCATATAAAAATTTTGGAGTTCCGCGGTCGATAAGCATAGTCAGCTTCCGGTCAAGTTCTAGCTGCTGTTCTCGGAAAAGCCTGGCTAGTGTCGGGTCTTCAATTCTTTCTATAGGAACCTGGTACAATTTTCTCTTAGATATTGCCGGATCAATTGTAAGAGGGCGGTAAACGAATTCCGGTAAAATTTCGTAATGATTTTTTTGAAACTCCAACCAAGCGGCGTTGCTGTTTGTTGGAGAAACCTGTAAAAGGAAATCAAAGCCATTGCAGATTTCTGCAAGTTGTTTATCAACTTCCCAAACAGCTTTAACCATGCTCCATCTGCCTAAAGAGTGATAGTGCATTGGGCGGTAAGGTGTATGGACATTTGTGAATTCAAAAAAACTATTTTTTAAAGCCCGCGAAAAACGGCGCTGAAGTACGCGGCGTATAATTGGGAAAGTTTGGTTTGTTACTCTATCATGATAAATTGGACTAACTTCAATTCCAATTATATGACAGCCTAGCTGCTTTATTTCACTTGCAGTGATAAGCGGAGGTAAGCCGGGAGGAGAAATTTTTTGTGAGTCTGAAATTTCAACCTCTGCACGCTCTTTTCTAATTTTAATTTCTTTTAACGCTTTATCTAGCGTCTCTATTGTTGAGGTAATCGGTGTTTTTTTTATCTGCAATATTTTAAATGCAGGTTTGTATGGAGAAATATCATCAATGATTGGCTTATCTCCGGATATCCAAATTTCTACGATTAAAAAAGAACCAAAACTTTCTTTTAATGTTTTTGCAATGCTCTGTACCAACAATGATATTTGTTTTTGCTGCCTTCGATTTCCTCTTGCAATTAAATAAGAAGCTTCACCCATTATCAGACGTTCGGAAAGGGAATTATCATCTTCCTTTAGCTGTCGGTATACACATAGAAAAGGAAGTTGTCTATCAATATGAACTCGTCCCCATTCCGGCAGCGAGCGTCTCACTTGTTTGTTTTCTGATAATCGAGTACAGATGGTATCGATGAATTTGTTTGTTATTACTTTTGGTTTTGATTTTACCACTTTGCACCAAGTTTTTTTAATTCTAATAATACACCGGGGATTGTAGCTTGCAAAGCTGACTTAATTTCTTTTATCTGATCTTTGTCGGGTTTGCCTGTCCATTCATCCATAAAAAATTTTTTAAGCTCAATTGAAATTGAACATGCCGATTTTGGAAATGTTTGATGTATCCAACGGGAAAATTGCCCCCCCTTGAATTTTATATTTTCACGCACGTCAAGTTTGCGGGAAGAGTAGTTATAATTTTTTAAGTCGTTTATAAATCGATCAACAATAGGAGCCCAAAGGTCTCGGTCCATTGTTCCAGTCCCAATATTTACTTCCGGATTTTTTTCAGGGTCGGCGGGGGGACCATCCGATGCTTCTCGGCGGTAATTATATGTGTGTAAATCATACACGACAAAGCAGCCGTATTGTTTTTCCATTTCAGAAAAAAGATTATACATTTCCGAATAGAATGCATCATACTGATTGAGGGATTGCTTTATAATTTGAGGAGATGGTTCAGTTTTCCAAACTTCTAATCCCCAGGCATCTTCCGGTTTTATGTAAACAGCTTTTTCTCGCGGTCGGTTTAAATCAACTTCAAATCGGGAGCGGAGTCCAACAATTTGTGTGTCTCCGATCGTTGTCCATTCGCCCGTAAATGGGTCTTCTTCCTGAAGTTGAGCGCTATCACTCAATTGTATTATATCTGCAACTTCTTTCCTCAATGCGTGACCATCATGAATTGCAGAAGCAACCAACGGACCGCTCCCATTACGGATTTTCCATATTATATTTTGAGTTTTCATAGACCTTTCTTGGATTAATTCAATCTTTCAGTTGGGGTTCATTCGTAATAAACTGAAATTAAATTTCTAAAGCAAGAAATCTTTTTACCAGCAATACGCGAAAGATATCACATGATTGCTAAAATAAATATCACAATATAACTACAATAATTTATTTTGCTAACAATGGAAGTGAAAAAATCTGATACAATACTAAAACAATTATTTGGCAACTGATTTAGTATTTAAATAAACACGATAATAATTACCTTCGTTATCAATACCAACACCGTCGCCGGTTCTGTTTTGAATAATTATATTATAGAATACAAGTTCGATGATCAGTCCATTTTCACCGACAAGTACTGCAGAACCAACCGGATTTGCATTTACAAAACTGCCGTAACCGTAAAGATCGGGAAAGATTGAGGAAAGTTTTTCTTCAACATCTTCTTTTGTCATATTCGTGTCGGGATTTGCTTTGCGTAAGAACTCACCAACGGTATTGTAAATCATTCCCGGCGGGCGGACTGCTGGTTCTCGAAAATTAAAAAAGTAATTTCCTTTTAGTTTAGTGTCGTCTTTTAACTTGCCTTTTATTACTCCGGAATTAAATGACAGATCTTGCAGCAGCACATCAATATTTTCAGCCGCCGTTATATTGTAAATATCCAAGTAGCTTAAATATTTAGTTGACTGACAAGAAGAAAGAAATATTGCAAAAAGTAAAAACAAAACTGCCCTAAATTTGTTCACCTCGAACCTCCTGAAGTCTAAAAAAAATTATTCGTAAATATCAATTTTGCAAATACCGCTAATTGCTACGTCTATACTAATCACTTAATCAAAATGAATTTTTTAGTTTCCATGAAACTACCTGCTTTTAACTGATAAAAATATGTACCGCTTGCTAGATTGGAACCATCGAATGTTACTTCATGAACACCTTGTGGTTTATCTTCACTAATCAGTGTTTCAATTTCTTTTCCAAGCAGGTCATAAATTTTTATAGTAACAAACTCGTAGTTAGGAATTGTGTACTGAATTGTTGTGGATGGGTTGAACGGGTTAGGATAATTTTGATTAAGTGAATAATTATCTAAGCCAAAATTATTTTCATTAATTGATGTAGCAACATTTGAATAATATACCTCGACTTTATTCGAGACCAATCCGGCACTAAACCCATCCGGATTTTCAACAAAAATTAAGTAATTCCCATTTATCCAATTTTCATTATCCCATACATAGTTTTCAGCTTCATCAATCAAACCAAATTCATTAAACGAATAAATAGCCTTAGCTATATTTAACCAGTTTTCATCTGACCAAATTTGATTAATTACTTCTGCTTCATCGCTAATTGGATACTCAATTGAATATCTTCTATAAGAGTTAATCCAACTTGTTCCATTCCATTCAAAACTAATATACGAATCAAACAGGATGTTAGGACCATCGTAAGTATAAATAGTTTTTCTGTAATCCTTCCATTGATCATCTTCCCATATTTGTCTTAAAGTAGAATCTATATTTGATAAATCTGAGTAATAACCAATGCTCAAAAAATTGTTTTGCCAATCCTCGTTTATCCATGTTTCATTAAGACTGGAAGTATGATTTCCTAAAGTATCATACAGATATGTAATCCTCTGAGAATTTACCCATGCGTTATTCGAATGAGTTTTTATTATGAGTTGGATTGGATTGCCTCGGGTGTCATAAATAAAACTAAACTGTGAAAGCGAAACCCAGTCTTCCTCAAACCACACTGAATAAAACTGCGTTTCTAAATTATTGTTTTCGTCATATGATCGAAGCGTTTTTGTAAGTTTGTAGAAGCCGGCACTGTCATTCCTAAATGACAACCATTCAATAATTTTTAAATTTTGATTGTATTGAAATAAATGTTTTTCTATTGCGCCATTATCAGAAAACGTCAATATGCTGTCCATTCTAATTGTTGAATCAGCCGATTTATTTTGTTTGGTGAATTGAAGCAGATCATCTTGCATAAATGATGGGTTATCTAAGAAATCATTATTGATGAGCTTTAACTGAGTATTAATTTGATGGTCATTGTTCTGTGCTGAGATTTGAATACTAAATATTAAAATTAAAAAGTACAGGTAAAATTTTGACTCTTTCATTTTTGCTCCCTCCGAGCCTTATTCATTATTTTTACATTTTAACTTAGTTTTTAACCAAATTAAAGGAAAGAATTGATAATATCTCTTACTCAGTATAGTAATGCAAAATATGTACCACGATAATAATGATTCAAAATATCCTTAAAATTTGATCCCATTTTTGCTTGTGCCACAGCACCCGATTGGCACATCCCCACACCATGACCCCATCCGGCTCCATTTAGAACGAATTTGTTTTCCTCAATATTAACAATAAAGCAAGAACTGCGGAGTGATGGCTTAAACAATTGACGAATAGCTAGTTCGCCATCTACTTGAATTTTCTTGTTCTCAAAAATAAAATTTGCCGAATAAATTCTTCCTGAGGCGCCTCGTTTTAGAATTTGAATATCTAACAATTTTCCAAAGTTTTTCTCACCTGAGATCATAGTAGAAATTTCTTCGGTAGTAAATTCTTTTCGCCATCTAAAATTATTTTTACTCCAGTCCGGCAGTGCAGTTCCTAAATTAGGATTACAAAACACATCCGGTTGAGATAAAATCCACTCTCTAACTTTTTCTTGGCTACTTAAATCAAGATTCACTCTTTCTTTGGTATCGCTTAAGGCGTATTGATAAGGATTTACTTCAGGTCTATCCGGCCAAACATTTTTTATATACTCGGAATGCCCGCCGCAATTGGAAGCATAATATGCGTTGATCGGTTTTCCATCAACACTTAAAATTATTCCGCGAGTTTTCTCAACCGCTTTATCAGAATCCGCAGTACGTTTTTTATTCCCGCTGAAAACCTGGCATTCCACATCAGATGTGAGATCATGATGCTTGCCCCTGTATAAATTTGAGGTAAGCGCCACAACTGCCTCAGACCTCGCCGCAACTGCCTGTGCCTTTAATGCTTCAAGAGGGGAGTCTCCGCCAATTTCGTAGGGTACAACTCCTTTCAGATATTCCTCCAATGGCAGTTCAACAACAACTTCTAGATTTTTATTCTCGTCTTTGTAAATACTTATTTTACCTTCATAAATTCTATTTTCCTTGCCTTCCCACCACCAGCCAACGCCGTAGGGTACATTTCTGATCTCTAGCTGCGCACGCGCTAAGTCAGATGTTAAAATTAATGAATCCAGCAATTTTTCATTATTCAATCCTTCAACTAAAATCTTATCATCTTTAGAAAAAACAATAATTGAATCACTTTTATTGAATGAATTCCATTCGTCTAAAAATTTAATTTCAATTGGGGTTGATGAACTTATTATTCGAACTCGAACTTTTGGTTCTTTGTGAGAAAATAGGTCTGACTTTTCAATTTTATTAGTTGGAGATTGGCATGAAAACAAAAGTACGGTATAGTATAATATTAGTATCGGGTGCAGGTATTTTTTCATCATTTGTTCCAGGATTTAAACTTGATATTAAATAGTAATAATTATCTATGGCAAAATAAATTTTATCAATGATTAACAAAAATCAATCCCTCAGTATTGAATCCAAGTTCTCTCGATCTGTTGATAAATTTATCCATCACTTCTTCGCTGACTGTCGGGGTGCGTGATAGCAGCCATAGATAGGATGTTGTATTACCCGAAACAAAAGCGTATTGATAATATTCTTTATCCAGTTCGAAGATAACATAAGAGCCGTAAAAGGGACCGAAGAATGAAACTTTTAAATATCCTTCCTCTTCATCATTTACAAAGTATGCCTTTCCTTCGGCTTCGCTCCATTCATTATCCTCAGTATTAAAACCGCGATTTATTACTTTAACTCCGCCGTCATCTCTCATCGAATAATGCGCGGTTACACTGTCAAGTCCGCGTTCAAAAGAGTGATCGAGACGGGCAATTTCGTACCACTTGCCTAAATATTTTTCAAGTTCAAAATCATTAATTGGAGTAATGCCTTCGGGAACACCGAGGCACCCGGTAATAAAAATAGTAAGGAGAGCAATAGAATATATTTTCATGTTTAATCAGGTTTATTATCAATTAGAACATTTTATTATCTAGTCCCAATATAATTCAATGTATCTAATTCGGGTATTCCAAAAACAAAACATCTTGCACGACCAAAAACCGGTTCCCCCAATCCAAATGTAAGCTGAAAAATCCAAACATCCCTGTTTTCATATTGAGCACGTTCTGCATAGGTCGGCAGCAAGTAGTTACCTTTTTCGTTAGCTTGTGTCTGATCAAGAATTTTTTCAAATATTGAAACATCTTCGCTAAGTATTGAAACCTCATTCTTCATGTAATCCAAGAGTTCAATTCTCATTTCCTCGTTAAAGTTATTTGTGTAAGCTTCACTAATAAATTGAAGAGATGAATTATCAGGGAAGGAATTTGTGAATGAATCTTTAGTATAATTTGCAGCGGATTTTTTTACTACCGGTTTTTCAAAAAAAATATTTCCGGAATCTGATACATTATCACTGCAGGTGAATAGTAGTAAAGAAAATAAAAGAAATAAAATAATATGCTCTTTCATTTTTACCGCTCGCTTATTTAGAATCTAGTTTTCAAGTCAAACTATATTTAATCTTATAAAATTATTTTACATTGTTAACTAAAATAGATTTCTAAGTATAATATTCAAGTGCAATTATTAAAACATAAGGGGAGTAACGATCCTTTTTTTAATAGTTCAATAAAAATAAAGACCAGTATTGTATTATTTAAATAGCACTAAAGCTTAAGTTTTTTCACTACGATCAGAAAAGAGGGGAATGTGATTTAAACGAAGTTTGTATCAAACTTTATTGAGTATAACTGGCAAAACTGAAAGCCTCCTAAAGGGAGGCTCCAACTTTTATTTAAGACTTGTTAAAAATCATATTTTTATGAAATGAAATTCATTAAACCGGAAATTAGTTGCCTCGACCTTGACCGCCGCGATTTCCGCTGCCGCCGCTGCGATTTCCGCCGCCACGACTTCCACCGCCGCCATATCCGCCGCGATTTCCACCACCACCGCCATAGCCGCCTCTTCCGCCGCCTTGTCCGCCGCGATTTCCACCGCCGCCGAATCCGCCTCTTCCGCCGCCTCTACCGCCTCTATTTTCAGTACGCGGTCTTGCTTCATTTACGGTAAGAGCTTTTCCTTTTAATTCCATTCCGTTAACGCCTTCAATTGCAGCAAGTCCTTCTTCTTTTGACGACATCTCAACGAAGCCGAATCCTTTTGATTGACTGCTATACTTGTCTTTGATAATTGAAGCCGAATCAACGGTTCCAAATTTTTCAAACGCTTGGCGCAAGTCGTCTTCCGAGACTTCTTGCGACAAATTTCCAACATAAATATTCATTCTGATTTCCCTTTGAAATAAATTATAAGTTAACTACCTAGTGATGTTTTTTAACCGGCAGTTAAAAGATGCTTTGCCAATTAATCGCAACCGCTACAATTTACAAAATTGTTTATTAAAAGAAACTATCTAAAATATTGGGAATAATTATTAATTCTTTATGTTCACAAGAAGATATATTATTACCGAATAAAGTGATTATTTAATACAATATTATTGAGATATGCTTACTTATACTTCGCTTTAAAAACACCTTTGCCTTCTGTTCCAATATAGATATAACCAGATGGACCTATTAGAAGATCAGTTACTTTAAAATTTGTTAAGCCTTCATTACCTTCGTACCATCTTACACCATTGTTCAATGAATAGTAAACCCCTGCACCATCAGTGCCTGTAAAAATAAATCCTTCGTCCGTAGCTTTAATAACATTTATCAGTGCCGGTATTTCTGAAATAACCTGCACCCAGGTTTTACCAAGATCGGTTGATCGATGCATTGCGGTGCCTGCAGCAAATACGGTATTGCCGCCGGCAATGTCTGCAGATATTATTCCGCCTATTAATTTTTTTGAAGCCCAGGTATTTCCGTTATCGGATGATGTGTAAACATTGCTTTCACTTATCGAATTTTGAATAGGGCCAAATGAAAATAATACTCCATCTTTATTGGAGCAGAGTGCATAACTCCACTGATTATGTATTTGAACCCATCCGAAATTACCGTACTTATAAGTTCCGCTTGCAGAAGCACAAATAAGTTGATCAAATGTATTATTATTAATTAGGTCAAAATTCTGCGCCATTAGCATACCGATATTTTTTTCGTTCCATGTTGTCCCGCCATCGGATGAGTAATGAATTCCGGCTCCGTGAGTCCCAACCCAAATTTCATCTCCATTTGTATAAATACAAACAGAAGTGCCGGAATTACTTTGCGAAGTAAAATATTTATCAACAATTTTCGTCCAGGTATTTCCCTGGTCAGCAGATCGATAAAATCCATCGTCAAAAACTGAAGCATATAAATTACCGTTACTGCTAACCTCTAATGCCCAAATTTTGCCCGAAGATAAATTTGTTTGCTCCCATTGAAGAGTTAGTGTTGTTGGTGCAGTAATATCATTTGAGTCATCTTTTGAACAGCTGACTGTGCAAATTAGAATTAGAGTAAAAACAAATTGAATAAGGCGCCGCATTTTTTATCCCCCAAAATCAGTAAAGTCATAATCAGTTATATAAAATTTATCATATTAATATTTCTATATCCACTTAAAATTGTAAGCAAGCTGTATCGCAATAAAATTCCTTCTAATCAACAATAGCTATTTATATTTGCGGTTTTCGCTAAGTATTGATTTATAAAGCTTGCCCAAGTCTTTATCATGCTTGCGCTTCTGATGATAAGAACGATTATAGTGCTCTGATTCTTTTTTCATTTTAATGTAATTGGCAAGCCGTTCTTTTGTGATCGATCCATTTTCCAAAGCATCTAAAATTGCGCAGCCTTTTTCATTTGTGTGAGTACAGTCATTAAATTTACAATTGTATGCGAGGGATGCAATTTCATCAAACGTTTCATTCAAACCGCTATCAATATCAAAATTTCCAAGTTCGCGCATTCCGGGTGTGTCAATGATTAAGGCGCCATTTTCAATCTGAAGTAATTGTCTGCGTGTTGTTGTGTGTTTACCCCTGCTGTCTTTTTCGCGCACTTCCTTTGTTTCTAAAATATCTTCGCCCAAAAATTTATTTAATAAAGTAGTTTTACCAACACCTGATGAACCCAATAGACAATAGGTTTTAGCGGGTTTCAACAAATTTTTAATTTCAATCAGCCCTAACTCATTTTCATTACTAAAAGGTATAAGGCTTATTTCGGGCATCAAATTTTTTACTCCATCAACTCTGATATTTAAATCCTCGGAATTCATTAAATCCATTTTGCTTAATAATATTACGGGAGTAATTCTACTTTCGGTTATCATTGCTAGGTATCGTTCCAGTCTGCGTAAGTTAAAATTATCATCCAATGATTGAACAATAAACGCAGTATCAATATTTGCGGCAATTAATTGGTAATCAATTTTTTTGCCCGATGATTTCCTTTTAAGCAAAGTTTTTCTTGGAAAAATATCATGGATCACTGCAAAAGTGTTGTCGTCAAAATATTGAACATAAACCCAATCGCCCGTAGTGGGAAAATCAATTTGGGAATCTGCATCAAATAAAAATTTGCCTGTAAGTTCACCTTTGATTTCATTTAAGCCATTAGAAACTAAGTAGTTATTTTTATTTACTGCAGTAACTCTTGCGGCATCAAATCCATTTGAATTATTTTGTTCAAAATGATTTGCAAACCAACTATCAAAACCTAAGCTTTCCATTTGTGTCCACATTTTAAGCATTCAATTTTTCTATTAGTAGATGGGTAGTTCGAGAAGAAGAGTCCAGTGAAAACAAAAACTAAAATTGATGTGAGTTTACTATACTTGGTATTTGTTGAACCGCACTTTGGGCATGAAGGGATTGAAGCCTCGGAAGTATTAAAATTACTATCGCCGGATTCTTTAAGTAACTTAATCGAAAGTTCGGCTTCAGATTCGGGGACGTGAAGTTTAATTCCGCCATAGAGGCCTATCATACCTGAATAAAGATTGCCTATGTTACTATCATAAAGAAAAGATTCAATTTCGTTATCCTTTAGTAAAGCTTGAGCCAAAGCAGCATCTGTTTCATGATTGTAAGTTGCAATTTTTACTAATCTTTCACTCATCTAAACTATTCTTTTAATTATCTTCAGAAAGTATTTTTAACTCTTCCGCTTTCTTTTCCTTTTCCCTTTTAAGAGAATCAATTTGCCGCTCAAGTTTTTCTTTTTCTTCTATCTTACTTCTTCTCCGCTCGTCAAGCTGTTTTTCTAATTTGTCCTGCTCTTGTTTATATTTATCATTGCTGCCAGTTTCGCAAGACGTAAAGGAAATTGTTAATAGAAGAAATAAAAAAAATATTATAATTTGCTTCATTATTACTCTGCCAAAATAATTTATTTCAATTTATTAGATTTATCAAATCTTGGATAGTCAATATAACCTTTATCGCCGTTAGTGTAAAAAGTATTTTTATCAGCCTCTGCAAGGGGATAACCATATTTAAATCTTTCCACCAAATCGGGATTTGCGATGAATGGAACACCAAAAGCAACAGCATCAGCACGTTTTTCAATAATTTCTTTTTCAGCACTTTCTAAATTGTAATTGCCGTTTGCAATTAAAATTCCATTATAGATTTTCCGGTAATGACCAATTACATCATTTATAAAATATGGCTCATCAAGTTTTTTCGGTGGTCTGCTTAAATGAAGGTAAGCTAGGTTGTAATCATTTAATTTCTCAACAATGTAATTAATAGTGTCGGCAGTTTTTTCATCTACAATAATACCGGAAAAACCATGCATCATTGGGTTTAACCGCACACCAATTTTATTTTTGGGCATAATGTTTTTTAAGCAATCAAGTACTTCGAATAAAAAGCGAGTTTTGTTTTCATCATTTCCGCCGTATTCATCATTTCGTTTATTACTAACATTATTAAAAAATTGGTGAAACAAATATCCGTTTGAGGCGTGAATTTCAATTCCGTCAAATCCTGCTGTAATTGCATTTACAGCCGCATTTTTAAATTCAAGAATAATATTTTTTATTTCTTCCACAGTTAATTCTTTTGGTGTAACACTTTTAACTCTTCCATTATAAGTGAGAACATCTTTATTCGGATTAATTGCTGAAGGTGCAAGAGGCAATTCGCCATCTAATAAATCAGGATGTGAAATTCTTCCGACATGCCATAGCTGGGCGTAAATGTGCCCGCCTTTCTCATGCACAGCACTCGTAACTTTCTTCCATGCTTCTGTTTGTTTTTCTGAATAGATACCAGGAACATTTACATACCCGACTGCATGTTTTGAAACGACTGTTCCTTCACTGATTATCAACCCGGCAGAGGCTCGCTGACTGTAATATTCTGCATGGCGTTTAGTAACAACCGCATCAGGGTTATCGGCTCTACTGCGAGTCATTGGAGCCATAAAAATTTTGTTTCGTAAATTTAAGCTCCCAAGTTTTACAGGTTCAAATATTGTCATTAAATTTTTTAATATCCTCTAAAATATTCTAGAAATAACTAACCGGGCAGTGAATAATAAATACCGGCATCGGGACCTAATGGAATGCCGAGTAAAAGCCACGCAATTAGAAGTAAAATCCAAATTACTAAAAAGGCGATTGAGTAAGGGACCATTGCAGCTATTATAGTTCCAATGCCGGCTTTAGGATCATACTTTTGTACAAACGCAATAATGAGTGCAAAGAAACTCATCATTGGTGAGATTACATTTGTAACGCTGTCACCAATACGGTATACCACTTGAGAGAGTTCGGGCGAGTATCCCATAATCATAAACATTGGAATAAATATAGGTGCGAGAATTGCCCACTTGGCTGAAGCACTGCCCATTAGCATATTTATTGCCGCCGAAAGTAGAATAAACAATATCATCAAAGGAATTAAACCAATATCCATTGACATAAGTAGTCCTGCGCCTTTTACGGCTAAAATAATTCCGAGATTGCTCCATTTGAAATATGCAACGAATTGTGCGGCGAAAAATACAAGTACTAAATATGTTGCAAGAGTTTTCATTGAGAGAGCCATGCCGTCCATTACATCAGAATCATTTTTGAATTTACCTGTGCTGAAACCATATGCAAGCCCCATACCACCGGCAGTAATTAACAGCATTGCGACAACACCTTTAATTAATGGAGAAGTAAGAACGCCTCCATCCGTTCCTCTGAAGAAACCATCATCAGGCACAATACCGATTAATGTAATTATTAGTATAATCACAAAAGTGATTGACGCCATTAACAATCCTCGTTTTTCTTCCTTCGAAAGATGATCCATCTTCCTTTCATGTTCTTCGCTTTCACCTTTGTATTTGCCCAAACGTGGTTCAACAATTTTTTCTGTTACGAAAGTACCAGCTAATGCAATAATAAATGTTGATGCGACCATAAAATAGTAATTTGCAGTTGCGTTAACTTCATAAGCTGGGTCTAAAATTCTCGCCGCCTCCTGTGATAATCCTGCCAACAACGGATCGACTGTTCCGATAGCAAGGTTGGCGCTAAAGCCGCCCGATACACCTGCAAATGCTGCTGCCATTCCAGCAATAGGATGCCTTCCGACAGCAAGAAAAATCACTCCGGCTAATGGTATTAATAAAACGTAGCCAACATCAGACGCAATATTTGAAAGCACACCGGCAAAAACAATTACAAATGTTAGAAGATGTTTTGGAGAATTTAATACAAGCAGACGAATGATTGCATTTATCAATCCGCTTTGTTCGGCAATGCCGATACCTAGCATAGCCACAAGTACGATTCCAAGTGGAGCAAAACCGGTAAAGTTATCTACCATCTCTAAAAGAATCTTGTGAATACCGTCATGCGATAAAAGATTTATCGGTTTTACAATTTCCTTTGTCCCTGGATGAATTGCTTCCCATTCTAAAAAATGACCGAGTGCTGAAAAGAGAAGTGCTGCAAGTGCAAATAGTGCAAATAGAGTTGCAGGGTGTGGTAAAGCGTTACCGATTTTTTCTGTCCAGTTTAACGCATTTTGAAAGAATGAAATTTTATCTTTGGATTTGTTCATATCAATTGTGATTTGTTATAGGAAAATTTGGAGATAAAATACTAAAAGTTTCGGAAGTAAAAAAAATACTATTTTGATTTCTAATAACCCTAATTTGAGTTGAGCAATTAAAAAAGGGATTCAAATATTTTGAACCCCCTCATATCGTTAATTCAATTTTAAAATTTATAACGAATCAATAATAGAATTTAATATTTTACTTGGTCGCATTTCGTTAAAAGCAGTTTCATCATCCGGCATGTAATATCCCTTTAGATCAACAGTTTTTCCTTGTGCGTTAATTAGTTCAGCATTAATTTTCTCTTCATTTTCTTTAAGCTGTTTTGCGATCGGAATAAATCTTTCCTGCATTTCCTTATCTTTATTTTGTTCAGCAATCGCTTTTGCCCAATAGAGAGCTAAATAAAATGAACTTCCCCTATTATCAATTTCATTTACTTTACGAGATGGAAACTTTCCATTCTCCAAATAATTACCGATCGCCTTATCAAGAGTTTCAGCAAGCAGCGAGGCTTTTTTGCTGCCCGTTTTTTCCGCTATCATTTCGAATGACGGAACCAGAGCGCAATATTCACCGAGTGAATCCCAGCGCAGGTGACCTTCTTTTAAAAACTGTTCAACATGTTTAGGAGCAGATCCTCCGGCACCTGTTTCAAACAATCCGCCGCCGTTGAGCAGAGGAACGATAGATAACATTCTTGCACTTGTGCCTAATTCAAGAATAGGGAAGAGGTCGGTCAGGTAATCACGAAGAACATTGCCTGTTACGGAAATTGTATTTTCACCTTTGCGGACTCGTTTCAATGTGAACTTCATAGCATCAACAGGTTTCATAATATGAAGTTCAAGATTTGACGTATCATGATCAGGTAAGTATTTATTTACTTTTTTAATTATCTCAGAATCATGTCCTCGCTTTTCATCAAGCCAGAAAATTGCCGGTGAGCCGGAAGCTTTTGCTCTGCGTACCGCTAGTTTAACCCAATCCTTAATAGCCTCATCCTTTGTCTGGCACATTCTAAATATATCGCCGGTTTCCACATTCTGCGAAAGTAAAATATTGCCTTCACTATCTACAACATTAATTTTACCCATCGCTTCAGCCTCAAAAGTTTTATCATGAGAACCATACTCTTCTGCCTTTTTAGCCATCAAGCCAACGTTGGAAACTGAGCCCATTGTTGAAGGATCGAATTGTCCATTCCGTTTTGCATCTTCAATTATTTCTTTATACATGGTGGCATAACATCTATCTGGAACCATTGCAATGCAGTTCTGCAGCTCGTCATTTTTGTTCCACATTTTTCCGCCGTCTCTAACCACATTAGGCATTGATGCATCAACAATAATATCATTCGGAACATGCAGATTTGTTTTTCCTTTTCTTGAATCTACCATAGCGAGTGGAGGCCGGGTTGCGTAAACATTATTAATGTCTTTTTCAATTTCAGCTTTTTTATCGGCGGGCAGTTTATTCAATTTATCGAGTACATCAGCTAAGCCGTTATTAACATTTGCACCAATTTGTTTTAATGTATCGGCATGTTTTTCAAGCGCATCTTTGAAATAAACTGAAACTGCATGACCAAACATTATCGGGTCGGATACTTTCATCATTGTGGCTTTTAAGTGCAGAGAAAGGAGAACTCCATCTTTTTTTGCCGCTTCAATTTGTTCAGCATAAAATTTTCTAAGTGCAGCTACATTCATTGTTGAAGTATCAATGACCTCTCCCTCTAACAAAGCCAAATTTTCTTTAAGACTTTTTTTCTTTCCGTTCTCATCAACAAATTCAATGTTTACTTTACAAGCTTTGTCAAGAGTAACAGATTTTTCCGATCCGTAAAAATCTTTTTCATTCATGTGGGCAACGCGCGCCTTTGATCCTGATTCGGGCCATGGCTTCATCATTTTATGCGGAAATTTTTGAGCGAATTTTTTTACGGAAAGGGCTGCTCTTCTATCTGCATTTCCTTCACGCAAAACCGGGTTTACAGCAGAGCCTAAAACTTTTGCAAATCTTTCTCGCAATACTTTATCTTCTTCAGTTTTTATTTCTTCAGGATAGTTGGGAATGTCGTAACCCTTTTCCTGCAATTCTTTTATTGCTTCCTGCAATTGGGGAATTGAAGCACTAATGTTCGGCAGTTTAATAATGTTCGCTTCTGGAGATTTTGCAAGCTTACCTAATTGAGTTAAGTAATCTTCAACTTTTTGGTCTGCGTTCAATCTCTCAGGAAAATTTGCAATAATTCTACCTGCTAAAGAAATATCTCTTGTTTCAACTTCAATGCCCGTTCCTTTAGTATATGCCTGAACTATCGGAAGTAAACTATAAGTGGCTAAAGCCGGTGCTTCATCAATTTTTGTCCAAATTATTTTATTGCTCATTCGTTCGCCTATGTTTTAAAATTTTTATTAAATCTGTTTGAAAGTAAAGTTCAAAATAAGAATCTTTATCCAAATATTAAAAAAATGATGATAATATTTTGTGAAAATTATTTTGGCTAGCTGATCACTATCAAAGTTTTTCAAATGGCTTTCATTAATTTATTTTCAATGATCATTTCATTAGCGTATTTTTTCCATTTGCAAATTACTTCCGCAATTTGTTCAAAAATTATTTTTGGTTTTTTATGTTCATTTGGAATGCCACTTCCAGCAAATCGTCTTTTGTTATATTTTTCCGTTTGCTGTTTATACTTAGAGCGTGTTGACTCACCCATTCACTTCCCGGACGATAAGCATGACAAAAATCAAAAGCGGGGGAGAGGCTCCACTTACTCAATATTCTTTGAATATTTATCCATACATTACAGTAATGAGCAGAAAGGATTAACAACCTTATTAAAAAAGGAAACAACAAATGATTACTGCCATGGAAGTAAACAAGCCGGAGCCTATTGAAATTGGTAAAAAACTTAAAACGTTTAAACGCGGAACTGAGACTGCACCTACATTAGAGGCATTAAATGAAGGGGAATCGATACTAATCACGGAATTCTATAATGACGGAATATCCCTTCTTCATGATCTACACAAATATCTAAAACTAAAATTACCTAATAAAACTTTTAATGAGCAGCTTAAGTATCGTTCAGAATACTATAAACTTTCAAATCTAATTTTATTAGAAATTGTCGATCAAAAATTATGTGTAAAGAAAGCTCCGAGTATTGGCTGGTTAGAAAAGTTTTACGCGGAAAATAATCATTTCTTTCTGACCTTTCCTCAAATACAAGGATTGAATAGTTCTTGGCAATGGTACCAAAAGGGGATTTCTATACCTGTCCTTCGTAACAAAATTCACCCTTACTACGGAACATACTTTCCTACACGTTTTGAACATTTAGTGCTTTTTGACAATTGGCTGAAGCGTTACAAAGGATTAAAAAAATCAGCCATAGAAATAGGAATAGGGTGTGGTGTATTGTCCCTGCAAATGATACAGCACCATTTCCAAAAAGTGTATGCAACTGATATAAATCCCAATGCAATTATTGGATTGATAGAATTTATGGGAACAACTAAGCTGTCCCGAAAGATTGAACTGGATTTTGGTCATCTCTTTGGTAAGTGGAAAAAACCGACGGAGTTGATTGTGTTTAATCCGCCTTGGCTTCCGGAAGTTAATGAGCTGAGCAGCATTGATAACGACATTTATTACAATAAAACCTTATTCCCGGAATTTTTCGCTGAGGCAAAAAAAAGACTCTTACCTGATGGGAAACTGGTACTCATCTTTTCAAACTTAGCTAAAATTACCAATTTAACAACAGAACATCCCATAGAAAAAGAAATAGATGAAGGAAACAGGTTTCAATTAGAAAGGTGTTTTAAAAAATCAGTAAAAGCTGCTTCGAGTAAAACAATACGAGATCGGCATTGGCGTTCAGCAGAGGAATTAGAACTTTGGGTGCTAACCCATATTTGAGGTTTCATATTGCTAATAGAGTTGTTTAATATTGAGTAACTTCCTAATATATGCATTGTGTATTGCAGGACTTTGTGCCGTCGTGCAATATTAAATTCAACCAATTTATTAGATTTCATTTTATCATCATCTCTCTGCCACATTTGTCACATCTATAATGATAAAATCTGATAGTCCCTCCACATGAATCACATTTCCATCTTTGTCTTTGGAAATTAATATAACTTTTCACTCCTAGGGTTTTAAATTTATTTACCAGTTCAGGAAGTTCGTATCGATAAGTAAATCTCGGATCATCTTGATGTGTACTACGCAGCTTTTTATTAAACACCTTGCACGGAAATTGTTCACAGCTAGCACAATAATCCAATCCTTTTAATTTATAGCAGCAATTTCTAATTTTACAACCCCATTTACTGCATCTGTCTTGGGCTTTGTCTTCGGAAGAACACCCCAAACATGTCTTATCGAAAGAAGGGCATGCCCCACAATACACTCCACATGGGGCTAATTCATTATATCTTTTATCCTCGTTTGTCATTTCGTAATCTAGTCGCCTTTTTGCATCCGGCACAATATCCCAAAATACGAATTGCGGATAGCCGGACTATATGTTATGCAACTCCCGTTTATTACGTAATAATCTCTGAATTTTTTTAAAAAATAAAAATATATACAAAATTAATCGGTAGGTATTGGTAAATTATGCTGTCTTAAAAATGAAAGTTTATCCCAATAGCCTCTTTGAATTTTTATTTTTCCATCTATCACATTAAAAAAGCCGCAGCCTCTTAAACCAAGCGGATCTTTCCATTCAAGAATTCCCCAGTCACTATCTTCAAAAATATTTTCGATAATGCAAGTCATGTCTGCATTAGCAAATTCATTTGCAAACATTTCTCTAATTGCTTCTTTACCGTTTACCGGTTCATTTGCTACTTGATGGTTGATTGCATCTTCATGGTAAAGTTCAGCTAATTTTTCTGCATTACTTTCGTTAAACAGGATTACCCAATTTTTTACTAGTTCTCTTGCTTTCATAGATATCTGTATTATTTGAAATATTGCTTAAGCACTTAAATCATTTTCCCTATTTATTTTAACTCGAATATCTGAAGGTTCCACAATTTGAAATGTAGCTGAGGCAAATTTAATTTCACCGTTAGAATTTTCGACTTCCTTCAATATCTTAGTAAATAAATTAGTTTTTGTGGTTCGCCTTTTATTATAAATGACTACATATCTAATTGTAAATTCCACCCAATTATCATTTGCAATAATGGAAACCATAGGTTCTGTTTGAGCATTTTCTAAAAGATATTTTTGCTGCAAAGTGTTCCACTTCTCTTCTGTTTTCTCTCCTAAGTCTTCAGCAACCTCCTTTGCAATTTGATAAAACAATTCCTTTGCCTTATCATAATTGCTGCCGTATTGTACCGGAATCTTAATTTCATCCCAGAGAAATGGAAAATCTCCTGAATAATTAAAAACCGGTTCTTTAAAAACAAAACTATTAGCAATAAGAACAATTCTGCCATTGTAAAGATCGCCGTCAACCCACTGTCCAACTTCCATAATTGTGGTTCTCAAAACACCGATATCCATTACGTCGCCTTTAATTCCACCCAATTGAACCCGATCACCGGTTTTATAAAATCCGCCGAACATAATAGCAAGCCATCCGGCAAAAGAAGCAATTACTTCCTGCAAGGCAAAAGCAATACCGGCACCGGCAACACCAAAGGCAATTGTTAAGCCGCCCAGTTTATCGCTGTAGACAAATATTATTAAAACGATTGTAAAGAAGTAACCGACAACTGTGGAAAATTTTTTAGTCCGATAACGATGATTACTATCGTTAAGTTTAGAGATAATTCTGCGCTGAATAAATTTTATGAATATCCAAATAATAATTATTCCAAAAATTATAGCTGCAATACTTCCAACGGTTGGGTCAAATAATATTTTCTTTAGTTGTTCTTCCATTTATACTCTTTCTTAAATAGTGGTAGAAAAATTATAAAATATATTATTAGAAAATAACTTTGTATTAAATATTAAAATGGTTCAGCCGTTAATTAGCTGAATACTTAAACTTACTCAAATCATACTTTTCAGCTAATGAATTCCGTTTTTCCTCAGAAAGCGAATTCATATAAGATTTCCAGCCGGGGCACCAGCCTGCATGCCAATGCCATAACCTGCCCAAAAATGATTTTGGATTGTTATCATATTTAGCCCTAAAATTGCAATTCTCACAATTATGCTCTTCCATTATTTACCTCATAAAATTATTCAAGGAACAAAAATTTATTTTACATTAACAACTTGCCGAGCGTTGGTCCGCCTTTTTTAATAAAGCGGTTTGTAAACTGAATATTTTTTTGTCGGAATTCTAAAAGATCAATTGACCACTCGGTTCCAATGATTCGGAAATCATTTGCTTGACCATTCTTTGCAAATTGGTTTAACCAATTGTGGAGGTGCATTGATAATCTATTATTGTTCTTTCCGTATCGATATTTTGATTCAGCTCGGAAAACTGCTGCATCATTTTCAAGTGAATAATTAATTTCGAATGATCCTATTGAATATCTGTATTGCGGATTGAATAGATCAGTTTGTGAGATTCGTAATACTCCCGATGGATTAATACCTGCGGATGAAAGTATTGAGGAATTTATTTCCCGGTAAACTAGTGGATTTTCTAAAATGAGCTTTTGCGTATCAACCTGAAAATGTTTTCCTTTTCCAAAAAAATAGTGGAGTAAAAATTTACGTGGTATTGAAAATAAGGAGATGTATAAAATAGTAAGAACTGAAAATAGTTTACTTTTGAATAAATCTTGTTTTAATGAAGGTAAAATGTATTTCCAAATGTATAGGTTTAATGTAAACAGCATTGTTATCTCCATGAAAAATTTTGATTAAAAATTAAATAAACTTCACATAAATATCTCCCCAAAGATCCTCATCTTTTTGGGAATCAAAAACTTTATAGAGGGCATTAGGTGAAACCCAATCATCTAAAAGAAGTTTTCGTGATTCACCTATTGTGCAATTGAATTCAACTGTTCCAATTGTTGCTATGTGATTTATACAAAGTATAGCATCGTCAAAAAACTCTCTTGTAAATTCAAAAGAAATATACTGAATAGGTTTTGTTAAACCTTTAATTACCGATACTTCAAATCCTTCAACATCAATTTTACAAAATTTGGGAAATCCATAATTTTCAATTAAAATATCTAATGTAGTAAGAGGCACATCCTGGGTTTTTGTCCAATTATGTTCTTTGGAAAACCTTCCTTCGCTTTTCCATTTGTCGGACATTGTTGAGATCGTAGGTTCCTCTTCGCAAATGGATATTTTTGCAGTACCTTCTTTTTCCCCAACTGCTTTATCAATAATGGTTACATTTTTATTTTCACCAAAAATCTTATTTAATTGCTGAAGACAGGCTTGCTGAGGTTCAACACAAATAACTTTTGCGCCAAGTTCTAAAAATACTTCGGTTCTATTACCAATATTTGCTCCAACATCAAAACATAAATCCCCGTTGGAAATAAAATTAGAATAGAATTGAATCATTTTCTTCCTGTCGCTTTTATCCTTCATACTATCAATTGAACTTTTTATATTTTTCGCAGCCCTATGTATTCTAAAAATCTTTAAAATCTTTGTAACGTAATTTTTCATTTGAATTTTCTGGAATTATTTTCTTAATGAGAGCAAAGTTAAGGAATTTATAATTATAGAGTTAAATTTATTCGCGGCAAGATTGGAGAATTTAAAGTGAAATTATTTATAAGTTAAATTCATATAAAACCAAATTATAAATTGAACAAAATCATTTTAAAATTTAAAAATATTTTCACTTATCAGTTCTTCATCAAACACATTTTTGCTTATTGTAAAAATAAAAAACCGATCTTTATTAATTACCGGGGCATTATTGATTGAAAATCCTTTAACATATTTTGCTGTAAGATTATTGCTATAAAAATTATAGATAGATACCTCATCAGCATTTGCTGTGATTATATATTTTTCATTTTTATATTTTTTGTTTGGGAAAAGTTCACTAAATAATTTGCTCATGTAGTTTTCAAAATGCTGATCGGATTTAATGCTGATGCTTCCTTTTAGTTTTATCAAATACTTTTTATCATTTTCGAAAACTTTAAACTTCTCGTCATCAATAACTGTTTTTTTGAAATCATCCTCATTAATTCCCGAAACACAAATAAGATGTTCAATTGAGGGTTTGGATAAAAAGTTTTGCCATTTTTTTTCGCCTGGTAAGTCCGACTGATTTATTGTCAGCAAATTAATATTTGAAACATCGGTAGAATAGTTTTTATATATCTCTAAATATTTTTCAATTCCTATCTCAGTAATTAGAAACTTTGTATAAAGTCCGGCAACGGGGTATGTCATTGAAGGATCAAATTGATAGAAATCTTTTTTGCTCAGCAGCGTTTTGTAATCAACAAAATTACTTTGCACTAAAAACAAACCCATGTTCAAAATTACATTTGGTTCTTTGCCACCTCTTCCGCCAAAGGCTACGGCTAAACCTTCCTGCAGTAAGGGGAGTGTATACAAGTTTATCGACTTCAACTTATAATTTACGAGCAGGTGAACTAATTCATGATAATGGCAACTGAATGTTGAAATGATGTAATCATAAGGAATAAAATAGAGTCCGCGTGCTTTGTAGTTTGTTAATAATTCAATTTCATTTTCATCCTTGCAAACGTAGTAGTGAATTTTTTCACTTTGCAATTTTGCAATTTCACTTTCGTCAACGTTTAATTGAATTAGAATTTCGTCTACGAAATTATCAAGTTGGTCTTGAGAATATTTATTAAAGAGGGAAGGAGCGCTGAAATGAAAAATAAAATATTTACTTTCTTCAATTTTCCAATCAATGGCAAAAAAGTATGGCTTGGAAATTAATTTAGATTTATAAAAATAGTATTCGTTTTTAATCTGCCGGGCGGGAACCTCAAATTTTAATATTGAATAATCTTGATCGATCGAATCGAGTCCATACTCGTAATGCAGACTGCCATTTTTTATCTCATCTTTTACTTGGGGATCAACATCATTTGAAATTAGAAATTTATGCGGTGCATCGGGGTAAGTAATTCCAAGTCGTTTTGATAACTTAAACTCGGACTCATGAATAAATTTTTCGAGATCAGGAAAATCATTTATTAAAGCGTTGATAAAAGAATTCGCGCGGGAATCGGTAAGGTTTTGAGATAAAAGATGTCCGCTAATTAAAAGACTTATTAAGAGTTGAATAATGATAGATCGCATATACAATTATTATCAAAATAGAAAATAAATAATATGCTAAAAGGTAGTACTGAAATTAAAAATATATTCCAACACCAAGAGTAAGATTATCGAGTTCAATAAAAGTTCGTTTTCCTGTAATTGTCGAAAAATCGTTTATACTGCCATTACTGAAACCAGCTTTTAAATTATAATAGCTATAAAGTTTAATATTCTTTGTAATATCAACATCTAGTTTAGTAATCATTATTACACTAAAAATCCTTTGGTCACTTCTGTAAATATTAGAGTTATATTCTTCTGTTAAATACTGTCTAAAATAATTTTTGTACGTAAACTTTAATCCGCTTCCCAAAAACAAATTAACAATTGTACTATTAAATATTTTATAGTTTATAGATGGGCATATTGAAATTGTAATCTCAGACCTTCTATCTATTTTATTGCTTGTATTTAGAGCATCGCCGTGCGCATGTGTAAACTTCCCTTTGTAATAAATGTTTAACGCTGCATCCCAATTAGAAGTAAGATAATTTCGATATGATATCGATATTGCGTCTCGCAAGTCCAATTCGACTGAGTGGTTAAACCTATTTATTTGAGAACTGTCTGCTCTATCTTTATTTACTTGAGCATTCGTTGAAATAGATATGGATAAAAATATAATCGCGAATATAACTTTAAAGCAAATTTTCATTTTCAAGTTGTTCCAATTGATATTAAATAATGGTTAAAAATAGATTGACAACCCTAGAGTAATTGCCTCGGTTGTAATATACCAACGATAAGTTCTACCGCCATACTCTCTATAATCTTGACTTGATGAAATATCATTTCGTTTAGATTTTCCTAAATAATAGCTAGCACTTAAATCATATTTCCCTAATAAAAATATACTTTTATGGATGTTAACTTCAATATAAGCAGTTGCAACTGCACCAAAAACACTAGTGTAGTTATTAAAACTTGAAATATATCTATCGGGGTAATTTGTTTTGTTTTCACTCTTGATATATTTAAATGAGGGTCCAATACCAAAAAAGAGATTTAAATATTTGTTTCTAATTAATTGATTAAAAAGTTGAGTGGAAATTTCTACATAGGAATCACTGATATTGGTTTTAACAATTCTTCCACTCCCATCTCTATCAATCACTTCACGATCAATTGATTCAATTAGACCAGATACATCAAAATTAAATTTTACAAGCCAGCTATCTGAAATATATCTCTTGTATGAAATAGATTGTTCATTCAATAAATAGAATTCAAATGCTTGTGCTCCGGATTTATGGATTAAGGTACTATCGGGATTCTCTTTTCTTGAGCGCTAATATGTGACTGACTAAAAATAATTGTAATGATTAGTAGGAAAAAATAATGAAGAAATTTCCGTGATTTTAATTTGCTGCTCCTAAGCATACGCCCAATGCCTCACTCAATATTAAGATTAGCATAAAAATATGATAATGTCTATTTAAATACAAGCAGATTGATTTTCTAACACTCTGTAATGCTTACCGCAAGTCCGCCGAGAGAAGTTTCTTTATATTTTTGTGACATCTCAAGTCCGGTTTCTTTCATTGCAGCAATGCATTTATCGAGGGGCATAAAATGCTGTCCGGTTCCCCGCAAAGCAAGTGATGCAGCAGTGTAAGCCTTTACTGCTCCAAATGCATTTCGCTCAATGCATGGTATTTGCACAAGTCCGCCAATTGGGTCGCACGTCATTCCAAGATGATGTTCAAGAGCAATTTCGGCTGCGTTTTCAATTTGCTGTGGAGAGCCGCCTTTTATTGCACACAAACCAGCCGCCGCCATTGATGCCGCTGAACCAACTTCACCCTGGCAGCCAACCTCTGCGCCGGAAATTGAACTGCGGTGTTTTATTATTCCGCCGATAGCCGCGGCTGTAAGCAGGAACTCCCTAACTTGTCCAACAGATCCGTTTTGATGATTTATGAAATAATATAATACCGAGGGTATAACTCCGGCAGCACCGTTTGTTGGTGCGGTAACAACCATGTGCCCTGCAGAGTTTTCCTCATTAACTGCCATTGCATAAACACTTAGCCAATCGGTAATATTTGTGCTGTCCGTTTGGCGATTAAGCTGCTTAAAAATTGCTTGGGCGCGCCGGTTAACATTCAACCCACCGGGTAAAATACCATTTGTATTTAAACCTCTTTCAAGACAGGTTTTCATGGCATTCCAAATTTCATCAAGTTGATTATCAAGTTCACCTTCAGAAGTAAATACTAGCTCGTTCAGCTTTTTCATTTCGGCAATTGTTAACCCGCTCTCGACAGACATTTGCAGCATTGATTTAGCCGAGCCAAAAGGATAAGGGCACGAACCGGCAGGTTTCATTTTAATCGGGGCAGCTAAATTTTGAATTTCATCCTGTGTATTTAAAAATCCGCCGCCGATAGAAAAGTAAATTTGCGAGATTTGAATATTTCCTGAATTATCTATCAAGTTGAAAATCATTCCATTTGGGTGTTCTGGTAAAGGATCATTGTTGTCAAAAATTATATCCATTTCAGGTGAAAACTCGACCGTTTTTTCTCCATTCAATTTTATTGATTTGTTATTCCAGATGGATTCGATCAATAAACTCATGTCTTCTTCAATTAAACTTTGTGGTAAATAGCCGTTTAGACCAAGTGTCACAGCTTTATCAGAGGCGTGACCTTTTCCGGTAAAGGCAAGTGATCCCTTTAAAATGCATTGAATTCGAAGATCGGATTTTAGCTCTCGTTTTGATAAAAATTTAGTAACCAGATTTAAAAAATCTGCAGCCCCAGCCATGGGACCCATTGTGTGTGAACTTGAAGGACCGACTCCAATTTTAAAAAGCTCCAAAACACTAATGAACATAGGTGTTTCGGGACTAGTTGCTTTCGTTATTCCCATAGAAATTCTACGCTGATAAGAGAGATTATTTTAATAAGTTAGTATTTATATATGAAATATAAATATTTAGATAGGATTAAAATAATCGCCTTCAAGAAAGGCAAATGAAATTAATGAATTGATGAGAAATCAATTTCATTATTTGAGTAAAATCATCTTCATCGTTTTTGAAAAATTATTCGCCTCGATCTTATAAAAATAAATACCGCTTGGCTGATTGCCTGCATCCCAAACGACTTCATATGTCCCGGAGGGTTTTTGTTCATCTATTAGTGAAGTAATTTCATTCCCAAGTAAATCATAAACTGTAATTAAAACATTTGTAGTTGACGCATTAAGTGCGTCCGCTACGGCTACGGTGGGAACTGTAAATTTAATTTCCGTTGCAGGGTTAAAAGGATTGGGATAGTTTTGATATAATTCAAATTCAGTAGGGATTGAATTTGCTATGGAAACGATCTTTGAGTATTCAAAACTGCCGTCATTATCAATTTGCTTCAAACGATATTTCAATTCATCTTCAAAGGAGTTTTTATCAATAAATGAATACTCTTTTGGAGAATTGCTATTTCCGTGTCCATCGACAAATCCAATAGTCTCCCAATTTTTATCATTAGATGATCGATGAATCTCAAAACCATAATTATTTATCTCCGTGGCAGTTTGCCAAACCAGTTTTGCTTTATTGCCTTCAAGCATCACTGCAAAAGATGTAAGTTCAACAGGCATTGTATCGTCCCAGCTAACGCTTGCCAGTTCTATACCACCAGAACTGCTGAATCCTTCATCATAGAAACGAATTTTATTTGCAATAGCATCAACGGATTTATTACCAATTGTTAGTGAAGAAAGCTCTTTTACAACGGTTTCATCATTAAGAAACTGTAGTTTGAAGTATTGAATATTTACTGCATAGGATACATTTACAGTTGTAATATGAATGCTTTGCGAAATTGAAATGTCTTTATAATCACCGCCGCCATTGATAAAGTTTGCATAGGGATGATTGTCATAAATATTCATTTTTGTTCCGTCGCTGCTATTTACAAAGTTTCCCGTTGTAAATGAGAACTCAACTCCGGCTTCAATTGTTGACAACCCGTTAAAAGTCATAGTATTAACTGCTGCCAAAAGGGCGGAAGCTGTCACGAAAAATATCATCATTGATAATTTTTTCATTTTATTACCTTTTATTTGATCTTATCTATAAACTATACAGCTATTTTAGCTGTAATAATTTGCCTCTGATAAACGTTCTCAACTCAATTTTATTAATAGTTTGAGCTATAGATATTATCGAAGAATTAAATAATTACTTTATAGGTAAATAGAGTTTAAAATATTAGATGTGAAATGGAGTACAATCTGTGATACTATTATCGGGGATCTAAAAAGTTCATTAAAGCTAAAACTAAGTCACTATATCACAACTCTTATACTTATTATTTAGCTGCTTGTTTACTTCGGTTGATTCGAATTCTTTTTCAAACTCGACAACTAAATGTCCGTCCAATAAAATTCTAGGATCGATACTGAACTTAAACAATTCATAATAGACAGATTTTTTAAAAGTATGATCAAGGTCTTTGTGCTGTTTCATTGCTCTTAAATATGCAAGTAAGTTTACTATAAGTATAAACGGGTAAGTAAAAAGTAAAATTAAAAGTGATGTATGGTTAATTCTCGTATGATAAACTTTTCTAATTTTGAATCCCGTGAGTTTTGAAAGAACACGTAGCTTTTGAATCCCAATTAAAAAAATATGACCAAAATAAATGCTCGTTTCATCTTTGCTGCTAAACCAAACAGAATCAATTTCGTTGGAAGGCATTGACTTGTATAAATAATCACTCTCACCTAAAAAATTACTTACTCTATTTCGCAGCTTGGATGCATTTGGAGTTGTAATTAGTAATCGCCCACTTTTTTTTAACACCCTGTTAAACTCTTTTAATAAAAAATATTGATCGGAAAGATGCTCAATACCTTCCTGGCAAAGGATATAATCAGCATAGTCATTTTCTATCGGCAGTTCTTTAGCTAAATCGGCATAGCTGCATTCCATTCCATCAACATTAAAAAAATCTGGAAAGAGATCAAAAGCCTCAACCTTTGCATTCATCTCCTTCAAAATTGAAGTTGAATAGCCGGAACCTGCCGGAATATCCAAAACAATTTTATTTTCCAATTCTTTTTGTTTTGAAAGTAAGATAGTTTTGACAAATAATTTTATATCCTTCGGACCAAATAGCTTCATCACAAACCTTTATGAGTGGAATACAATTGTATGTAAAGCTATGAATAATTTATACTAATATTAAAATATTTTTTCACCAATTTATGAAACAGCAAAATCAGCGGCTGCTTCCGCATGGATTAAAGTTGTATCAAAAAGGGGAAGTGATGAATCTTCTTTTTTAATTATTAATGGAATTTCAGTACAGCCTAAAATTATTCCATTGGCTCCCTTATCATTTAACTTATTTATAATCTCTAAAATTTTAGATTTTGTATCATCCTTAAAAATTCCCTTAAGCAATTCGTTAAAAATTGAATCATGAATAAAATTGCGGTTTTCGAGATCCGGCACAATTACATTAATGCCATTTTTATTTAATCTCGATTTATAAAAATCCTCTTCCATTGTAGTCTTTGTTCCTAACAACCCAACTTTTTCTAGGCCTGAATTTAAGATTGATTTTGACGTTGCATCAGCAATGTGAATAATTGGAATACTAATATTTTTTACTAAATCGTTTGCATAAAAATGAAGAGTATTTGCACATAAAACAATTCCTTCTGCTCCCGAACTTATTAATTTGTTGGCGGCATTTTCAACAAGCTGATAAATTTCAGGGTGTTTCTTTTCTTTATATAATTCGTAGATAACATTGTAGTTAAATGAGTAAAGAAATAAGTCGGCAAAATTAAGTTCGCCAAGTTTTTCATTTACCATCTCGTTTATCAACCGGTAGTATTCCGCTGTTGAAATCCATCCTGTTCCGCCAATTAAACCTAATGTTTTCAATGTTGTCTCCAATTTATTTCCATCAAAATTTCAACTTCAAATTAATAAATTATTGTTATAAAAGGGTCACCATCATCAAAGTTTTGCATTAACTATCATCATTCCCATTTCAAATCCGTTATCTGTGCTAGTGTATTGTTTGTCAGTATCAGTGCGCTGAACGATTACCAATTTTAATTCAGGAATAATCATAAGCGATTGTTCGCCGCCGAGACCTGTATGACCAAAAATTTTATGTCCGCCCCAATTTTGTGACAAATCTGTTCCGCTGAGATATATTCTCCACATATATCCGTATCCTAATCCTAAGGTAGTATCCTCAATTGAATAAGCTGTAGTGCTTTGGCTTATCCATTGACTGGAAATTATTTGCTGTCCATTCCAACTGCCATTTTTTTGATAGAGAATACCGAAGCGGGCTAAGTCCCTACAGCTAATTTTAAAATGATAAGCTGGATGAATAGATTTATCATATTCATACTGATAATTACAATTTTCCGTTTTAAAATCCTGCATACCTATTGGATCAGCTATTCGAAATTTAAATTCCTCGTAAATATCCTTTCCGGTCACTTGACGAAAAATTGTTCCCGCTGTATTGAAGTCCCAATTATTGTAATAGAAAAATGTATTAGGAGGATGACTGCCCCGTTCAGGTCGGCTTTCTGTCCAGCCTATTCCATCCAATTCTGCGGCGGCAACATGATAAACTCCTGATCTTGATTTTATTAAATCTCTCACACTCGCCTGTTTTTCATCATTCGTTAAACTTGGCGGAATATCGTCAATATTTAATTCTTCTAAAGTTGCATCTAAATTAATATTTCCTTCTGCAACATGAATTCCATAAAGTGAACTTAACAATGGTTTTCTGATTGAGTGAAGATTATAATTCTCTGTAACTTTCCCCCATGAGAAAAAAACTTTGCCGTCATAGAGTGCCATCATTGCATCAAAGCTGCTACTTTCAGCAAGCTGTTTCACGGCATCTAATTTTGCTGATGAATAACCAACATCTTCCGGTACGACAGTTTCTAATGATAACGGCTCATTTATATCTTCCGGAGGGTCAGTAGGGGCTTCCGAACAGCTAAGTAATAAAAGAGTTAGGAATAGCACCAAGAGTAAAATTATTAAAGCGATTAGATCTTTTGCAGTGTTTATATTCTTGAACATTTTTAACCTCAAAATTTTTATTAGTCAATTAAAACATGAATCCCACACCAAATGAAAATTCAGGACCTCCGTAATTATTTCTGTTCCCTACAGGTTCTTTAAAATCTTCAAAAATGTTGTAACCTAAATCAGCATGCAGTTTAACAAGACTTCCTAATATCATATCAGTACCGAATCCAAAGTATGCACCGAGTGCAGTTTCTGTATGGTCTTCAACTGAAAGAATTTTCACATTCGATTCTGTTCCGTAAACCATTCCAACTGAAGCAAAAAAATATGGACGTAATGCATTGCCGCTTTCCCCTGGAATTAAAAAATATTTACCGCCCATCATTATTGGAATAATTGTGCTTGTATAATTCGAGAGAGTTTTCACCTTTACTTGAGAGGATAAAACTCCCATACTAAAAGTAAACGCGTAATTATTTTCAGGATAATAATTATACATTATTCTTCCGCCCATATTGCCTGGACCTGTATTTATTGATATTCCGCCTGTTTGAACCGCTACTCCCGATTCAGAATTCCTGAGAATAGAAATTCGTAAATCGACACTGTGTTTTGGATATTCGTTCGCTTGTTCTTCTGAATCATCAATTGTTTGAGCAAATAAAAAATTTGACTGAAGAATAATTAAACCTGCAACTGATACCAATATTAATTTCATGTTTTTCATTTCATTTTTCCTTTCTAATTAAATGTTCTATAGGTAATACCCTTTCGTAAGGAAATACCCTTACATGAAATAGAAAGGGTGTAAAAAAAATAGTGATTGGTTATAATAGGCGAGTGCTGCTAAATGATATTACTTTTGTGTGATTGTAATTCTACTATTATCAACTGTATAGTTTGAGTTTGTCAATGCCGAAATAAGTTCAAGCATTTCGTTAAGAGATTTATTATGAATGAGGAGAGTCAATCTTTCATTTTTTATTTTTGAATCGTCATATTCAAACTCAACATCGTACCATCTTTCTAATTGATTTATTACTTCTGTCAAACTTACATTTTCAAAATAGATTTCACCATTTATCCATGAACTAATATTTTCTAATTGAATGCTGGTTAGTTGAGACAAATTATTGCTCGCATCAATTGAGGCTTGGAATCCCTCATTCACAACTACATAATCTTCATCTTTTTTAGATGAACTGAGTGAAACTATTCCTTCAGAAACCGAGACGCTTATGTTTGGAATATCTTCAATTGCCCGGATATTAAATTTAGTCCCAAGCACAGTTACCAAAGCATTTTTGGAAGATACTCGAAACTTTTTATCAGGATCGCTTTTGACTTCAAAATATGCTTCGCCAACTAATTTCACATCTTTAACATCATCTAAAAATTTTTTTGGATATTCAAAAACACTTCCCGCGTCAATTATAACTTTTGAACCGTCACTTAGAACAATTTCCTCCTGAGTTCCATTTTCAACTTTTAATGTGATATAATTGGATGGAAATGGGGTGCCGGAATAAAAATAGTAAATTACAGAAATTGATACGGCTAAAATGAATACGGCAGCATACCTTAATAGGGGATAACTAAAGAATCTTTTCATTGGACTAATTTTATAATCTATGACAGGAGAGTCTTTCGTCACTTCAAAATCTTTTAAAATAGTTTTAGTTTTAACCTTTGCCCAAATTGCATTTACATCCGATTCATCAAAATTTTTAACGGATGTTTCCCAAATTTTTTTTACCGAAGAATAAATATTTCTATTTTTCTCGTTCTCATTTATCCAAAATTCAATTTCTTTCTTTTCAGAATCTGAACATTCATCAGAAACATATTTTGCAAGTAATTCCCAGTTTGGCTCGTTATTCATTTTCAAATCCTATAGCTAAAAATTAAGCTTCCCTTAGTTAATACTCTTAAGATTGAGTTTACCCTTACAGCAATGTTTAATTTATTTTCTTCCATGTTTTATTAAATCTTAGATAATAAAAAAGTTATAGTTAAAAATAAGATGATCAAATGCTTCAAATTTTTTCGTAATTTTTCTAATGCTCTTCCCATTTGCGTTTCTACTGTCTTAACTGAAATATTTAAAACATCTGCGATCTCAGAATATTTTAATTTATCAAATTTACTCATTCTAAAAATTTCTGCACACTTTTCGGGGAGTGAGTTAACAGCCTCATTCAGGTCTTCATAAATTTCTTTTTGTTCAACTCTGTCGTATGCATTTTCTGTATCTTCAATGCGGTCAACTTCAATTTGGTTATTCCTATTTTCAACATCTGCGCGACGCAAATATTTCAGCGACTCATTTTTTACTGCTGTAAATAGATATGTTTTAATGCTTTTAGTTGAATCTAAATTTTGTCGGTTTGTCCATATTCTAACAAAAATATCCTGAACAATATTTTCAGCTGTCTGTTTGTCGAACACATATCGGCGTGCAAAGTATATTAAGTTTTGGCAATATGCTTTAAATAAACTTTCAAATGATTGAGCATCACCTTCGCAAATTTTTTTAACCCAAACTGATTCGATATTTGTTTTTTTATCATTCACTGCTGTTTTTCAAAACTCCAGTTCAAGTCCTAGAATTGGAACGATAGACATTAGCTTATAATTCACTTGGGCTGAGTAATATTCAGACCATCCTCTAAATGAGACGTTTTTTCGGTCGAATAAATTCCAAATGCTAATATAGATAATCAAGTTTGCCTTCTTAAAATTAAATCGCTTATCAACTCTTACACTTAAACTATTATAATCGGGCAGCCTTTCTGTGTTAATATTTTTTTTATCAAAAATTCCGGTATTAAAAATTTGTGATAGAAACACATCAAAAGGTGTGAATGCCATTCCCCCTGAATAATTCCATCTAAAACTAAATTCCCATTCATTACTTATTTTATAACCTCCTTCGAGAGAGATTAAATATTTTTTATCAATAACCCTGTCGTGCCAAATTCCATTCAAATCTTTGTACCGTGAACGAAAGAGAGCTAAGCTGAATGAGCCGTAAAAATTATTAGTCAACTTTTTCTGCACCATAAATTCAATTCCTCTTGCAAAGGCATTTCCACCGCTGATAATATCTTTATGATCAGCATAAAATAAATTATAAATAGCCTCATCAAGTAAATAAAGTGTTGGTAAGTCTTGATCAATGGGGAGGTGACGATATTCTTTATCATAAACTTCCAGAGTGAGTTTTGTATCATCAAAGATCAGCCAGTTAAATCCAAAAACAAATTGACAAGCTTTAATATTTTTTAACGAACTAAATGATTTGTTTTGCATAAGAAAAAATGTTGGCAAACTTTGATTATTAATTCCCGCTGATCCGGTGAGAAAAACTTTTTCACTGAGGTAATATATAAGTGATAGCCGGGGAGAGATTCCGAAATTTTGGTTGAAACTGAAATAATTAAATCGAAGTCCTGGAGTGATTTTAAAATAATTTGTCGGCCTCCATTCGTCGGAAATAAAAGCTGCTAATTTTACATCAACCAATTTATCATCTACTACTAATTCATTTTTAAATTGTCCGTAAGAATTAAAACCGGCGGCAAAGTTGTTATTATTTTTGCTAAGGAATAATTTAGATTCAACTCCGAACTCTAGAAAATGATTAGAATGCCTAAAAGAATTGATGTTCCTTAACTGAAAGATATTTTCTGATGACGACAAGGACATTCTCTCCCTATCAGTATTTGTCGTTGTCAAATTTGTTTTCTCACTCCTAATTATATGCGAAAGGGAAGTATTGGAGAATCCGTTTTCTCCCCACAAGTATCTCCAATTCATTCCAAAAATATTTTGGATGTACTTAAACTTGCCGTACCAATTCCAGTAGTTTGATATTGAATAATCTTTTGGAGTATGCCAATCATCCCGTGAATAAATATTAATAAAACTCAATCTATTATTCTCAGAAACATCGAAAACAATTTTCCCCTGAATATCATCAAACTGACTTGGCTGTTCCAATTCTCCTATCAAATCAATAATTATATCACTAAAACTATGTTTAGCAGAAAACATCCATGAACCGGAATTATTTTTTAAGGGTCCTTCAACCTGTCCCGAAATTCCGCCGAAATTAAAATCAAACTGCATTTCAACTTCCTCACTATTTCCTTCTCGATAATTAATATCTATGATTGACGAAATCCCATCGCCGTATTTCGATGAGAATCCGCCTGTATAAACATTTATATTATTTACAAAATCGAGATTCAAAATTGAAAGCATTCCGCCTGTTGTTCCGGAAAATGAAAAATGATTAATGTTCGGCACCTGAATATTATCCACGAAGAAAATATTTTCAATAGTACTGCCGCCTCTTGCTACAATATGATTTGCTTCATTTTCATTAGAAAGGCTTGGGAGAGAGTTGATAATTCTTGTAATGTCACCGCCTAAAGTTGCTGTTCTTCTCATTTCTTCAAAGGAAAAATTTGATGCACTTGTGGTTTCACTTGAGGGCAAAATGAAAAAATTACTTTTCACAACAACCTCGTCACTCAATAATGTTTGAAGTTTAAGTCCCTGCTCAAAGAAAATAGTTTTATTTGATTTAACAATAATATCGGTTATTGTAACCGGCTGATAACCCAAGTAACTTATTCGTAATTGATAACTACCTACTGGAATTTGCTCAAGTCCAACATTTCCATTTGCGTCTGTGGCTGAACCCAAGTTGTAATCTTCAATCAAAACATTTGCGCCTACTAAGGGTCTCTTTGTTTCTTCATCAAAAATGGTTCCTAATATTTTACCTTTTAATATTTGATTGAATTCTGAGGGAACAATTAAAATCTGCTGACCTGCTATTATTAGTAGTTCAGTTGAGGAAAGATTAAGAATATATTTGAGAATATTTATTACACTATCCTTTTCAAAAACTACAGTTAGTTTTTTTTCAAGGGGAATTCTGTTTCGATTGTAATTAAAATTTAAACCTGTTTCGCTGCTTATGATTTGAAGAATTTCTTCGAATGGAACATCAATCGTAGATATTGAAATTAATTTTGAAAATTCTTTAGGATATTTATTTTGAATGGAATCCTGCTGAGGCAATAAACTGGTAATAGGAGAGAGGGAAATTATTATAAGTAAAATAAGATAAACTAGCGGAGTTCTTTGCATGATACCCCAATTAGATTTTATAAAAGTTATTAAAATCTAACTAGGATATCAACGTAATATTATCAACCGGGTTAACATTGTTATACTTCAAACTAATTATCTATTTGAATTTATTCTCGAATTGTTATCCGTTTGCATAATGCTAAACCAATCAACCTTTCGAGTTAAGTACATTACTAAAGCCAAAATGATAAACAATCCGATGCTTCCCATAAGCAGTGCATAATCCTGTAATTGCAGAATTATAAATAGGTAGCTGTAAAGCATAGTTAATATTCCTGCAATTAATAATGAGTGCAAATTCGATTTAAGCACACTGCGCGTATAAGCTGTGATCAAGAATATTATTAAAAGCCCAGAAATTAAATATGCGTAGTTAAATAATAGATGTTCTGAGACTGCAAGTAAAAGTGAGTAGAAAATTAGCAGCGCAAATCCAATTAGCAAATACTGTAATGGGTGAATCGTCTTTTTGTTCAATAGCTCCATCATAAAAAATGTAATAAATGTGAGTGCTATAAACATTATTGAGTATTTAGCAGTTCGCATTGTTTTTTGATATTCGTCAACGGGGATGAGCAGAGTTACACCAAATGCTGATTGATTAATTTGATGTGAATTCCCTAACCACACCTGGGGATAATTTCTATTTAAATGTAGAATGCTCCATTCGGCATTAAAACTTTTTTCCGTAATGTTTCTTTTTGCCGGCAAATATTGTCCAGCAAAACTGGGAGTGTTCCAATCGGAATTTAGATTTACTTTTGTTTCTTTTCCGAGAGGAGTGAAAAATATACTTTCAGAGCCGTTCAAATTAATGTCAAAACTAAAATTGTATTTATCACTTTCTCTTACATTTACTCGGGTACTTACTCCGCTCTGCAACACATCTATTGTTGGAATTCCCGGATTTGTCGTAACCTCCGAATTGTTCCATTTCAATTTTATGAGTTCTTTAATTCCTTTCATATCTGTTATACCGATTGACACGAATGCCTCATCCCACAAAATATCCTGCTCAGGAATATTTAATTCACCAATCTCTTTTGGCGTAAAGCTTCCATTAAAATTTATTTTTGAATTGTAGAGCACAGTTTCGTAAATGCCTCTATAACGAATTTCAGGATTGATTTTACCATTAATTTTTAATTCATCGGGCAGCAAGTGAGCGTAGTTTTTTATAGTTTGTGTATGACCTTCTTTGTACTTGATTACTGTTTTATATGGCACGGATAAAATCGGTCCGGAAACAGTTTGAACATTACCCCATTTATCGAACACGTCTGAAATTGCTTCATTTCGTCTTTGCTGCCTCTCGCTAATTAATGATTGAATCATTAGAGCTGGAATTAAAAGTACAAGTGTAACAACAGCAATAATACCAAGTCTTAAGCCGATAGAATTTTTTAATGTGGTCATGTGTTCGACCCTCCGAAAATTATTGTAAGTAGGTTATATTCCGAAAAGAGAAAAATGTTTCAAGGAAAAATTCGGTACCCTCTATCTTCAATTTCATTTTTTAGGAAAAAAACTGTTTGTACAATTCCATTTTTGTAATTCTTTAATCGATTAATTTCAATATCATAAGGCTTAACTTTTCCATCAAAAAGTAGAATACCTTTACCCAATATTATTGGAATAGTCGTTAAAATAATTTCATCAATAAAATTATTATTGAGGAAGAAAGAATTTGTTTTGCCGCCGCCGATAAGCCAAATATTTTTGCCGGATGAATTCTTTAAATCAATAACGAATTTTTCAAAATCACTATTAACAAATTTTACATCATCAGTATCAGATTCCGAATTGTTTTTAGTAAATACATAGTTGGTTTTTTCGGGGTAGGGGAAGTCCACTCCGAAACTTAAAATTTGTTTGTAGGTTGAGTTGCCCATAATTGTTGTATCAATGCTTTTATAAAACTTCGCATAGCCAAAATCATTATTATCCGGATTATCGATCGAGTGCAGCCAATCAATTTCACCATCCGGACCGGCAATGTAACCATCAATACTGACTGCTATGTAGAGTATAATTTTCCTCATCGGCGGCTTCCAACATTTTCCCTTTTTAGAATTGACTTTGCGGCAAAATGTCCCGCTGAAAAACAACCTTGCAAAAGAAATCCGCCTGTCGGTGCGTCCCAATCCAGCATTTCACCCACTGCAAAAATATTTGGATACTTTTTCAAAGAGAAGTCTGTATTCACTTCATCCATCGGGATTCCTCCAACAGTCGAAATTGCCTCTTCAATCGGGCGAAGTGCGGTTACTGGAATTTTCAAAGACTTTACGTTTTTTATAAAAGTTGATGGATTAAGAAAATTTTCCTTTGAAGTAAACATTTTCAAAATTGCCATTTCAGAGGTGCCAAGATTTAATATTTTTGAATAATTCTTCGAACTCAGATTTTCTTCTTTTATTTTTAACTCTAATTGCTCAATCGTGTTATTTGGTTTGAAGTCAAAAAAAATATATGGCTGTTCATATCGTTCCAGTTGGTTTCTCATTCCTGGGATAACAGGATAAATTGCATTTCCTTCAAGCCCGTAATCAGTTATAACTGCTTCACCAACTTTTTCAAACTCATCCAGATAAATCTTAATATTTTTGAGCGGCTTTCCTGCGTGATGCTTTTTAATATTTTCATTCCAATTAATGTTTACGCCGCAATTTGATGACTGAAATGGTTTTGTTCCAATTCCAAAATTTTCAAAAGCTTTAATCCACTTACCATCGGAGCCGGTTATTGACCATGAGGCTCCGCCCAATGCAAAAA
>SWCD01011705.1_pt1 | contig 110979 bp, 94 predicted proteins | sample 4693011 | NCBI WGS metagenome assembly SWCD01 (sample SAMN10267278, study PRJNA491770) | bioreactor metagenome | isolation source: DHS bioreactor inoculated with marine | place: Japan: Omine Ridge, Nankai Trough | reverse complement strand
CAATATTTAAAGTGCTGAGCCTTAGTGTCAACACAGGCAAAAGCATTGAAGATATTCTTGAAGAGGATTACCCTCACTTTACAATGTATATTGATAAATTTTTAGACATGAATAAAATTTATCAGGATTACAAAAAGAGAAATAGTCTGCTGGATTACGACGATCTCCTCGTTTACCTCCGCAAGTTTCTTCAAGATTTTGGTCCAGGCGCAAAATCATTACTTAGTCAAATAAAATTTGTAATGGTAGATGAATATCAGGACACAAATAAATTGCAGTCCGATATTGTGCTTGGACTTACGCAAGTCAGTAAAAATGTAATGGTTGTTGGGGATGATTCACAATCGATCTATGCATTTCGCGGAGCAAACTTTAAAAACATAATGGATTTCCCCAAACTCTTTCCCAATTCCAAACTGATAAAGCTGGAGGAAAATTACAGAAGCACACAGCAAATTTTAGATTTCACAAATCACATAATTGAGCGCGCTGTTGAAAAATATCCAAAAAAATTGTTCACTCGAAAAGGTGACGGCGAACTCCCTGTAATTATTTCTGCAAATAATGAAAACATGCAGTCAAAATTTATTGTGGACCGAATTCTTGAACTCGGAGAAGAGGGTGTCCCTTTCAGTGAGATAGCGGTTCTGTTTCGTTCATCATATTTTTCGTTCGATCTGGAAATAGAATTGAACAAGGCAAATATCCCGTTTATAAAATTCGGCGGAATGAAATTCATTGAAACCTCGCATGTTAAAGATATGCTGGCATTTCTACGGATCGTATCAAATCCGAATGATCTGGTTAGCTGGTTTCGCGTGCTGCTGCTTCACGAGGGAATTGGTCCAAAGAAAGCACAAATAATAATGGATGAAGTTTCAAAAGGGAATTTGAAATTTACACTTGAACCGAACGAAGATTTGAACAACAAATACAAAATTAAAGTTTATCAATTATTCAAACTTCTGTACGAAATTCAAAAGAAGGATCAATCCCCTGCCCAGCGTGCCGAGGAAGTTTATTATTATTATGAGCCGCTGTTCAAAGATAGGTATGATGATTTTAATAAACGGAAGAAAGACCTTGAAATGTTTATGAACATTTCTCAGAATTATAAAAGTCTCGATAGTTTTCTTGCTGATATGGCGCTTGATCCGCCATCCGACAGTGTTGCAGATGTTGACGCAACCGACAAAGAAAAAGATTACCTCACACTTTCAACTATTCATTCGGCAAAAGGATTGGAATGGCATTCCGTTTTTATCATTCATGCGGTTGACGGTTTTTTCCCATCAAGTCAATCTTTTGAAAACTTAGACAGTTTGGAAGAAGAAAGAAGATTAATGTATGTTGCTTCAACTCGTGCAAAGCAAAATTTGTACGTAAGTTATCCAATGAACATTTTTGATAGAAGGCAGGGATTCACATTTTCGAAACCATCCCGTTTTATTGCGGGAATTGGAGAAGAACTTGCTGAGGAGTGGCTGTTGGAGGAAGATATTTAATGCTGAATTTATTTTCATTTTATAAGAGATTCCTATATCTTTGTTCTGTTTTGTAATTATTATTAGGAATTATGGACTATAAAGAACTCGCCCAAAAAGCAATTGAGGCAAAATCAAAAGCAGTAGCAACTTATTCCAACTTTCATGTTGGTTCCGCAATTTTAACCAAAGCAGGCAAAATTTATCAAGGTGCAAATATTGAAAATTCATCATACGGATTAACTATTTGTGCTGAACGCACCGCAGTGTTCAACGCCGTGCTGGAAGGCGAAAGAGAATTTGAAGCTGTTGCAATTGCATCCGACCTTGAAGGCTTTTGTCCGCCCTGCGGTGCTTGCCGCCAGGTTCTTTTAGATCTTTGCGGAAAGGATGTTGACATTGTTTTGGTTGACAGTAAATCAAATTTAAAAACTTATAAACTGAAAGAACTAATCCCCCATTCCTTTGGGGAGGAGAATCTAAAATAATATGATGGAAACTAGACCTCACTCAATGCCTCAGGAAACCGGATGGATAGAAGTTATTGCCGGATGTATGTTCAGCGGTAAGACCGAAGAACTGATACGACGATTGAGAAGAGCAATGATCGCAAAACTCAAAGTCAGAATATTCAAACCAATTATTGATACCAGATATTCGAGCAATAAAATTGTTTCGCATAGTGATCAGGCTTTACCATCAACACTTGTGGAATCACCGCAAGAGATTTTGGATTTGGCGGATGATGCACAAGTAATAGGTATAGATGAAGCACAGTTCTTCAGCGGTGATTTAGCGGAAGTCTGCAATGAACTTGCTAACCGAGGTAAACGAGTAATTGTTGCGGGATTAGATCAAGATTATAAAGGCGTTCCTTTTGAGCCGATACCACACCTTCTAGCAGTATCAGAATACATTACTAAAACACTTGCAATTTGTGTTGTCTGCGGCAATCCGGCTGATAAAACTCAGCGCAAAACTGCTTCCTCAGAAAGAGTGCTCGTTGGTGCAGCAGACAGTTACGAAGCACGCTGCAGAAAATGTCATTATATTCCTCAATCAGAATAAGGATTTTATATGGACATAGTTTCAATACTTAGAGGAATAATTGGTTTAGCTGTTTTAGTGGGTATAGCCTATCTATTTTCTAATAACAAAAAAAATATTAATTGGAAATTAGTTGGTGCCGGATTAAGCATACAATTAGTTTTTGCAATTTTAATTTTAAAAGGGGAAATATTAGGAGAGTTCTTTGCTCCCCTCGGCTGGCCAAAAGAGTTTTTCAGATTTGTGAGCAGCTTTTTTGTTCTGGTTTTAAACTTTACAACGGAAGGTGCAAAATTTATTTTCGGTGATTTTGCAATTAGTCCCGGCGAACCCCAAAGCATGGGATTTTTCTTTGCGTTTCAAGTTCTTCCAACAATAATATTTTTCGCAAGTTTAATGGCAGTGCTCTATCATCTAGGATTTATGCAGAAGGTTGTTCAAGCAATGGCTTGGGTAATGGCAAAACTTATGGGTACAAGCGGTGCAGAATCACTATCCGCAACTGCAAATATTTTTGTCGGGCAAACAGAAGCTCCATTGATGATAAGACCATTTTTAAAGGGAATGACAAAGAGCGAATTGCTTACAGTAATGACGGGGGGAATGGCGACAATTGCCGGTGGTGTGATGGCTGCATATATTCAAATGCTGAGCGGATCTTACGCTGCTGCTTATGGTGTCCCACTTCAGGAAGCACAACTGCTATTCGCAACTCATTTACTTGGAGCAAGTGTAATGGCGGCTCCTGCTGCGCTAGTGCTTTCAAAAATAATTCATCCGGAAGTCGAAATTCCCGAAACAAAAGGGACTGTAAATGTTCATATTGAAAAAACAAATTCAAATGTAATTGATGCTGCGGCTACCGGTGCAGGAGATGGTGTTAAACTTGCCGCAAATGTTGGTGCAATGCTTTTAGCTTTTATCGCACTCATCGCAATGATCAATTACTTACTTGAAAGTATTGGCGGTTTGTTCGGTGTAAACGAATACTTCATGGCAACATTCGGCAAACCGTTTAACATGCAGCTTATATTCGGAATGGTACTGCAATTTTTAGCCTATGCAATTGGGGTACCTTGGGAAAGCGCTTTAGAGTTTGGAAGTTTGATCGGTACAAAAGTAGTCCTTAATGAATTTGTCGCCTACTTTGATCTAAGCAGTTTGATTCAGATGAAAGAACTTGTAAATGAAAAAGCAATTCTTATGGCAACATTCGCTCTATGCGGATTTGCAAATTTCAGTTCAATTGCAATTCAGATCGGCGGAATTGCTCCGTTGGCGCCTAATCAAAAAGCAAATTTGGCAAAGCTCGGTATGCGTGCAATTTTAGGCGGCGTGTTAGCAACTTTGATGACGGCTACCTTGGCTGGGATGTTATTTTAATTGTTATTAAATATTATTTAGACAAACATGATTGATTTAAACTCAAAATACGCAGCTCTTATAACCGAATTAAAAAATCAATCCCCTTTTGAGCCTGAGTTGGCAATGGTGCTGGGAAGCGGACTTGGTGGCTTTGCGAAAAGCATTGAAACGGTAAAATCGATTCCTACTTCTTCATTAAAAGGTTATCCGAAATCTACTGTGCAAGGACATGAAGGCTATATTCATTTTTCAAAGTACGGCGGTAAAAATTTATTGATCTTTCAAGGAAGAATTCATTTTTATGAAGGCTACAAACTTTACGAATGTATTTTGCCATCTCACATTGCGGTATCACTTGGCTGTAAAAAAATAATTTTAACAAATGCTGCAGGAGGTATAAATACTAATTTTACTCCCGGTGATTTGATGCTTATTAAATCCACAAATTCAATTAATCTAATGATGGAATTAACCGAGGTTCTTGGAGTCCCAACACCTGAAGAGAAAAATAATTTTCTAAACTTCCCTTCTGAATATATTAATTCAAAAATACATGAAGCCGCACTTGATGAAAAAATACACTTGAAGGAAGGTGTGTATTGGTTTGGTAAAGGTCCCAGTTATGAAACTCCTGCTGAGATAAAGATGATGGCTAAATTCGGAAATGATGCAGTTGGGATGTCAACAGTTCATGAAGCAATTTATGCTGCTGTAAAAGGACTTGAAGTTAGCGCAATATCATGTATTACAAATTATGCCGCAGGTATATCAACAAATAAATTAGATCATTCCGAAGTGATGGAAACAGCAGAAAAAGTTAAAGGAAAATTTGAGAGGCTGATTAAACGAGTGATTGAAATTCTTTAAACGTCAAAATCGAAAGTCATTTCTTGTTATTAACTTCATGTAATTTTTGTAAAACTAATATGTGGTAAATTGAAACCTATTTCTAATTTTGTAATCCTATTAATAAAAAAATTAAAATACTGGAAATGCTATGAAAGCAATTAACACACTTATATTCATACTAATTATTAGCTCACAAATATTTGCACAGGGATTTAAATTCATTGCAATGTCAGATAGCCGCGGAAGGTATAATGGTGTTAACGATTCCGTGTTATCGAAAATAGTTAACGATATTATTGAAACTCAGTCTGATGCAAAATTTGTAATATTTGCCGGAGATATGGTTGACGGAAACAGAATTGACCCGGATAGAACATATGGTGAGTTAATGCATTGGAAAGATATAATGAAACCCATTTACGATAGCCCAAATATGGTGTGGCCAAAAATATGGCCAGTTGTAGGCAATCATGAAATTCAGCATAGAAAAGATGAAGATAACTTTAGAAAAGCATTTCCAAATGTTTATGCAAACGGACCTGCTGATGAAAAGGGTTTATCATATTCCTTCGATTTTGAAAACACACATTTTACGATCGTTAATACCGAGCGCTGGTATTATGGAGATCCAAATGATACAACCGATGACCGCAGAGATTGGCACTACGTTAAGCATTTAGATTGGCTTGAAGATAATTTGAAATCTGCAAGAGAAAGAGGAATTGAAAACTTGTTCGTAGCAAGCCATGATATGATTTATCCTGTCGGAGGTCATTTAAGAGACGGACTTGCAAATCTTCGCAGCAACTTCAACGGAGAAATGGATTCAACACGAACATGGTATATGGATAGAAGGCAAGCTGTGATTGACATACTAGAAGAATATGATGTAGCAGCGCATATTTGCGGACATGAACATTTGTACAGCCGACAAAAGGTTAACGGTGTTTTTGAAATTATTGCCGGCAGCACAGGAGCACCTTTGTATTATTTCAATCCCGTTTACCGTGTTGATGCTGACAGCCATTATGTTGGTGAGGAAATGAGTTATGCCAAAGCAATTCCATATTATGAAGCATTGGATTATTATTATGGTCCGGGTGAAAACTCGCAAGCTTCAAGAAATTTTGTAGGCAAACGTGCGTTTAACTACGTTGTATTCGATGTCCAAGAGGGTCACATTAATGCAAAAACTTATGGTGCTTATCCTAGTGAAGATTCCAATAATGTTATGGGTACAAAAATAGAACTAATTGATGAATTTGTGATTAGTAAATAGAAATGTTGAGTCGAAAGAGATAGTAAAATTAGCTTTCAAGAAACGAATTTAGAATAGCAGCTGCATAAACAACAGCACTTTCACTTCGCAGTCTATTTGAGGATAGTTTTATTTTTTGGGGAAATTTAAAAATTTGAATTTCATTTTCCGTCAGCCCCCCTTCCGGACCAAAAATAAAATATTGTTTTGTAGAGATTGTAGAGCTGCTTAATTTATTTGCATAAATATTTATACTTTCAGTAAACATTTGATCGAATAATATTTTATCCCCTTCAAAATTATTTATTTCGCTAACTGATTTCACAAATTCAATTTTGGGAATGTAACTTCTTAAAGATTGTTTCATTGCGGAAAGTGCTATCTTGTTCCATCGATCCATCTTACTTCCTTTTGCAATACTCCTCTCTGCTTTGTAAACTATAAAATTAGTAATTCCTAGTTCAATACTTTTTTCAAGTGCAAATTCAAATCTATCTGTGCTTTTTAGTATTGGCAAACAAAATACGATCTTTTCAAATATATTTTCATAGTTAGTCTTTTCAATTACCAGGCATGTTAAATCAAGTTTCGAGATTTCTAAAACCTCAGATTTATAGATTGTCCCATTACCTAATGTAACATAAATAGCATCGCCTGTTTTATGGCGCATAACTTTTGTTAGATGTTTAAACTCATCACCGTCAATAACCAAAACATCATTCTTTATTGGCAATGAGGAATAGTAGAGTTCTATGTTAGAAAGAAAATCCTGAGCCAAATATTATTTCTCCGTTTCTAATTTCATCAAAAGCATATTCAATTCTAAAAGCATTAAAGGGCAATGCCAGTATAGTAATTCCCACTCCCCAACCCTTCTGAAAATTATTAAATCCCCATTTTTGACCATTATTATATGCCAAACCAGTATCAAAAAATAGATTGACAAAAATAGCAATTCGTGCTGAGGTTAATCTGTTCGGGAGGAATGGTAAATCTAAACTTAAGTCCCATTCATTAATTAATGGATGATTCAGTTCCACGGATGCAAGAATAAAATTGTTTCCCTCCTGGTCATCTCCTCTATGCCCGCGAATAAAATCACCGACTCCCAGAAATGAATAATCATAAAGAGGAACTTGTTTGCCGAAAGTATGACGGTAATCAAATCTCCATTTGAGGGTCAAATCATTAAACAATCTTATATATTCTCTAAAATCAAATCGAAATAAGTTATAATCTATATCATCGATCTCAAAGCCAAAGTGAGCATAATAAACCGAAGCTAATAATCCGGTTTTTGGATGCTGTTTCAAATCTCGACTATCAAACACATAGTTAACACCCAAGCTAAAATTATTATCAATTCTATCTTTTGAAGCGTTAATTCCTTCAACAAATTTATTTGGCATTTCAATGTATCTGTATTCTGAAATTAATTTTATTTCATTAAACTGATTGATCCATCTGCCGAAACTTACATAGCCAGAATAAATTGTATTATCGAATTCATCACCGTATAAAAGCTCCGCTACTTCGCTTCTGTTACTTGAGCGAACGAAACCGCCGCCGAATGAAAAACTAATATCAGGATCGGAGAATAGAACGGGATTATAATATGAAACACTAAAACTTGGATTATAGCCGAAACTTAAAATTGTCCTTATTGTTTCGTTCCTGCCTCTAAAATTTCTGTATAAAAAATTTACTCCAAACGATGTCCTATCAAAATCTCCGCCTCTAATGTAAACGAACGGAATTGGATAAATATACCAACTCTCCTTAACCTCAATAATAACAACATTAATGCTGTCTTTCATTTCAGGAAAAACGGACACTTTACTAAACAATCCTAAACTGTAAACTCTTTCACTATTGAAATTCATTTGTGCTGATGAAATACTATCACCTACACTGAAAGTCAGTTCTCGGAGTATTATAAAATCTTCCGTTATATTATTTCCACTAATCTCAATAGAATCAACTAAAACAGTTTTGTTACTTTTTACTGAATCAGTAAAAGCAGAAATATTTGAGGTCACAGCAAAAAATATTATAGTAGTGAAAATATATGTGAGGAGATTTTTATGCATTAATCCAAAGGGTAATTATAAATATTGGAATTGAAAATTATGAATTTAAAAGCAATGGTTATGCTGAATAGCGATGCAATTATCCTGGACCACTGTAATATTTTGATCAATCAATCCTTTTACGGCTTCATCATTTCTTATCCCAAGTTGAAGCCAAAACACTTTTGGTTGAATTTTTATTACGTCGTCTATTATTTCATGAATAAATTCACTTCTTCTAAATACATCAACAATATCAACCTTAAATGGTATTTCGGTAAGTGATTTATAAACCGGTATACCTTCAATATTGGGAATAGCCGGATTTACTCCGGCTACTTTGTATCCCATTTCAACTAAGAATTCGGCTATCTGCCTACTCGTTCTTGACTCATATCTAGATATCCCTACAACAGCAATAGTTTTTGCATTTTTAAGAATGCTGCAAAGTTGGCTATCTGTTGGTCTATCCTGCCGTAACACTTTCTTCCTCATAGGCTTCAATCGGTAAACATGAGCAAACTAAATTTCTATCGCCGTAAGCATTATCTACCCTGCCAACACTTGGCCAAAATTTATTTTCTTTAGTCCAATCCACAGGAAATGCAGCACGCTGTCTTGAGTAAGAATATTTCCAATCGTCTGAGACAACAACTTCGGCCGTATGAGGAGCGTTCTTCAGTATGTTATCAACCTTATCTGCTTTGCCGTCCTCAATTTCCCGTATTTCTTCTCTGATCGAAATCATTGCTTCACAAAATCTATCCAGCTCAGCTTTTGATTCGCTCTCTGTCGGTTCGACCATTAAGGTACCCGGAACAGGGAAGGAAACGGTTGGAGCATGGTAGCCATAATCCATTAAACGTTTTGCAACATCTTCAACTTCAATATTTGCAGAGGCTTTAAAATGTCTAAAATCAAAAATTAATTCGTGACCAACGAAACCAGTGTGACCGGTATAAAGAACCGGATAATATTTTTCTAATTTTGCTTTTAAGTAATTAGCATTTAGAATTGCAATTTTAGTTGCTAACGCCAAATCATCTCCGCCCATCATTTTAATATAAGCATAAGATATTAATAAAACATTAGCACTGCCGAATGGAGCAGCAGCTACAGCTGAAGATGATTGAGATCCATTTGTTTTAACTACAATGTGATCGGGTAAAAATGGAACTAAGTGCTCAGCTACACCAATCGGTCCCATTCCAGGTCCGCCTCCCCCATGAGGAATGCAAAAAGTTTTATGTAGGTTTAGATGACAAACATCTGCACCGATGACGTAAGGATTTGTAAGTCCAACTTGCGCGTTCATATTCGCGCCGTCCATATAAACTTGTCCGCCGTTATCATGAATTATTTTGCATATTTCTTTTATGTCTTGCTCAAACACACCATGAGTAGATGGATATGTAACCATCAATGAAGAAAGTACATCCTTATATTGTTCAGCTTTAGCTTTCAAATCTTCAAGATCGATGTCGCCAAGGTTATCACATTTAACGATAACTATTTTACAGCCTGCCATAACAGCGCTTGCAGGATTTGTTCCATGAGCTGATGAGGGAATTAATACAATATTTCTTTCACTCTGACCCATATGCTCTTGATAATTTCTTATTACTAAAAGTCCTGTGTACTCCCCTTGTGCTCCAGAATTAGGTTGAAATGAAATTCCCGCAAATCCTGTTATGGTTTTTAACTGCTCTGATAATTCATTAATAATTTCTGTATATCCTTCAGCTTGTTCTCTCGGAACAAAGGGATGAATATTAGCAAACTGGGGATAAGTTATTCCAAGCATTTCAGTTGCAGCATTTAATTTCATAGTGCAAGAACCTAGAGGGATCATTGAGGTAGTTAGGGATAAGTCCCTCTTTTCTAACATCTTAATGTACCTCATCATTTCAGTCTCTGAATGATAACTATTGAACACGGGATGAGTTAAATAATCTGAAGTTCGCTTAAATTCTTTTTGTAATTTGGAATCAACTGAATCTAAAAATGCAGTGAAATTCTTTTCATCAAATGAATTTCCTTTAGTCTCGGCAAATATTTTTGAAATACTTTTTACATCTTTTATTGTGTAAGATTCCCCCAAAGAAATGCCAACATAATTATCATCAAAATACCTGAAGTTCATCTCCTTGCTTTCTGAAAGAACTTTAATCTTTTTTTTCTGCTCCTCAGTCACTTCAATTTTAAGTGTATCAAAATAAAATTTATTGGTTTGTTTATAACCCAAAGAATTTAGTGATTCATCTAGGAGGCTCGTTAAATTATGGATATAACTCGCAATTGATTTTATACCGTCAGGACCATGATAAGCCGCGTACATTCCTGACATTATTGCAAGTAAAACCTGTGCAGTACAAATATTGCTCGTCGCGCGTTCACGTTTGATATGCTGCTCCCTTGTCTGCAGAGCCATCCTAAGGGCACGTTTACCATGTGAATCAACAGATACACCAATTATTCTTCCCGGTATCTGACGTTTAAAATCTTCCTTGGTTGAAAAATATGCTGCATGAGGTCCTCCATAACCATAAGGTATCCCGAATCTTTGGGCCGATCCAATAACTGCATCAGCTCCCATTTCTCCGGGAGGAGTAAGTAAAGCTAAGCTTAAAAGATCAGCTGCAACAGTTACATATATTCCGGCATCATTGGCTTTTTTAATGATCGGTTTTATATTTTTAACCTCACCATTGGAATCAGGATACTGAAGAAGTATTCCGAATATTTCATCTTCAAAATCAACGGAATTTAGGTCAGCTATATTTAAAGTAATATCCAAAGATTTTGCACGAGTTTTTAGAACATCGATTGTTTGAGGAAATGTATCTTCGGAAACTAAAAAGACATTTGAATTTTTCTTTGCTCCCTTCTTTGAGTTATAGAACATAATCATTGCTTCAGCGGCGGCAGTAGCTTCATCCAATAATGAAGCATTTGCCAATGGCAATGCGGTTAGGTCTGAAATAACCGTTTGAAAATTAAGAAGGGCTTCCAACCTGCCTTGAGATATTTCAGCTTGGTAAGGAGTATATTGTGTGTACCAACTTGGGTTTTCAAGAATGTTTCTGATAATAACAGAAGGCGTAATCGTATCATAATATCCCATACCAATAAAGGATTTAAATACTTTATTCTTTTTTGCTTGAATTCTTAGTTCACTTAAAAAAGTATTTTCAGAGACCGGCTCGCCGATATCCATAGTATTTTTAAGCTTTATTGATTGTGGTAAAGTCTTATTAATTAAATCATCAACTGTGTTAAAACCCATTAATTCAAGCATCTCTTTTTCTTCAATAACGCTTTGTCCAATATGCCTATTTGAAAACCTATCGTAGTGTGTAAACTTTTCCATAAAATCTTCTCTCTATAATCGATTAAGGATAAATAAATACATATATTTTAAAATTATTGACTTAAAATATATGTAAATACTGAATAATTTTAGTTACAAAAATTATTAATATTGGGTAAAAATAAATAGACATTTACTCTTGAGTGAGTTTTCTGAGAGCAATTTTGGCGGCTTCTTGCTCAGCTGTTTTTTTATTTCGCCCTTTACCAATTGCATAGCTTATTTTATTTATTTGAACTTCAATAGTAAATATTTTTCCATGTTCCGGTCCCTCTTCCTTAATAAGATGATAAACAGGCGAAGTTTGTTTTTTTGAATGTGACATTTCAAGAAGCTGCCCTTTGAAATTTTTATCGACTTTAAACTCTCCGCTGGAATAAACCGGTTTTATTATTTTTAAGTGAATAAATTTTCGAACAGTATCAATCCCCTTGTCCAAATAAATAGCACCGATAAGAGCTTCCAGGGCATCGGCTAAAATTGTTCTTAATCCATCATGATTATCATTAATGAAACGGTCATTATAGAGAATAACGTTATTCAATTTCATTTTTTCGGCCGAATTAGCTAATGAATTTTTATCAACAAACTTTGATCTGTGCTTGGTAAGAAATCCTTCACCCTCATCGTCAAACTCGCTAAATAAAAATTCAGCAACAATAAATCCGAGGGCTGAATCGCCAAGGTATTCTAATCGCTCATTTGATTTATCAAGATTTGGTTCAAGTTCTAGAAAGGATCGGTGAGTAAGTGCTTTGATGTAATATTCAGGTTCAAGAATTTTGTAGCCTAGAATATTTTCTAGGCTTATAATTTTTTCAGAGATTAATTCAGAATGGTTTAGAATTTCATTTTTCCTTCTAAACCATTTTAGAATTTTTAACAAAAGAAATTAACCTTCAAACTTTTTGAATAATAAGGATGCATTATGTCCGCCAAAACCAAATGTATTGCTAATGGCATATTTTAATTCTTTTTCTACCGGTTTATTTGGAGTATAATTTAAGTCACACTCCGGATCAGCTTCAACAAAATTTATAGTTGGTGTTACAATCGAATTTTTCAACGAGAGAATAGATGCAATGCTTTCAATTGCACCCGCGGCACCTAATAAATGCCCTGTCATTGATTTTGTTGAACTCACAGCAAGTTTATATGCGTGATCTCCAAATACAGTTTTGATCGCTTTCGTTTCATTCAAATCATTTAGCTGAGTTGAAGTGCCATGAGCATTAATGTAATCAATTTCTTCAGGCTGCACACCTGCATCGCGCATTGCTTCGCGCATGGATCTTACTGCTCCTTCTCCGCCCTCGGGTGGAGCGGTTATATGAAATGCATCACCGGTCAGTCCAATACCAACTATCTCGCCGTAAATTTTAGCACCTCGCGAAATAGCCTGCTCATATTCCTCAAGCACTAATGTACCGGAGCCTTCTCCCATTACAAAGCCATTTCTGTCCTTGTCAAAAGGTCTTGAAGCAATTTCAAATTTGTCATTCCAGGTTGAGATAGCTCTTGCGGCATTAAATCCGCCGATAGACATTGGTGTGATCGCAGCTTCAGCGCCTCCGCAAACTACCATATCTGCCGAGCCTCTTTGTATATGAATAAATGCATCCGCAATAGCATGTGATGATGTAGCACAAGCCGATGTTGTTGCGTAGTTTGGTCCTTTTAATCCATATTGGATTGATATTTGTCCGGCTGCGATATCTGAGATCATCATAGGTACAAAAAAAGGACTTATTCTTTTTGGACCTTCATTCATAAAAATTGTATGCTGAGTTTCCCATGTATCCATACCGCCAATTCCGCTGCCGTAAATTACTCCTGCTCTTTCACGGTCAATTTTTTCTAAGTCAATTTGGGAATCTTCCATTGCCATTGCTGCAGTCGTCATAGCATACTGAGTAAAAGGGTCCATCCTTCTAGCAGCTTTTTTGTCAATATAGGTAAGGGGATCATAATTTTTAAGTTCACAGGCAAATTTTGTTTCAAATTTTTCCGTATCAAATTTTGTAATTAAATTTGCACCGCTTTTACCTTCCAGTAAACCGTTCCAAAATTCTTCTAATGTATTTCCAATAGGTGTTAACGCACCCATACCAGTTATAACCACACGTCTTTTGGTCATCAAGTATCTCCCAAATCGAGTTAAATATAAAACTTTATAAAATGAAGCCACGGAAGAAAACCGTGGCTGGTAATTTATTTAGCTGCCTACTTTTTCTTTTAGATAGTTAACAGCATCACCGACAGAAGCTATTTTTTCAGCATCTTCATCGGGTATAGAAATGTTAAATTCTGATTCAAAGCCCATGACTAGTTCAACGATATCCAATGAATCTGCACCTAAATCATTAGTAAATGAAGCATCAGCTGCGATTTGGCCTTCATCAACACCCAGCTTGTCCATAATGATTTCTTTTACTTTAGCTTCAACGTCCATAGTTACTCCTATTATATTTGTTAATTAAAAAAATATTTATCACATCACCATTCCGCCATCTACAGGAATTACTTGCCCTGTAATATAATTTGCGTCATCGCTGCATAAAAATGCTACAACGCGAGCTATATCTTCAGGCGTTCCCATTCTTTTTAACGGAATATTTTGAAGCAGTGCTTCTCTTTGTTTTTCATTTAATTGTTGTGTCATTTCGGTTTCAATAAAACCCGGGGCAACTGCATTAACCGTAATATTTCTTGATGCAAGCTCTTTTGCAGTCGCTTTTGTAAAACCAATTACTCCAGCTTTTGAGGCAGCATAGTTTGCTTGACCTGCATTGCCGATCATTCCTACAACGGATGCAATATTTACTATCCTGCCATAGCGTTGTTTGATCATATGTTTCATCACAGCTTTTGTGTAATTAAATACACTCTTAAGATTAATATTTATTACAGAATCAAAATCTTGCTCAGTCATTCTTAATAAAAGATTATCTCGAGTAATACCGGCATTGTTAACTAAAATATCCACTCCGCCTAGTTTCTCAATTGCATTTTGAACCGTTGCTTCCGCGTCTTCTAATGATGATGCATCAGCTTTAAATCCATGAATTTTAATATTCGGATTATTAATTTCATTCTGAAGTTCCTCAGCACATTCATCGCAGCTATTATAAATAAAAGCTACATCCGAAAATAAAACACCACAGCAGCTTTTAGAAGCTAATTCTTTTACAATTGCTCTACCAATTCCCCTTGTACCGCCTGTTACAATTGCTCTTTTATTTAATGACAAAATGCTACTCCTGAATTTATCAAATACTTAAAAACGGATATTTGAATTAGTTATCTCCAAATAACGCGATAATATACAACTTAATGATTTATATTTCCACTTGCTAAATGCTTCAAAATATACTCTAATCTAATTTCTCAAGGTCAGCAAATTTATCAATACCAACTGATTTTACATTTGGGTCTATTCGCTTTAAGAGACCTTGTAGAACTTTACCAGGACCAATTTCATAAAACTCATCAGCGCCATCTTCAATCATATTTTTGATTGTCTCTTCCCATCTTACCGGCGCAGTAACTTGTTCATTTAATAAGTTTTTAATTCCGTCGCTTTCAATAACCGGTTTTGCAGTTACATTTGCATACACGGGAATTTTAGCATTTTCAATTTTTACTTCTTCAAGTTGTGAAGATAATTTTTCTTTTGCACTCTGCATCAACGGCGAATGGAATGCTCCGCTTACAACTAACTCTTTTACTAATTTCGCACCGCCGGCTTTACACATATCCATTGCCTTGTGAACTCCTTCAACGGAACCGGAAATAACAATCTGACCCGGTGAATTAAAATTTGCACATTGCACAATTCCAACGGAACTTGCTTCGCTGCAAATCTCTTCAACTTTTTTTGCTTCCATTCCAACAACCGCTGCCATTGTCCCCGGATTATCAATCCCAGCCTGCAGCATTCCTTGTCCGCGAAATCTTACCAGCTTCAATGCATCAGTAAAATCCAGAGCGCCGGCAGCAACTAATGCGGAATACTCACCCAATGAATGTCCGGCAGCCATATCAGGCTTAACTTTATCCATAAGTTGTGTTAATAAAATACTGTGTAAAAATATTGAAGGCTGTGTAATATCTGTTTGCTTCAAAGCATCAACAGGACCGTTAAACATTACCTCACTTAAGTTAAAATTGATTGCTTGTTCAGCCTTTGTAACAAATTCTTTAACATGCGGCGAATTATCATAAACATCCTTTGCCATTCCAACGTATTGAGCGCCTTGTCCGGGAAATAAGAATGCTATTTTTCCCATTTATCCATCCCCCATGTTAAATACATTGAGCCCCAAGTAAAGCCTGCACCAAAAGCTGCCAGGATCAGGTTATCACCCTTTTTAACTTTTCCATCTCTGTAATATTCAGTTAGGCATAAAGGAATGGTTGCAGCAGTTGTGTTGCCATATTTATTAATATTGATCATCACTTGTTCACTCTCTATGCCCATTCGTTTTGCGGTAGCATCGATGATTCGCAAGTTTGCCTGGTGAGGAACAAGATATGCAATGTCTTCAGATTTGAGATTATGTTTTTCCATCATCTCAGCAGAAACATCGGCCATTCCTTTTACCGCAACTTTAAAAACTGCTTTACCATCCTGATAAATATAATGTAACTTATTCTTAACGGTTTCTTCAGTTGCAGGATTTAAACTTCCGCCTGCTTTCATATATAAACTATCTTCTCCAGATCCATCAACTCTAAGAATGGAATCATGAATACCAATACTGTCATCCTCGCTTGGTTCCAATAAAACTGCAGAAGCCGCATCTCCAAAAAGAATGCATGTGTTTCTATCGGTATAGTCAGTAATGGAACTCATTTTATCTGAACCGATCACTAAAACTTTTTTAGCTTTTGCACTTTCAATTAAACTCGCACCTGATTGAAGAGCAAATAAGAAACCAGAACATGCTGCAGAAAGATCATAACCCCAAGCATTAGAAGCGCCTATTTTTTCTTGAACCAAACAAGCTGTAGCAGGAAAAAACATATCGGGCGTAACTGTAGCAATTATAATTACATCAATCTCTTCCGGTTTTACGCCAGTGGTTTTGATCAAGTCTTCAGCAGCTTTTGCAGCCATGTCACTCGTTGCGCCATTCTCCATTAATCGGCGCTCGGAAATTCCTGTTCTTGTTCTTATCCATTCATCATTTGTATCTACAATTGTTTCAAAATATTTATTATCCATTATTTTTTCCGGGGCATACATTCCAACACCGGTTATTGCTGCTTTTATTTTGCTATTTGGATTTTGCATATTCTCCTAAAGATTCTTCAAATTTCTGTAGTAGTTTTTTATCAAACATTTCCTTTGCCTTAAGCACCATATTTTTTATCGCCAATTCGGAACTTGATCCATGACCAATAATACTAATACCTTTAACGCCTAGAAGAGGTACTCCGCCATAAGACTGATAATCCATATCGCTAAGTGCTTCCTTAAAAACTCCTTTTACAATTAACGCTTTTATTTTGTTGATAAAACTAAGCTCAGCATATTTTTTAATTCGGGATTTTAACAAACCGATTGTACTTTCGGCTAATTTTAAAATTATGTTGCCTACAAAACCATCACACACAATAATATTTACAGTACCTTTTAAAACGTCTCTTCCCTCAACATTGCCTACATAATTCAAATCGGAATTAGCCAACAAATCATGAGTAGCAAATGTTAATTCATTTCCTTTAGATTTTTCCTCACCAACACTCATTATTCCCACAGTTGGTTTATCAATGTTGTGCATCTCTCTGGCGTATATCGAGCCTAACAAAGCATACTCAAAAAGATGAGAAGGTTTGCTGTCAACACTTGCACCAACATCATATACTGAACAATACTCGCCGTTTTGCGTAGGGAATGATGAACCGATTGTTGGGCGGGAAACTCCATTAAGTCTGCCAATAATTAATGTGGATGCAGCCATCATCGCGCCGGTATTACCCGCGCTAATAAATCCATCCGCTTTATCATCTTTTACTAATTTTGCACCAATCACAATTGATGAATTTGGTTTTGATTTTAAAGCGGCAGTTGGGCTGTCAGACATTTCAATAACATCATCGGCATGAATAATATTTGCTTCAGGAAACTGAAGATCATTATCGGAAATAACTTTGCTGATTTTATCCTTTTCACCAACTAACAATAATTCAATATTACCATCAACCTTGGCGGCTTGAATTGCACCCATAACCGTATTTTGAGGTGCAAAGTCTCCGCCCATTGCATCAACTGCAATTCGGCATTTTTTGTTTTGAGAGTTGGTCATAAACCAATTAGCTTAGGATTCAGGAACGAACATTGATCTGCCGGCATAATAACCGCAGCTTGGGCAGGCTCTGTGGCTAAGTTTTGTATCGCCGCAATTTGAACATGCTGTTATTCCGGGAGCTGAAGCTTTGTAGTGAGTTCTTCTCTTATCTCTTCTTGTTTTAGATATTTTTCTTTTTGGATGTGCCATAATTACTAACCTTTATTATTTAATTTTTCTTTCAGTTTTAATAATTCTTCCCATTCGGGTCTTACTTCATCTTTTGAACAGTTACATTTTTCAATATTTAAATCTGCGCCGCAGCCTGCGCATAACCCTTTACATTCTTCGGAACAAAGAACTTTCATTGGAATAGATAATTTAGCGTAATCAACAACTTCACTTGTTATATCAATATAATCTTCTTCCGGCGATAAATAAAATGTATTTGAATCATCTTGATCTAAACTATCTTCATCAAAAAAATAGAAGAGCTTAAATTTTTGATTTAATTCTGAGCTGAATTCCTTGCTGCAGCGATCGCATTCAAAATTAGTATGAACATTTAAATCGCAATTTAAAACAAATTGTCTTTGCGATTTATCTAGTTTGCAATTAACGTCAACGGTATCACAAAATGGTGAACTAAGACCTAAGTTTTCTGATGTCTCTTCAAACTCAAATAAGTGAACACCGTCTTCAATATTTTTTATTTTAATCTTCATTGGCATAGTGCCTCAAAAATGAAGTCCAAAATATAAATAGTCCTATAATCATAATCAAGAAAACGGCGTAAATTGTTGAAATGAAAGATTTTATTATTTAGAAGAATTTATGGGACGTATTTGTATTATGAATTTTTATTTCTTATCAAAATTTAACTATTTTGAGTTATAATTACACATTATTTTGATCATATGCTCGCAATAAAAAATCTCTCAAAAACTTTCGGCAAAACACTCGCTGTTGATGATATTTCATTTGGAGTTAACTCCGGATCAATTTTTGGAATCTTAGGTCCAAATGGAGCTGGTAAATCTACAATTCTCAGATCGATATTAAATATTATTGAAATAAATGAGGGCAGTATTTTAGTTGATGGAATTCCTAACTCTGAATACTCACTTGATAAAATTGGTTATTTACCGGAAGACAGGGGTTTGTATCAACGAAGTAAAGTGAAAGATGTGTTAAAATATTTTGGAAAACTCAAATCACTTAACTCAAATGAACTTAATACAAAAATTGAATACTGGACTGATAAATTTCATTTAGGGGATCTATTAAATCGAAATGTTTATGAACTCTCGAAAGGTAATCAGCAAAAAGTTCAATTTTTAATTTCAATTATACATGAACCTAAAATATTAATTTTAGATGAACCTTTTACCGGATTCGATCCAATCAATCAGCAATTGATCTTGGAAATTATAAACAATTATAAAGTAGAAGGCAAAATTGTTCTTATCTCAACCCACATGCTGGAACTTGCCGAAAAATTTTGCACGGAAATATTATTAATAAATCGTGGTAAAAAAATTATTTCCGGTGATATCAAAAAGATTAAATCGGAGTATTCAAAAGAACAATATTTTGTTGAGTTCAATGGTGATGATCAAATGATCACTAAAAATCATTTAATAGAAGAGATAGAAAATAGTAATGGGAGAATAAAAATAACAGCTGCCTCTGATTGTAAAAGTTCGGAGCTGTTAAATTATTTATCATCCAAGATTGAGGTTTTACAATTTTACAAAATTGAACCAAGTCTAAGTGACATATTTCTAAATTTAATTTCTAATTCAGATAAATAAGAATGAATAAAATATTTCAAATAGCGAAATGGGAATTTATCGAGCGGGTGAAAAGAAAATATTTTATTGTTTCAACATTGCTCACTCCCCTTTTAGTTATTGCCATTGGTTATTTTTCCGGACTCGCAAATATTTCAACAAGCGATTCCCCGCAAATAATTGGAATTTATAATACATCTGAACTACCATTTGAAAATTTGAAAGATACGTTTGAAGGAACAAAACTAAGTGATGGACAACCGAAATACATTCCGATCAATTTGAATAAAGATGTTCGAGAGAATTACGGTGATCTTTCATTGCTGGCAAGGATTGTTGAAAGCGGTGAAGTATCTGCCAGTTTGATTATTAGAAGGAACGACTCAAATAAATTGACTACTAAGCTAATCTCTAAATATCCATTACAAAATACAGAGTTACTTCTACTTGAAAATATTATATCCAAAGCAGCTACTCGACAAACTAAAATTATTGATGATGTTAAAATTGAATCTATCACAACCTCAGAAATATTCAAGAATAGAAGTGAAGCCGAAATTGTCAGTCAATTTTTTGAAAGTTTCGTTTTATTAATTTTACTTATAGTTACAATACTTTTTTCGGGAGGATTATTTGTCAGAGGTTTGGCAGAGGAAAAATCGAACCGCATAATTGAGATTTTATTATCGAGTTGTAAAGTAAAAGATATTCTACTTGGTAAAATATTTGGACTTTCAATATTAGGAATGTTCCAGATCTCAGTTTGGATAATTTTTGGTTACATATTTTTAGGAAAACAATTATTTCAACATGAAACAAGTTTTCTAAGCCTTCAAATAGCCTACTTTATTCTTGGATATTTATTTTATACTTCCATTTTTGTAGGACTCGGTTCCCTGGTAAATTCGGAATATGACTCTCAACAATTGACAACAAACATTAGCATATTTTTACTTTTGCCGATAATTTTAGCTTTGCAAATAATTGAGCATCCCGATTCCATAATGGCAATTGCGTTATCTGTTTTTCCATTAACAAGCGCGCCAATAATGCTGTTAAGATTAAACACAACCATAATCCCGTCTTGGCAAATTCTCGCCTCAATTATCAGCTTAATATTATTCACAGGTTTTTTTATTTATTTTACAGCAAAGGTTTTCGGTAAAGGTTTACTGATGTTCGGTAAAAGACTGCCTTACTTTAAATTATTTAAATGGTTAAGATCAGAATAAAATATAAAATACTATGTCCATAACTGCTACAATATTAGCTGCCGTAATTCCAATGCTCGCATACTTATATTTTATTTGGAAGGCAGATAGATATGAACCTGAGCCTTTGAAGTTTTTGTTATTACATTTTTTATGGGGCGCATTTGGAGCCGTAATTATTGCAATAATCGGTAGTGAGATTTTAGCTCTATCATTAGGAAGTTTTCTAACAATTAATTCCCTTTCGCTCGTGCAGATCATTTTAATTGCTCCATTAGTTGAAGAGTTTGCAAAAGGCTCCTTGCTTTTAAGAACTGTTAATAATATTAAAGTAGATAACTTAACCGATGGATTAGTTTACGGCGGCGCAATTGGGTTAGGTTTTGGTATGACGGAAAATTTTATGTACTTCCTATCAAATGCCGATGATGCGCAAGTTTGGATTTCAATTGTAATAATTCGTTCGTGCTTTTCGGCAGTAATGCATTGTATTTCAACTGCGGCTTTTGGTGCCATTCTTGTTTTAGCAAAGTATTCAACTGCTTCAAAAAAAATACTGCTGCCGTTCGTGGCATTTTTTATTTCTGTTTTTATCCATTTTCTATGGAACTTTAGTGTAATTCACACAAGTACAGTTTTATTTGGTTTTCTTTTTATGATAGTATTAATTGTATTTTTTATAATTCTCTTTAAGTTCTCCATAAAAAAAGAAAGAATGCTAATATATAATGAACTGCTTGATGAATCGGATATAATTCCTGAAAGTCATTTAATAATATTAAGTTCTAATGAAAGAAATAATAAAGGCTGGGTTGATGAATCTTTTCGTAAGAAGTACATTAAATCCGCAACACGACTCGCTTTCCGAAAAATGGAAATTAAAACATGCTCGGTGAATAAGAGAAAAATTTATGAAGCCGACATTATTGAACAAAGAAATATTATTCGTAGTTTATTCCTAATAGAAAATTAATATTTGTAAAGAGGATAAAAGTTGATTGGCATTTTAGGAGGCACATTCGACCCGATCCATAACGGGCATTTAATTACGGCAAGAGCCGTGCTTGAGGCACGAGATTTAGAAAAAATAATTTTGATCCCTTGCAGTATTTCTCCGCATAAGCAGGACGTAATTACCGCAACTAACTATGACAGATTAAATATGGTTAAAGCTGCAATAGGTGATTCTAAAATTTTTGAAGTATCAGATTTTGAGTTGATGAGAGGCGGCGTATCCTATACCATTGATACAATTAAGCATATTTTAAAAGAGCATAATGATGCAGATTTAATTATTGGATTTGATAATTTACCAAAGTTTGACACTTGGAAAAATTATCGCAGGATATTGGATATGGTAAACTTAGTTGTTATGAGAAGAACTAATGAAGATGTAGAAGTAAAGAACAAGGACGTGCTGAAGAAGGCAATTATTGTGGATACACCAAACATTGAAATTTCTTCAAGTGGAATTCGCCGGCGCATTAAAGATAATTTACCGATTGATAACCTGGTTCCTGATGCTGTAAAAAAATATATTATTGAAAATTCAATTTATTCCGAAAAAAAATAATGATGAGAGATATAATATTTTTAAATAATCTTAACGTTGATAACAAAAAATTGATCTCGCGATTAATTTCTAAAGTTGAAGAAAACATTGCAGCGCATGATGATATTTTAACTGCCATCCATAAAAACACGGGTAACGCTTATCGGATTGGGATAACCGGTCCGCCGGGAGCCGGAAAGTCAAGCATCACAAACCAGCTTGTTAAACTGCTGGTCAGCAAAAATAAATCTGTTGGAATAATTGCAGTCGATCCAACAAGTCCGTTTAGCGGCGGCGCCCTTTTAGGCGACCGTGTACGCATGAGCGAAGTTGGGAGTATGCCCGGCGTTTACATTCGCAGTATGGCAACGCGCGGTAGCTTAGGCGGTTTGAGCCACAAAACGATAGATGCTGCTGATGTTCTTGATGCCGCCGGATTCGACTTTGTGCTTTTTGAAACTGTCGGAGTCGGGCAATCGGAATTGGATATTGCCCAAGCGGCTGATACTACTATAGTGGTGTTAGTCCCGGAATCGGGTGACGCGATTCAAGCAATGAAAGCCGGACTTATGGAGATTGCCGATTTTTTTGTAATGAACAAATGCGACAGACCCGGTTATGAAAGTGCAATCAGCGCGCTGAGAACAATTTTGATGTTTAAAGATCATGATGAAAATAGCTGGCTTCCTGAAATTATTAAAGCAGTCGCAACTGAGAATAAAGGCATTATTGAAATATTCGAAAATATTGAAAAGCATCAAAACTATCTTAACAAACATGATCTGTTAATTACAAATAGAAAGGCTAGATCATTGAATAGAATTAAGGATATTGTTAAGGATAGAATTAATTATGAGTTAACTGATTTTTACCATCAAGAAAAATTCTTAAATGCTATCAACGAAGTTGTCACTGGCAATCTTTCACCTTATCAATTAGCAGAACAAATATTAAAAGTTTATAAAAATAAAAAATGATTTCATTTACCCAGTAATAAAGAATTTATTATGAAAAAAATCGGCAAAGATATAACCAAGAATAGAGATTTTCTAAAGCGTGAAGATTTTTATAAAAATATAATGCGAAAACTTGGAGTGCAAAAATCCACTGTAAAACTTGGCGGCGGAGAAAAAGCAATAAAACGTCAGCATGATAAAGGAAAATTGACCGCACGAGAACGAATTGATCTACTCATCGATCCCGGTTCCAAGTTTCTTGAATTAAATACTTTTGCTGCGCATGGAATGTACGAAGAATATGGCGGTGCGCCTTCATCGGGCACACTATTCGGCATTGGCAAAATTCATGGTAGAAACCATGTAATAGTTGCAAATGATGCGACGGTAAAAGCGGGTGCGTGGTTTCCCATAACTGCAAAGAAGAATTTACGAGCACAGGAAATTGCAATGGAGAACAGACTTCCGTTGATTTATTTGGTTGATAGCGCGGGAGTTTTTCTTCCGCTGCAGGAAGATATTTTCCCTGATAAAGAACACTTTGGAAGAATTTTTAGAAATAATGCAAAAATATCCGCAATGGGAATTCCTCAGCTTGCCGCTATTATGGGACCATGTGTGGCAGGCGGCGCATACCTTCCAATTATGAGTGATGAAGCATTAATTGTGAAAGGTGAAGGCTCAGTATTCCTTGCTGGTTCTCATCTTGTTAGAGCCGCCATAGGAGAGAAAATTGATAATGAAGATTTAGGCGGCGCTGTTGTGCAGTCAAATATTTCCGGTGTAACTGATTACATTATGGAAAACGATGAGGAATGTTTGAAACAAGTGAGAAGCTTAGTTGAGAAAGGTAAACTCGAACCGAAAGCAGGATTTAACAGAACTGAATCCGCTCCCCCACTGTTTGATCCAAAAGAAATCTATGGACTGCTGCCTGAAGATACTATTAATCAATACGACACTTACGAATTGATCGCGAGAATAGTTGATAAATCCGAAATTGACGAATACAAAGCCGGGTATGGAAAATCCATAATCACTGCATATGCGAGAATTGACGGCTGGTCTGTTGGAATTGTTGCAAATCAGCGCAGCATAATTAAAACTGAAAAAGGTGAAATGCAGATCGGCGGAGTAATCTATTCTGATAGTGCGGATAAGGCGACTCGATTTATCATGAATTGTAACCAGAAAAAAATTCCATTAATATTTTTGCAGGATGTAACAGGATTTATGGTGGGCAGCAAAGCCGAACATGGCGGCATTATTAAAGACGGCGCAAAAATGGTTAACGCCGTTGCTAATTCTGTCGTACCAAAAATTACAATTATAGTGGGCAATAGTTTTGGAGCAGGCAATTATGCAATGTGCGGCAAGGCTTACGATCCAAGATTTATTTTTGCCTACCCGAATGCAAAAATATCAGTTATGGGCGGAAACCAGGCAAGCAGTGTTCTCCTTGATATAAAAATAAAACAAATGGAAAAAGCCGGGAAGGAATTTAGTGATGCAGATAAGAAAAAGCTGCTCGATGAAATAATAAATTCTTATGAAGATAAAAGCAGTCCCCTTTACGCTGCTGCTCGTTTATGGGTTGATGAAGTTATCGACCCGAAACTAACGAGGGAATACATTTCAAGATCAATTGAATGCGCGGATAATAATCCGAATATGGATGAATTTAAATTGGGTGTTATACAAACATAAAAGTTTCAGAACAGTATATCATCGGTACTTTATTATAGAAATATTAATCTGGAAGATAAAAGCAAATGCAATTCATCATAAATAGAAAATTCTTGATAAGTAGTTTTTATGTTATTTTTATTTTCTTTTTAAGTTGTTCAGCAGAAATTCAAAAATATGATTATCAAAGTTATAAACTTACATACCTTGATACTGTAACCTTTAGTGAAGTAAATCTATTCAAATTCATTGATAATGAAGATCAGATTTTTTATACAATCTCAGAAAAACACAAATATGGATATTCAAATCCGCCTTTCAAAAATTATTCACGCATAAAAGGAAATGAAATATACAAGCTTAAGTTTTCAAAAATGAATACAAAACCATTTTTAACAACTAGATGGAGATTAGATTTAAATTCATATTATATGTTTAATGGAGATACATTATTTATTGGTGATGATCCGAATTATGTAGATACTTTAAGATATGATGTTTATGAATCAGAGAATATTTCAACAATTTTTATAGAAGAAGTTGATTAAATAATTATTTCAACACCCAATATGCCTTGAAATAACAATCTTCTGAATCTCCGAAGTCCCCTCTCCAATTTGAAGCAATCTTTGATCACGATAAAAACGTTCAACCTCAAACTCTTTCATTAAGCCGTAGCCGCCGTGTATCTGCACAGCTTCATCTGCAACTTCTTTAGCAATTTCCGAACAGTAAAGTTTTGCCATTGCGGCTTCCTTGCTAAATTTTTGTCCTGTTTGGCAAAGCCAGCAAGCTTTATAAAGTAAGTTTCTCGCTAACTCAATTTTAGTTGCCATATCAGCCAGCTTAAACGCCACTGCCTGAAACTTAGAAATGGGTTTCCCAAATTGCTTTCTCTCTTTTGAATATTTAAGGGCTAATTCATATGCGCCCTGCGCACATCCCAATCCCATTGCACCGATTGATAATCTGCCGTTATCCAAAGTCTTAAGCATAATGTGAGAACCTTCACCAATCTCGCCCAATAAATTCTCTCCAGGCACTCTGCAGTTATCAAAATATAATTCCGATGTATTGGAACCTCGCCACATCAATTTGCCATGCATTGTTTTTGAGGTAAATCCGGGAGTATCATTTTCAACAATAATTGTTGTGAATTTTTTATCGCCGCCATTATCAGCTGAAACAGCCTGTACTGTGCAGCCGAGAGATATATCAGCTGAACCGTTTGTAATAAATATTTTAGAACCGTTTATTACCCAATCGCTGCCATCTTTAACTGCCGTGGTTTTTGACCCGCGCGAATCTGAGCCTGCATTAGGTTCAGTTAATCCAAATGACCAAAGAGATTCTCCAGTACATAATCGCGGTAAGTATTTATGTTTTTGTTCTTCTGTTCCATAGTAATAGAGTGGACCAATACCAAGTGAATTGTGTGCTGCCAAAGTTGCTGCTTGTGAGCCGTCAATGCGTGCTAATTCTTCAACCGCAATTACATAGGATAGTACGTCCATTCCCCCGCCGCCATATTCCTCGGAAACATGCATACCAAATAATCCGAGGTCACCCATTCGTTTTGTTAATTCAGCGGAAAACTTTTCTTCTTCATCAAGCTTCGCGGCTACTGGTCTAATTTCGTTTTCGGCAAAATCGCGAACGGTTTGTCTAATTAAATTTTGTTCATCCGATAAATTAAAATCCATTAAATAATCCTCTCAAATTATTGAAGTTATAAATCGGTATTCATTAAACTTTTTAAAGATTGTTTTATTAAATATGCCAAGAATTACTACATAACCTAAATAAAATAGTTTAAACAAAAAAGCCCCGGCAAAGTTACCGGGGCATAATAAATAAACTAAATTTTATTTCAGCAGCATCATTTTCATTGTCGAATTAAACTCTTTGCCGTTGTTTCCGACAGCTTTAATTCTATAAAAATAAACGCCACTGCTCATATTACTAATGTTCTGTGAACCAGCATTCCAATCGACGGTATGCGTGCCTGCATTCATAACTTCATTCTTAAGAATTGCAATTTCCTGACCGAGAAGATCAACAATTGATAATCTAACTTCAGAAGAAACCGGCAAACTGAATGTAATTTTTGTAGATGGATTGAACGGATTTGGATAGTTCTGATTCAATGCAAATTCAGCAGGTATAGCCACTTCATCTTCAATATCCACAGTAATTGGATCAGGAGAGAATTCTATTCCTTTTACACGGGTAAATCCGGATATTTTGCCTACGTCAGTTGCTTCACCTGTTACTGTGTTAATTTTGTGAAGGTATGTCTGAAGGAAAATACTCGTTGCGAATAGATTACCTTCTGTATCAAATGCTAAAGATTCAGTAATTCTTGATTTACCTGTTTTACCAACTAAAGTTGTGTCGCCATTAGTTTTATCAATTTTATAAAGTCTGTCTTTATCAGAGGTAGCATCAACAGCAGCCCACAATTCACCATTAACTCGATTAATTGCTATAGCCGAAACTTTAATTCCAACATCTGCTACATAATTTGTTGTTCCTTCAACTGGATGAATAGTATATAATTTTTGGTCCGCAGATACTGCGTATAAAGTATCATCATCAGAAAATGTAATTGCGTCAAAAACCGATGGTAAGCTAAAATGATAGAAAGCGTCACCAACTGTTGAGTTAATTCTAAATACTTGTGAAGTATTATCGTCTTCTTCAGTTAAGACATAAATTTGCTTCGAAACTGGGCTAATTGCCATAGCATAAGGATCGTTGATTGGGGAAGATCCAATAGCAGTTCCTAAAGCTGAGGTTGTGTCAATAGTTAATAATTCACCAACTTGAGTGCTTGTTAATCCATACAGTTTTCCTGCTTCAACTTGATTAATAATATAACCATAACCAGCTAGAGCAATGTATTTATCCGCGTCATCAGGATCGTTTGAGGAAATAACAACTGAATCAGTTGCCGCACCCTCAACTGCCGGAGCATATTCGTATTCCAACGTTAGTGAATCGTATGAAGATAATGTAATCGGTAGAGACAACGAGGTTAATAAACTAAATTCAGAATTAGAATTTTGAATATTAGTTATGGTTAAATCAGGATCTCCGAAATTTCTTACGATAACGTTAATTGTGCTGCTTGTTGTTGAAACTTCATTATCACCAAAATCTAAAACTTTTTTATCAGTAAAAATATAGGCATCATCATAGGGAATAATTCTAACTCCGCCTACCCAATTAGCCCAAGTATTTGGTGCTGTAACATATTCAGTATATATCCAAAAACTATTTTCATCAGCGGGATCCGTCCAAGCGCCCATATAATCGCCCCAGCGGTTTCTTGTTCCGCTAAAAGTTTTTACATAGTTCGCTTTACCTTCCTGCAATGTGATACTGCCCAACGGCGAAGCTGCTCCTGCTTTTAGAATGGTGTAATAAGCTCCCATATATTCTGTAGAAGCTGAACGGCTATATGTTAAAACTACATCGTTATTTTTTGCAACAGCAAGAGCCGGATAGTTATGATAATGCTCAGGAGTACCCATTGCAATATCTCTAACGGTAGTATTTGTTGTTGGATCGATTGCTAAATATCGGACAGATGACTTACTTGTCGTAACACCATTCCTAACTGCATGAACTGCATGTAATATTCCATCTCTGTAAACAGGCTCATTTCTAATACCGCTTCCGCCATCATCAATTGAAGGAGATCCACCACCCAATTGGTCTGTATCAGGAGGAGGTAAATAAAAATTACAAGGAACATTAACCTTTGTAAGGCTTGCAGTGGCACCTAATGGATCAGTTAATTTGTAAAGAGCAACAGCAGTTCCTCCACCGGTGCTGGCAGCTAAAAGATAATATTCGCTTGATGAAGCATCATAAGATCTCGAAGGTCTAATTCCAAAATCATTAATGCTGTAAAAATCTCTAAAATTTAATTGACCTGCTGTTGCAGCATATAAATCATTTTTATCAATAATTCTAAGTTTAGCATACTGATAACCGCCAGAAAAGAAAAATTGATTTGAAGTTATATATATTGCTTGATCATCATAACCAACGCCCTGGTAATCGCCCCAGCTTCCGATTGGAGTTGTACCGTTTACATTTGATGGAAGTGCCCAATTAAACCAGGTTCCAAGAGGATTTTCATCATCTGAGACAGAAATTAGGAAATATGAAGTACTAGTTTGTGAGTCAAGCCAAACCATTACCCATCGATTAGAGAAATGATCGTAAGTTACTTTTGGGTCAAAAGTATTTTCAGTATAAGAACCGGGCACCGTATTACTGAACCATTGATCAGCAGAAATTGTCTTTAAAGTATTTCCTTCCTTGTCTGTAATACGAAAAGTAGAGTTTACTGTTTGAATGACATGATTTGGACCAACTGCAATGTATGGGTCAGGGGGAATAGAATTTCCTTGAGGGATACCATCAAAACTTTCAAATACAATTAGGCTGTCTAAGGTTGCATTAACTTTTGAATTTGCATAAATAGGATCCAATACAAAATTATTCCGTTCCGATGCATCAGGGGCAACTTGAATAATATTTTCTTGAAACTTATTGAATAACTTAAATTTACCACCCGTTACCGGTGCATCTTTTGAATAATCATCGGTTGTAACAACCACACCGCTTGCCACAGAGCCGTCAACAGGCCCTGTTTGCCCAAAAGAATTAAAGCTTAGAAAAAGTAAAACTATAAAACACTTGTTGATGATTTTCATTCATCCTCCTAAAATCGAGATTGTATATTTGATAATGAAGTTAAATATTAATCCTATTTATATCAACGTTGAAATAAAATACTTAATATATTTTTAACCTTAATTATTTCTTGATAATGTGTGTAAAAACAATTTTTATAACAGAAGTTTTTTCTTATTTTTTGATAATCTAAATAATCTTTTAACATTAAATATATTATGATATGGCTGATTCATTTAAATTAGATTTCCTTGGGAAATTTGCTACAATTCTTCAAAGTGCAATTAACAAAAAGAAAAATTTTCCAGATGAGCTTTGCAATTTTTTAGCTTATGAATTTAAATTTCATGCAGCTGCATTATTTTTAATTAATGATGAGAATAGATTAAAATTATTTGCTAAGTCTTCTTATGTTAATCAAAGTTTAATCTCCCCTGATCAAGAAGTTACAAAAGAATTAGCTGATCAAATTGAACTTGGGAACTTCCAGTTATCTATTTCAGATAAAAAATTCCTACGCATATCAGATGATGAAATGATTGAATCAATTCATTTAATTGATTGCATGGACACAAATTTTATATTAGTTACCGCAGTTGCGCATACAGAAGAAAGTGATGACAACAGAATTACCAAAATTTCTGATCTAGTGCGAATAGCTTTGATTAATTGGTTTAGTGAAAAAAGTAAAATATCTGATAGCTCAGCCGTTTCAAGCAGTTTTAGTTCATTAGTTAAGGACACTACACTACAATTATATGCACCATTAAAAAATGTGGTTGATAAAGCAAAAGTTCTTTCCGGAGAGTATTTATCTACTTACCAGTTAAAATTTGTTGCTGAGATAAATACAGGTGCAAATTATTCATTAAAAACGGTTGAAGAACTTTCAGAGATCGCTTCCTTTGAATCAAATCAATCAAGCATTCAAATGCAAAATATTAATATTCGTGAATTAATAAAAGAGATTGCGGATAATTTTAATTTTGAAAATGCTGCTAAACCTGAAACCGTTAAGATAAGTTTTAATGAGTCCGTACCTGAAAATATTACTATAGATACTGTTAGATTAAAAAGCACAATTTATAAGTTGCTTAAATTATCAAACTCACTTTCTATTGAAAAAAGTTTAACACTACAAATTTCTTCACAAGATGAAAACATAAACTTTTCATTTATCGCTGATGGTAAAGGATTTAAATCATTTCAAGATTCAATTCTATTTGAACCATTTGATAAAAAAAATCAAGAGATTTACAAGGAATCTCATGTTACTCCTCTTGGAATTCAAATATTATTGAACGATATAAAATTGTTTAATGGGGAAGCAAAAATTAATCGTAGTGGTTCGGGAAAAGTAAATATGCTGCTCTCATTGAATCTGGAAAGTGATTCTGAAATAGCTGCGACAGAAAAGCCGGAAACAGTTGAAGATGATGGCAGGAATAAAGTTCTTGTAATTGAAGATGATTATGCAACAGCGGAAATGCTTAGCAATTATCTCATAAAGTGGGGATATCAGCCGGTAATTGTTAATTCAAGCGAGGAAACAATTAAAGCTGTTACCAAACAGTCATTTGTTGTAATTATACTCGATATTGAATTACCTGAAATAAACGGATTAGAACTTCTGAAAAATATTCATACTAATCCTAAAAATAAATTTACACCAGTAATCGTTTGTTCAGTTAAGCCCGAAAATCAGCAAGCAATGATGGTTGGTACTGTCGATTTTTTTGAAAAGCCAATTAATTATGGATTTTTAGTTGAAGCGCTTGAGCATTATAAACTTACAAAAAATTCTAAAATTCTTTGTGTTGATGATGACGTCCCAACATTAAGCCTAATCTCAAAATCAATTGAAAGTGCCGGATATATTTGTATCGCAGAAAGCAATTCATCAAAGGTAATGGATTTAATTCGGAATAAAGATATAGACCTGGCAATTGTAGATTTGGATATGCCTGATCCTAATGGTTATGAATTAATTAAAATGATAAAGATGGAAGACAGATTTAAAAATCTTCCAATTATTATTTTCACCGGTAAAGATGATTTTAAAGAAGAACTGAAAAATGTACATGGCTTGTTTGAAAATTTGCTTGAGAAAAAAAGTACAAAAATTGACCAGCTTGTGGAGCATATAAATGTTGTAATTAAAAGACTTGAAAATCCCCCGCCGGTTGAAGAAGTTGTAAACATGGATGATGATGACGCAATAAAAATATTGCTCGCTGAAGATTATAAGCATTCGCAAATTATTGTTACTCGTCTGCTGAAGAAAAATAATTTTGAAAATATTGTAGTTGTTGAAAATGGATTAGAGGCATACAACTTAGCTCAAAAAGAAAAATTTGATATTATTTTGATGGATATGCAAATGCCCATTATGAATGGATTTGAAGCGACTGCAAAAATAAGAGAACTGCCCGAATACAAACAGACTCCAATTATTGCCCTTACAGCTTTTGCGATGAAAGGTGATAAAGAAAAGTGTTTAAATGCCGGCGCAACCGACTACATTCCAAAACCAATCGATAGCAAGGAATTTATCAAAAAGATTCAGCAATACACGGATTAATATTAATATTCGTGTGTTTACTGTTTGAATGCCATCCCATTATCGAACGAAATTCTTGAATATTATTACGTATATTTAAAACTTCATTTTAAAAATGTTTGAGGAATAATGATTAACGATACACCTAGAGTTAGATTTGCACCAAGCCCAACAGGCTATCTTCATGTTGGCGGTTTAAGAACGGCACTTTATAATTATTTGTTTGCCAAACATTTAAAAGGTGAATTTATTCTTAGAATAGAAGACACCGATAGAAATAGATTTGTTGAAGGTGCTGCAGATCAGCTAATCGAAACGATGAATTGGGTTGGGTTAAATTTTGATGAAGGTCCTGGACGAGAGGGAAAATACGGTCCCTATTTTCAAAGTGAGCGGTTAGATGTTTATAAAAAACATTCGGAGCAATTGATAACTGAAGGCAAAGCTTACAGATGTTTCTGTTCTCAGGAAAGACTTAAGGAATTGCGTGAAGAACAACAAAAATTAAAATTACCTCAAGCAAAATATGATAAACTTTGCTTAAAATTATCAAAGGAAGAAATTAATGCAAACTTAAAATCCGTAAAAGATCATGTAGTTAGAATGAACGTTCAACCCGGCGATAAAATTAAGTTTGCAGATGTTGTTAGAAACGATGTTGAGTTTGATAGAGAAACAATTGATGATCAAGTTTTAATAAAAAGTGATGGTTACCCGACATATCATTTAGCAAATGTAGTTGACGATCATCTGATGAAAATCACGCACGTCATCCGTGGAGAAGAATGGCTGTCATCAACTCCAAAACATGTTTTGCTTTATGATTTTTTTGGATGGGAAAAGCCGGTATTCGCTCATCTTCCCCTGTTGCTAAATGAAGATAGATCAAAACTAAGTAAGCGGCAGGGCGACGTTGCTGTTGAGGATTACAAAGAGAAGGGTTATTTCAAAGAAGCGCTGCTCAATTTTGTTGCATTGCTTGGATGGAGCGCTGGCGACAATGTTGAATACTATCAACTGGAAGAATTAGTTGAAAAGTTTACACTAGAGCGAGTTCAAAAATCGGGAGCAGTTTTTAATGTTGAAAAATTAAATTGGCTGAACGGTGAACATTTAAGGAATAAGCCAATCGATGAATTATTGTCATTATTCAAAATAGAATTATCAGCATCTAAATTTGCGAACAAAGAATTTAAGGATGATTATTTGAAACTCGTTATTGATTCAATGAAGGAAAGAATATCTTTTATTAGTGAAATTCTAGTAAAGAGTCCTTACTTTTTTGAAGAACCGGAAACTTACGATGAACAAGTAGTTTCAAAAAGATGGAAAGAGGATTCCCCTCTTCATATGAAAAAACTTGCAGAGGAAATTGAAAAATTAAACGATCCAACAAAAGAGGAATTTGAAACTGCACTGCGTAAAGCAGCGGATGAATTAGAAGTCGGAGCTGGTAAGCTCATTCACCCGGTGCGATTGGCGGTTTCAGGTATCGGTGTCGGACCTGGAGTTTTTGATTTACTTTTTATCTTGGGAAAAGAAGAAGTTGTAAAAAGGATTTATTCAGCAATTAAAAAAATTAAAATCGGTTAAAATTATGGATGATAAAAAAATAGAAAAAAGTGCAACTAATGAGAGTGAAGAATCCTCTTCAGCACCAACGAATTTTATTAGAGAAATTATTGACGAGGATATAAAGAATAATAAAAATGATGGTCGAGTTCATACTCGTTTCCCTCCAGAACCGAATGGGTATCTGCATATCGGGCATGCAAAATCCATCTGCTTAAATTTTGGATTAGCAAAAACTTATAACGGAAAATGTAATCTTCGTTTTGATGATACAAACCCGGCTAAGGAAGAAGTTGAATATGTAGAGTCAATAATTGCTGATATTAAATGGTTAGGCTTCGATTGGGAGGATAGACTATTTTTTGCTTCAGATTATTTTGATACACTTTATGATTATGCTGTAAAACTTATAAAAGATGGAAATGCTTATGTTGATTCCTCATCAATTGATGAAATAAAAGATATGCGGGGAACACCTACACAGCCTGGGATATTAAGCCAAAACCGTGATCGTTCTGTTGAAGAAAATTTGGAATTATTTAAACAGATGAAGGAAGGAAAATTCAATGATGGTGAGCATGTACTCCGCGCGAAAATTGACATGAGCACTCCAAATATGAAATTGAGGGATCCGATTCTTTACAGGATTCGTCATGCACATCATCATAGGACAGGTGATAAATGGTGCATTTACCCTATGTATGATTGGGCGCACGGTCAGTCAGATTCTATTGAAGGTATTACTCACTCAATCTGCACTTTGGAATTTGAAAATCATAGACCACTGTACGATTGGTTTATCGATAAGCTTGGGATACACCATCCTCAGCAGATTGAATTTGCACGACTAAATTTAAGTTATACAATTATGAGTAAGCGTAAATTGTTAGAGCTTGTTCAGAATAATTTGGTTGACGGCTGGGATGATCCAAGAATGCCAACCCTGTCAGCTTACAGAAGAAGAGGATATACTCCTTCATCAATCAGAAACTTCTCTGAGAAAGTTGGAGTTGCAAAAAGAGATGGTGTAATTGATTTGGCTCTGTTGGAGCATAGTATTAGAGAAGAGCTTAACAAGTCTGCAATGCGTGTTATGGCTGTTCTCAGACCAATTAAAGTCATGATCACTAATTACCCCGAGGATAAGGTTGAGTTACTTGATGCAGTAAATAATCCTGAAGACCCCTCCGGCGGCTCAAGACAAATTCCTTTTTCGAGAGAGTTATACATCGAACAGCATGATTTTCAGGAAGTACCGCATAGAAAATTTTTCAGGTTATCGCCTGGAAATGAAGTTAGATTAAGATATGCTTACATTATTAAATGTGAAGAAGTAATAAAGGATGAAAATACAGGCGAGGTCATTGAACTGCGATGTTCTTACGATTCGGAAACGAAAAGCGGGTCGGCTCAAAGCCAGAGAAAAGTTAAAGGTACAATTCATTGGGTTTCTGCTGAGCAGGCAATTGATGCAGAGGTTAGGTTATACGATCGGCTTTTTAATGTTCCAGCTCCGGGCAGTTACAAAGAAAAAGACTTTAAGGAATTTATTAATCCCGACTCGTTAGAAGTATTGAAAAGCTGTAAATTGGAGCCTGGACTAAAAGGATCGAAGATTGGTGATAGATTTCAGTTCGAACGTCTAGGATATTTTTGCGTTGATTCAAAATATTCATCCGACGAAAAACTAGTCTTTAATAGAGTTGTAACTCTAAGGGATTCCTGGGCAAAGATTGAAAAGAGAAATTAGAACTAAATTATATTGATTAGTTAGTTTTATAATACTAAATTTGAAACTCGTTTTTTGAATGTTGAAAGAAATAATGCCGAAGTGGCGAAATTGGTAGACGCGCTGGATTCAAAATCCAGTCTAGTTTACGCTAGGTGCCGGTTCGAGTCCGGCCTTCGGTACTCTTCCCTCCCAAAATAGTTATCTATATGTATTATGTTTATGCAATAAAAAGTTTAAATAGAAACTACATCTATGTAGGATTAACAAGTAACCTTTCCAGAAGAATATCAGATCATAATAATGGTTTTAATAGGACTACTAAACCATACATCCCATTTGAAGTTATACATACTGAGCAATTTAATTCAAGAATTAAAGCTAGACTTCGAGAAAAATATTTAAAGTCCGGCATTGGAAAAGAATACTTAAGGTCAATTGTGAAGTAATTTTTTGTGATATGTCTTAAGAAAAGAATTCTCCGTTATATGAGTCTGCTGGATTCAAAATCCAGTCTAGTTTACGCTAGGTGCCGGACTGCCTCCGGCAGTTAAATTCGAGCCTGCCTGCCGATTATTGGCAGGTCCGGCCTTCGGTACAAAAAAGGGTTCATAATTTATAAGCCCTTTTGTATTTATGATAAGCTATACTTGAACCGATCCAAGTTTGGTTTTTATTAAAATCAACTCCCATCATTTTGCCCTTACTTGTTCTAAGCAAATTATTTACTAGTATTGGTTCTTTGTCCCATAAAAACATCATTCTTATTTCAGCTTTTGAATATCCATCTGGCGTTTTAATTATAGGAGTATAATTAACTTTCTTTTGTAAAATATAATTTTCGGGATTACTAATTTTATTTATAAAATCTTTTTCTATGTCAACAATTACACCTGACCCCGCAAAAGAAAACAATGGTTTTAATACGTATTCATTCAAATCACCCGGCAAACTGTTCAACTCATTAAGGAAATAACAATCAGGTGAATACTTACTTTTAAGAAATGGAAGTGAGTGTTTGCTTATTCTATAAAACCAATTTGGATGTGTAATCCATTCAACATCTGATTCATCTCTAAAATCGAAATTGAATTTTACTTTCTTGTTAATGAGTTCATCAAAAATAACTCTGTTATAAATTCTATCAATTTGATATTGCTTGCCATCTTTAATATAAAATAATTTTTTTCCTTCTTTTTTTATTTTAGTAATACAAACAGTTTCTATTCCGAGATATTTTTTTGTTAAGTAAAAATCAATTCGAGTTTTTTGTTTCCACGGATCAATTTCTAGTAGAATCATATTTTCCGGCTTCGAGTCCCCAACAATTACATCTTTCAACATTTTGATGTATGAATCGAAATTCAAATCATTAAAGTAGTTTGAAAAATCATCAGGGATAGAAAAATGTTTTTTAATTAGTTTATTTAGGAAAGCCTGGTAAGCATAAAGCGACGGAAAGCCTTGGAGCTCAATCACTTGTGGTAAAAGTTCACCTTTGTCATCTGAGGTAATTCCAAAATCAATCTGCAAAAAATGCGGATGGTCATTTTCATTTGGGACAAGTAGCGCTTCCGGTACGGCATTGCTTGCGTGCTTCTTGAACTCATCAGTTTTTAACTCATCTACAATAGAGTAAGATGCCTCAATCAATTTGTTAGACAGCTTTTCATCAAGAAATAATGGGGTTTCACAAATGTTGAAATCTAAATTATTTTCTGTGCTTTGCTGAATATCATCAATAAACTCTTCAAAGGTTTCCTGCTTAAATTTTTTATTGTAACTGTCTCTAACTTCCTCGATCATAAAAAGTCCAATTATTAATTCAATCCCATATTTGTCTGCTGAATAATATATTCAACGACTTTTTTTATATCCTTGGTATCATTCCAAACTTTTAACTGTCTTCTAGCACCGGTACCGTTTTTAAATATTTGCTGTATATAATCAATTTCTTTTCTGCTTCCAAGTTCATCAACAGTATCGTCAACAAATTCAAGCAGTTCCTTTATCAAATCTATCGTATCAACTTCAGTTTTTTTGCCAAAATCGATCATCTTTCCTTCTAATCCATAGCGTGATGCCCGCCATTTATTTTCATTAATTAAAAGTCGGCGGTACAATCGAAATCCTAAATTCTGCTGAATAAGTTTATACAGTTTAGCTACAACAGCTTGAATTAGAGCAGCTAATGCTATTGTTTCGTCAGCTAACATCGGAACGTCGCAAATTCTAAACTCAAGCGTAGGGTATTTTGAATGTGGTCTTATATCCCACCAAATTTTGCTTGAATCTTGGATGCAGCCGGTTTTGATAAGAGTATCAACATATGATTGGTAGTCACCATGACTAGTAAAATAATCAGGAATACCGGTACGAGGAAATCTATCAAAAATTTTCGCACGGTATGATTTGAAACCCGTGTTTGTCCCTTTCCAAAAAGGTGAGTTTGTTGAAAGAGCATAAATGTGAGGAAGAAAATAACGAGCAGCATTCATAATGTGGATAGCTAATTCCTTGTCATCAATTCCAACATGCACATGAAGACCAAAAATTAAATTTGCTCTTGCAACCTGCTGCATATCCTCAACTACGCCATGATATCTAGGATGATCAGTAATTGCTTGATCCTCCCATTTTGAAAATGGATGTGTTCCCGAAGCAGCGATTTTAAGACCATGTCTTTCCGCAACCTCCGCTAAATTTTTTCTGAGTTTAACAACCTCAATTCTTGCCTCGCTAATATCAGTACAAATGTTGGATCCAACCTCAACAACAGACTGATGCATTTCAGCCTTTACCTGTTCCTTAAGAAGCATCTGTCCTTCTTTAAGAATTTGCTGGATATGAGATTTTAATTCAAAAGTTTTAGGATCAACAATTTGAAACTCCTCCTCAATTCCGAGTGAAAATAATTTTTTATCTGCCATATTATTATTTGTTCTTTGTTTTGTTTGATTTTAATTTTTCACCTGAAGCAAATGAAGTAACAAAATCTCCCCAGGTCAAATTATTTTGACTTTTTACGTGTCTTTCTGCACTTCTAATTGCCATGTTTGCAACAGCTTCAACAACCCACTCAAAGTTTTCCTCACCAACAGATTTAATGTCAGCATCTGGTGCTGGATTGCAAAAATCAATTGCTATTGGGATACCATCTCGAACAGCAAACTCAACTGTGTTAAAATCATAGCCGAGCGCGTTATTAATTTTAAGTACGTCTTCCTTAATTCTTTTTAATAGCTTTGCTTCAACAGGTTGTGGATTTTGAACATATCTTAAATGGTGCGGCTGACGGGGATCATACTGCATAATTCTTACATCCATTCTATCAATACAATAGCATCTAAAGTAATCTTTAAATTCAATTGCCTCCTGCAGCATCATTACTAACTGCCCTGTTTCATTGTAAGCTTTGAAAAAATCATCCCGATTTTCAAGACGGTATACATTTTTCCATCCCCCGCCTGCAAAGGGTTTGAAGAATGCCGGAAAACCAACATAATCAAAAATTGAATCCCAATCGAGCGGGTACTTTAAATTTCGCATCGATAGTTCATTAGTATCAGCGGGGTGAGCATTTGATGGCAGCAGAACTGTGTTTGGAACAGCAACTTTTATTTTTGTTGCCAAAGCGTTATTAAAAAACTTTTCATCAGCGCTCCACCAAAATGGATTATTGATTACTGCCGTTCCTGAAATAGCTGCATTTTTTAAGTAGCCGCGGTAAAAAGGAATGTCCTGTGAAATTCTATCAATAATAACATCATAATCATTTACTTTGCCCTGAACTACTTTATCAATCTGTACAAACTCGGCATTAATGCCTTTTACTTTTTTGGAATTGATTCTATCAACGAAAGCTGCCGGAAATGTGTTTTCCTGCCCGAAAAGAATACCGATCTTTTTCATAATTGTAATCCTTAAATTTAACGTTTCAAAATTTCTGATAATTATTACTCAATCAAGGTTGACTAAGCATAAATGTTTTCTGCTGAGTAATTGGGAGTAAACATCCTATTTGATTCATACAATATAATTAGTTTAAAATTAAAATGTGACGAGATATCATTTCCAAGATTAATATTTATAATAATTTAATATTTATTAGATAATTCACTAATATATTTTAGCTACAATAATAATCTTAAAAAGAAAAGTTAGGCAAACGAATATTTATTATAAAATAGTAAGGAAGTTTGAATAATTTTTTTTAAGTTTTTTTATTAAAATTTATCACTTGTTAAAACTTATAGGAAACTAATATGAGTATTCTTCTTGACAAAAGAACAAAAGTTATAGTGCAGGGAATTACCGGCAGTGAAGGTTCATTTCATACACAGCAAATGATCGAATACGGAACCAATGTTGTTGGGGGCGTTACACCAGGCAAAGGCGGAACAAAGCATTTAAAAGTTCCTGTGTTTAACACCGTTGAAGACGCTGTTAAAAAAACAAAGGCGACTGCTTCTGCAATATTTGTCCCCCCTCCGTTTGCGGCGGATGCAATTTTAGAAGCTTCAAATTCGGGAATAAAATTAATTATTTGTATAACAGAAGGTATACCCGCCGCCGATATGGTTAAGGTTTATGATACAATAAGAGATTCTGATGTTCGTCTTATTGGTCCAAACTGTCCTGGAGTTATTTCTCCAGGTAAAGCTAAAATTGGAATAATGCCGGGATTCATTCATAAGAAAGGTAAAGTTGGAGTTGTTTCCCGAAGCGGTACGCTAACATATGAAGCTGTAAAACAACTGTCCGATTTGAAGATTGGTCAATCAACATGTGTCGGTATTGGCGGTGATCCTGTTATCGGTTCACAGTTTATTGATATAATTAAATTATTTAATGAAGACCCGAATACTGAAGGCATTGTAATGATTGGTGAGATTGGCGGTTCGGCTGAAGAAGAAGCCGCAGCGTACATTAAAAAAAATGTAAGCAAACCGGTTGTTGGGTTTATTGCAGGAAGAACAGCACCTCCCGGAAGAAGAATGGGACACGCAGGCGCAATAATTTCCGGTGGAAAAGGTACAGCTGATGAAAAAATGAAAGCTATGAAAAAAGCCGGAATTCATGTGGCTAATAGTCCTGCCGAAATTGGTTCAACAATGTTTGAAGCATTAAAAAATGTTTCGAAGACTAAACCTAAAAAGCAATCAAAAAAAACGGTGGCAAAAAATTCTGTTAAAAAAGTAGTTGTAAAAAAGAAGACTGTTAAAAAGGTTTCAAAGAGAACTAAATAATTTTAATAAAATATATTTTGTGTAGGAGAAAATTTGGGAAATAGAACATTCGCAATTCTTAAACCGGATTGTGTAAGAAAGAATTTAATGGGAGAAGTTTTAACAAAAATTACGCAAGCCGGATTCAAGGTATTAGCTATGAAAATGACACGACTAACGGTTGACTCTGCGAGCGGATTTTATGAGATACATAAAGAGCGACCATTTTTTGGTGATTTATTAGAATATATGACATCGGGTCCGTGTGTGCCAATTGCATTGGAAAAAGATAATGCAGTGGCTGATTTTAGAAAGTTAATTGGAGCTACGAATCCAGCTGAGGCTGAAGAAGGAACAATCAGAAAGCTGTACGCAAAAGATATAACCGAAAATATTGTTCACGGCTCCGATTCTGATGAAAATGCAGCTATTGAAATTTCACATTTTTTCTCACGGAAAGAACTGCTTGAAAATAATGGTTTTTAATGAGTTTGAAAAAATGGAAAAAATTATCTGAAAGAATTTTTCATGATAATGGATTTTGGAAATATAAAATAGATGAATTTGAAATTGAAGACAGTCAAAAGGGTGAATATCATTATGTGTTCACCTTAGGCTCTTCGATGGTAATACCAATAACTCCTCAAAATAAAATTCTGCTTGTAAAACAATTCCGCTACCTAAATCAAAAGGAAAGTTTGGAATTCCCTTGCGGGAGCATTAGCGAGGGATTGACCCAGGAAGAAAACGCGATCAAGGAACTCCGGGAAGAAACGGGTTACACTTCAGGAAAGTTAATTTATTCCGGAGAGTTCTCACCCTACACTGGGGCTTCAAATGAAATGTGTTCCGTTTTTATAGGAACAAAACTGTCCCCATCTCCCTTGCCAAATGACTCAACAGAGGAATTTGAAGTACTTGAATTTTCTTTTAATGAGATTGAGCAAATGATATCCCAAAACATTATTTGGGATGGGTTAACACTTTCCGCCTGGGTTCTATCAAAGGATTCAATTAAAAATCTATTAGATAGCATCAATTAAGTTTAGAACTATATTGAGCCTTTCATTTTAAAGAAGATTCCTAAAAAATTAAAATAGTTTGGTTTTTGATCGATAATAAACTATTAAGCTACAGTGCTTTGATTTTTGCCCACTCAAATGTGATTCCCATCAACATTTAATTAATTAAACTCTAAACTATTTAAATAAATATCCGACAATGATCTTAGGTAACTGTACTATATGCAGTTGAATAATACAAGGATGTATTAAAAATCTAACTACTTAAATCATGGAGGATTTACTCATGAAAAAATTTTCATTCCTACTAGTTCCTTTTCTCGCACTCTTTCTTATATCTTGTTCACAAGAACTAAGTGATTCATCTCCAGTATCTCCGGATACAGATCTAAATAAGGCATTTACAGAAGAAAATAATGATTTGTCTTATGCCTATCGATATTTACAGCCATTCTATCCTGTAATCTATAAACAATGGGATGTTCAAGGCGGAGTAATTGAAGTAGATTTTACAAATAGCTTCATTCAGTTTTCACAAATGTTCTGCGTAGTAGAAAACAAAGAAAGCTCACAGCTTTATTATCTTGAAAAAGTAAAAAATAATACGTTTAAAATTGAACTGCCTTCAAAAGGTTTAGTTAATGATGTAATTGACGTAAGATTTTATGGACTTACAAATAGTGAAGTAGCTTCAAAAGCACTTTATAAAGGCACTAAATATCCTTACGCATATTTACAGGATTTTAGAGCGATCAATGTTCTTGAACACAGCGCTGTAGATGGAAATGATCTTGATGTCTATTCCGGTGAGTTTGGAACAATGAAAGAATTATTTGCAGAAATTAAAAAAGAAAGCGGAAAGAGCTGTTTATTATTTATGCAGCGTCCGGTTAACGAACATTTTGTAATACCAAATGTAGTTGACAGCTATTTTAACGATGTGAAATTATACGGATTATTCTAAATATATTTTTTTCTCGAAGTACCCTCTAATATGTATCTGAGCCCGGAATACCCTTACCCGGGCTCTTCTTTTATTCAATCTCTGAAAAATGTTTCTCTACAAAAACCGCAGATCCTTCTTCTCGCTTTACTATCACTTCGCTACCCTCTTCAATAAACTCACCGGTCGTAACAACATCAATTCTTTTTCCTTCAATAATTACAGTGCCGGATGGACGAAGATCGGTGAGCGCTTTACCAATTTTACCTTTTAAGTTTTGATATTCCGGTTTTGCAACTGTGTAACCGGATTTCGATTCAATATTGTCAGCTAAAATTAATTTATTCCACACTTGTGTTTTGGGCAGCACTTTTGAAAGAAAATAAATTAATATCAGAGATAGAACAAATGATCCCGCTAGTTGGACTAATGCCATCGAAATAATAGTCCAATCAATAAATTTAAAGTCAGATAAAAGACCAAGAAAGAGTCCTGCAACCATAAGTATGATTCCTGAAATGCCAAATATTCCAAATCCGGGTACGATAAATATTTCAACAATTAGAAGGACGACACCAACTATAAATAATAATATTTCAATTACAGATGCCAGTTCTAAGATATAACTTGTACCGAAAAACAAAGTTAGCGCAATAACTGCAGCTGTTCCCGGTAGTCCCCATCCGGGTGACTTAATTTCTGTAAACATACCAACCAAACCGATCATTATTAATAAAGATGAAATAATTGGATTGTTCAAAAACCTAACAACGCTTTCTCCCCAGTTCTCGCCAACTTCAATGATGTCTGCATCTTCAAATCCATATGCAGCCATAACTTCATTTAAATCAGTTAAAATGGTATCCGCCATTCCAAATTTCAATGCTTCTTTCGAGGTTAGCGTTACGAGCTGAGTACTGTCAACTAATCCTTCAATCACAACTCTTTCATCAACCATGGCTTCGGCAATATCAGTTCTTCGTCCTGTCTTTTCCGCAGTAGCTCTAAATTCTGAACGCATATAAGATTGTGCTTTCTCTGCTTGCTTTGCTCCTGCTTGATCAACGACAGTGGATGCCCCAATTGATGCTCCGGGAACCATAACAATAGTTTCGCAAGAGAGTGAGATCAGCGCTCCTGCAGATATTGCCCTTTTATTAATGAAAGCAATTGTCTTAACTTTGCTGTCCAATATCGCATCTTTAATCTGAGTAGCAGCATCAACTCTGCCTCCAAACGTATTTACTTTAAAGATAACCGCTTCCGCCAGATCAGTTTCAGCATTTTCAATTACCCTTCGAATAAAGGGCGCTAATCCAAGATCGATTGTTCCTTCAATTTCAGCATAATAGACTTTTGATTGAGCAAATAATTCAGCACAAATACTTAGAAGAAATACCAAAATAGCTAATGTTCTTTTCAATTTAATTTCTCCCAAACGAATAAAAAGTTTAATGTTTATTTAAATGTATAATTTAAAATCTTATAAACAAGCTTTGCGCTGTTAAAGTTCGACGCTTCATGGTATTTAGACGGAGCTAACTCTACTACATCAAATCCAATTATATTCTTTTCCTTTCCAACAAGTTTTAATAGATTCATTGTTTCATCCCAAAATAAACCACCCGGTTCGGGAGTGCCTGTTGCGGCAATTACAGATGGATCTAGACCATCAACATCAAAGGTTATGTAAACATTTTCTTTCAGTTTATCTACAACTTTGTCCTGCCATTTTTCTCCGTGCTTGCCGGATTTAATGTCGCGAGCATAAAAAGTATTGATTTTATTTTCTTTAATAAAAACTGATTCTTCAATACACTGCGCTCTTATACCAACTTGAACAATATCCTTTGTAAATTCTGCAACTCTCGCCATTACACTTGCATGAGAATATTTTGATCCTTCGTATGAATCACGCAGATCGGAATGCGCATCAATTTGTAAAACGGACATATTTTGAAATTTATCAAAATGCGCTTTAATAGGTGCGCTGCTGATCGAATGCTCCCCGCCTAAAGTCACTACGAATTTATTGTCATTCAATAGTTTTGTAACAGTTTCATTTATTCTTTTAAGTGACTTTGAATGACTCAAGTTTTTGAAGCTTAATTCTTGAAGTGTACAAATTCCTAAATCATAACAAAGTTCTTTATCCAGTTCTTCATCATAAAATTCAACATAATGCGAGGCATTAATTATCTCTTTCGGTCCTAATTTTGTACCTGATCCATAGCTTACAGTTTTTTCAAGCGGAGCTTGAAGTATCACTATTTTAGAATTTTTGTAATTAGAAATTTTTGCAGGAATAGCGAGAAAATTTTTATTTTTTCCAAGTATCTTCATTTCATATTTGCAGTTTTGTGAATAGCTCTAAATTTATTATGCAATATAAAAAAAAGAGACTAATGTAGTCTCTTTAAAACAAACGCTAAAATATTTTTAGTATGAAAATTATTTTTCGCCTTCTTTACCCTGGTTTATAGAAGCAATCGCTGAACGATCAAATTTCAACTTTACATTATTTCCAACATCCAGCAAACAAGTCTTTTCTTCAATACCGGCTATCGTTGCATGAATTCCACTGTTTGTAATTACTTTATCACCTTTTTGTAAATTTGATAAAAGTTTCTCACGTTCTTTCCCTCGCTTTTGCTGGGGACGGATTATCATAAAATAAAATATTGCAAATATTGCTCCGAACATTATAAGAGTGCTTTCCCAGCCCCCGCCACCTTCACCTTGTGGTGCCATTGCTAATAAATAATTCAACTATGCCTCCTGTGTTGTTTTAATATTCTTTGAAATTTTCATTAATAAATTATTCTTCCACTCAAGATAAGAATCTTCTATAATATTTTTGCGTGCTTCTTTAACTAAATTTAAATAAAATGTTAGATTGTGAATAGTTCCCAATTCTAGGGCTAATATTTCCCTCGCATTGTAGAGGTGACGCAAATATGCCTTTGTGAAATTTTTACAAGTATAGCAATCACAGTTAGGGTCTACTGGTGTAAAATCATTTTTGAATACAGCATTCTTTATAGTTACAACCCCTTCTGAGGTAAATAAATATGCATTTCGTGCATTACGCGTGGGCATAACACAATCGAACATATCAATTCCGCGCTCAATATTTTCTAAAATGTTTTCCGGTCTGCCGACACCCATTAGATAGCGAGGTTTATTATCCGGCATAAAATCAGTTGTGAAATTTACGATATCGTACATAGTTTCGGCAGGTTCACCCACTGCTAAACCACCGATAGCATAGCCGTCAAAATCTAACGCAGCTAAATCTACTGCTGATTTTTCCCGAAGGACTTTGTAAACACTGCCTTGGATAATCCCAAATAAATTTTGATCATGACCGTAGAGCGGCTTACTTTTTTCAAAAGCTACTTTATTTAGAATTGCCCAACGTGAAGTTAATTCTTGTGATGTTTTGGCGTATTCATATTCACATGGGAATGGCGTGCATTCATCGAGCACCATCATAATATCCGAACCTATTAAACGCTGAATTCCGATTACTTTTTCCGGTGTAAAAAAATGTTTATCGCCATTAAGATGAGACCTGAACTCAACTCCGTCATGCTTCATTTTTCTGAGATCAGTTAAACTGTAAATCTGGAATCCACCACTATCGGTTAAAATTGGTTTATCCCAATTAATAAAATTGTGCAGTCCGCCCGCCTCTTCAAGAATTTCCGTTCCGGGCCTCAGATATAAATGATAAGTATTAGAAAGAATGATTTGCGCTTTTATATCTTCTTCTAATGTTCTTTGTGCAACAGCCTTGACTGTCCCCTGCGTACCGACAGGCATAAAAATGGGAGTTTCAATAACACCATGATCGGTTGTTATTTTTCCAGCGCGTGCTTTGGAGTTTTTATCTTTATGTAGTAGTTCGAATTTTAACAATGCTTATTTTTTATTTCTAAAACTGATTTTAAAAATACTGTAATTTTAATTAGTTGCATAATTTTTAAAAGTGATTATATATCAGTATATAGTAAAACGGATTTCTGGCAATCTGATTATTAATTGAGCAGATTGGAAGCAATCTACTCTACTTTTAAATCTCTATAAATCTGTTTGAAATTGATTTATCAGGAATAGGACAATGATCTTTCTTCCCGAATATTTTGTATCGATACTTTGCAATTAAATCGTAAATAATATCTCTAAATATTTTGGGTAAAAATTTAAATATTAAAAATACATGCCAAGGTTTTGAGAATGATCTTATAATTTCCAGCACTGCATCTGATTTGAAATAAATATTATTCCCATCAATAAGAACAAGAGAATCAGGTATTTCAGTAAATTTAAATTCTTTCAACTTTCCTATAGCATATTCAGATTGAATATTTGCAAATTGAAATTTATCGGATTTATCCCTTTTGATAATAAATCTTACAGAAGCATTGCATAGGTTGCAAACACCATCAAAAAGGATTACGGATTTATTCATCAATAATGTTTAAATATTAAAATGGATTAATTATAACCGGCCTGCAGTTCAGATATCTTTTCCAAATCAACCACTACTTTTACGAGATCAATTTTTTTATTATCTGAACGGAGAATTAAAATTTTGAAGTGATCGATATTGTATAAATCACCTTTAAGAGGAATGTTACCCGTTGAGTGAGTAATGTAACCGGCTAAAGTTTCATAGTCTCCGGTTGGAAAAAACAAATTAAATTCTTCATTGATAAAATCAATTTCCACTTTACCGCTAATTACAAAAGTATCGCTGCTTATTTTTTTGCAGAGATCTTCATCAACATCAAACTCATCCCTAATTTCTCCAACCACTTCTTCCAGAATATCTTCAATAGTTACAATACCTTCGGTACCCCCGAACTCATCAACAACAATTGCAGTAGATAAACTTTTATCTAAAAGCTCGTTTAGTGTTTCCAAAGTTTTTTTTGTTTCGGGTACAAACATTGTCTCCCGCATCACATCTTTAACGCAACTCGGTTTTTTAAACATGTCGTACGCGATTATCATCCCCTTTATGTTATCAACATTTTCTTCATAAACAGGAAGCTTAGAATAGCCTGATGTTATGAAAGTGCCGATGACTTCATTAATTGGACTATTAATTTCAACACCCACAATGTCGGTTCTTGGCGTCATTGCTTCGTAAACCCGCTGTTCACCAAGCGCAATAACTTTACTTATAATATCCGATTCCTTCTCCTCAACGGATCCGGCTTCAGAGCCTTCTGCGAGAAGTGAATGTAGATCATCTTTATCAACAGATATAGCAAATGTAGTATCTGTCTTCTCGGTACTTACTGTTAAAACATTAGAAATTTTAGTTGTTATTTTTATAAAAGGATAGAGTATAAATGAAACAATTCTAATTGGGATAGCCACTATTATTGCAAGTGTATCCGGCATTTCCCTCGCAATGTATTTTGGAATTAATTCGCCAATGAATAATAGTAGAACGGTTGAAACCAATAGTATTTCAACATCATTAAGTGCATATGCATTTGTTAGGAATAGCGTTATTAAGGAAGCAAATGCAATATTGATAATATTATTTGAAATCAATATTGTTGAAAAGAATACTTGCGGACGATGAATAAAGTATAAAATATTTTTAGCAGCTACATGATTTTTTCTTGCTCTAATTTCAATTTTAATTTTGTTTGCTAAAACAAAAGCTAATTCAGAAGACGAAAAAAATCCACTCGCTAATAGAAGAAGAACTAACCCGATCAATTCCCAATACATAATAATTAATACACCTTTTCAACTTTTTGTTTTAAAATATCATATTCAAATAAATTATCGTTCTCTTCAAAAATTATTTTAATATCAACACTTTTATCAATGTTATAATCTTTATTAATTGATAATCCCTTTATTGTGGAGAATACAAACTCTCTTCCCTCTTCCACGATTGCATTTTCATCTAGCTTAACTTTTGGTCTAATACTGAATAACTGTTTATCATCTTGGAATATTCTAACAGCTTTAAGTTTGAGGTACTTAAGATCATATTTATATGAATCGGAAACAAATACATTACCCGAAATTTGAAAGCGGTTTGGACCGCCCGGCATTAGATCAACCCAACAATAAATTTCCTTAACATCCAATTTCAAATCGGGAACAATAATTTCCTCTTCCACGATCTCCGTAGTTTTATCTTTAACAGTAACTTCCTCTGAAGAACTGCAGCCTGTAAAAAACAACAGTAGTAGAGAAATCGAAGAGACTAATAATATTTTACATTTCTTGAACATCACGTACCTAAATAAATAATAAAATAAACAGTTACGCCATAAAAAACCAAATTAGTAATCATCGGAATATCAGTAAGCATAATCTCCGTCGGGTTTTCCCCTTTACTTTTTTTGAACACCAAATACATATATCTAAATATTCCGAACACAACAAATATAGATGAATAAACAAGATTTTCTGTATTAAAGTATTCGACTGTTCTTTCAGCAACAGAGTAAAGTGCGTAGCAAATAATAACACAAGCAGCAGAGATCGATGATATTTGATCAATAAAACTTAAGTTATACTCTCCGAGAACCTTTCGGGTTTCATTCTCCGGGTTCAAAATTATTTCCGATCTACGTTTCATTACAGCTAAAAATATTGAAATAAATAGAGTTGTTAAAATAAGCCAACTTGATATATAGATATCGATAATTAATGCTCCGCCAATTACACGAAGTAGAAACCCTAATGAAATACAAGCCAGATCAACAATAACAATATTTTTTAGATATAGTGTATAAAAAATATTTATTACTATATACGATACTAAAATTAAAATAAATGAAATATTGACCTGAGGAGAAATAAGAGTTACTAAAATTAATAGGAAGAAAATTGCACTTACTGCCTGCCGCTTTGAAATTACTCCGCTTGCAATTGGTCGGAATTTCTTTTTGGGATGTCTTCTATCAGCCTCAACATCGTAAATATCATTAAAAATATATACTAAACTGGAAACAAGAGAAAAAGCAAAAAAGCCAACAATTACTTGAAGAAGATAATTTTGATCCAGTAAATGCTTTGAAAAGACTAATGGAATAAAAACAAAAAAGTTTTTTATCCAATGTGTTATGCGAAATAATTTAAGGTAGTTCTTAATCATTAAAAAACAACGGTTTCTTCATAAACACCAAATGGTTCTTTTAGAACATTAATCATTTCGCCGAGAGTAACATAATTTTCAGCCGCTTCAATAAATACTGGCATTAAATTTTTACCGTCAACTGCAGCTTGATGAATATTCTTTATTGATTGTTCCACAAGTTTTGGATTTCTACTTTGCTTTAATTCTATTAATCTTTTGATCTGCTTCTTTTCTACTTCCGGCGAGACAGATAAAAGAGGAATTTCAATATCTGATTCGTCTTCCACAAATTCATTAACACCAACTACAAACTTTTCTTTTCGCTCTAGTTCTTTTTGATAGCGATAAGCAGCATCTGCAATTTCTTTTTGGAAGTAACCCGTTTCAATCGCGGGAATTACACCGCCGAGTGCGTCGATCTCATCAAATATTTTATTCGCTTCGTTTTCCATTTGATCAGTTAAAGCCTCTACATAATAACTGCCGCCTAATGGATCGACAGTATTTATAACACCAGTTTCGTAGGCAAGAACCTGCTGGGTTCTTAAAGCAATCTTGACGGCATTTTCGCTCGGTAAAGCAAGTGTTTCATCCATAGAGTTTGTGTGAAGTGACTGAGTACCTCCAAGCACTCCTGCCATTGCCTGAAAGGCTGTTCTAACAATATTGTTTTCGGGTTGCTGAGCTGTTAATGTGCAGCCTGCTGTTTGTGTATGGAAACGCAGCCACCATGAACGGGCATTCTTTGCACCATATTTTTCTTTTAAGCGCTTTGCATAAATTCTTCGTGCAGCTCTGTACTTTGCAATCTCTTCAAAAAAATCTAAATGTGAATTGAAGAAGAATGAAATACGTGGTGCAAAACTATCAATGTCCAATCCCCTTTCAAGGCAGTCTTCAATGTAAGCGAATCCATCTGCCAGAGTATAAGCTAATTCCTGCACAGCTGTTGAGCCCGCTTCACGTATATGATAACCGCTAACTGAAATTGGATTCCACATTGGAACTTCATTCATGCAGTATTCTACCATATCGGTTATTATTCTCATGGATGGACGAGGCGGATAAATAAATTCTTTTTGAGCAATGTATTCTTTTAATATATCGTTCTGCAGCGTGCCTCTTAATTTATCAAAACCGATACCTTGTTTTTTAGCAACTGCTAAATAGTAAGCAAAGATCATTGCGGCAGGAGAATTTATCGTCATTGAAGTTGATACTTTGTCAAGAGGGATTTCATCAAACAAAATCTCCATATCACGAAGAGAAGAAATTGAAACACCGCAAATTCCTACTTCGCCCGAACTAAGTTCATCATCTGCATCAATACCCATTAGTGTCGGAAGATCAAATGCAACGGATAAACCGGTTTGTCCATGATCGAGAAGATACTTGAATCTTTCATTTGTATCCTCGGGAGTTCCAAACCCTGCAAATTGGCGCATCGTCCATACCTTTCCGCGATAACCGTTTGCGTGTATTCCTCGTGTGTAAGGGTACTGACCAGGGAATGAAATATTGTTCATAAAATCTGAATCGTTAACATCATCTGGAGTGTACAATACTTTTATATCATTCCCGGAAACGGATGTAAATTTCTTTCCCCTGGTTTTTGATTTGTCTGAGTTTTCAAAATATTGTTCGAAGGATTTTCTATACTCTTCTGAATTCATCTTCAATCTTTCTTTTAATTAATAAATTTATTTATCAAAATAAAAAATGTTATGTTCTTTCAAATCTTCTGTCAAGTTCAAGCAAAGGTATTTTTACAACTATTGGTCTGCCATGCGGACAAACATACGGCATTGAGGTCGCAAATAACTGGTCAACGAGTAATCTCATTTCAGGTTCGCTTAATTTATCCCCTGCTTTAATGGCTGCTTTACATGAGTATGATTTTGCAATGTTATCCTGTACTTCTAACTTTTTTTCTAATTGATTTTTTCTATACTCATCAATTATTTCATTGATCGTGATAGCTTCAGTTCCAATTTTTACATCTGATGGAACACCGGTTATTTTAATTCTGCTATTACTTAAAAATTGTATTTCAAAACCGAGCTTATTTAAATGCGGTTCAATCTCTTTTAGAATTTCATAATCGCCAAGATCAACTTGCTCTGTTTGTGCAAATAATAATTGCTGCGAAAAGGGCATGTCGGCATCCAGGGCTTTTAATGCTTTCTCATATAAAATTCTTTCATGCGCCACGTGCGAATCAATTATCATCAAGCCACTTTTAATCTGGGTTAAAATATATTTATTGTGCAGCAGTACAATGAATGCAGACTCCACAGATTCCTTTTGCTCAGGCGATGATTCAAAATTACTTTGATGATAAACTTCTTTAGGTCTTGAATTTTCAAATGGATGAGATACCAAATCATCCGGAGCGTTCTGCTTAATTTCAGTATTTAATGCAGAAAATAGCTGCTCAATATCATCACTCTTAAAAATGCCTTCATCCGATTTGAAAGTTCTACCAAAAGATGGTCTGTCGGAAAAATCTTCTCTTCCGGCTTTGTTGAATTTTTCTATATTTAATTTTTCGCGCTCGATATTTCGATCGTTAAAACTCATGGTTGGAACTAAATCGTATGTGCCTAATCCTTTTTTAACAACTGCTTGCACTAAAGAATAAATTCCTTTTTCGTCTTCAAATTTTACTTCGAGTTTTGTTGGATGAACATTCACATCAACCTTTGACGGATCGAGAGTGAGGAAAATCAAATAAAAAGGGTACTGCCCTTTTTCCAAAACATTTTCGTATGCTGAATAAACAGCATGACTAATAACTCGGCTCTGAACATAACGATTATTAATAAATAAATATTGGTCTGCCCGGGTTTTACTTAAAAATGTCGGCTTGGCTGCATATCCATTTATGCTTATGTATTCAGTATTCTCCTCAAGTTTAACAACTGCATCTAAAATATTTTCTGCAAAAACGGCTTTAACTCTTTCCTCTCGAGTCGTCACAGGGTAATCATAAATAATATCTTCATCATTAAAAAGTTTAAACGTAATGTTATGATAACTGAGAGAAATCCGCTTGAAAGTTTCGACAATATGTTTTAGTTCGGTTGCGTTTGTTTTTAGAAAATTTCTTCTAGCAGGTGTGTTATAAAAAAGATTCTTTACAATTACTGATGTCCCTTTCGGATACGAGCCTTTTTCTTTTATGATTGTAACACCATCTTCATTCTTAATCGAAGTACCGATCTCGTCATCAGCTTGTTCTGTGTTAATCTCAAATTGACTTACGGATGCAATTGAGCTTAAAGCCTCACCACGGAAGCCTAATGTATGAATTGAATCCAAATCCTTGTAATCATTTATCTTGCTTGTAGCATGCCTTTGAATGCAGAGTACCGCATCTTCTTCAGACATTCCGTCGCCGTCATCCACAATTTGAATTAAAGATTTTCCGGCTCTTTTTATATAAACTTCAATGCAGTTTGCGTTTGCATCAACTGAATTTTCCATTAATTCTTTAACAACAGATTCAGGTCTTTGAACAACTTCACCGGCGGCAATTTTGTTAGTCGTATTTTCAGGTAATATTTTAATCTTCTGATTCGTCATAACACTCATGATAGGATTATTAGGTAAGCAAAATAAAGAAATAAATCGTCAAGTTAAATTCTGGAATAGGTAATTACATCAAATTCTTCAAACTTTTCTGAGTTGAATATTTCCCAATTTCGGTCGTTAATTGTTGGGAAATACGTATCTCCCTCAACATTCATTTTCATTTTTGATATAATTAGCTTATCGGCAATTTGCATGGCTTCTTTATAAATTTCTCCTCCGCCGATAATAAATATTTTCTCTGAATTTAATTTATCACTAAATGAAATTGCATTAGCGAGTGAATGAAAGATCTTTACTTTTTCAAATTCAGTTTTATAATCTTTATTTCTTGTAACAATTAAATGAACTCGTCCGGGTAATGGTTTCCCAAGTGATTCGAATGTTTTTCTTCCCATTATTAAGGGGAAGCCCATTGTAGTATTTTTGAAATGTTTAAAATCTTCCTTTGAGTGCCAGGGAATGGTTCCATTTTTGCCGATTACATCATTAAGTGACACGGCAGCAATTATAATTTTTTCCAAATTAAAACTTCATCTATTGTTTGTTCAAATTTACTTCAACAAGCGCATTTTGGTTCGCGTTTACTCGCCGAGTTATTGTTGTATCAGCGTAGCCATTTAATCGCAGCGTAATTGGATAACTTCCGGGAGCCAAATTCATAATTATGTTTGGGGTTCTTTTCCCGGTACTTTCGTTGTGTAGAAAAATAAGAGCGCCAACCGGCTGAGAATCGATTGTAATACTTCCAACAAATTCGGTTTCACTTTCAATCTGAATTATGTCTTCCCTGCACGAGGAAAACAGAATAATTGCAATAAAAAATATTAGCGTTGAAATTTTCATATGTAATTCTTCTCCCCCAAAAATTATTTTAGCTGAAAACTACATATTATCCTAAAATAATCAAGTGATTATTTTACGGCTAAAATTTACTAAACGGCGACCTCAAATTTTAATTTACCATGACTTTTGTAATCAACCAATTCAAAATCTTCAAACTTCAATTCATCAATTGGTTTTTTAGCAATTTTTAATTTTGGCAAAGCTAAGGGTTCTCGGATCAATTGCTGTTTAATTACTTCCACATGATCATACTTTTCCAATTCTGTCCCGACATCTGCTGTGTAAATATGAGCATCAACAATTGTGTGAGCAAAATATCCTAATCCAAGATTTGTTTCCTGTGCAATAATTTGTGTTAGTAATGAATAAGCGGCTAAGTTGAATGGAATGCCGAGAGCAATATCACCGGACCTCTGGGTTAGATGGCAGTTAAGCTTGCCGTCACTAACATTAAATGTATATGAGTAGTGGCAAGGAGGTAATTTGCTATTTATTGCATTTCCGGGTTCCCATGCTGACACAACGAGTCTTCTACTGTTTGGGTTTCTTCTTATTTCATTAATAACATGACTTATCTGATCAACCTCGGTTACCTTCCAATTTCCGTTTTCATCTTTTTGAGCGCTGGGGAAATGACGCCAATAATATCCATATGCAGTTTCTAAATTTCCATCCTCATCAGCCCAGGCATCCCAAATTTTCGTATGCTTGCGTAAATTTCTTATATGATCTTCGCCGGATAAATACCATAATACCTCGTGTAGAAGTGAATCCCAATACATTTTTTTTGTAGTGAGGAGCGGAAAACCTTTACTTAAATCTACTTTATAAAATGCTCCGAAATAGGAAATGGTATCTATTCCTGTTCTATTTGGTTTTCTAACACCCTCTTCTAAAACTAATTTTACTAAATCAAGATACTGTTTCATAAATGTTAATTCTTATTCTTTGCTTAAAATATTATTTACTATTTCATTAACTGCTAAATCAATTCCCATTTCATATTTCCTTATTGATTCTTCTTCCGACTTGAAGAAATTCGATATCTCAATTACTTTTATTTTACTCATCAAAGATTCTTTAATAGAAGAACTTCCGCAGATGATAAATTTTGAAATATTTTTATCGGAGAACTGATCAAGAACTATCATTGCTCCTTTCGAAAATAACGATTGTTCATCGAACTTACCTTCACCGGTAATTACGATGTCGAATTTATATTTTTCAGAATTAATACCCAAATCTTTTACAACAAATTCTTTAGATGATTTCACTTTTGCATCAAAAAATAATTGAAGTCCTGCTGCTAAACCGCCGCCTGCTCCAGAAAGTTGTTCAATTATATCCTTTCCAATTTTTAATTCTGCTAGAATATGATTGAAGCCATCCTCAATAAAATCGATCTCACTTTTGGATAGACCTTTTTGTTCTCCAAATGTTTTTGTTGCGCCTTTGCTGCCTAATAGCGGGTTTTCAACATCGGTTATTATTTCCAAATTAAAGTTGAGGGATTGGTGAGGTTTTAAAATGCTTGCAGTTTGATCGAAGAATTTTGGTAAAACATTTAGCAAGGCTCCGCTTTTATTTTTTAGTTCTAATCCAAATTTAGAGCATACTCCCAAACCTAAATCATTTGTCGCAGTTCCGCCTATACCGATTACAACTTTATTTATTGTAAGCTTTTTATTTTCAACAGAATTATTTAATTGAATTAAGAGTTCACCCAATCCTTTTGATGAAAGAACAAGCGGTTTCCTTTTTTCCTTAGGCACCACTTTCAATCCAAGTGCATTAGCCGACTCGATATAGACAATTGAATTTAGTTTGTCATAACCAACTTCACATTTTATCTTTTGATCTTCAAACGGCGCAGAAACTGTAAATGAAATTAATTCAAGATTGAAAACCGCTTTGCAGACTTGCAGAAATCCATCCCCGCCATCCGAGATTGGAATTACGGTGAATGCGGTTTGTTTTTTTATTTCATTTGGTAAATGTTTTTGAAAAGAGGAAAGTATTGTTTGAGTGATGTTTGTAGAATCTGCACATTCTTTAAAACTATTTGGTGCTATTAAAATATTTTTCATTAGTTATTCTTTTGATTTTTCTAACTCACGGTAAGTTTTAATCAAATCAGCTTTGGATTTTAGGAGGTCTTGCGAAATTACCTTCACTTCGCCGAGTGCGGGCATAAAATTCGTATCACCATTCCAACGAGGCAGTACGTGAAAATGGATATGGTCATCAATTCCTGCCCCCGCTGCTTTACCTAAATTTGCACCGATGTTAAACCCTTGTGGCTTTACCAGTTTTTTTTGAGCAGTTATGGTGAGTTTTATTAACTCATTTACTTCGTTCAATTCGTCAGCAGTCAACTCTAAATAATCAGAAACATGTCTTTTGGGTACAACCATTAAGTGACCATTATTATATGGAAAAAGATTCAACATAATGATCACCTTTTTACCATTATAAACTTTCAGACAATCATCTGAAGAAATATCTTGTTCAATTGCTCTGCAGAAAATACAATCATTCTCATCTTCTTTTTTTGATTTAAATGATTCAATATATTTTGAACGCCAGGGTGACCAAAGCTTTTCCATTTCTACCTCAATAAATAAAAAAGGCGGAAGATTTTTCTCCCGCCTTAATAAATTTACAACTAATTTTAATCTTCTTCTTTCGACTTGTTATAGTCATCAATTACTTTTTCTTCAACCTCTTTTGGTACAGTTTCATAGTTTGAAAAAGCTCTTGCGTGAGCACCACGACCAGAAGTTAAACTGCGCAGGTGAGTGGAGTATTTATATAACTCAGCCAAAGGAACTTTTGCTTTAATGATCTGGAAAGAACCGTCAGCATCCATTCCGGATATTTTACCTCTACGGCTCGAGATATCTCCCATAACATCGCCCATAAATTCTTCAGGAACTTTTACTGTGATGTCGTAGATTGGTTCAAGCAATACAGGTTTTGCTGATAGGAATCCTTTTTTAAATGCTTGTGAAGCTGCAATTTTGAATGAGATCTCGTCTGAGTCAACGTTGTGGAATGTACCGTCAAACAAAGTCACTTTAACATCTATAACTTTACTTCCTGTTAAAATTCCCTTACTCATAATTTCGGTCAAACCTTTTTCAACAGCTGGGATAAATCTTCCCGGAATAACACCGCCAACAATAGCGTTCACAAATTCAAAGCCTTGTCCGCGAGGCTGCGGTTCAATTTTAAGGTGCACATGACCATACTGTCCCCTACCACCAGACTGCTTTTTATGTTTGAATTCTGAGTCAGGGCATATTGCTTTAATTGTTTCTCTGTAAGGAATTCTTGGTTCAATTAAATCAACTTCTACATTGTATCTGTCAGTCAATAATTTTGTAGCGAGTGATAATTGTAATTCACCCTGACCGGAAATAATTGTTTGAGATAATTCAGGATCGAATCTAACTGATAATGTTGGATCTTCTTCATGTACTATGTGGAGTCCTGTGGATATTTTATCCTCATCCCCTTTTGATTTTGGTTTTATTGCTGCTCGTATTACAGATTCTGGAAATTGAATTGGTGACAAAATAATTCCAGAACCCTTTGAGGAAAGAGTATTACCTGTATGAGTATCTTTAAGTTTAACCACTGCGCCAATATCACCGGCAGAAATATTTGTCATATCTTTTCTGTGCTTTCCGTTAAGAAAGAATAGCTGACTTAGTCTTTCTGATTTATCCAGGGTTGTATTTTCAAGATCGAGACCTGCGTGTAATGAACCGGAGTAAACTTTAAATATTGAAAGCTCACCTACGTGGGGTTCTGATAATGATTTGAAAACAAGTAAATTCGGCTCACCCTTCGGGTCACATTTTACTTCAAAGTCTTCATCATTCTTTTTAGCATTTACACCCGTTCTATCTATTGGTGCAGGGAAATAGTCAGCAACAAAATCTAGAAAGTTTGTTAGTCCAACACCCTTTGAGGCAGAAACCGCAAATACAGGAATGAGAGAGTTTGAAAGTATGGCAGCCTTCATTCCTTTTTTTAAGTCATCATCGCCTAGAGTTCCGGCTTCAAAAAACTTCTCCATAATTTCTTCGTCAGATTCTGCTACCTTTTCGATTAGCTGAGTTCTTAATTCTTCAGCTTTCTCTTTTAGGTCATCAGGAATATCCGCTGCTGTACTTTTCTTTGTTGAAGGATCCTCGAATGTAACTGCTTTCATTTTAATTAAATCAATTACGCCGTTAAAATTTGAACCTTCAGAAATTGGGTATGTTATAATTGTAGCATCTTGGGTAAGTCTATCTTTTGCTTCTTGAACAGCATCATCAAACTTTGAATGTTCGTTATCTATTTTATTAACTAAAATTGAAGCTGGTAAATTACTCTTTTGTACAAATCCCCAAGTAGTTTCTGTTCCAACTTCAACTCCTTCAGCGCCTTTAATAACAGTAACTGCAGTATCAATAACATGCAAACTGCTTACAACCTGCCCGATAAAATCGGAGTAGCCCGGAGTATCAATAAAATTAATTTTAGTATTATTCCACTCAACGTGCAGCGGAGTTGCGGAAATAGAAATTTTCCTTTCGATCTCATTTTTATTAAAGTCTGATGTTGTGTTTCCTTCATCCACACTTCCAATTCTATTAATTTCACCGGCACGGAAAAGTATATTTTCTGCCAATGAAGTTTTGCCGCTGCCACCATGTCCAATAAAAGCAATATTTCTTATTGCATCCGGATTATACTCTTTCAATGTTCCTCCAAAATCTTAATTAATCTTACTCGTTTTATTTATTAGCAAATTTTTCCCAAAAAGCAGTAATTCCCTTCTTAAGAGCATTTAAATTTTTATAGAGTTCCTGAATTCTATTTTCAGGCTTATTGCGTGTTCCGAATTCTTTAAATTTTATAAGTTTATCCTTCACCGAAAATATTTGATTTTCGATTTCTTCAATATAGTCTTCGATTTTTTCAGTTACTGAATTTGCACGTTTTGTTATATCTGCAAAATCATCAAGGAGAGGATAAACTTTTTCCTTTAAAGAATTTATTTCACCATTAACCGAATCTAAAGTTTTGTTCAGTTTTTTTAGTGATACATATATATAACCACATAGAATAATAACAACTATGATTAATACTATTAAAAGAATATCAATAATTGTCATAGAGACTATGAGTCCTTACGTGTATCAGATTTTTCAGATTTATATGTATCAACACCGGCTTTAATTGCTGTTTTAATTTTTTCTTTCTCGTCACCTAATTTTGATTTACTGGATTCTACGGCAACTCCAGTTTTATCTTTCGCATCGGAAAGAATTTTTTCAGCTTCTTGAATTAAGTTATCAACCTTGGTTTTAGTTTCGGCGATCAATTTTTCTGATTTCTTTTTGCCGTCATTTAGGAGAGCATTTGCTTTATCTTTAGCTTGCTCTAAATAATTTTCAGCATCCTCTTTAAAATCATCGCTTCTTTCGCGAATCTCATTTCTTAATTCTTTACCAGTTTTAGGAGCATATAGTAACGCAACTATTGACCCCACAACTGTGCCTGTTAAGAAACCTATAAGAAGTCCTCTTCCAATTCCATTATCGTCTGCCATTGTTTCCTCCAATTGTTTAATTTTAGCATATTAAAATAATATACAACATTTATAAAATCAAGATATATAAGTCTGTAGATGTGTTTTATAAAAATTAATTGCTCCATGATCTTATTTTAGTCAACTAAAAATTATGCAATTAATTTAATATTTATATTATAATGAGATTTTGCAGAATTACAAGAATATTTTTTAGTTATTGCTATCCATTGTAATTTGGCCAAATCTTTTTTGATAAAGAGTAATACTAACTATTCCAACAAAAAGTGCGAACCATAAAGTAACTACTCTAATAATAAAAGTTGAAGCTACAGCAATATTTTTTGCTACTCCCCCTTCAACAAGCAGCAAAGTCAAAGAACCTTCAGTTACACCTAAACCAGCAGGAAGCATTGTTATTGATCCCGCGATCGTTGAAAATGAATAAATAAATGTTGACCATAAAACTGAAATATTTAAATCAAAATTATAAATGATTAGGTAAAATCCAAAGCACTCAAAAAACCAGGAAATTAAACTTACACCAATCATAAGTATTAGTGGTTTTATTTTAAGCAGTATATATGAACTTTCGTAAGCTTCGTATAGTTTATCGGAGTACTTATGTAAGAATTTTAATTTTCCAAAGAACTCTATTAATGAAAGCGCTAATTTTCTTTGGCTCAATAACAAAACAAGAAGAATGAAAAATATTCCCGTTCCTACAACAATTACTTTACCGTAATCAAAAACATAAGCGCCAATTACAGCTAATAGTATAAGTGAGATAAAATCAGTAATCCTTTCAACAAGCACGACTGGCGCTGTTTTGCTGATTGGATCGCCGGTAATTTGTTTTATCATGTAAGATTTTACAAGTTCACCCATTTTCCCTGGAGATATACTCATGACCAAGCCGGACATGAATATTGCAAATGAATCTTTGTATGATAACTGAACATTAATGTTATTTAAATAATAGTGCCATTTTACAAAGCGTGTTACAAAATTTAAGTAAGTTAGAGAAAGTAATAGCGGTAGGTAAACCCAGTTAAATCTTTCGAAGGCAAGGATGACTAAGTTATAGTCACCATAAATAGTTAACCCTAGGTAAAGTAGTCCAGAAATTGCAATTATTATTATTATGTTTTTTTTTAATTTTTGGAGCAACTAAATAATTTCCTTCAAAGAATAATATACTTTTGATAACGGGAGTCCAACAACGTTATTGTAACATCCGTTTATCTTTCTGATGAACACAGCTCCAAATTCATCCTGTATCCCGTAAGCTCCGGCTTTATCCATTGGACTTCCTGTTCCAACATAATCAGTAATTTCTTTTTTAGTAAGGTTTCGAAAAGTTACCGCCGTTTTTTGATAATCAGTAATTTGAGTTCCGCTTTCTAAATTTTTAATAGAATAGCCGGTATACACAAAATGTGTGTTGCCGCTTAAAGTATTTAAAATTTCGACTGCATTTTTTTTTGTAGTCGGCTTGCCTATAATTTTCTTATCAAGCACAACAATAGTATCAGCGGTAATAATGATTCCAGAATTTATCCTCTTTTCAGCGAGTTCAAGTTTTTCCTTAGAAAGTCTTTTAACAGTTTTGATAGGATGTTCCGCATCTAGGATTTCTTCATTGAGTTCAACTGAAAAGCTTTTAAAGGAAAGTCCAATTTGATTTAATAATATTTTTCGTCGAGGTGATTTGGAAGCAAGGTATATCGGCAGTTTAGAATTTAACATTAAAAATTAAAGTAAGATTGAAAAATAAATTAGTAAAAAAGGAGGGTAAATAAATAATTAAGACTATCTGAATAATGCTTTAATACTTCCCCATGTTCTTTTAACATCAGAAACGCTATGATCAACAGAAATAAAGCTTGAGAAACTCTCTGTACCATCATCATCTACAATTTTTATCTGATAAACATAAAAGGCATCCGATGCTTTATAAGCACTTTCATCTACATACTCATAAAAAGAATTGCTTCCCTTTGCAGCTACGATAGCTAGATCACTAACATTATCGCGATCTGTACCGCGCATAATAACAAAATGCTTAAGGTTACTTTCTTGATTAGTTTGCCATGAAATAAGGATATTGTCGGAATCACTTCTTGCGGATAATTGTTGTATAAATGCACCAGCAACAAGAGTGCTAAATAGAATAGAAACGAATACGAGAGCAATTAATGCTATTCTATAATTTTTCATGTGTTTAATATATTTGAAAAACCTTTTTTTGTCAAGTATTTAAATGACTATTAATTATTGACCTGAAAAACCTAAATTATCTCATTAATATTTTAAAGCAATTATATTTTTGGTTTAATTTGAAACTATTTTTAATTTTAAAAAAAAGCTAATTAAAATATTTTATTTAAAATTAAGTATTTCATTGTCAAAAGAATTGTTGCCAAAATTTAACATTAAAATCAATAATAGTTCTTACCATTTCTTGACTTTATTAGCAATAATTGCATATTTTCTAACTCATTTCAACTAACATTCAGGAGGTCTATATGAAAAAAGTTTACAGTCTATTTATACTACTCCTAATAATCATATGTTGTTTCAATATTTCAAGCGCCCAGGTCTTCGATGGCGAATGGTCATGTGCATATGCCACTGATGATGATGCGGCTAACGGAACCGGATGGCAGACAATAGCTGTAGGTCCTATCGCAGATAATAACTTCGTCGCATTAGTTCATCACAATACTTCTGCAGTTCCTACTGATAACGCTTATTATATTGTGGGTTATAAAGATGCCGATTCTTCAAACGGAAGAATGTGGGCAGTTGATTATACTCCTGATGGATTAAGAACGCAATGGTTACAAGGTTTTGCTAGTGTTCCATTATTTGATGCAAGAGACCTTCATGCAACACCTGCTTCATTGGTGTTTGTGGCTAATAACGATGTTCAAAACAACATCCTAGTTTTTGAACTAACTGATACGGAATTAATTTCTACACAATACAAATTAAGGACTCAGAATGGTTATCAGTGGGCAATAGATACGGATGTGGATGGAAGAGTTTATGTAACTAAAATCGATACTGTGGCAAATCAAAGCTCTGTAGCTATTTATGATAATTTCGCTAATGAATCAAACTGGACAAATTATTTTGGACCTGCACCGACTCCTCTTCAGGAAATAATTTTACCTGATCCCGGCGAAGCAAGAGGAATTGCTGTTTCTCAGGATGGCGGCGTAATATATGTCTCTAATTGGGATAGTAAAAAAGTTTACAGATATACCGGTGATCCTGTTGGTGGATATACACAAGACACTGGATTTAACTTTATGATCGAGGGTGAATTTGTTACTAATGTTCCAGATACTGTTGCTGTTGGACCGTGGGGTATGGAATATGTTGACAGTAAAAATCTTTTATGTGTTGCTGCTGCCGTTACATTCCAAACAGGCAGCGGGTATCAATATTCTAGAATATATTTTACACACTTCGAAAGTGGTGAAATTTTGGACACACTAGATGTTGCGGAATGGAATTTTGCTCAAACGGGCAGTTATGCAAATCAAAACTCGGGTACGGTTTCAGGGTATGCCTCAACATACGATGTAGCTGTTGATCCTGATTTAAATTTTTATAGCCAATCATATTATGGATGGACAATTGAAAAATGGGTTTATTCAACTGAACTTCCTATTCTCACGGACATTGAAGAAATCAGTAGTACAATTCCGGAAAGTTTCTCGCTAAGCCAAAACTATCCAAATCCATTTAACCCTACTACTTCTATCGAATTTTCCATTACAGAACTAAGCAATGTTTCATTAGATATTTACACTATAACTGGCGAACTCGTTGGAAGTTTAATCTCAGGACAAGAATTCTCTCAAGGCAGTTACAAAGTATCATTTGATGCTTCACAACTGTCGTCTGGAATTTATCTATATACACTTAAAGCAGGTAATAATATTTCGACAAAAAAAATGACATTATTGAAATAGTTTTTAACAACACAAATCACAAACCATAAACGGAGGTTGTATGAAATATCTCAAAGTCGCCATGATACTAATGGTGATGACTCTTTTTTCAACAAGTTTATTTGCACAAGATACATTTGTGCGAGGAGCAGTAATTGATTTACCGGCTGAAGAAGTAGGCGGAGTTGGAAATATAATTTCCGGCGTCGACTTTGATAATGACGGCAAATTAGAAATTTATGCAATTAATGATAACTGGAATGATGCTGCCTTTGAAGTTATTGCAAGAATTTATAAGTACGAAAATAACAATGGCTCTTGGGATTCTGTTTGGAGTGCTACATTAGCTGACCCAATAGCACAAAACACATGGCCGACTATTGCTTGGGATGACCTTGACGGCGATGGTAAAAGTGAAATTTATTGGGGTCCTGTTAACAATTTTGTAACAGGTAATGAGGATCCAGCGCGTGTAGTTGTGTTTGAGGCAGTTGGAGATGGTTCTGATAATATGGGCGTTAGTGACGGCAGCGGAGGTTGGCTTCCTAATGCTTCTTGGAATCTTGACCTTGCACCAAGTACAAACATGAGACCATTTAAGTGGGTAATTGAAGATATTGATAATGATGGCACTAAAGAAATTGTATTTTCTGATAGAGCCCCTTTTTATCATTTGGGTGTATTTAGTGTAAATGATATTCCTGATAATGGTGACGGCTCTGAAACTTGGACTTTAGAATATAGCGGTCCAATGGGTATGCCAGGTGCTGTTAGAGCTGGTACAATTCCAGCACCAGCTAACGAACCAGGTGGATTTGGAAACGTTATAGCCGGAGTTGATTTTGATAATGACGGTAAAAAGGAAATCTATGCAGTTAATGATAACTGGGGAGATACTCCTGACGAACTTATTCCTAGAATATACAAATGGGAATGGTCTGGTACTTATTGGGAAGAAGTTTGGATGACAGAATTAAACATTCCTAAACAAAATACATGGCCGGCTTTAGAGGCTGGTGATTGGGATGGCGATGGATTGATGGAAATTATTTGGGGTCCTGTAAACTTTACTGATGCAGCGACAAATCCTAATCCATCAAGAATTGTTGTATTTGAACAAAATGCAGATTTAAGCGATGCACTTGGTGTTTTTGACGGAACAAATTATTTACCAAATGCTGAATGGAGCATCGTTGATACTGATCTTCAAAATGAGAGACCATTCAAATGGGTTTTAACCGACATCGACGGTGATTCGGATCTTGAATTAGTATTCGGTGCAAGAGCCGGTACATTAAGATATGGTGTCGTTTCTGTTGATGATATTCCAAACAACGGTGATGGTACGGAAACTTGGACTCTTGAAGCTTCCGGCCTAGATGCAGGCGCTGTTGTTGATGCTAATACAATTTACGATTTAGCTGTAATAGATAATATTGCTTATTTAATGCATACTTCTGGAAATATAACTCCAGTCGCATATGAAACAGGTTCTTACATTACAAAACCTGTTCAGGTAGGCATTCTACCTGGCGGATCATGGAAAACTGCATCCGCTGTTGATATTGATTCTAACGGTGTTAAAGAAATTGTTGTTGGTTCTTGGAGTCCCGGCGGATTGGTTTATCTGCTTCAACAAGATGCTGATACTCTAACTAATACAACTATTGGTGATTTTACAGCATTAGGTTCTACTCGACTTAATGGCGGAGATTATGGTGACTTTGACGGTAACGGAAAGTATGACTTCATTTTTGGATCGAGAAGTACTTATTCAACTACTGACGGCGACATATATAGATTAGAATATTTAGGTGGTGATATAACTGATCCAGCCAACTATGCCGAATCAGTCATTGATGAGAATAATACTGTAGCAGGCGGTCAGTATGATGTTATTGCAATGGGAGACATTGATGGTGATGGTAGTGATGAAGTTATTAACACTGGTATTCCTAGAGGTGCTGCCGCTCCTGCTTTAACTATAATTGATTATTCCGCAGGTACAATCGGAGGCGGAGCAAAATACGATCTAGCAGTTATTGATAACTATGCATATTTATTTGCAAGTAATGGAAATGTTTATCCGGCAAAATACGAAAATGACAGATGGCAGATTCTTCCTGAATTAACCGGTGTTGTTCCAACTTCAGGTTCATGGAAAAGTTCTAGCGTTGCCGATATTGACAATGACGGCACAAAAGAGATTGTAATCGGTGAATGGAGTGGAACTTCAAAAATTAGGTTGTTGCAACCTATGAACGGTGGTTTAAAATCAACTGTTATTGCCGATCTTAGTGGTGAAACGCTCCCACCAAGATTAAATGGCGGTGCAATGGGAGACATTGACCTAGATGGATTTATGGATTTTGTTTTTGGAACACGTGATTCTGATGGTGGTATTTACCGCGTTGAGCATACAGGTGGTGCTATAGATGATCCAATGAATTATGCTACGGACAGAATTGATGATGGATTAATTGTCCCACTAGCAAATCAAATGGATGTTGTCACTATCGCAAATGTTGATGCTGACCCTGAATTAGAAGTAATATATTCAGGTACACCGAGAAGTACATATCCGGTTCCAATTCCAATAGTAGTTCTTGACATAGTAACTGTTGTAACTACCGATATTGCTGATGTAAGAATTGATGCAAATGGTGACTTTTTACCTGACAATGATGGAATGGTATTTACTATAAAGGGCGTATTAACCTCACCTAACTACCAAGTTAATTCCGGAGATTATGGTGTAACTATTCAGGATGCGACTGGTGGAATTCTAGTTTTTATCACCGATGCAGATGAACTTAACTATTCTGTTGGTGACCTGCTTCAAATTACAGGAACCGTCGATGCATTTAATGGTGTTACTGAATTGGTTCTTGACAGTGCCAGTGCTGTGACTGATGTGGTTAAACTTGGTACCGGAACAATTCCTACTCCGGTAGAATTAACAATTCCTGAATTTTTGGCTAATGGTGAACTTTACGAAAGTATACTTGTCAAAATTAAGTATGTCGCTCTGGAAAGTGGTACATGGCCTACAACCGGCGGCGGCTCAACTAATTTAACTTTTACAGATGGATTTAATAATTTTCCGTTCAGAATAGATAGCGATACGGATCTTCAAGATAATCCTGAACCAACTTATCCGGTTAATCTACAGGGAGTTGGAGGACAATTTGATAATAGTGATCCACGCGATTCAGGATATCAGTTGCTAGGAACATTTTATGCAGATATCGATCAAAGTGTTCAATCTCCTCCATCACAATTCTTCTCATTGTTAACTCCTGCTGATGATGCTGTAGTAACTATAACAGCATTAACAGAAACATGGGATATTACTTGGGAAGCATCAGTTGACCTTAATAATGATGCTCTAATTTACCAGTGGGTTCCTATTGGCGGTGCTCCAGTTTTTAACCAAGGAAATACAACTCTTACCCTAGATGCACCTACAGTTATAGCACTAATGGGTGGAGCAGATACTTTGGTAATCGATTGGACTGTTGAAACTTCGGACTTAATAAATCCTGCTGTGGCAAGTATTGATACATTTACAGTGACCTTTATTAATGATATTACAGTAGGTGTTGAAGACATTATTCCATTGCAATTTTATGTCGATCAAAACTATCCAAATCCATTTAACCCAAGTACGACAATTAAATTTGGGTTGCCTACTGCTCAAAATGTTGATCTGAGAGTATTTGATATACTTGGTCAGCAAGTTGCAGTACTAGTTAATAATGAATTATTAAACGCAGGAAATTACCAACATGTGTTTGATGCTAGTAAATTAACTAGTGGAACTTATATTTACAGACTTCAATCAAACGACAACGTTGTTATCAAAAAAATGATGCTCGTTAAATAAAGTCTGAGTAATATTTGTAGTATTTTAAGCCGGGCTCGTAGTGAGTCCGGCTTTTTTATTAAATGCTCTCCCCTTTCATTACTAACTTTTAATTATTATTTTTATATGTATTTCTTGTAAAAACAAATTATAATAAAAACAATCAGGTGATTATACTTTGACAAATCAGGAAGAAATTCAGTTCTTGATAAGCTCTCACGGAATTAAATTAAACTGGTTGGCTGATCAACTAGATTTAAAGATCCAGACACTTTCATATTTGATTTATGAAAGTCCAAAGTTAGATGATGACCTTTACGTAAAAATTAAAGAAAGCATTGAAGCATATCAGTATGAGCTAAGCTTTTACGATAACAAACAAATTGAATCCTATGATTTGTTTACTGATGAAAGGATTCATATTGGTATGGGCGATAGGATTAGGATATTTGCAAAACGTAAATACGGTACGTTAAAAAGTCTTGCTGAAGCTATGGAAATATCTCCACAGCAGCTTCAGCAATACATTAGCGGTAACCGCGAACCGGGTTCAAAGATATTAGCAAGACTGCTGCGCTTAGGCTGTGATATTAACTGGCTTTTAGGCGGCACAGAAAAAGCAGAATCCTACAGAGTATATAAACTTGAAAATGATTTGAAGAAACTGCAGGAGAGTTTTACCAAAATAATTTCTATTATTGAAGAGACAAATAATAAGATTTAAGATGAAGCAAATTCAAAATAAAATAAGTGATAATTGGATAACAGCAATTATCATTCTCATAATCATATGTTTAACAATAGCAATAAATGTAATAATCTAAAAATGAATAATTCAGTACAACAATATTTTTCAAAATATATAAAAAATTTAATAGTATTATCAATTTTAGTTTTTGCAACGCAATGCAGTTCTGATGAGCCTATGTTTATCGGTTCAAAAAAATCTGATAAATACCATAAACCCGAATGTAGATTAGCTAAAAGAATAAAACCGGCACATTTGTTAAAATTCACCTCCAGATCTGATGCAATTACTTCCGGCTACTATCCTTGTAAAGTTTGTAAACCGTAAGGCTGCGTGCAGCAAATTTCAAATAACAGATGGCTGCAAAATCCAAAACCAAGCTTAAACTGTCTATCAGAATAAAAATTGTTATTCTATTGATCTATGGAATACATTTGAATATTGAGTTTTGTTTTTTGGAATTTATAATTGAAGAATATTTAGTTTTAATACATAGTGGAATGTTATTTAAAATAAAAAAGCCATACTATTTTTAAGTATGGCTTAGTGGAGCTAAGCGGGTTCGAACCGCTGACCTCTTGACTGCCAGTCAAGCGCTCTCCCAACTGAGCTATAGCCCCAAATAACAGATGCAAATCTAATCAACTATTGTATTTATGTCAATTAACAAATAATTTGTTTTTGTTACTTTTATAATGAATTGCATAATAATATTAATAGGAATATTTTCACTATTGAAATTAATTTTATGGTGAGTGATGAAACAGGTTTTAATAAATACATTTCTTATAGTAGTATTTTCTGCTGTTATACTGATTGGGTGTAAAGATAAAATTAACGGACCAAACATTGATGATGAAGAAATCCCAGATAAGGATGTGAGTTACTCGCAGCATATTCAGCCAATTTTTAATTATAAATGTACCAACTCCGGTTGCCATGATGGAGCATCGATGGCTGGTAATTTAGATTTGACAACATATGCTGGTACAGTGAAAAGACCAGACATTGTTGTATTGGGTAGTGCTGAATTAAGCAAACTTGTTTGGGCAGTTGAAGGTACTGGCGGGACTGAAATAATGCCCCCGTTTTCTGCAGGCGTTACTCCGCTTACTGATATGCAGCTTAATGGTTTAAAAACCTGGATTAATGAAGGTGCAAAAGCCAATTAAATCAAACATCGGTATTTATTTTCTTGAATTACATGTTCCAAAATACTTTTCACTTGGCATTCCAAAATTCAAAAGTTTAATTATTCATAGAGGGTGCTATTACTATGTTGGATCAGCACAAAAGAATTTAAAACAACGAATTGAAAGGCATTTACGAAAAGATAAAAAAATACATTGGCACATTGATCATCTTACGGTGCCAGAGCAAAATCGAATTAAAACGGTAATAATTTTTGAAGATAAGGCGAAGGATTTTGAATGCAGCCTCGTCACCGAAATTGAAAACTTTTATTATTTAAAACATCCGCTAATGGGATTTGGAAATTCCGATTGTAATAGGTGTAAATCACATTTGCTCTATTCAAAAAAGAGAATTGATCACAGCCATTTATTTTCGCGGTACCAATCTATTGTGCGTTTTATTCCTTCTTCTAGTGAAACTTCCTGACGAAAACCTAAATCGCGTTTAGCTTTTGCAACATCGCAGGTCCACGCCTCCTGAACAAAATCTCTAGCTTTTTCCAAATTAAAAGTTGCCGCCTTTGAACTGAACATTGCAAAAAATTGTGCTATTGCGGCAACAGTATAAACTACAAAGTGTGGTAATCTTAATCTTAAAGCATTATGCCCCATCGCCTTTGCTATCGCATCCCCTACCTGGTTCCAATCATAATATTCATCGGAACTAATGAAGTATGTTTCTCCTTTAGATTTTTTGCTCGTTGCGGCCAGGTAAATTCCATTAACAAGATCAGCAGAATGAATGAGACTTAATTTTTTATTGTTGAATCCAATTAATGTCATTAGTCTCATTTTAAAAGTTTTGAAAATCAAATATATTTCTGTATCGCGCTCCCCAAAAACAGCCGGCGGACGCACGATAGTTATCGGAAGTTTATCCATGAACTCAGCTGCAAGCTTCTCTTGTGCAATTTTACTTTTCCCATAGTTGGTCAGCGGATGAGGTTCTGTCTCTTCATTGCAAGTTACTCCATCTAGCGAAGGACCGCATGCAGTTTGACTGCTTACAATTACAACTCTTTTAACTTTAGGATTAACCTCTGAAATAACTTCAAGAAGATTTCTTGTAGTTTCAACATTGCCTTCGTAGTATCCTTTTTCTTCTTTTGCTTTAACAACCCCGGCTACATGGTATAAATAATCAGCATCCTTCAAAATTTGTTTAAGCGCTTCTCTATCAAACAAACCAGTGTCGTAAATCTCAACAGGCTTATCTTTAAGCCATTCTAAATTTGATGATTTACGCACGATACATTTTACGGAATTCCCTTTTTCAATTAATAGATCTACTAAATGACTGCCGACAAATCCATTACCGCCGGTTACAACTGCAATTGCTTTTTCCATATTTCCACAAGTATTTTAGGTACAGTTTTTATAGGTGATTAGCCAAAAATTTATTATTTTGAAAAGTTAAAATAGTAAAAACTAAAATTACATCTAAATTATAACGGAGGCAAAATTTGGATTTATTCAAAAAATGCTACGAATTTACAAGAGCTGATGAAGTAAAAGCGGCGGGGTTTTATCCTTATTTCAGACCCATTGAAGAAAATGAAGGACCTGTTGTATCGATTGAAGGACGCAAGATAATAATGGCTGGTTCAAATAATTACTTGGGCTTAACAGCACATCCCAAAGTTAAAGAAGCAGCAATAAAAGCAATAGAAAAATATGGCACTGGTTGTTCAGGTTCACGTTATTTAACGGGTACACTTGATTTACACATTGAACTTGAAGAACGAATGGCAAAGTTTTTTGGTAAAGAAGCTGTTTTATTATTTAGTACCGGCTATCAGAGCGCTCAAGGAATTATTCCAACTTTAGTGAATCGCGGCGAATATGTAATTTCAGACAAAGATAATCATGCTTGTATAGTCGCAGGTAATATGATGGCTCGAGGAGCATCAGCAGATGTTCTTCGTTACAAGCACAATGATATGAATGATTTAGAAAGAGTATTAAATAAAGTTCCAAAAGATACTCCAAAGTTAATTGTAAGTGATGGAGTTTTTAGTACCGGTGGTGAGATTGTTGATCTTCCTAAACTAGTTGAATTATCAAAAGAACATAACGGCAGAATATTAATTGATGACGCTCATTCAGTTGGTGTTATTGGTAAAGGCGGAAGAGGAACAGCAAGTGAATTTGATTTGGTTGATGAAGTTGATTTAACAATGGGAACATTTAGTAAAACATTTGCATCACTCGGTGGTTTTGTTGCTGGTGAAGCAAAAGTTATTGATTATTTAAAACATCATTCCCCTGCTCTTATTTTCAGTGCATCTCCTACCCCTTCATCAGTTGCTGCTGCAATGGCTGCATTGAATATTTTAGAACAAGAACCTGAACGAGTTCAACAATTAGTAACTAATGCTAATAGAGTTAGAACAGGGCTAACTGAGGCCGGATTTAATATTATTGAGGGAAGAACAGGTATCGTGCCGGTAATTGTGGGTGACGACCTTCTTGCTTTAAATATGTGGCGGCGATTGTATGACGAAGGTGTATTCGTAAACGTTTTTATTCCGCCGGGCGTTCCTGAGGGAAGACAAATGATGCGAACTAGCTATATGGCTACTCACGAAAATGAGCATCTTGATTTTATTATCGATACATTCAAAAAAGTTGGTGCTGAGTTAGGTGTTATCTAATCTGAGTCATTAATAATTATTTGAAGCAATTCAGTTTCTGCGAGTTGCTTCTTTTTTTTATCTTATCAAATATTTATTATCTGCAATTCCATAAACTTGGGAGTTATTATATGAGTTCCGTTGAAATAATTTCAGTTAATTCAAAAAAAGAACTAAATCAGTTTTTAAAATTCCCCTGGAAAATTTATAAAAACGACCCTCATTGGGTCCCGCCGCTATTGATGGAGAAAAAGGCAATCCTTAACAAAGAGAAAAATCCTTTCTTCAATGAGGCAGAAATGGAAATGTTTCTTGCAACCAAAAATGGTGAATTAGTAGGGCGAATAGCCGCAATAGAAAATCGGGTCCACAATAAAATACATAAAGAGAATATTGGTTTTTTCGGATTCTATGAATCTATTGATGATCAAGAAGTTGCCAACAAACTGTTAGATACTGCCCGTGAATGGATTAAGAATAAAGGACTTCAGGAAATGCGCGGTCCCGCAAATCCATCCAGCAATGATGAATGGGGACTTTTAGTTGACGGCTTTGATGACTCACCAAGAATTATGATGACATACAATCCAAAGTACTACCTTAATCTTTTTGATAATTACGGGCTAAAAAAAATAAAGGACTTACTCGCATATAAGATCGAAAATGAAAAATTAATGAAGTCAGAAAAACTGCTTCGTGTTTCAAAGATTGCTCAAAAGAGATCAGGCTTGGTAATCAAACAATTGGACATGAAAAATTTCAAGTCGGAGTTAGAGAAAGTAAAATTTGCATACAACCAGGCATGGGCTCCAAATTGGGGTTTCATTCCGATGGCAGATGAAGAAATAGACGCACTCGCAAAAAACTTAAAACCTATTGTTGAACCATCTTTAGTATTATTTGGTGAAATTGATGGAAAGACCGTTGGTTTTGCTCTTGTTATGCTTGACTACAATCAAATATTTAAAGAAATGAACGGTCGACTGCTCCCCTTCAATTTTATAAAACTTTTTACCATGAAAAAGAAAATTAAATGGGCGAGAATAATTACATTGGGAATTATACCAGAATTTCAAAAGCGTGGACTCGATGCTGTATTTTATGATGAAATTGTTCATAGAGCAGCAAAAATTGGGATAATGCTGGGTGAAGCAAGTTGGATTTTAGAAGATAATGAAATGATGAAACGCGGAGCTGATGTTATGAATGGAGAGGTTTATAAAACTTATAGAATTTATAACATGCCTGTTTAGTTTTGATCGGTATCGTTTATTACTTTGAGTCCTCGTGACTTAGTAGCAATATTTATTTCTCCAAAGTCACAAAGTCTCAAACAAAAATTCACATTATTAACTAGTTCCTATCAGCCGCATCATATTTTGAAATATTTGACGGATTAATTTTTTTAAGTGTATTAAAAATAGTTTTATCAGGATAATCCTTTAAGCTTTTTACAATTTCTCCTGCCTTCGCATCAAAAAACACCTTCATTAAAACGCTTCTCGCATCAATTTTGTCTTTCATTTGGGCAAGATTATTTATCAATTTTATAATATTATCCTGAGCTAACTTTTTATACTTTGGATTAGCAATAACATCAATACCATTGTAATGATAATCCATATAATCCTCTCGGAATTGGGAAAATTTACCGTCGGTGATATCTTGTATTAATCCTCTTTTATTATAAGAAGTACTTGCGGATTGCCAAGCGTCGCCAAATCCGCTGCTGGCACCTTTTATTGCGATTTGAAATGCCTGATTAAAATACTCAGAACCACCTAATGGATCAGGCCCGTATGAATCCAAATCAAATCCAATAATTATATATGCATAAAAATCAAAAATACCGTTTAAAGGATTAAAATCTAGAGGATCAAAATACATTGGTTGGTTTTTTTCATACTTAAACGACCATTCGTTATCTAAAATAGAAAGCATTAATGAGTTTAATTGCGAATCATAAATAGGTCTTTGGCTGCTAACAACTAACTGAGCATTGTATCTTGTTTCGCCAGAAGCGGAAGTAAAGAAAATATTAAATGTACATTTTATTCTTTCTTCTTCCCAGGTTTGAGAGGTAAACTTAGTTGAATTTAGGTAAGCTTCAATAGTCTGCTGAAAATTTGTCAATCTCTCTTTGGCGGCAGTTTCTAATTGCTCATAATTCACAAGAACGGTTGCATCTAGTTCCTGAGCTTTGAGAAGCATTGGCAATAGAAGTAATATAAAGATCAATTTTTTCATTTTATTTCCCGAATATTTTATTCTTATCATAAAAATAGAGATTTGTATTTTATTAAACAATTATTTAATATCGGTTTATTATGCGGGCTAAATTTGTAATACTGGTTATAGTTTTATTTTCGATAAAAGTTCCGGCGCAATTCATGCCCGGGGCAAAGCAAATTGCTATGTCAAATTCGGATATTGCTCAAAGTAATGACGTTTTTGCTCTTTTTTCTAACCCTGCCGGATTATCCCAAATGAATTGGCGCGAAATAGGGATTTACTACTCACCTGCCCCATTTGGAATAAAAGAAATAGCAAATGGTTACGCCGCCTATCATGAACCTACAAATTTTGGTTCTTTTTCAATAGGATTTATGTCTTACGGATTTGAGTTATACCGTGAAAGTAAATTCATTGCCGGATACTCAAATAATTTTTCTAATAAGTTCTTTTATGGAGTATCAATCGCTTATCACACTCTTTCTATACAAAATTATGGAAACGACAACGCCATAAATTTTTTAATAGGCGGACTGGTTTACCTGCAGAATGATCTAAGAATTGGTTTCTCAGTTGACAACCCAACCAGAGCTACATTTGGAGATGAAGACGACCAGGTCCCTATGCTATTTAATTCAGGATTAAGCTACGATGTTTTTGATGAACTTACTTTTAATCTAGCTTTACAAAAGGATATTGAGCTTCCCGCCTCGGTCAGGTTCGGAATTGATTATTTACTGATTGAATATCTTAATCTTCGTTTTGGAGTTGATAGCGAACCATCCCGCTACTCGGCCGGTGTTGGAATTAACTACGATATTTTTAGTCTCGACTATGCTTTTTTTACTCACCAGGATTTAGGTCTAACACATCAATTTGGAATAATTGTTCACTTCGGGACAACAGAACCGCGGGCGCAGAAAATAAAATCATTTATCAATGCGGACAGTAAAAATTGACAAAATTTATTTTTGCAATATTAATTTTATTTTGTCAGACCTCAATTATTTTAAGTCAAACAGACAGCACACAAACTTTAGAAGATTACATTGAATCTCTGATTGAAGAATCAACTATCGATGTTGAAGATTCGCAGCTTTATGATTTGTTTGAAGAATTGATCCAGAATCCGGTAAATGTTAACACTGCAAAAATTGATGACCTTATGATGATACCGTTGATGAATTTTGAAACAGCTGAACGCATTATAAATAATAGAAATAAATTTGGTCAGTTTTTTGCAAATGAAGAGTTAAATAAAATTGACAGTATAGATCAGGAAGTAGTTGAAAAAATTAAACCATTTATAACTGTTAGATCGAGAATTACTATCAATGAAAGCGAACCTGACACTCCAGGCTTTTTAAGCAGCACACTTTTTAGATTTCGTTCAAGAGTAACAACGGATATTCAAGATAGAGTTGGATTTAAAGAGAATAAATACGCGGGAACAAAACTTAAGAATTACAACAGATTAAAAATTATTTCCCCGGACTTTGCACAAATAAATATTTTAACCGACAAAGACCCCGGTGAAAAATCATACGGTGATTTTCTTTCTGCTAATATTTCATTTCAAAATATTGGACCCGTTAGAGAAGCGGTTGCCGGTGATTACTTAGTTGAATTTGGACAAGGATTGGCGTTATGGAGTCCATATTCAATTTCTAAAGGCAGCGAAGCGGTTAGAACTATATCTCGCAATCATCGTGGTTTAAAGCCCTACACAAGCTCGTTTGAGGCGAATTTTATGCGAGGTGCCGCCGGTACTATTGAGTTTAATAAATTTGAGCTTACAGGCTTTTATTCAACCAGGAAAATTGACGCAACTATTGATAAGACGAATAATGAGATTTCGACAATCCTTTTGAGCGGTTACCACCGGACAGAGACTGAAATATCTAAAAAACAAAACACTGAAGAAAATATTTTTGGAGGAAGTTTCCATTATTCGCCGAGTAATAAAATCCGTGTTGGTATTTTACATTATAATATGAAATACGACTCCCCTTTTATTAGCTCATCACCTTATGATATTAACGGAAGTGATTTTTCATTTACATCATTTTCTTATTCTGCAGCGTTCAAAAATATTTTGATTTCAGGAGAAGTTTCATATAACGGTATTTCTGTCGCAAGTATAAATAACATTCAAATAAAATTTACGAGCAAACTTCAGTTCGTTACATCAATTCGAAGTTATCCGAGAAATTATTTTAATTTGCTGTCCAACGGTTTTGGTGAAAGATCAGGTACACAAAACGAATTTGGTATTTATACCGGATTAAGATGGCGCACTGATCTTGGACTTTTCAATATTTATTTTGATCAATTCAAATTTCCGGTTTCAACTTTTAGTGTACCGCTTCCATCATCAGGCAATGAATTTTTATTTGATTACTTCACACGTCCGTTTTCAAAGACTGAGCTTAGATTAAGATATAAACGAGAGCTAAAGGAAATATCAGACAATACTGAAGGTGAACCAATTATTGTCGATCAATTGAAACAGCAATTTAGAATTGAGTTGATTGCGAATCCGACAAAATTCATTCGACTGAAAACTCGAGCTGAATATTCATTATATCAAATTGATAAAGTCAGTCGAAATGAAAATGGTTTTTTAATCTTTCAAGATATCAGATTTCGTCCAACAAATTATTATCAAATATATGCACGCTTCACATTTTTTGATACCAAAAATTATGACACGCGAATTTATGCATTTGAGAATGATTTAACTGGAATTTTAACTAACAATGCTTTGTTTGGAAAAGGAATAAGATGGTATATTCTGCTGAAGCTTTCGCCAATAAATTCATTCGACATTTCAATTAAGTATGCTGAGACTTATAAACCGAAGGAAGATTTTATAAGTTCAGGACTTAATGAAATTGAAGGCAGTTTGGATAATAGAATATCTCTTCAAATAGATTTGAATTTTTAATATCTACTTCTCATTTATTATCTAATTAAATAATTTTTTTTAAAAACATTTTTACAGAATTATGAAAAAGAAACTTTGTAAGATCAGCAAATCAAATTTTAATAAAAATAAAGAGCGCATTTTGGAATTGGTTATTCCGGCAAAATATATTTGCGAGGATTGTTTGCGTGTAGCGAAGTCGGATAATAATTTATGCAGTGCTTTATCTATTAAAACCAAAGATTAACAAAAGGAAAAGTTTGTATGCTTCAAAAATATTTTCTCTCAATTATTTTGACTCTTATTACCGTTTCCCTTTTTAACTGCAGCAGCAATAAACAGAAATGGTATCGCGGTAATACACATGCACACACAGTAATTTGCGGTCATGCGGATTCCACTCCCGAATTTGTAACAGATTGGTATCACTCAAAGGGATACAACTTTTTGATCCTAAGCGAGCATAATCATTTTATAAATCCCGACACAGTAAAGATGCCTATCAGTCTTCGAGATGATTTTATTTTAATTCCAGGTGAGGAAGTGACGGGAAGAAAGATCATCCACACAACAGCAATGAATATTACAAAGTTAGTTGATTGGAAATCGGAGTCTGAACAAAAATCTGATATTATTCAATATCATGTGGATGGAACGGTTGAAGCCGGTGGACATGCGATTCTAAATCATCCTAATTATAAATATGCCGTTGGTGCAACCGATATTATTGATGTTGATAATTTATATATGTTTGAACTTTATAACGGTCACCCTTTAGTTAATAATGAAGGTGATGAAAAGCATTTATCAACGGAGGAAATTTGGGACTCACTACTCACTGCAGGAATGAAAATTTACGGAGTTGCATCTGATGATGCACATCATTTTCATACAATCGATTCAGCACATTCAAATCCCGGGCGCGGATGGGTAATGGTTAACTCTAATAAATTGACGCCCAATGCAATTATTGATGCTATGATAAAAGGAAATTTTTACGCAAGCAGCGGAGTATTTTTGGATGAATTGACTATAACAGCGGACCATATAAAAATAATTATTGATGAGGTTAAAACTACAGAAGAGATTTTCAACGAGAATATGAGAGGCAGAAGTTCAACTGATTCAACAAATGAATATTCAATAGAATTTATTGGCGATGGTGGAAAAATTCTTTCGGCTGTAAACTCAAATTCAGCTGTTTATGAATTTGATGGGAAACAAAAATATGTTCGCGCGAAAATTATCTTACGCCGTAATAACAAATTGCGTGGAATGGAAGAGTTTTATGCTTGGACGCAGCCGGTGTATTTCGAAAAAAGATAACATAAAATTACACTATAAATTTAAAAAACCGCTAATCAATATTGAAAAGCGGTTTTGAATTATTTTCTCTTATACTAACTCCTTACTTCAGAAGCACCATCTTCTTAACATCAACAAAATCTGCAGATTCAATTCGGTAATAATATATCCCGCTTGAGATATTGGAGGCGTTAAATTCAATATTATAACTGCCTGCGTTCTTAACTTCATTTATTAAAGTTGTTACTTCCCTACCAATTGTATCAAATATTTTAATTGAAACATGTCCTGTACTTGGCAAGCTATATTGTATTGTAGTACTAGGATTAAATGGATTTGGATAATTTTGCTCAAGTGAAAATGCTGTTGGTATTTCAAAATCATCTACATCATTAATAATCGGCTGTATTTGAAGATTGTCAATTGCCCAACCCCATCCAACTGCCGCTGCATCTGCAAATAATCTAAAACGAATTAGAATTTCATCGTCTGCTTCAAATGTATCCAATAAATTATAAGTTGTATTTTTATATAATGATTGATTGCCGGCTTGTCCGCCATTATAGGCGTTGAGCCAATCATTGTGTAATCTTGCATCGTAGCCGTCAGCAAGCGCCACCCAGTTCAAGCCGTCCTTAGTGCCTTCAACTATTACATAATCCCAAAAGCTGTCATCACCAAATACAGTTCCCGGCTCTCCGGATTCAATGAGTGCAACATTATCAAATGAGATAAACGCTTCTTGAGCTGCAACTATAATTGGCACAGTTAACATATAAGTTGAGTTTTGATTGTTAGTGTAAAAGTGAGGAGTATGAATAGCTTCATCATCAAAACCGCTTACGTTTTGAATTGAAAATCCACTGCCTACAAAATCATTTGTTGCAGAATTAAAATCATTATAATAATATAATTGTGCAGCCTGGTATGGTATTACATCAATACTTTTTTCTATTGATGGATATTCGACTTCATCTTTATATGATAATATTTGTACATCCAGTACTTCAGCCATAGTAACAGGATACTCAATTAATGTATCAATTAGTGAGGAAGAATTCGCATCGATCTTCATAAATAAATTACCGTTAACATTTACAAGAGATGAATCATAAATTGATCTTAAATTCAAATCTATCAGCAAAGTTCCATCACTGCGCTGGCTTAAGCCTTTCAGCAGCGGATTAAATGCTTGTGCGTCGCTCATACCGGGGATTTCAACACTCCAAATTCCCCTTCCGTGTGAAGCAATTACAACTTCATCCTCTACGTGAGTCATAGCCCAAATTGCAACATTTGGTAATCCGTTATCCGCGGCATGCCAGCTTGTTCCGGCATCTGTCGATTCAAACAAACCAATCTCAGTTCCTGCCCACATAGTATCCGGGGAATGTGGAAAGACCAGTAGGTCATAAACTGCCACATCTGGAAAACCATTTGTACTAACGCTGCCATTACCGAATCCACTAATGTCGTCCCATGTTTGACCCAAATCGGTAGTCTTTAATACTTTAGGCATCTGTGCAAATGAAAATAAAACATAAGCTGTTGAATCTTCAAGCGGATGAGTTGATAAACCGGAAATACTTCCCATTGTTCTCACATCATAAACCGGGGTTGCTGAAAATGATTCACCCGTATCGGTGGAAACATTAATTTTGCCGGAGGGGTCCATTCTTCTTCCAGCCCAAACAATATTTGGATTAGCTCTCGAGATTTTTACATCATGAAAAGAACTGACTGATCCCCAATCAGAGAATGGGATTGAACGCAAGGACCAGCTTGCACCGAAGTTTGTGGACTTCCAAACTCCTTGCGCTCCCACAGCAAAAAGTAAGTCCGGTTCCATATTTGATTTTGCAATTTTTGTTATGAAAGGCGCATTACCTCCGCCAGTATCACCCAATCCATTTGTAGCATTCGAAAAACTAAAACCGCCGTCAGTAGATCTTGCTAAACCGTTATATTGACTTCCGCCAATTATTTTTTGGGGATCATTAAAATGCCACGAAACTTCGTAGCCATCACCGCCAATTTGAAAATTCCATTGTGATAATATTCCGGGGCCTAAGTCTGAACGCCAAGTTCCATTATCCTGCATACCGCCTGCATAAGCACTTCCGCCAGGCATTTTATCAACACCATAAAATTGCGCTGTGATCATTCCTAAAGTTGGTTTGGTCCAATTTGATGCGCCGCTGCCGGAAACACCAATACCACCATCATTTGCATTTAAAATTCTAAATGAACTTCCACTGCCGGGAATAATAACTAAATTATGATGATCAACATGAACAGGTCCGGTAGATAGTTGAGAAGTGCTTCTAGATGAACCGCTGACTGTAATTTGATATAACCGAACACCGCCAACATATACAATATTGTCATTTGTTGGATGAACTATAATTGTGTTGTCATACCATCCTTGAGCACCTAACCAGTTAGGCTCACTTCCGCTCTCGGTAGTCCTAATCCAATTATCACCTGCATCAGTTGAAACATATAAATTAGAATTTGGACTTCCTTCAGCTGCAGCAAATATTTTGGTTGGAGTTGAAGGTGAAATTGCTAACTCAAATCTACCGGATGCATCAGTTATTCCTATTGAAGAGTTAAACCAGGTATCCCCCGCATCTGTTGATTTTATTACCCCTTTCTCATCTATTCCGCCGTATAAGATATTAAAGTCGCCGGGCGTTGCAACAATGTGTAATACTTTTTTAACTCTGCCAAATCCGCCAAGTTCAGTCTCATTATAAACATTATTCCAAGTTGTTCCGCCATCAGTAGATTTAAATATTCCCGACTTATTTGAAAAACTTAAATTATACCTGCCTGTAGTTACTGCGGCAAGTAAAGTATTTTCATCACTTGGATCGACAAGGATTCTTGCAATATTATTGAAATCATAATTGTTAACGGTGCTAGATAATTGTGTCCAAGTAGCACCTCTGTCAGTTGATTTCAGCATTCCGTCACCGTTAATCACATCAACGCTGAAAAAGCTTTCCCCGGTGCCGGCATAAATAATATCATGATTTGATTCAGCCATCGCGATTGTGGAAACCGCTAGATTAGGCAAGTTTGGAGTTAAGTTATTCCATTCAGAACCGGCATTGGTTGTTTTCCAAATACCGCCGCCTACGCTTCCAACATACCAAGTATTTCCGGCGGCATCATCAGGATCAACAATCAATCCTCGCGCTCTTCCAGCTACATTTCCGGGCCCTCTCTCCATCCACGGCAACGTTGAAGAAGTTTTCCCATTCAACTCAAGTCTATCCTTAGCTTTTTTTAATTCTTCAAATTTGTAATTGATTGGATAAGATGGTATCTCTTCTCCATAAGCGATTTTCATTTCGCTCAATATTCTTGCAAATTCATCAGGCTTATCAGCTTTAACTTCACCACTAACTTTACTTTTTATTTTTTCTATACGCTCAATGATTTTTATTGCATCAGTTGAGCTTGAAGAATAGTGAAGTAGTTTTTTTGTTAACTCAGCATACTCAGATGAGTAATTAGAATTCATTATTTTTTCGGTTAATTCGTTATCGGTATTATCATCAAAATAATTAGATAGGATTATTATACTTACTGTAGCAGCAAGTATTGTAAATAAAACAATAAATTTTTTCACACTATTCTCCGTTGGTTATTTTTTTATTTTTTATAACATCAAATTTATATCTCAATTTTTCTAATTCTTCATCATCAGTAATATTCCCAGGAACAATATTTACTTGAATCTGTGAAGTGCTGACCCACTTTGCATTTCCTCCGCTCAGTGTTTCCCTAAATAATACTGAATCGTTTTTAACATCGTAAATAAAATATTCTAATGGTGATAAATGAGCCGCTGATATTTTACCTTTTTTATTGATTACTAAAATATGAGTGCTGTCAATATTCCATTCATATATGTATTTAGCACCAAATTTAGAATGTATTTCTCCTGAGTTTAATTCTGTTTTCGTAGAACATGAATAGAGTAATACTAAAATCAATAACGTAATTGTATTTTGTAAAAATAGGTTCATCAAATTTCCTGATTATAATTAAGATATAGCATCTTTAATAAAAGATAAATAAATATGGACTAAACACATAATTTAAATTTTAATATATCTAATTTATTTTAAACTGAAATAGAGCTAGAACGCTACTTGATATTGTTACAAATTAATAACCAATAACGTAAATCGAATTACGGTTAATCTTGCTTAATTATGCCCATCTCTCTAATTTTCAGTATGTAATTTTTTTCTAAACAAAAGGATAAATAAATGAGAACTATCGTAAGTTTGCCCGGAGACGGCATAGGTAAAACAGTATTACCTGAAGCAATTAGAGTTTTGAAGGCAGTCGGATTTGAAGCCGAATATGTTCACGGAGATATTGGCTGGGATTATTGGATCAATGAAGGAAATGCACTTCCCGATAGAACTATTAAACTATTGGAAAAACATAAAATTGGTTTGTTCGGAGCTATTACTAGTAAACCTAAACAGGAAGCTGATAAAGAATTATCACCTGAGCTTCAAGGAAAAGGTTTAGTTTATTTTAGTCCTATTGTTAGTTTAAGACAACATTTTAATTTAGATATTTGTATTCGACCATGCCGTGCATTTAAAGGCAATCCGCTTAATTTTATTAGAAAAGATGCAAGCGGCGGTTTTGAAGAACCACTAGTCGATGCAGTAGTATTTCGTCAAAATACAGAAGGAATGTATGGCGGAATTGAATGGACTAATCCTCCTGCGCAAGTAAGAGAAGCATTAGAAACACATCCGAAAATGAAAAAGTTTGCCCATGTTAAAAGTGAAGACATGGCAATATCCACTCGAATAGTTTCAAAGCAAGCTACAAGCAGAATAATCAGAGCAGCTTTTGAATATGCCAAAAAGTTCGGATATAAAAATGTGACTGTCTGCGAAAAACCAAACGTACTTCGTGAAACTTCAGGAATGTTTTTACAACTAGGTAGAGAGATCGCAAAAGAATATCCAGGAATTGATATGTGGGATACAAACATCGATGCTCAAATGATGTGGCTAACAAAGAATCCTGAAAACTATGGTGTTATAGTTTCCGAAAATATGTTTGGGGATATAATCAGTGATGGTTTTGCCGGCTTAGTTGGCGGACTTGGATTTGCATGCAGTGCAAACATCGGTGATGAAGTTGCGGTATTTGAACCAACACACGGCTCAGCTCCAAAGTATGAGCAATTGAATCCATCAATTGTAAATCCTATTGCAATGTTTTTAAGTGCCTGCATGATGCTTGACCATATTGGCGAAGGTGAAAAAGCTGAGAAAATTAGAAAAGCTATCGCTAAAGTTATTGAAGAAGGGAAGGTAAGATCATATGATATGATGAAGCTGAGAGGCGGTGCAGATGCAGTTTCAAAAGGCGCTGCAACAACTCAACAAATAACCGATGCAGTAATTGAGAAGCTGTGAGACGGCAGAAGCGAAAAGTAATTAACGATAATCGAGTAATCCTAGAATCGGTAATATTTGATTTTACGATTACCGTTTATCCATTTACGATTTAACGAAGGAAATGCGATGTACGAAAACATAAAAAAGATTTGGCCTGAAATTGAATGGATCAAAGACGAGGATATAAAAGATAAAACTTACAAATGCTGGGAATACGCAATTGAACATAGCGTTTTATCTGCTGAAGATTTAGAGAAAATCCCCTTCTCCCTTTTAATTGATGACTGCGATATTACTTTTATGAATCATAAAAGGACTGCGGTGCAATTGTCTGTTGATATTGCAAAAACAATGGAAAAGAATTTCGGCACTAAAATTAATTGGGATTATCTAATTTCCGGCGCAATATTAATTGATGTTGGTAAACTTTTAGAATACGAAATGATTGATGGAAAGCTTGGAACAAGCAGAGACGGTAAATTATTACGTCACCCATTCAGCGGTGTTTCACTTGCAGATAGGTTTGGACTGCCATTTGATATTCAGCATATAATCGCTTATCATTCAAAAGAAGGCGATCTCGGAAAGAGAACAGTTGAATCAATCATTGTTCATCATGCTGATTTTGTTAGTTTTGAACCATTCCAAAATGCAAAATGCCTTAACGTGTAAACGGAGAAAATATGCCACAAAATTTAATTGAAAAAATTGCGCAAAAGTTCGCTGTTGGACTTGATGATGGTCAGAAAGTTCAGAGTGAAGATATAATTTCCATTCGTCCGGCACATGTGATGACACACGATAATACCGGCGCAGTTATTCCAAAGTTTAAGGAAATTGGAGCTTCTAGATTTGCTAACCCCCGTCAAGTAGTTCATACTCTTGATCATAACATTCAGGATAAAAGCGAGAAGAATTTGGCTAAGTATAAAAAGATCGAAGAATTTTCCGCATCAATGGGCTGCGATTTTTATCCTGCCGGACGAGGAATTGGTCACCAAATTATGTGTGAAGAAGGATACGCTTTTCCAGGGACAATGGTTGTCGCTTCCGATAGCCACTCAAATATGTATGGCGGACTCGGAGTTCTAGGAACACCTATTGTTCGTACAGATGCCGCAGCAATTTGGGCTACTGGAAGAACATGGTGGCAGATTCCGCAAATTGCAAAAGTTGAGCTAAAAGGAAACCTTCAAAAAGGAGTTGTTGGTAAAGATGTTATAATTGCTCTCTGCGGTTATTTTAATAATGATGAAGTACTTAATCATATGATAGAATTTGTAGGCGATGGAATTGCCGGGTTAAATATTGATCAGCGATTGACGATTGCGAACATGACAACTGAATGGGGCGCACTCGGCGGAGTTTTTCCTATTGATGATATAACAATTAAATGGCTTGATAATCGTGCTGAAGTAATAGCTAAAAGAGGTTTAGCGGGAGTACCTTCTGATGCTGATGGAAATGGTAAACATCCAAGATTGAACAAACTAAGAATAGATGCTCTTAAAAAAGATATTCCTACTGCCGATGCTGATGCATTTTATGCTAAAACTATTGTGATCGATTTAAATACGATTGAGCCATATATCTCCGGTCCAAACTCCGTTAAAACTATGACATCAATTTCAGATTTGCGAAAAAGAAATTTAAAAGTTGATAAAGCATATTTGGTTTCCTGCGTTAACAGCAGAGTTGATGATATTACAGAAGCTGCAGAAATTCTTAAAGGAAATAAAATTGCTGAAGGAGTAGAGTTTTATGTTGCAGCTGCATCAAGCGAAGTTCAAGCTGAAAGTGAAAAGCGCGGTGATTGGCAAATATTGCTCGATGCCGGCGCAACTCCCCTTCCACCAGGATGCGGTCCCTGTATTGGTTTAGGTATGGGATTGCTGGAAGATGGAGAAGTTGGAATTTCCGCAACCAACAGAAATTTTAAAGGCAGAATGGGATCACCTAATGCTGAGGCTTATTTAGCATCACCTGCAGTTGTCGCTGCATCCGCGCTAAAAGGGAAAATTGATTTTGATTGGTCCGGCAATTCGGGTAATCTTTCAGGTGAAATTAAAATAAATCCAAAACCGAAACGAGAAATTGGCGAAGTTAAAATATTGGCTGATTTTCCTCAATCAATTGATGGCGGATTAATATACTGCTATCAAGACAATATGAATACTGATGGTATTTATCCCGGCAAATATACTTATGAGGATAGCTTCACTCCAGAAGACCAAGCAAGAGTAGTAATGGAGAATTATGATCCTGAATTCGGCAAGTTAGTTGAAGATGGAGATGTGCTTGCCGGCGGTTACAATTTTGGAACAGGAAGTTCCCGAGAGCAAGCCGCAACTGCGCTAAAGTATCGTGGAATTCAATTAGTGATAACAGGTTCTGCAAGTGCAACTTATATGCGTAATGCACTTAACAATGGTTTCCTCGTTTTGGAAATCCCCGAAATTATTGATGACTTGAAATCAAAATATGGCAACTCAAAACTCTCAGTCAAAGCTGAGAGCAAAATTAAAATTGATTTTAAGAGATCCAGTGTATTTTTTGATGAGAAAGACTACACATTTACTCCGGTTGGTACTGCTGCGCAAGAGTTGGTAGTTGTAGGCGGTTTAGAAAACTGGGTTAAGAAAAATTTAGAATAGTTATTTTTTCTTAATTAAATTTAAATTCAATTAGAAGTCATGCAGGGTCCGTCGGTTGGTGGATCGAAGCATGGCTTTTTTTATTTCTATCACCTCTCTTCCAATTTTCTCGACTTTAATTCATTTTTTATATATAATATCCCGACACAAGTAAATCTGCAAACAATATTTCTTTGAATATATATTTAAGGAGAAACAATGCAGGTAGTCCACAAGTTTGAAACCCCGCGTAATATTTTTGAAAAACTTATCCGAAATGATGAGCAATTAGATATGTTTATGAACGGTGATAACATGTTCAACTTTGTTTCCACCGCATATCACTTAATGGAATGGATAAAACGCTCACCCATGCAGACAACAGAGCAAGTAAAACGACTTGTAAAAAAAGCTGCACAGAACAGATACATTAAAATCTGCAAATTGATAATAACTGCAAAAGTTCATTACAAGATTATTATTGATGATCCAAAATTGGTTGATGGGCATGAGCCTGATTACACATCTCGACCGGCAAAGAGTGATAACCTTTGTTACTATGATGGATCAAAGATATTTAAGTTTGTGGTGGATGGAGTAGAATATGACCCATTCGATTTTAAACAGGAAATAGTAAATCTTTATTCTACTTTTTTTAAAGTGAAGTTAAGCGATTGAAATTTTTGAATTTAATTCTTTAGTATAAAAATACTCCAATATTATTTGAAAATAATTTCTAAGCCAATAGTGAATTGTTCTTGTTCTTTGCTTTCGCCATAACTAGGCTTTAATGCTATGATAGTATTATGACTCAGTTCTTTTGCGAATGATACTCCTAGACTAAAAACTAAATTCCCGTGTAATAATGTTCCTAAAGAAATAAAAGGTATAATATTACTTAGTAATTTAGATTTCTGTTTAATGTTCGTATAAACTGTTCCTCCAAATAATATATTTGATTTACCATCATTATTTACGTGGGCAGTATTAATTACAATACTTATAGATTTATTTTTTATAAATAGATCTATAAAAGCAGTTGTTATTGAATTATTCTTTGTTGAGTTTACAAAAAATGCTCTACTATGACTAACGCCTACATCAAATATTTTTAAAATTGAAATACCTACCAACCCTGAATAACCATTGAAGCCTTTGTTATTGGAATACATAGAATTACTAAATATTGAGCCAATGTTGTATGAGGCACCAAAACCTACTGCAAATTTTTCTTTTTCCAGATACATACTTTGTGAGTGGCATGGATTAGAGGACATTAACAGACTGATAAAAATTATAAACAAAACGATTAATCTTTTTGCCATTTCATTTACCACAATTCAATTTAAAATAGAATATTTTATCAACATTAAGTTTTGTGAATAATAATTTGTATACAGTAATAAAATAAAATTAATATTATATTTTTAATACTTTCAACTCCAATTTAATAATTTTCTTTTCAATTCGGTACTTTTTCATAACAGTTTTAGAAGATATTCAAATCTATATAGTGACTAAATATTTATTTTTCAATATTTTGGTGTATTGAATTTTTCAAAATGAAAGGAAAGAAAATGGAAAAAAGTATTGCAAGAACTATGGCGGAATTCGCCTTAAATCTACAGTATGGGGACCTACCAAAAGAAGTTATTCATGAAGTAAAAAGATACTTGTATGATTCCGTTGGATGCGCCTACGGCGGTTATCATACTAAGGACGTTAACATTCTTCGTGAGATTTATGATGACATGGGCGGAAAGGAAGAGGCAACCCTTATTGGATTCGGAAATAAAATTCCTGCCGTTAATGCAACATTGGTAAACTCCTTAATGATACGTGCTTTGGATTTCAACGACATCTACTGGAAAGAAGATCCTTCACACCCATCGGATATTATTCCAGCTGCGCTTTGTGTTGGTGAAATGGTCAATGCATCAATGGAAGAAATTATTGTTGCGATAGTTTTAGCATACGAATTTGAAATGAGATTATGCTTATTCGCTAAACCTGGCGTTCGTGAAAGAAAGTGGCATCATGCAACGATAACTCAGTTTGTCTCCCCTATCGTTGCGGGCAGATTATTAGGTTTAACTGTGGATCAGATGGTTAACGCTATCGGCATAAATGGATCACACAATCACACGATCGGCTGCCCAACCGCAGGCAAATTAACAATGATGAAAAACACTGTAGATCCAATGGCAACACAGTCGGGCGTGTTTGCAGCATTGATGGCGCAGAAAGGTTTCTCCGGTACAGAAAAAGTTTTTGAAGGCAAGGAAGGCTTCATGGATGCATTCGGCGGCTGGGACTATAAAGAAGAAAAAGTAAAACCCGTTAAAATGCAGGGTCGTGAAGGATTATCAGATTGGTCATGGGATGTAGATGCTTTGATTGGCGAACTTGGAGGCAGCTTCAAAATTATGGAATGCGGAATGAAAGCATTCCCAACTGAAGCCCTTACCCACACTCATCTTTCAGCGACATTAAATGTTGTTACAAAAAATAATATTACTTATGATCAAATTAAGGAAGTTGAAATTACCACCTTTGCACAAGCTTATGATATTTTATTTGATCCTACAAAATACCGTCCTGAATCAAGAGAGACTGCAGATCACTCATTACCTTACTGTATTGCAGCAGCTTTAGTTGATCATAAAATTACAACGCAGTCATTCTCAGATGAAAAAATGAAAGATCCAAGAATTTGGGAAGTGATTGACAAAATTAAAGGTATAGGTTCGTTAGAATTTGAAAAAATGTTCCCGGCAAAACAACCTTCAAATGTTATTGTTAGAACTACAGACGGAAAAGAATTTTCAGAATATTTGGAGTACCCGAAAGGTGATCCAAGAGAACCGATGACTGAAGAAGATTTAGATAATAAATTTGCAGCACTTTCAATTGGATTATTAACAGAAGAAAGAATGAAAGAAGTAAAAGAAGCAATATTTAATTGCGAGAAAATGAGTATTGGTGAGTTTATGAAGACATTAACTGTTTAAGAATTGAACACTGATGACACAGATTAGACTGATAAACACAGAATTTAAAGCTGTGTAAATCTGTTTGATCTGCGTTTTCTGCGTTCTATTAAAAATAAAAATTGGTATATCAATTATGAAAAACACAATTACAAAAGGTATCGCCGGTCAACGTGGTTCAAATGTCCGCTCCGATTGTTACATTGAAATCACCCCGAAATCATCCGGTGGCATTAAACTCGATTTTAAAAGTAAAGTTGATGTGATGTACGGCGATAACATAAAAGATCAGATTTTCGAAATGTGCAGATATTTTTATTTGCGGCATGCTGAAATAATGATAGAAGATTACGGCGCACTCCCATTTACAATTGCAGCCCGTTTTGAACTTGCTTTAAAACGATTGTTTCTAGATACGAAAGCAGAATATTTACTCCCTATGCACAAGAATAATAAATATAAATCAAGTTTCAGTCGTTTGCGCAGGAGCAGATTATACTTGCCGGGTAATGAACCGAAATTCTATCCCAATGCAGGACTTCATGAACCCGACGGAATTATTTTGGATCTTGAAGACAGCGTTGCTCCTTCAGAAAAAGATTCTGCGCAACTGCTTGTCCGCAATGCGCTTAGGTCAATTGATTTTTACGGCTCGGAAAGAATGGTAAGAATTAATCAACTGCCGAAAGGTTTGGATGATCTAAAATATATTGTTCCTCATAACGTTCACGTTATTCTAATTCCAAAGTGCGAAAGCGCTGAACAAATAATTAAAGTTGAAGAGGAAGCAAATAGAATTAAGAAAGACCACAAAATCAAAAATGAAATTTATTACATGCCGATAATTGAAAGCGCAAAAGGTGTTGTAAATTCATTTGAGATTGCCGTTTCTTCAAAAAATATTATTGCTTTAGCAGTTGGGTTGGAAGATTACACTGCCGACATTGGCACACAAAGAACCGACGAAGGTAAGGAAAGCTTTTTTGCACGCAGCCAAATTGTTAATGCTGCAAAGGCAGCACACATTCAGGCAATTGATACAGTTTATTCCGATGTTACAAATATGGAAGGTTTGCGCGAAAGTGTTATTGAAGCGAAAGGATTAGGTTTTGAAGGGAAAGGCTGCATCCATCCCCGCCAAATTAAAGTAGTGCATGAAGCAATGGCTCCAACCGAAAGTGAAATTGATAAAGCAAAAAAAATAGTTTTAGCATTTGATGAGGCAAAAGCTAAAGGTATTGGTGTTGTTTCAATCGGCAGTAAAATGATTGACGCACCGGTAGTAAAAAGAGCGCAAAGGACAATTGAATTAGCATTACTTAATAAAATTATTCCGGGTAACTGGAGAAAGGAATTTGAAAACTAATACTGTAATTTCTTGAGGGCAAAATGAAAAATAATATTCTGTTTATTTCTCTATTGATTTTTATCTCATTAAATCTATTTGCTCAGCAAAATGAGGATAACGGATTTAATGATGGATTATCACAAGTAAATATTTATTTCACTCAATCGGATATTCGATCTCTGGCTGATAGGAATTTAAATAGCGCCATCTCACTCTATTCCGGTGTGGATTTTATTCGCAACAATCTATACATCCGCGGTTCATTTCCCGAAGCCAATGTTTATATGATTGACGGTATCCCATTCAACAGTTACGATAAAGATGCGGCATTTCATCTCCCATTTCAAACATGGGAGAATATCAGTTTATCAAAAGGTAGTCCAAATGCTCAATTTGGATTTGGGGAAAATTTCATTCATCAGAATATTAATAATGTGGGTGATGAAATAATACTTAATGTTGAGTATTTGACGGATAATATTTCTTTCAAATCAAAAGGTGATGCATTTGATGGGCAGAAGCGAATGGGTTCCCATTGGTTCGGTTATAGTAATTTTAATGCTTCACTTTCCGCACCAATATATGAAGACAAAATTAAATTCTTCGGTAATATTAACTATCGATTTGAGCGGGATAAAAATCCTCAGAATTATCCTGGTATTAATTTGGGAGAAGTTTACGATAGCACTACTGGTGATGCTATTAATTTACTATACCCAGCAGGAAGTTTATTAAAAAACTCTCTACAAAATATTAATTACACAGGAAAACTGTTTTTTGATTTTAAGCTGGTGCAGTTTACTTTATCCGGTCATTACTCGGATCAAACTCAATATGATCCTCTACAATCGGGAATTATTACAAATTTTCTAAATCCATTTAGAACGGAGGAAGAGAACATTAAAAAATGGTTTATCAATGCGGGCTTTACTCACAAGGTATCAGATGAATTTTCTTATTCCATAAATGGAAGTTATTCCAGTTTTCTAAAAAAAGAATATGATCCAATTCTGAAAGATAACTTTTTGGGTTACGGCGATAGTCTCGCAAATGCAAATGCGGGATTATTTAATGATTATGATGTCACACCTTGGCGTGCTAGCTATTCACAACCACGTGATAGAGCCCTATTTGGATTTGGATTTAACGAGCCGGGCTCTGTTGTCGCTCCTTATGCAAAACTTTCCGATGAACGATTATATCTGAGCGGAACAATAAATTTTGTCCTATTCAAGAATAATTTGCTTTCTGCTGGAGCGGAGTATGAAAAACACACCATTAGAAAATTCACTCTAAGTAATTCTAATTTAGTTGGTTTACCCGGATATATTGCCTCAGTAAATGCAATGCCTGATGATTATCCTAAACCCCCTATGGAAGAAATATTTAAAGGACGCGGATTCAATAACATAGGTTATGATTTTTACGGGAATGAAACGGACGGTCCGAATGATCAAGACTATTTTGGTGCTCCCTCACCGAGTACATTAAGCTTCTTTGTTCAAGATGATTTTAAATATGGTGATTTTAGTTTTTCACTCGGCGGACGTTTAGATAATTTTGATTTTGAATCTTGGAGACTAAGAACACCTGAGATGCCTGAGGAAAGTATTAATCGTAATACAGGTGAAATATTGGATGGCGGGTTCATTCAGTCAGAATCTCTGTCAAAATTTAGTCCGAGATTCAGCACATCTTACAATTTCAACAGTGAATTGAGTGTTAGTTTTTCTGCAGGCAAGTATTATTATTCTCCAAATTTATATTCATTATATGACGGGGCATATTCAATTGCACACCAATTGAGACAAAATTCATTCTTCGGAGTAGATGGATTTATAATCAAAGATGCTGAACCGGTATCATCAACGATTATTGAACTTTCAGGTATATATAATTTATCTTGGCTTGGAAAATTTAAAACCACTTTATTTTATAAAGAAAATAATAATATCCCTTCCTATGCGCAGCAAGGGACCTTACCATCCTCTGCGTTTGAATCCTATTATTCAAAAAGTCAAAGTCCCAGTTATCAGTTAAAAGGTGTTGAATTTAATTTATATTTAAAACTCTTCAATAGTCTGAATTTGTTAGGTGCATTTACTTATCAGCCAAATGAAGAGATATTAATAAAAATTCCCGATGAGCCTCCATTAAATAATATTGTTATGGCTACAACAGGTGAGTTTGAGCAAGTCGAAGTAAAATCGACATTGCAATTAGCTTACAGAATTGATAGTAATCATAATCTTTTCTTAAATCGTTTTGGTATATCTGCCCGCATGATTTATAATGATGGCAGATTAGCTTTTCATCGAGCTTCGAACGTTGAATTAGAAGGTGATGCAAGAGACCGTTCACCAAATCAATATTTCGATGTTTTATTTTTACCATCATTTTTTCAAATTAATTTAAAGATAGATAAAACATTTTCTTTCTCGAATTTATTGAACCTAAATATTTATTTTGATGTTATTAATTTGTTTGATGCCAGGAACGTTCTTGAGGTATTTGTAAGAACCGGTAATGACTATGATGATGGGGTTATCACTAATCCTGAATTAAGACAACAATTAATTAATACGTATGGTGAGATCTACCCAGAAATTTACAGCGCAATAAGGCTAGATTATAAAGAACAAACTCTAGGATCATATAACCAGCAATACGGAACTGAAGTATTTTACGGACCGCCAAGACAAATAAGATTTGGAATTAAGTTAGAATATTAGAAATTATATTTATTCATTTAACATAAAGAAGAAATTATGAAATTAGTAAAAAACGCTGCAGGCAGAATGGTGCCGACTCAAGTCAACAAACTAAAACTTACTCCATACAAAGGTATTGGTAAATATAAGCCCAAAGGAAATAAAGCAAAACCTCCAATCCGCACATGTGCTGATTATCCCGATGACGGGAACAAGGTTGTTAAAAACCTTAAGGAGGCGTTAAAAAAAGCCGGACTAAAAGATGGTATGACAATTTCCACTCACCACCATTTACGTAATGGAGATGTGCTTACGAACCAACTCTTTGATACTATAAAATCAATGGGTATAAAAAATATAAGATGGTATCCGAGCGCATCGTTCCCCTGTCACGAACATTTAATCAAATATTTAGAGGATGGAACAATTCATCATATTGAAGGAAGCATGAATGGTCCGTTAGGAAGATTCACATCACACGGAAAAATGAAAGGCGTCGGTATTCTTCGTTCACACGGCGGAAGATATCAATCTGTGCAAGACGGCGAAGTTCATATTGACATTGCTGTAATTGCTGCCCCAACTGCAGATCCTTTCGGAAATGCAACGGGTGATAAAGGTCCCGCTGCCTGCGGTTTGATCGGCTTCGCACTTGCGGATTCAGAATACGCTGATAGAGTTATTGTTGCAACTGATAACTTAGTTCCCTTCCCTTGCGTGCCATGGCAAATTCAAGGCAACAATGTTGATTATGTGGTTAAGGTTGATACTCTAGGCGATCCTTCTAAAATTGTTTCGGGGACAACACAAGTTACTAAAAGTCCCGATAGATTATTGATCGCAGAATATGTTGCTCGCTTTATTGAAGATGCCGGAATATTGAAAGACGGATTTTCAATGCAGGCGGGAGCCGGCGGTACCAATTTGGCATTCGCGCTTTTCTTAAAAGAAAGAATGAAAGCTAAGGGTGTAAAAGCAAGATTTATAAGGGGTGGAAGCACTCAGTACTTAGTTCAGATGCTTGAAGAAGGGTTGACAGATTACATTTTAGACGGACAAACGTTCGATCTTGAAGGTGTTCGCTCAATGAGAGAAAATGCAAACCATGTTAACACAAGTCCGTTCACCAGTTACAACTTTCACGGTAAAGGTAATTTTGCTTCAATGGTAGATACTGCTGTGTTGGGAGCAACGGAAGTGGATATTAATTTCAATGCGAATGTAGTATCACATTCAGATGGATATTTGCTCCATGGAATTGGCGGTTGGCAGAACTGTCTTTTTTCAAAATGTACGATACTTGCAATTCCATCTTTCAGAGACAGGATACCTGTTATAGTGGATAAAGTAACAACATTATGTGGACCTGGAGAATTGATTGATGTTATTATCACTGAGCGAGGAATTGCTATAAATCCAAAACGAAAAGATTTACTCAAGGCTGTTAAAAATTCTAGTCTGCCGATTAAACCCATAAAACAAATTTATGAAGAAGTAAATCAACTCTGCGGCGGTCCTCCGGCAAAACCGAAGATAAATAAAAACAAAGTTGTTGCAATTATTAAATGGGTTGATGGAACTGTGATTGATTCAGTTTTTGAAGTAAAACAATAAAAACTTTTCCGGATTAGTATTTAACTGATCCGGCTTTTAATTATGTTGCAGTAATATAAAATTATTAGCGGGGAATAAAATGGAAAAGTTAGTAAACCAGCTTAAGACAAACTCGTATATAATAATTGTGCTGGCAATCCTTTCGCTCACATGGCTTCTAATAGATTATTTTCTTCTAAAGGGAATCCTCACCGATAATAACATCGCTCTAAACTATAATTGGATATTGATAACAATCAGTATAATTGTTGTTGTGCTGTTCCACTTATGGGTATTCATTTTGGTGTTCTATAGTCTAAGGGTGGTAATAAAATTCAAATCTGAAAAGAGGAAAGCTAAAGTTGCGGAAATTGAGAAAGATAACAATACAAATAATCAATTAGAGAGCGAGTAGGAATTAGATTCTCTCGCCTTTATATTTTGTCAGTCCCCCGCCGGAAGTTGTGATCCAGATAATCCCATTCTTATCTTTTGTTACACCACGAATCTTATTTGAAAACAAACCGGGAGTATTATCAACGAAATAAACTGTAAGTTGAACTGGACTGGAGCCAATGAATCTATATTCAATTAATCCATATAGAGTGCTAAGCCATTTTTTATCAGTAAGTTTATCATAATAAATATTTACAATATCACTACTAACTAATCCATCCGAGGTCCCATATGAATCCCAAATAGCATTATCAAATTTTGATAATGCGTATCCGCTAGCTCCACCTGGGAATGTGAATGGTAAGTGTGCAATCCAGAGTTTTCCGTTAGGCTCAACCATCATAGAAGAAATATAATTTGAGGGAAAAGCATAACTGCTATCCGGGAATACTCCTGTTGAATCAACATTATAATATGCTCCCCAATTTCCATTTTGAAAATTAGCAACGCCGCCATATCTGGTGCTTACCCATAATTTACCATTGTCATCCATCTCCACACCCGTTATATATTCGTTTATGAGTGATGAATTATTGCGATCAAATATTTTATAATATCCGCCATTATCCTGCATACTTAATAAACCATTTGCAGTTGCTATCCAAATATTATTTGGATCACTTGATTCAATGTCTAATACTTGCCCATCAGGAAGAGCTGAATTATATATGGTCCAAGATGACCAAGTTGCACCATCATACTTTGCAAAACCGGCAAGAGTTCCAACCCAAATGTTATTCATTTCATCAATATCTATACACGTTATAACACCACTAGGAAGTGGGGAGTTGCCAGGGGTAAAAGATTCAAAAGTTTTTTCATCAAATTTTAATAATCCCAAACCTGAAGTACCAATCCACTTTATGTTGTTGCCATCGACATCTATATCAGTTAAAAAATCGTAAGTTATTTCTGAATTTGATGTTTGGAAATCTACCCACAAACTTGTGTCCTGCAAACTTAATTCAGCTTTCGGAATTTTACTGCTTTCAACTGTAACACCCACAACTTTTTCTCGATGCTCAGGATAGGTATACTTAATTTTGTAATTGCCCGGAACAATTGTCTTTAATGTATCCGGAGTTGTCTTTCCAGTAGCAGAATCATTAATAAATATATTTGCGCCGGAAGGATTAGAAATGCATTCAATTGAACCGTACATAAGTGGATTGGCATAATAATCTAGACTAATAGATATCTTATCATCGTTTTTAATATCTATATAAAAAACTGAATCTCTATAAAGTTTTTTCTTCAATCTGAATTCGTGAGTAGTATATTCTAAATAAGGAATACTATCCGGTGTATTTCTTCCGGTATACTTGCCGTTAAGATAAACTTTTATATCAGAAGGTGCTGTTTCAACATAGATTGATCCTTTTTCAGGCGGTGGTTTTGGCTGTGTAACGGATACTTCTTTCTCGCAAGATATTAATACGATCAATAGAAATAAAAAAGCGATGATAGATTTTATAATATTTATTTGTTTTAGACTAGTCAAAAGAATTCTCACTTATTCAAAAACGGGAGTATAACCGAATGATTCAATATATTCAGTGCTGAAGTAAATCCAATAGTTAATTTTAAAGTATGAGCCAAATATACCTAAGCCCCCTTCTATGTTTGTAAAATCCGCTTCATCAAGTCGAACTGTAAAGGCATCCAATGCGTCTTCAGTTGCTAAAAAATAACTCGATAAATTTTGATCCATTATTAAAAGGTCTAAATTATTTTTAATTAAAATTGAATATTTGGCTTTATCGCTTTCACCTTCTGAAATTTTATTTAATGCTCTTGTAATTACACTTCGCTTATAAATAATACCTGGGTGCGGGGAAGCTTTAGGAAATACAGGTAAAAATTCTTCTCCTTTTTGAGCATATTCTATGGGGACTTTAACATTATATTTTTCTTTTACTCCATTTACTTCTTTGAAGTAAGTGAATGTGTAATTTGGCAAGTAAAATATATCCCCTTCCTGGGCAACCCAGCTAACATCAATAAGTTCTCTTCCTTCAAGATCAACTAGATTTTGACTATTACGGTTAAATGATATTTCCTCAGGAGTCTTCGTTTTAGCTTTTAATTTTCTTCCATTTGATAGAACAACTTCAATTTCCATATTTCGATTGAACTTGGGTTTTAATGTATCAACAAAATAATAATATAAAGGTGTGCCATAACGTGACCCGACCGGACGTTCAACTATTGTATCACGACAAATATAAATATCATCCGGGCTATCCCAAATTCTAACATCTGCTCCTTTTAAAACCGGATCATCAATGTTTAAATATGGATCTTTTCCATCAGCAAAATAATTATGGGATAAAGTGACTATCTGAACATTAGTATCCCCCCTTATAACACAGTTAAGTACATACTCTTCTCTATAATCACCTATAGGACTAAAATCTTCTTCACAAGAAATGAATAGCATAATAAAAAATAATGGTATGTACTTGAATAAATTTTTCATATAGAAATTTTAATTGTAGCTGTTGGCATAAAAGGAAGCATATTAACTCTTCTATTATTTTGGCGTTCAAAATAAAATAGGTTAGCACGGTCATATACATTAATTATACTTAAAGCAATATCAACATCTATATAGAATAACTTAAGTTGCTTTGTAAGACTTATATCTAACCTATGATAATCAGGAAGCCTGGCTATATTTCTATCTCCTAAAATTGGGAACGGTTCAATGGTAAAATTATTTGAAGCAGGATTATCAAAATCACCAAAAAGTAATCTGTCATAAAAACCAATTAACTCAGTAGTCGGTAAACCGGAAGAATAATTCCAGACTGTACTTGCTGACCAGCCATTACCAAAATTATACTCAAATGAAATGTTAAAAGAATGTCGATTATCATAACGGGGGTAATAAAGCCAGTTCTCAATTTCTTTATAAGACCAACTTAAAGTATAGGATGAAGATATACTGAACGGAAGTCTATCGTAGTTAACTTGAAATTCCCAGCCATATGATTCACCAGATCCAACTATTAAGTCGGGGTCGGAGGAAACCTCTTTAGTTTCATTAATAGCACTTAAATTTTCTATCTCTTTATAATATCCTTCAATCTTAAGTTTAAGCGATTCGGTAAAATAATAGTCAACTCCCATAGCATACTGTGTAGATTTTGCAGGTTCAATATAGTCAGGAGTAATAATCCAAGGCTCAAAAAGTGATACAACTTCCCTTTCATCTGTTACGGTAGTAATCTCCTGAAGGAAAACTCCGTAAGTTCCTTTTAAAGTAAGCTGGGGTAAAATATTATATGTTAACAAAATTCTGGGTTCAATTGTAAACTCACCTCCGGCAGAAAATGATGCAGTATTCATTCTTGCCCCTATATCAGCACCAAATTTATCAAATCGTAAAAACTTATATTTTGTATAAAAATTTATACTTCCACCAAATTCATCAATATCTGTAGCTGCACCCTGTTTATTTTCCGTATATAGTTTCGAGTTAATTGTTTTTATAATAAGCCCTAAAGCAATCTCATCTCTTGAATCGAAGATATAATTGAAACTCATATCGAGTGTGAAATCATTTAACTCATTTAGCCTCGGCTTGGCACTGCTAAAATTTTGAACAACTTCGCCTCTAAATGAGCTGTTAGAAATTACTAATGTTGAGTAAAGAGGACTGTCATAAACTTGAGTCCACTTAAAACCAAAAATGTTATTAGTCCAATTAAAATCTTCTCTGAATGGATCATTATTATTTAATTTATCTTTACTTATAAATCCAAAAAATGAAAATTTTCCATTTGGGATTATTGGGTTTTCAAAATTAATTTTAAATGAAGCATCATAAAAATCTATTGGAATGCTTTGTTCATTAAGAAATTTTTTCAATATATCGTTATTGTAACTTTTACGAGCTGTAACCATAAATGAACCTGTCGGTAAAGGGCCTTCAAGCAATACCTTGCCAGTTAAATAACTCGCAGTTGCCTTACCTGAAAAACGATTTCTGTTCCCATCCTTTGAAATAATATCCATTACAGATGATAACCTACCGCCATATTCTGCTGGGAAACCACCTTTATAAAATTCTACACTATTAATCATATCAGGATCAATAACACTAAAAAGCCCCATCGCATGAAATGGATTATAAACAGTGATACCATTTAATAAAACTAAATTTTGATTTCCAGCCCCGCCCCTTACATAGTATCGTGCAGAAACATCCCCAACAAATGAAACCCCTGCAGTATATTGAAGAGTTCTAAAAACATCTGCTTCAACACCTTTGGGAAGTGTTTCTAATTTTTTAACTGATATTCTTTCTAATCCAATATCTGTCGCATTTTTTTCTATTTCTTTTTGTCCAACCTTTTCAATTTGTTGTAATTCAATACCTGCGGAAATTAATTCAAAATTGGTTTCGGTGATTTTTCCGGGCGCAATATAAACTTCAATTTCCTTTGTCTCATATCCAACATATGTTACAATTACTGTATAAGATTTATCTGAAGGAATTGCTGAAATGAAAAAGTAACCGTTTTCATCAGTTGAGGAACCTGTATTTAGTTCCTCTATAAAAACATTTCCAAATGGTAACGCTTCTCCAGTAGAGTTATCAGTTACAAACCCTCTTAGTTTACCTTTTGTTTGTGCACAGATATCATTTACTTGCACAACAAATAAAATTAGCAAAAGTAAAGTTTTGAGAATTAAACTAGAATTGAGAGACAAAATATAAATCCAGAAAAAGAGTTTATAAAATTAAAGACCAAATATAGAGCAATTAATTATAAATGTCTCGCTAAAATTTGGTCTCTGAAAAATATAATATTATCAAAATTTTTTTTGGTGTAAATTTTAGAATCGGTTTTTATTCCTCCAAAGTAGAAAGATTTCCGGGATCAACACCAAGTGCTTTTGCCTTCAATACTCGTCTCATGATTTTTCCACTTCTTGTTTTCGGTAATGAATCAACAAACTCAATACTTTCCGGTTTTGCAATTGGACCAACTTCATGACCTACATGCTTAACTAGTTCCTCATTTAATTTATCCGAAGGCTCTACACCTGAGCGAAGAATAACATAAGTGTAAATTGCATTACCTTTAACATCATGGGGCAATCCAATAGCAGCAGCTTCAGCAACTGCGCTGTGACTAACTAGAGCACTCTCAATTTCAGCGGTCCCAAGTCTGTAGCCAGAAACTTTAATTACGTCATCAACCCTACCAATTACCCAGAAGTAGCCGTCTTCATCTTTTCTAGCACTATCACCGGTTAAATAAACTCCTTCAAATTTGCTCCAATATTGTTCAACATATCTCTCATCATCATTATAAATTGTTCTAACCATAGCCGGCCAAGGTGTTTTGATAATTAAAAATCCCTCTTCATTAGGTTTAACGGATTTCCCTTCTTCATTTACAACATCCATTTCAATGCCTGGGAATGGTCTTGTACCTGAACCCGGTTTTAATGGGACGCTAGGCATAGGGGTTATCATAAACATGCCGGTTTCTGTCTGCCACCAAGTATCCATTATTGGGCATTTACTGTTTCCAACTACTTCGTAATACCATTTCCAAGCTTCAGGGTTTATCGGTTCACCAACTGAGCCAAGCAAACGCAATGATGATAGATCATGACGATTGACCCAGGCATTACCCCATCTCATTAATCCTCTTATTGCGGTTGGTGCGGTATATAAAATATTTAATCCATATCTCTCAATCATTTGCCACCAGCGGTTAGGATATGGAAAGTTCGGTGCCCCTTCATAAATAAATGATGTTGTTCCGTTTAACAATGGACCGTATACTATATAGCTATGTCCGGTAATCCATCCCGGATCAGCAGCACACCAATATCTATCTTCTTCTTTTATATCAAAAACATATTTAAGAGAAGTGTATGTCCCTACCATGTAGCCGCCGTGTGTATGAAGTATAGCTTTTGGTTTGCCGGTTGTTCCTGATGTATAAAGCATAAACAAAGGATCTTCAGCATCCATTTCTTCAATAGCACAACCATGATCGGCGATTGGTAAATTCATTAATTCATGGTACCACATGTCTCTTCCCGATTCCATATTAATTTCATGTCCAGTTCTTTTAACGACCAACACGTGCTCAACAGTTGCTGCACGCTGTAATGCTTCATCTGCAATATCTTTCAATCGAACAATTTTTCCTCGTTGATAAGCACCATCAGCTACAATTAAAACTTTTGATTGACTGTCTTCCAATCTCTCATGTAAAGCTTCCACTGAAAAACCGCCGTAAACAACTGAGTGTATTGCGCCAATTCTTGCACAAGCAAGCATAGCGGTTACAATCTCAGGGATCCTACCCATGTAAATAGTAACTCTATCCCCTTTTACTACTCCCAAACTTTTAAGAACATTGGCAAATCTGCAAGTTTCACGATGCAATGCATAGTAAGACATATTAGATTTAGTGCCATCCTCACCTTCCCATATTAACGCTAATTTATTTCTCCTGAATGTTTTTACATGGGCATCCAGGCAGTTATATGCAATGTTTGTCTTTCCTCCAACAAACCACTTGTAAAATGGTTTTTTAGAATCATCCAAAATCTTATCCCATTTTTTAAACCAGCTTAATTCATTTGCCCGATCTTCCCAAAATCCCTCATAGTTTTCAAAAGCATATTTATTAACTTCATCCCAGTTTTTTACATTTGCGTTATTGACGATTTCATCTGATGGGTAATAAACTTCACCTGAAAGCTTTTTGTCAGTCATTTGACCTCCTGCTATATTTGAATTTGGGAAAAGAATTAAGTTAGATTGGAATGAAGATAGTTTATTATTAAAATAATTACAATACAGAATATCTTTTTTAATCGTTTAAGAGGGCTATTCAATTATTTGTTGAATAATTTGAAAAATAATTTATATATTTACACTTCATTTTTAACGTTCTAATAATTATTTTTATATTATTTTAGTTCAACCCACTTGGAGAGGTGGGTGAGTGGCTGAAACCACTGGTTTGCTAAACCAGCGTACTGTTAACTCGGTACCGCGGGTTCGAATCCCGCCCTCTCCGCAAAGCCCCTTTGTTTACAATAGCTTAGGGGCTTTTCTTATTATATTCTTACGGTAACGCATATTGGATTTGTCTTTCCCCTACACTTTCTTTCTATTAGCTCCCCTACCTTCATAGAAAATATTTTAATTTTTGGATCGAGTTTTCCACACTTATAAAAGAACTTCAATTTTAGTTTCAATGTTCCAACAAATTAGAACCATGTTAAATTTAATTTAATAATTATATAAAAATCATTAGATAAAAGGGAAATCCCCAAGTGATAGGGATGAAATAGAAATAGTGTTATGTTTATTTTAATAAAAGGACATAAAGGTTCTTGAAGTTAATAATCAATTTCTTTATTATCATTAAGCACTATTTCAAATTCATAAAAAGTATATTATACGACTACTATACATTGGATTACCAGTGATATGGATTATCCATTATTTTCTTTTTTGAATACTGAGAAATATTTTTAGAGGGTAATATGAAAAATAATTTACCAGTTTTTATATTTGTACTTATTTTCGGGTTTACTTTTCAATCTTTAGCTCAAAAAGCTATTCCTATCAATGTTGTAGCGGGTACACAATTTAATTCCATTGTTCCATTAACTTGGGATGCTCCTAATTCAAATCCCGGTGATACAGTAAGTTTTTACAATATCTATAGAGCAGATTCGTCAAGCGGTCCATATAGTTTAATTGGTTCATGTGATCCAGCAGTGAGAAACTATAGCGACAATGAGGATTATATTGATAATACAGTTACAAATTTTAATTATTATTACTATGTATTAACCGCTGTTTACACGGATGCTGAAGAAAGTGGTTATTCATCGGAGGTTTATTCTTTTCCACGACCTTTGGAATCTCCATTTGATGCAAGTCAAATGTTACCTATTAATTATGTAAATACAACTCCAACAATAGATGGGATTATAACACCAGATGAGTGGTTAAACTTTTTTTCTAATGAATGGTCTATCTCTATTCCAATTGATATACGTCATCCTGGAGTTGCATCATCCATTACCACTTATATTGGGAATGATTCATCTAAACTTTATATAGGTTTAGTAGATTCCAATGACGTAAGTGATTTAGATGTAAACGAATTAATAATTTATATTGATGATGATAATGATGGTCAGTGGGATAATGATGCGCCTTATACTGAAGGCAAATTTATTATAACAATTGACAATGGTGTAGTTACCCGCAGAATATTTAGACCTATTCATGGCAATTATCCAGAATCAATTATTTTTGATGATGCGATTTTAGATCCAAGTGAATTTAATGTGGAATATTCATTATCTGATGGCTATATGCAGTATGAAGTGGCAATAGATCTGGATGATTTATATTTGAATGCCGCTCCTGGTGACACAATAGGTGTAAGAATTGAAAATTGGAGTTCAGATTTACCGAGCAATATTTATTATCAAGAAATTGCCGGAACACTTCGATATGGAAGTATTAGATTTGCTCCTGAAACATTTACAAAGGTTGTTCTCGGTGATTATATTGAAAAGCCAGATCTTATATATCCCCCTCATAATAGCGTTAATATGGACACAGAGTTTACCTTGCAATGGACAACATTACCTCCCGAAGAATTCTATGAATATGATACCTACGAAATATTTGTTTCTGAATCACCTTTCTATGGGTATGGCGATTTGGTGATTCACGAAATGGCTTATCTTGATACTATTTTTCAGGTAACTAATCTAGAACCAGATAAAAAATACTATTGGTATCTTAGGGCATGGTATATGGGTGCAAATTCTGAATATTCAGAGATTTGGGCTTTTACAACTGGGGAGGAATTTGGATGGAAAAATAAAATAAGTGGCACAAATGCAAATTTTGATGAAATAAAGTTTTTTGAAAATGGGACAGGATGGGTTGGAAGTGAAGTCATACTAAAAAGTTTTAACAAAGGATCGATTTGGAGTGAAAAATTGACTCCAAAAAGAACACAACCAACCTATAATAGTTCTTCGTTTGTGGATGATGAAATTGCATGGGCATCCGGTGGCTTTTATTATTATTATCATTTTGATGGTGTATTAAATACAGCTGACGGTGGTGAAACTTGGTTATCAAGTAATCTAAATTCGAGCTATGGTACATGGGACGAGATTTACTTTTTTGATAAAAATTATGGCTGGGTATACGATAATTGGGATACTAGATTAAAGACTACTACTAATGGTGGAGAAACATGGAATTATGGGGTATTATATAGCTATGATATTTTTGAACCTCAGGGCGACTCATTTTTTTTCGTTGACTCCGTGCATGGATGGGCAACATGTCCATATCCACCCACAGACATTGGCTGGAAAACTACAAGTGGAAGTTTTTTCTATGAAACAGATCTTTGGGGGAATGCAGTATTCTTCGTTGATACTGCATATGGCTTTGCAGTTGGAAATGGGGGTAGTGTATTAAAATCTATCGATGGTGCTGAAACAGTAATAACACAATTCAGTAATACCATTCAAGATCTAAATTCAGTCTATTTTTGCAATTATAATAAAGGATGGGCTGTCGGTGACAGCGGAACAATAATTTCAACAACTGATGGCGGTACGACCTGGGTAAATGAATTTAGCGGGACTACCGAAAATCTCAATTCAGTATTTTTCCTTAATGAAAATGAGGGTTGGGCAGCAGGTGATAATGGAACTATTTTAATATTTAAGGGCTCATCAATTATTGAATCACCATACTTCGTAAATGTATGGAGTGGCAATCCATATCTTGCAATGAACATATATATAATAGCTGCTGACATCGATGGTATTGAATTAATTGAAGGAGATGAAATTGCTGTTTTTGATGGCGACCTATGTGTAGGATCAGCTATTCTAAATGATACATTAACAAATTCTACAATATTAAATATAATTGCATCAACCGATGATCCAGGAACCACTTCGATTGACGGATTTCAGGTTGGTAATGAAATTACATTTAAGTTTTGGGATTCAATAAACCAAAAAGAAGTTGTAAATATCACACCAACTTATTCAACTGGAGGACCATTATTCATATCTCAAGGAACCGCAGTTGCAGAACTAAATGGAACTTTGGATGTGGATCAGCAGATAGAATTAATAGCGGGATGGAATATATTGTCTTTGGTTGCTACACCGGATGATTTGAATATGTTAAACGTTTTGAATCCCTTAATAACAGATGATCATTTATTAAAAGTTCAAGATGAAACAGGAAATGCAATTGAGGAATTACCGGCACCAATTGGGTGGATTAATAATATTGGCGATTGGTTAAATACTGAGGGCTATTATGCAAAAGTAAGCTCGCTTTGTACATTAAGTGTGTCGGGTCCCCCAGTAAATTTACCACTTGATATACCCTTATCAAGCGGATGGAATATAATGGGTTACCCTGTGGAAGATCCTCAGGATGGTATTGCAGCATTAAATTCACTGATCTCAGCTAATCAGTTGGTTAAGGTACAAGATGAAGCTGGAAATGCAATTGAAGAACTGCCCGCACCTATAGGTTGGGTAAATAATATTGGTCAGTTAGAAATGGGTGAGGGTTACTATATAAAGGTTAATACAAATACAAATTTAGAACTGGATGAACCTGTGACTTTGCCAAAAGAACCGGTATATGTAAAGAGAACTTTAATCCCTAAATATTTTAAGACAGTCTTTGATGGAAATCCATATCAGCCGATGAATATTTATGTAAGTATTGATGACTTTTTAACCGGTACTGAAATAAGTGTTTTTGACGCCGGGTTGTGTATTGGAGCGACAGTAATTACAGACTTAGATAAGAAAATAAATATTTTACCATTAGTTGCCGGTAAAGATGATCCCTTAACAATTGAGAAAGATGGATACACTGAGGGGAACGATATATCAATTAGAATTTGGGATGGTGAAAGAGAAAGAAATATTGAATATGACTTTACAGGAAATATAAAATTTGTATCAAGAGGGTCTGCTTTTGTTAATGTGTCTGCGAGTAATGCAATAAATATACCTACGGAATATTCACTTAGTAATAATTATCCTAATCCTTTTAATCCATCAACAATTATAGAGTACGGTTTACCTGCATCAAATAATGTTCAACTATTTATATATAATATTCTCGGCGAACAAGTTGCGAAGTTAGTTGATGAGTATCAAAATGCAGGATACCATAAAGTAGTATTTCATGGAAATGATTTACCAAGTGGTGTTTATGTCTATAGAATTATTTCAGGAGATTTTATCAGTAGTAAAAAGTCAATTCTTATTAAGTAATTATAGCATAGGAATAAAAATGAAATTTAAGTTGACAATTTTTATAGCAATCTTTTTGCTGATGAATACTGTTGCTAATAGTCAAACACAATTCACCCCTATTTGGAGTGGGAATGGTTATCTAAATATGAATATTTATATAACCTCTGCTGAATTGGATGGAAACAATCTTGAAGCCGGAGATGAGATTGGCATTTTTGACGGCTCAGATTGTGTCGGAGCACTAGTTTTAACTGGACCAATTCAATCATTTGTTGCAATACTTGCAGCAACCGATGATCCTGGAACAGGCTTGAAGGATGGATTTACTTCGGGCAATCCAATTATTATTAAGTTATGGAAAACCCAATATTCAACAGATGTTGTAAAAAATGTATCAACGGGATCGGGCAATTTCGTTTCTCAAGGGACGGTGGTCTTTGAAGTTATTGGGACAACAATTACGGAATCATACCCATCTGCAGTTGGGGACAATAACTTAGTATTTACAAATTCTAAAATAGTGTTAGATTTTAATACTGGCAGTGTTGAATCGATTACCTCATCATATTATAATTCATTCCCTTTTTTAGGATTATTACCGGATGGCTACGAAAATATTAGTAATTATTTTTGGACAGTAGATGGTAATGGAATTCTTTTTACCAATGGTAAAATAAAAGTGTTGTTATCAGACTTAGTTGGAGTTGATGATCCAGCTGATCTTATATGGGTTAAAAGAGAGAATGTTGGAGATAATTGGACTGACATAGGAGGAACAATTTCTTCAAACTATTTGGAATCAACAATCCCCTTCACTTCCTTTTCAGAATTTGCAATTGCTTCTATCGAAAATGGACTTCCAGTTGAATTAGTTTCATTTCATTCTTTAGTTAAGAAAAACAATGTTTTACTTGAGTGGACTACAGCTTCTGAATTAAATAATTATGGATTTGAGATTCAAAGGAAAATAACTGATAAGTGGGAGAAAATTGGTTTTGTGCATGGTAATGGAAATAGTAATAATGTAAATAATTATTTCTTTCAAGATGAAAAGATAACTGGTAAAATAGTTGAATACAGGCTTAAGCAAATTGATAATGAGGGTCGAAGTACCTTTTCGAATATTCTTACTGTGAATCTACTTAAGGATTTTGTCTATAAACTAGATCATAATTACCCCAATCCTTTCAATCCAATAACAATAATATCCTTTTCAATTGCCGAAGATATGCCCACAAAATTAACAATTTATGATTTATTAGGAAATGAAATGAAGGTATTAGTTAATGAAGTAAAGTTAGCAGGTAGTTATGATTTGAAGTTTAATGCATCTTTTCTTGCCAGTGGATTATATCTATACAGATTAAAAGCAGGTAATTTTGTTGAGACTAAAAAGATGATATTATTGAAGTAAAATTTCATTCGAAGATGTTAAATTAATTATTATCCTTGATTAAAGAATATTCTTATGAAATAAGTAATCTGTATCCTCATAAATAATTTTTGTCCGAAATATTTTGTGCATAAAATAACATTGAGGGATTTAAGATGTCTAAAAGTGAAGAGCTGAAAGTACTTAGAGCGGAGATAGAAGAAAAAGTGGAACACCCCTGGTTTTTTCCACAGGAAGGTCGAGTAAACGGATTCCTGGGTACAGATCCGATATTTCTTGTAGGTGAAAGACCTGCGACCGGTAAGTCTCTTAATTCTTCAGGTAAGTTTCTATATAGACTCCTTGAGAAGTATAACGCCTATAACATACATATAACGGATGTAATAAAAAGTAGTGGAAAAGTCAGAGATCCATATCCTTCTGACATTTCCTTTCATAAATCAATTTTTGAACGTGAAATTGAAATTATTTCCCCAACACTCATGATTGCACTTGGTCAGACTGTATATAATCTGCTACTTTTCAGTTTTGCTAACTCTGGAATTGAAATTAAGAGGATATGGCATTTTTCGTATACTAGATACGGTAAGGATAAAGAATTCAGATTTGAAAATCAATTGAGAGAATCACTGAAAATCACCGATAAGAAATCATGATTGAAGATGAATACATTGCTTATAAGCATAGTGAAAATCTTTCTCCTACAGATTTTAATGATCGTGTAAAGCTTCAATTATTTTTACGTGATAGAATTGATAAAATTTGGAATGAAAATCCGCAGCTTAGTAATGGCGGTCTGTTTAAGAATAAAATGACTGGTTATGCTATTGGATTTGCATATTATGATTGTAATCCATCTCGTTATTGCCGTCGTTACTGTTATGGGCTGTCTACCTCAGGAGTGTATGACTATAATATGCTAAGATTGGCTGTAATTACCTCGGAATCTCTCAAAGGGACAGGTAATTATAAATATATATTTACGTTGAGAAAATTTATTAAAGATAATCAACTTAAACATATAAAGATTGGGCATTGGGGTGATGTAGTAAAAGAACAAGTCCCAATAATAATTCAAAAAATTGTTGATTATTTTCCAAAAGTTACTTTTTGGTGGTATACTCGAAAATTAGAAATTGCACAGGAAATAAACAGTAACTTAAGCGACAACTTAAGAGCCTATCTGAGTCTCGATCCTTATACAAATTATCCGTCAATAGAACAATATCCGAATGGAATTACTTATCTTTTCGATAAGAGTTGTTTTCATTCTGAACATAAAAATATATTACAAGATAAAAGACTTGTAGCTGTTTTCGCACTCAAAAGAGGTAACCATATTGAAGATATTGATGAATATAGTATAAATAAGCATATTAAAGCCTGCATTGAGAAAGAATTCTTTTTGAAAACAAGAAATCATGGGGAAAAGTTTTGTCTTCAGTGTGAAGGAAGATGTAATTTCAATCCTATTAAATAAAAGTATATGATATGTTAGGAAATGAAGTAATAATTTTAGTAAATAATTATTTGATCGCTGATTATTATGAAATTGAATTTGGTGTATCTGATTTACCGAGCGGATTCTAAATTTATATGTTGAAAGCTGGAAATTTTATTGAATCAAAATAAAGGCTTAAAGATGTTAGATGTTAATAATACAAAGAATGCCATTAAAAATTATGTTCAAGCTAAGAAAAAATTAAGAGAACTAGATATTGCAATTTCCGAAAGACAAATAGTAAGTGAAATCGGCGAATGGTTAGTCATTCAAATATATAATGGTAAACGTGCGGAAAATAAAACTCAAAAACATTGGGATATATTAATTGAAGATAAAAAAATTCAAGTGAAAGCTCATGCCAAGGGTGATAATACTACCGCAAGATGGACAAATATTAATTATCCGAAGAAGGCAAATATTGACGAACTAATAGTAATTATATTTTCACAAGACTTTACTCTTAAGGAATTTTATAGAGCACCCTGGAAATCCGCATATAAATTAATAAAAAGAGAGAATAAAAAGCCTGTTATTAATTGGAATGATTTAGCTACGCATAGAATTGATATTCATGATCTACCAAAACAAAATATCGTAAAAATATTTAGTTGAAGCATTATTTATGAAAATATTCTTAGATGACCAACGTGAAGCCCCAACTGGCTGGCACCGAATCTATTGGCCTGAAGAAGCATATAAGTTACTTGAAAGTGGTAATGTCACTGAAATAAGTCTTGACCATGATCTTGGGGACGATAAACATGGAACAGGTTATGACGTTATTCTGTGGATTGAAGAAGCTGTAATAACAAAGGGATTCAAACCACCAAAAATAAAAGTGCATTCAGCAAATTCGGCTGCTAGACTTAAA